>Ga0172379_10000453_pt1 | contig 103599 bp, 81 predicted proteins | sample GrowelOW334metaG_FD_119756 | JGI IMG/M metagenome (GOLD analysis project Ga0172379, IMG submission 119756) | Groundwater microbial communities from an aquifer near a municipal landfill in Southern Ontario, Canada - Groundwater well OW334 metaG | ecosystem: Environmental > Aquatic > Deep...
CGAAGTTTCCACTACACAAGATAGACATCAGTACAACGAATCGCATGAAGTCTTCCTTTGGCTAAAACAAAAATAAAAAAAAGTTCTTGAAAAATTTGGAATTTAACACAGTACCTCATGAGCTATAGCGAATAAAGTCCCGATATGGGAAGTGGTATATAGCAGAACACACATATACAATTAGTTACCGACCTCCAATTATTTTAATTAAAACTTTCCATTAATAATGTTGAATAACCATAAATACTGTTGTCGGGTTAAAATGTCAAGTCAATTTCGATGTTCCAATAATTCGTTGTACCTTTGACCAAAATTCGCACGCTTCGCCCAACCGTTGTCTCATCCCAAAAAAGTTGTTTCATCAGGTTTACATGCTTTGCACAGGTTTAATTCTATTTTGGAATTTTAACTTGAAACAAAGCAATCAGGGTGGTTGGATCGAATGGAAACAGATTATTTAAACATTATGATTTTTAACGAATTAAATTTAATGCCTTCTTTATTGAAAGCAATTGAAGAAGAAGGCTATAAAACACCTACACCCATTCAAGAAGAGGCTATTCCCATTGTTTTACAGGGAAACGATTTACTGGGCTGCGCCCAAACCGGAACCGGTAAAACCGCTGCTTTTGCTTTACCCATTATTCAACTTTTAAGTGCCAACCCTCAACGGGGAAGAAACAAAAAAATACGAAGTTTAATTGTAACCCCCACCCGCGAACTGGCCATACAAATTGATGAAAGTTTTAAAGTATATGGACGCCATACCGGAATAACCAGTACCGTTATTTTTGGTGGGGTTACCCAATTGAAACAGACTCAGGCTTTACAATTAGGAGTGGATGTGTTGGTGGCCACTCCCGGCCGCTTGCTCGACCTGATGAACCAACGGTTTGTGAGTTTGCGCGACATTGAAATATTTGTACTCGACGAAGCCGACCGTATGTTGGATATGGGTTTTATCCACGATGTAAAAAAGCTGATTGTGGCCCTTCCGCACAAGCGCCAGTCGTTGTTTTTCTCGGCTACCATGCCCGCTGAAATTGTGAAACTGGCGGCCACCATTTTGCATGAACCCAAAAAAGTAGAAGTTACTCCGGAATCGACCACTGCAGAAACAGTAATACAGTACCTGTATTTTGTTGATAAAGGCAATAAAATGGCCTTACTGGTAGATTTGTTGCAGGACAAAAAAATAAAAACCGCGCTAGTTTTCACCCGCACCAAACATGGTGCCGACCGGGTGGAACGCATGCTCAACAAAAAGAGCATTAAAGCAGAAGCCATTCATGGCGATAAAGCGCAAAATGCCCGACAACGGGCTTTGGCCAATTTTAAAGCACAAACCACCCGCATTTTAGTGGCTACCGACATTGCTGCCCGTGGCATTGACATTGACGACTTAACCCATGTAATAAACTACGAATTGCCCAATGTAGCCGAAACGTATGTTCACCGCATTGGACGGACCGGACGAGCCGGAGCCTCCGGTATTGCCCTTTCGTTTTGCGATGCCATTGAAAAAGAGTACCTGCGCGATATTGAAAAGCTTATTTCGAAAAAAATTCCAGTGATTGATAACCATGATTTTCCACTCATTGATCACAATCCGGTAAAACCCGAAAAACAAGGTCAACGGCCTCCACGTACGGAAAGAAATCCGAGGCACCCAGCCAGTCCTAATAAAAAAGAGGTGATTAACAAATGGCATAACAAGCCGAGTGGGGTTAAGCGGTAAGGGTTTGGGGGGAACTAACGGTCGGCGACATGAAATCGTTGGCTGCGGGTTACTTTCCTGTCGAGCCGCATTACTGTTACTGCGAGCTGTGAACTGTGAACTTTGTTGTTCGAACGGAAACAGTAATTAAATTTAGTGTTGTGTTGGCGAAGATTATTATTATGGTAGATAATCGGTTAATGTCATATAACTAAAAAGGTTGTGATTTTCATATTGTTCTGATTTATTATCCCAATAATTACCGAAATAGAATCTCTAAATACATCATAATGTTTAACGTTTATATATTCTATTAATTAATCACGGGTTATTTATCTTTAACCAGGATTATTCATGAATAATCCTGACGATTTAGTTATTCCTCAAAATTGGGAAAATAAAAGCTCCCAATTTTGGGTATAGCTATCCCGATGTTAAATCGAGAGGGGTTTACTTACGTGTGTTCTGTTTGTTCGAATCGCGCTTGCAACCCAATACCCCTCGAACATTACCTTACCGGTGAGCTTCGCTTCGCTCAGGTTCATACCTTTCGCTATGCTCAGGTATGAATAAATTAGGTTAATTCTATTCTTTAAATCCATTTGTTCATGAAGAATCCTGGCGATTTCTATTTCGTTATCCTCAATCTTGCGATAAAAAAAGATATGACGACCAATTTTTAAATCGCAACAAATTTTCCGTTACTTCTGAATAAATTTTGCTTAAATCTGAATCATTTGCAATTTCTTAAAAATAAATGACTTTACTTATTCGCTTGACTTTCAGACCATTTATCAAATGTGTAATTCCATATCTGCTGCAATTCTGTTTTATTTTCCAAAGCGTGGCAGTTCATCGGCCGTTAAGCACTTTTCGGAGTTAAACACTTGCACCAATTCTTCCAATGAGTTGTATTTGTATCCCAAATCGCTCCAAAGCATAAACCAAGCGTAGCCGTTTTGGGTCTCATATTCCTTCAGGGTTGGCATTGTAGCACATTCCCCAATGGCAAACGGACGCTTTCCCGCTAACTCTTTAATCTCATCGTACCACTCCTTCCTGAAAACCACATTGGTATTGCTTTCCGGATAAATATCACAAGATACTATATCCACATAGTCGTCACCGGGATAGTATTCTTTCAATCCGTGCTTCGGTTTATCGGGGCTCCAAACCCATAGTAAGTTGTTTAATTTGTGATAATCGGTATAATAGTGATACAGCATTTTCCATAATGCCGGAAAACCTTCTTGGCCGCTATGGCCGCCCCACCAAAACCATTTGCCGTTCATTTCGTGATACGGGCGGAACAGTACCGGAATGTTCTTGTCCTGAAGGGTTTTCAGTTCCATGGCCAAACGGTCCATGTACTCTTTCCAAATGGTATTTATTTTGGTGCCATCGGTCAACAGTTCTTTCCACTCCTCGTTAGTTAGCTTAGTTTGTACCCCGCCAACAAATTGGCAAGGTTCGCCCACCAATGGGCTGGCCTGATGGTAGGTGAGCGTAATAATACTGCCTCGTTCATGTTGTTTCACAATTTCAGGAACCAACAGTGGGCGGTATTTTATGTTGTCAATATCGTGGGTAGAATCGGAAAAACCATAATCGCAACCCCAAATTGCCGGGTACTTGCCCGTTAACAGGAAAATGGAATCGGTGTAAACCGACATTTTACCCAAATAGTTGTGCTGCCCGGTAAGTACCTGCTTTCCGTGAATGCTATAAATAAAATCAAGTAATGCGGTGGCTTCCTTGGTGGCATTCTGATTGACAGGTTTTTGGGTATCCACTTTGTTTGTTTTATTCGTTCCATTGCATCCGTATATTAAAGCGGCTGCCGTGAAAAGAATAATGATGAATCCTGATCGCTTTTTCATGATGATTAGTTTTAAGTGAGTCTTTCCGTATAATTAAAACAGCCACAGATTCACAGATTTAAAAATTTAGACTTTAGATTTTTAATGAACGAAAAAGGTTTTATTATTAAATCTTAAATAATCTGTGAATCTGTGGCAATTTGTTTTTATTCGGTTTTAGTTATTTTACAGTGAAAACGGTACTCTTCAAATCAACCGAATTAGGTCCCACAAATACCGTAAATTCGCCGGGTTCCACCACCTTTTTCAAGTCAGGATTGTAATACTGTAAATCCTCTTTTGTAACCGTGAAAGTTACTGTTTTCGATTCATTGGGCTCAAGGCGAACGCGGGCAAAATCTTTCAATTCTTTTATAGGCCGTACTCCGGTGCTTACTTTATCATGGATATACAATTGTACCACTTCTTCACCGGCCATTTGTCCGGTATTGGTTACCGGAATTGAAACCTTTATAGAATCTGTTTCTGTTATTTCCGATTTATCGAGGGTGAGTTCACCATACGAATAGGTTGTGTAGGAAAGGCCATGTCCAAATGCAAATAAAGGTTCGCTTCCTGGAAAGTAAATATAACTTCTAAACCTCGAAGGTTTGCGGCTATAATAGCATGGTAGTTGGCCTACTGATTTTGGGATGGTTGTGGCCAGTTTACCTGATGGATTCACTTTTCCAAATACCACATTGGCTATGGCTGTTCCACCTTCCTGTCCGGGATAAAAAACCTGAATTATAGCGGGTACAGTTGAAGCCACATAGTTAAAGCTCAGTGGTCTGCCGCCAAATATAAGAGCGGTGACAGGTTTCCCTGTTTTTAAAAGTGCTTCAACCAACATATTTTGTCTTCCCAGTAAGTCTAAATTATCGCGGTCGCCCAAATGGAATTCACCCCATGCTTCGCGGCTGAACGACACCGTTTCACCAATGGCCAGGATAATTACATCGCTTTGTTTGGCCACTTTTACCGCTTCGGCAATTAACTGCATGTCGGATGCTTCATCATTAGGAGTATGCACGTCGTTCCCCCAGTATGTACTTTCTTCTTTGGCAATTTTGCATCCTTCGGCATACAGCACCTTGAATTTTCCTTCGGAAATATTTTCAACTCCTTCCAATACATCAACGCCATCAAAACGAGGCTCTGCGGTGTATCCACCATAATGTACGCCTTTGGCGTTGGGTCCGATTACGGCAACGGTTTTAATTTTCTCCGGATTGAAAGGAAGGGTATTGTTTTGGTTTTTTAAAAGAACCAGTGATTTTTCAGCAGCTTCCAACGCTATTTTTTTATGAGCATCGCAATTTGTGACCTCTTTCATTCGCATGGTGTCGAGGGTATTGTTGTCGAATAAGCCCAACATGTATTTTAGGGTTACTATTCTTTTAGCCGATTCATTAACATATTTCTCATCGAGTTTGCCTTCTTTAACCATTTGAACAAGTTCGTCGTAAGTTCCTGTTTGGTAACGTATGTCCAGATCAATTCCATTTTCGATGGCCAGTTTTGCAGCACCAGCAGGTGAAGCTGCTATTGAATGGGTGCGGTACAGTTCATCCAATGCATTTTGGTCGCCGGTAATGGGTCCGTTGAAACCCAATTCGTTGGCTAAAATATCCTTAATAAGCCATTTGCTTGCGTGATTGGGAACACCGTTAATTTCGTTGTAGGAAGGCATTACACTGATAACTCCGGCATCTATACATTTGGCAAATGGAGGCATTTGTTCGTTCAGCAGGTCGTAATAGGATATGTTTATGGTAGCCATATTTCTACCTCCTTCGGGAATGCCATGTCCCATAAAATGTTTTAGGGTAGCTGCCACATGGTTGCTGTCGGGGGTTCTGCTGCGACCCTGTAATCCCAATACAGCGGCTTTTCCACATTCGCCCACCAAATACGGATCTTCACTGTACATTTCCTCAATGCGGCCAAATCGGGGTTCGCGCGCTAAATCGAGAATGGGCGATAAAATGTGTTTTACTCCACGTACCGCAGCTTCCTTAGCTGCTACATCGTAACATTTTTCAAGCATTACCGGGTCCCAACTGCAACCCAAGGCAATGGCCTGAGGGAAAACAGTAGCCTGCATACCCATAAAACCGTGCAACGCCTCGCCCTGGTATATAACAGGTACTTTCATCCGTGTGGTATTATTGTAATCATTGATTGTTTGCTGAACATTCATATATGTTATTGGGTCCAGACCTTTATCCACGCATACTCCGCCAACTCCATCGGGGAGATATTTCTTTAAACTGTCGGCATTAACCACACCCGACGGACTGGTATAACGAGTAATGGCGGCATAAGAATATATTTTAAGTTGTGCCACTTTTTCCTCAAGGGTTAGTTGAGCTAATAATTTGTCGGCTTTTTGAGCGCAAATTTCTTGTTTTGAAGCTGGTTTTTGCTGGCAACTGATTAGCAGCAAAAGTGATGTGGCAATTGCCAGTAGGTGTAAGTGTTTCATATTTATTATTTATAGTTTACTATTGAATTTCAAATATAGCATATTCTCCATTTTAAATTTGAAAATATTGTTAGGCAAAAGGAGATGACAATAAACGATTAACGAAACCCCGCATAGAATGAAAAATGTGTTAGTGGTAGGTAATTTACCAGATTATCTTGCTGGTATATTTCTTAAACTCAGGATCTTTCGTAATAATCGACATTTTATGTTTAATTGCCTGTGATATAATTATCCTATCGAATGGATCTCTGTGATGCAAATCAAGAGTTAATAGTCTTTGTGTATCATCAAATACAATAGGAAGAATTTTGAATCCATTAATTTTAGCCTGATTCTTAAGCTCTTTAAATGGAATATCAAGCTCTATTTTGTCAACTTTAAGTTTAATAGAAATTTCCCAAAAACTAGCAATACTAACATATTTCTCATTATCTGGATTTATAATAATTGATTTTGCATTTTGTGACAAATCATTACTCCCCGCAATAAACCACAAAAACGCATGTGTATCAAGAAGATATCTCATTACATGTATTCTTTGAAATCATCAAGAGGTGCATCAAAATCAGATGAAAGCCGTATTTTCCCTTTAGCACTGCCAAATTTTGGAATGATTTTCTTCTTTGTTTTTGATGATTTCTCAATCAAAAAATCCATAAAATCAGATACTTCCATTTGAAATTTCGGTGGAAGTGTCTCAAATTTTGATATAACTGCAATAGTATTCATTTTGTCATTTTTTTACAAATATACAAATTTTATAACTCGGTCTATGCCTCAAATAATTTGAGTTTTTCTGGTGCCTCATTATGGCAGTATGCATAGTAAGGGTTTCGAAGCTCTTTGCTCACCATGCTGTACCTCATTTTTTTATTCATAATTCAATCCTTTATCTTGTTTAATCCTTCATTTAATTCGATTGACCGATCTTTAATTACATAGTTACCTTTTAAACCGGCCGGTAAAACAATTTCCCCTTCAATTCCGCCTGTCTTTGTCTTTGAAAATTTTACTTTAATAATCCCTTTTTCATGTGGTATAGAGCCTTCCACCCAATTTAAATTGCCTAAATGTGGTTCAATCCTTACCGTTTTGAATCCGGCGGTGGCGGGTTCAATGCCACAAACGGTTGCCAGTAATTCGTAGTTGGGACTTGAACTCCAGGCATGGCAATCGGACCGTGTGGGTTCCGGTTTTTCGGCAAATGTGGTCAGTCCCATTTTCAGCATATTGTGCCATGGCTCCAGCATTTCAACGTAGTTATCTGCCAAACCGGCTTTTTTCATGGCACGCAGCAAATAAAAACGGTAATAAAAAGTTGCTTGTGTCAATGTTTTGTCGTGGGCAACACGGTCAATTAGTTCTTTGGAATCGATGGGTAACTGTGCATTTGCCATAATAGCCATGATGTTGGCGTGTTGGCTGAATTCTTTTTTTTCGGGAGTATCGGCCAGTAAATTCCGGTTAGTATCCCAGCAAAGTTTTACCGTAGCTGTGGAAATTTCCTCTGCCAGTTTTTTATACTGTTCTGCCTGATAGTTGTCACCAAAATAGCTGAATAATTCTGAAGCTTCATTCAATGCGTAGGCCAGTTGAAGCGTTAAGATGGATGACCCGCCATCGGCCCCACCTTTAGGAACCCCACCGGTGTTGACCATATTATCCCAAGGCCATTCTTTAGGCCAATCAACAAAGTTCCAGTAGGGTGTATAACCCAACATGCCGGTTTTAGGGTTAATGCGCTGTTGGTACCAATTAAAAACACTTTCAATGCCAAAAAGCAATGGTTTAATAAATGCGGTATCGCTGTTTAACAACCAGTAATCGTGCACCATATTGGTCCAGAATAGTGAGAAAGGTGGAATTACCTGCATATCGCTGCTGGGGTAACGGCTCCGGGTTAATCCGTCGTACAATCGGGAACGGTCGTACGCACTGATTGCCTGCCTTGTAAGCCGGTCGTCGCCGGATATGTATGACGAAACAAGGCACTGAATCCGGGTATCGCCCACATATTGCAGCTGTTCGTAATACGGACAATCGTAATGAGTTTCGTTGCTGCAAAGCCTCAGCGTATGCCAGCCAACCTCCCATATTTTGCTCAATTCCGGATTGCTGCATTTAAAAGTGGCCGTTTCCTTAAACGGATAAGCGGTAAATACCGACTGGATGTTTTTTATGACCAGAGGGTTATCACCTGTTTTTATGGTTACTTGTACATACCGGAAGGTGCGGAACCAAAGCGGACGGAAGGTTTGATTATCGGCACTTCCCACTTTAAAAACATCCATCAAACCTTTTATGTTTTTGCCTTCAATTTCGTTCCGGTTTCCTTTGTTTCCCTGAGCATCAAAAAGGGCTTCGGCATAAATTAATTCAATTTCGGAACCATTGCTACCCGATACCGTTATTTCAGGATAAGCCACTGTTTCAACACCCTGATCCAAAAGTATAACGGCTTTTGAATTGGCCGGAATGGTAAGGCTTTCTTTCCCAACAATGAAATTTTCACTGGCATTTATTCCTTCCTGCCTTCTGATGGATTTGAAACGCTGCACGGTTTCTTCCATCATGGGTATTTCACGGGGCACTAAATCCCAATCGGCATTGGAGCCCATCCCTTTTGCCCGGGCTTTGCCCAATTCTTTAGCCGTTAACCAGTTGGAATCGCCGAAGGATGCTTCTTGCCAGCCCCAAGGGTACTCTTCGCCATCAACATGGTCGCCGGGACCCACCACAATATAAACTTGTACAGCATTATTGGGCGGAAGAGCAGTGTAGGCTTCGTTTTTTATCACTTTCCAACTGGCATTGGAATTAACTATTTTTTCTGTTTCGGAGTCACCTTGTAATAGAAATGCTGTTTTATTGGTAATTTGAGCCGACGGGATTTGATCGCCAAAGTTCCAAACAACGGCTGCCATAAGGTTTTTGCCTGGTTTTAAGAACGGAGCAATATCCAAGGTTTCGTAGTTCCAATGATTCAAATCGCTGCGGGCGGGGCCAAAGCAAACGGCCGTGCCATTTACAAACAAGCGGTAACGGTTATCAGCCGAAACGTGAATCACGAATTTATCGGGTTTTGAGGCTAAATCAATTGCTTTTCAGAAATGGTAAACGCCATAAGCCTTTAAATCGGCAGTGGGATGGGTTATCCAGGATGCATCCCAATAGGATTTTAAAAAGCGGGGATTTATTTCCTGCTTGCTTTGTTGAGCAAAGGGTTGCGCAGCTATGCCGATAAAGGCGAAAAGACAAATCAATTTTTTCATAGCCTAAAGGGATTATTTACTCCGTAATTCCCTTCCAGCTATCGGTGCGGAAAGGAGAAGCGGGTAACCCAGAGGAATTAACCAAATTGCAATCGGGATTAATTGACCAGCCATAGCGCACCGTCAATGGTTCTTTTACTTTTGGTGATGAAACCACCACCTTGTTGTCAAGAATTACGGCATAGGCCCAATGGAATACCGAATCGGCTCCGGCTATGGCAAAACCTTTTAACTTTGTTCCACCTGAAATGGCTAAGCCATCGTATATTTGGGTAAAGCTAATTTCCACGGTATTTTTTTTCACTTCAAAGCTTTGGTACATAGGGCCACTGTAAGGAATTTGCTGCTGGTAAACTTTTGCCAACGCATTTAAGGCCAACCGTTTTCCTACATCCTGTTTGTTTCCCGGGTGAATATCCAAGGCATCACCAATATCAATAGTTACGGCCATACCGGTATTTGGAAGTTCCAAAGCCATAGTTTGAGCCTCACGCAGTTCAGCCCAGGTATCTTCTACTGGTTCGGAATTTTGAGGCTGGTAATTGGCCAGTTGAACAAATAAAAATGTAAAGTCGCCTTGGTTCCAATGCTTGCGCCAGTCGGTAATCATGGTTTTGAATAGTTGACGGTATTGGTAGGCCCTTCCGGAATTGCTTTCGCCTTGGTACCAAATGGCACCTTGTATGGTGTATGGCAGCAACGGATTTATCATGGCATTGAATAGCACGGTAGGCTGATTGGGGTCGTTCATCGAAATAGGTATGGTTTTAATGTCTTTGAAATCGAACCCTTTTTTTGCCATCCAACCTTTGGCTATGGCAATGGATTTCCCCTTATCGGAAGTTATTAAAAAGTCTTTGGCTTCGCCCATAAAACCACCACCTCCCATATTATCGTAGATGCGGATGGTTATGCTATTCAAACCGGGTTTTGCTACCCCTGTAGGAATAGGATATTTCCGCAATACATCCCAAACTTGGCTTGCACCAACTTTAACTCCATTTACCCAGGCCTCGTCCCAATCGTCAACGGCACTATAGCATAAGGTAAGTTGGCTGTTGGCCATTTCGGGGGTTAACAATACTTCGCAGCGGAACCAGCCCGAACCATCGTAATTACCCAGTGCTGTTTCTTCCCACAATTTAGGCAAATCAATGGGCATCCAATCAGAAGTATTGAGGGTTGCCGCAGCAAATAGGGTATCCGTTCCTTTAATACCGGGGTCGGCCATCCCAATCTCCAAAAACATTTGTTTGGTATCGGCTTCAAACTTTTTTTCCAGACTGTCGCGTGAGGCATCCAAAGCACTAATTTTTTGGGCTTGTTCAGCAAAATCCGGTAAAGCATCCAGTGAATTCTTGCTGGTCCAGGCTTCGGCCACGGTTCCTCCCCATGAAGTATTGATTAATCCAATAGGAACTTTCAAATCGGTATAAAGGTTTCTTCCAAAAAAATAGGCTGTGGCTGAAAAGTTTTTTATAGTGTTGCTATCGCAAGGAACCCATCCATCCACGGCCATAGTATCAATAGGGGTGAAGGACAGATTTTTTTGAACGGTAAATAGCCTTATTTCAGGATAGTTAGCGTTGGTGACTTCTTGCTGGGCATTATTCAGTTTAGCCCAATTGCCCTTTACAGGCATTTCCATATTCGATTGGCCGGAACAAATCCATACTTCGCCCAACAATATATTGTGGAATATTTTTGTGATTTTACCCGAAGCAATGGTTAAATCGTAAGGTCCACCGGCTTTAACGCTCGGTAATTGAGCCATCCACTTTCCGGTGGCATCAGCTTTACAACTAGCGGTATTTCCCCAGGAACTGGAAACAGTAACTTTTACACCGGGATCGCTTTTACCCCAAATATTCACGGTATCGTTTTGCTGCAATACCATGTTATCGGTAAACAAGGCAGGCATTTCAACAAATGTGGTTTTAGTGCAGCTCACCAGAAACAAGGCTACACTCAGCAGACTGAGTTTAAAAATTGAGCGGAGGGTCATGTTAGTTGTTTTAAAGTTTAATAATTCATCATTGGCAATATACTAAAAAAGATGTTATTCAATGCTCAAAAAATAAATGTGCAATTCAATCCTCCGTTTGGCCATTACCACCCTAAGGTTTCTTTCAAAAAAAGTTCCAGTTCATCGGCAATTTTCTGATGTTCCGCCAAATTGGGATGATAATCGCACCCACTGGTTAAATTATGCGACAAGAAATGTTTGTACACCTTTGAATCGTTGTGGCTGTTCATATAATCCACAATTCCGGTTAGGTAATTTTTCTGTGAATTATACAAATTATTGTCAGCCATGGGACTGGTAATGCAAACAATAGTGGCATCGGGATACTTACTTCTGATAGTACTAATAAAAGTCACATAAGCGCCGCAGAATATGGTGGAATCCTGAATTCCATCGTTTTGGCCTAAGCATACGGTAACCACATCGGCCGGGTATTTGGTAAAATCCCAAGCAGCACCAGAAGGCGACAGATTTACCTTTTCATAAACATCGGGCATTTCATAAGTCATGTCGCAACAACTGTGGATAAGACCAATACCTGAAACTGATGTAAGCATGTGTTGAGCATTTAACCTGCGGGCTACCTCGGGTCCATAAGCAAAGTAGGCATTGTGTTGGTCGTACCAATCACCTTCATCACAGGAGAGTTGGCTTTGGTCGTTACCGTAACCACAGGTTATGGAATTACCTATAAATTCAATACGGCGTTCAGGTGCTGTGGTGGGTTCCAACAATTCGTTGCAACGGAAGCCAATAAATTCAAGATATCCCATTCCGGCTTCAGTTGCCTTGGTTATAAGCAGCGTATGTTCCCCATCGGGTAAATTGCTCACAATATTGATGGTATTCTTTTTACCGGTGTTTTTAAGGCGGGTGAATTGGGTTCCATCCACCACAATTTCCAAGTAGTTGTGATAACTGCCGTATAATTCCTGATCGTTAATTAATATTTGGCAAAAGGTTCCTTTAAATTTCACAAAGATGCTGGTACCCGGTGCGTATAGCTTTGGTTTCAGCGGGTTTGTAAAATCAACCCGGCCCATGTATTGAATGTAAGGATTATCAGCTTTTATAACCTCTTCGGTAACAAAAACCCTCCATGATTTTTTTGATCCAACAGCTGTGGTAACCGAATAATCGACATACCCGGTGGTGGAAAAATTAACGGCAACACCTGATTGCGGCTCAACCGTAGCCCCTTCGGACACGGTTAATGTGGGAATTACCGAAGTTAAATCATATCCAGCAGGTACTTCAATGTTAATAGATGATGATTCAAAAACCGATTCTCCCACCTGATTGGGAATAGTAAAAGTGAGAATGTTGGCCTCATAAATTTTTTCGGTTGTCACGGTCACGGTCCAATGCTTTACCTTTCCGCTTTCCGAAGTAACAACATAAGTTACCGGTCCCGCTGAAAAATCGATGGCTTCCAAATTTGCTGGAGTTATGGTTGCCTTTGGTGATAGGGTAATTTCTGGTGTTAATGCGGCAAGACTGGTGCCTACTTTTACCTCAATGGTTACTGTGCTATCGGAAATTACCGCCGGTGCTTTTTGCCGTTTCAAATAAAAAGTGAGAATATTGGCTGAATCGCTTTTTGCTGTTTCGGCGGTTGCTACCCATGTTTTGGTACTGTTATCTTGTGCAGTTACGGTGTATGTTATGGGTCCTGAACTAAAATCAAGGGTTTGTCCCGATGCAGGGTTTATGCTGGCATTTTCCGATACCGTAATTTGAGGGGCAAATTCCGATAATTGGGTATTGGTATCCACAACAATGGAAACTGTTCCGGCTTCGGTTGCAATAACCGCTGGTGCTGTTTGTCCGGTAACGGAGAAAGTGAGTATTTCTTTTTGGTTACTGAGTTCAACAGGGTCTTTGCAAGCAAAAATCAATACAAAAATACTAATTAAGTATAAAGCGTTTGTTTTCATATAGTTGTAATTTTAGTTATCGATGTTACACCATTGGCCGTAACTTTTATGAAATATATGCCAGGATTTGTTGAAAAATCGGCCAAGGATATTTGTAAATGATTCATTCCAAAAGTGGATGCATTGGCAACAATTTCCCCCAATTTGGTACCAATAATGGAATAAATTTCAATTACCGCTGGTGTATTATTTGCTGAATAATAATCAACGGTAACCATTCCTTTTGAAGGATTTGGGAAAATATTCAGTTGCTTATTGTTTTTGTTCTGAAACTCCAAGTTACCTGTATATCCGGCTTTGGCGGTCACTTTAATGGTATCTTTTTCGCTGTAGTCAAGGCTGTCGTAAACCACTAAACTAATAACATAATCGCCTTCCAAATCAAATTTACATTGTGGTTTTTCGTAATCATCTTTCATAATGTAGGTATTGCTTCCCGCAGGAGCCGATTCCAACACCCATTTGTATGTTAGTAGGTCGCCATCGGCATCGGTGCTTTTTGTACCATCAAACTTAAAGTACTTATTTAAAGCGCTTAAGGTATCGTTGCCAGCCATTGCTATCGGAATGGCGTTTGTTGCCCTAACGGCCACCGTTTTTTTTGCAGCCACACTGCTGTTTATCCCCGACGAAACAACCAAATTAATTTGGAATTCCCCAGCCATATCGGGTGTAAAACTAGATATGGATTCTGTTGCCTGGTCAATCATAGCCATACTGGTGGGCGGTTTACTTTCCACCGACCACAAATAGCCCGATATGGTATCGCCATCGGGGTCGAAACTGGTGGCTCCATCGAAAATAACCGGTTTTCCTACTACTGCTTTTTGGTAGGGGCTGGTAATTGCAATGGGAGGAGCTGAGCCCACATTTCCGGCTACCAAAACCCGTGCAATGTGCACATAATGGCCTCCGGTAGTGGTTTCTTCAATGGTGCGGATGTGCAGGGTATGTTGCCCATCGGCTAAGCCTTCCTGAACCATTGCAAATGAGGAACGGGTTCCCCAGTCTTCATTCATGAAGGAATTAATCACTGTTTTAGCACCATTATCAACCCAAACTTCAGCTTTACCGCGAGTGGAGGCAATGTTTTGGGTGTAAACTAAGGATACCGCATTTCCTGTAACTGAAAAGTCAATCTGATTACCCACCACATCGGTACTCCAGCCTGTTGAGGCCGCAGTCCAACCTTGGTTATAACTTGGAATGATGTTGTTGTAAAAGAATTGAAAAGTATGGGAGTAGGTATCGGTTACTAAAGGAACTGGCAGTGTTTTTATTATTTCAGGGAGTTCCGAAGAAGCGGGCAATGTTGCGTACAAACTGTCCAATTGATGCTTTATGAAATCGGCAATATATGCCATGCCCACATCGTTTGGGTGCAATCCATCCACAAAAATGCTGTGTAAGGTTATTCCATCGGTGGCAACCTGTGCATCAATTAAATTGGCAAAACTTACCATGGGAATGTGGTAATAATCGGCAACCTGTTTGTGGCTTACTTGCGCCGTGGTGCCATTTTCCATCTTCAAAATGAGCATCATAATTCCGGGAGTTGAATCGGCAAGAATTATTTGTTGTACCAATCCTTCCATCATTTTTTCGGCCAAAGGGCCTTGGCTGTCGTTTACCGAGAATTCAATGATAATAAAATCGGGATTTTGCTTCAATAAATCGTCATAAACCCGGTGCACGCCTATATCGGAGCCGGTGCCACCCCAGCCTGCATTAATTAGGGTAACGGAGCTATTTGGAAAGGTAGTTTCCCACCAATCGGCCATTAAATTCGCCCACCGTTTGCTTTCAGTTGTTGCGGCAGTACCGGCCGTAATGGAACCACCAATAACCCCAATTTTAATGGGTTTTCCCTGGCGGCCTTTATCCATTGCTTTATAAATACGGGCAGGTTCGTAGGGTTGAACATCAAAAGTACTTAAAGGTCCTTGTTTTTTAACCGGTTGGGCATGCATTGCGGTGCCAATAAATAGCACTATGATTAAAATTGATATGAGTTTTTTCATGGTTTATATTTTTATAGAGGTAAATAGTTAAGTATATATAAGTTACATTACTTCCCCCACCGGCCTATAGCCACCTCCCCCAGGGGAGGACTAGCGCTGAGTGTAAATTGGTAGAACTAAAAAACTTCCGGTTGTTCGTACAATTTGCACTACAACCATTCTCCCCTAAAATTAGGGGAGATGCCGACAGGCAGAGGGGTACAAGAAACACAAACTCATAATACCGATTCCCGAACCCGAATACTTGGGTTCGGGAAAGGGGGGAGAAGGTTATAAGTGAATATCATTGTTTTCATGTTACGTATTTATCTACTGACCTCTGATATTTTATTCTTTCTGAAGTTTCAGCATCAGCACATCGTGTCCTGAAAGAACGGCTTTCAATGCTTTTTTAGTAGTGCCAATTTTTTTGTGTTCCCAGAGGTCATTTAGGGAATAACTTTCCATAATGAAGTCTGTTTTTCGCCCTGAAAAAATATCGTTGAAGGAATTGATAGCCCAATCGAAGCTTAGAGTGGTTGCACTTTTACCCCGGTTCAGAAAACAAACGGCATAAGCGTTGTTCAAAAGTGGCTTAACCCAAACATCCATACTATCAATGGTGGAATGTTTATATCCCTGAATTCCCAATGAATCCTGATTGATGGCAATTGCCTCTTTATTGGTTAGGATTGTCTTGGTTTCAGGGTTCATTTTGCGTAAATCGTTTCCCGAAATGAGCGGAGCGGCCAACATACACCACATACTAAAATGGGCGCGGTCTTCGCCGGTACTCATTCCATTTCCTACTTCCATCATATCGGGATCGTTCCAGTGGCCTGGTCCGGCGTGTTTTCGGAGGGTATCGTTGTTGCGCAGATCTAATATTTGCAATACACCCAATGATTTCCAGGTACCGTGGTCTTCAACACAGTCGAAACAATTGTAAATATCGCCGGTGGTACGCCATAATTGGCCAACGGGCGTTGCCCATTTCCATGGATCGCTGTTTCCCCATTCGCAAAGGCTAAAAACCAGGGGCCTTCCGGCGGCATACAAGGCGTCGCGCATGGTTAAATAGGCGCCTTCGGCTTTTAACTCATCGGTATAGCACCAATCGTATTTCAGGTAATCAATGCCCCAGGCGGCATACTGCATGGCATCCTGATATTCATGGCCCCGGCTTCCGGGATGACCGCCACAGGTTTTCCAGCCGGCATCGGAATAAATTCCCAGTTTCAACCCTTTGCTGTGCACGTAATCGGCAAGAGCTTTCATGCCATTGGGGAAGCGTTCCTTATTGGGATGGATAAACCCTAAACTGTCGCGTTCTCCGTGCCAGCAGTCGTCAATGTTTATGTACTCATAGCCGGCATCTTTCATGCCGGTTGCCACCATAGCATCAGCCATTTCACGGATGATTATTTCATCCACATTACAGGCAAAATGGTTCCAACTGTTCCAACCCATGGGTGGAGTTAAGGCCAGGTTTTCAAATTTCTGGGCCATGGATACATTGAATATCAGGGTCAGGATCAATGCGGAAAATAGTTTAGTTTTCATTGTACATTATTTAAATGTTATTAATCGAATCTTGGATCTGTGATGATTCTAAACCTACGGCAAAAGTCGAAGGTAATTCAAATTTATGGAGGTAGATAGTTAATTACATATACATTTTGTTATTTTCCCCCACCGGCCTATGGCCACCTCCCCCAGGGGAGGACTAGCGCTGAGTGTAAGTTGGTAGAACTAAAAAAACATCTGGATGTTCGTACAATTTTCACTATCATAATTGCCACCAAGTCACCAAATTACACCAAAAAAGTTAACCGAACTATTGTATTATTTAATCCTTTCAAAAATCTCCATGCAAACCCTTCCATTATGATAAGGGCATTTCCAAAAACCGGCTTTCTCGTCCTGGTCGTTGGTTATTCCTTGTTGGTTAACTCTCCAAATCCATTCCCCGTTTTTATAGTCAATAATATGTTTCTTAATAAATTCCCAACTGTTGACCGATTTTTGGGCAAACTCAAGTTCACCGGTAAGTTGATAGGCATTATAAAACCCAACAACGGCTTCGGCTTGCGGCCACCAGTGCTTGTCGGTGTCCAGTTTGTTGTGGCTTGGTTCTTTTTCGGCAAACATTCCTCCATCAGAATCAATGGCCGGAAAAACCGCCTTGGCCATGTTTACTGATACCGGTTTTACTTTTTCAATCAAGGCACTATTGCCCAACACCTCAGCTGCTTCAAGCAACAACCACGAACTTTCAATATCATGACCATAAGAGATTATATCTCCTTTCAGGTTCCAATCATCGTCGAAAAAGAGGTTCAGGTGATACGTATCGGTACGGATGAATTTATCGAGAAACAGGTGAATGAGGTTTTCAAGCGCTTTTTGAAGGTTGGCATCTTTATAAACCCGGTATAAATTGGTGTATGCTTCCAAAATATGCAAATGGGTGTTCATGGTCTTGCTCTCGTTGGCATCTTTTTCACTGAGCCTTAAATCGGCAAGCTTTTCCCAGTTTTCCGACAAGGCTTCAATATATCCGTTTCGTTTGGTATCAAAACTGTGTTTTTCAATAAGTTCGTATAATTCAATGGCCGTTTGCAATGCTTTTTGTTCGCCGCAAGCCCGGTAATACTCCACCATGCCATAAATTACAAACGAAAGGGCGTATATCTGCTTGCGCGGATTCAACGGGTTCCCAAGGTAATCGAGTTCCCAGTAAACCCCGCCGTATTTTTTGTCGATAAAGTGCTGTAAAATATAGTGGTAAGCCCGATTGGCCATTTCAAAATATTCAGGGTTTTTAAAAATACGGTAAGCCGACGAAAAAGTCCATAAAATGCGGGCATTCAGTACCGAACCTTTTGGTGCCGTTGGGTTTGGAACATTGTAATGGTTAATGTGCCCAATAAAACCGCCGTTTTTTACATCAACGGTATTTTTTATCCAATAATTCAATATATTTTGATGAAGCTCCTGCTCCAGTTCATTCTTCATCGTTGTCAGTTGGTTTTCCATAGTTCCTAAGGTATCCGGTTAAACAAAAGGTTGTATTTACGGATGATGTTCATAGTGGACGTATCGGAAGGGAATACCGAGTTCAGCCCTTGTGGCTCTTGTGGCGGATCGCCGGAATACGGATCGCCGGCTTTCCAAAAAATCTGTCCTGCTATAGGCTGGGTAAAACCGACAAAAGTCCAGAAATTGGCACCTTGCAGCTTGTCGCCCAATGCTACACTTTGCGCCACTTGATTAAAACAAAAATTATAATAGTGGTCACGCATTTTTACCGATGTTTCAAGTTTTAGGTCTTCGCCATCGCGGCCAATTCCAAATTCTTCTAAAACCAGCGGTTTGTTCAATTTACGGGCTACAGCCAAATGGTCGTCGAAATACTTTTGAACGTTTGTAAGCGCCAAGGGATAGGTGGAATCAGCCTTTTGATAGTTGTACCAGCTCCAATTTTTAATCCATATATGAATGGTTAAGTAGTCGATGGAAGGAAAGGTATGGATGGTCTCGAAAAGCTCCAACGACTCGGAACATCCTTTTTCGCCTTCGTTGCCAGTGGTTACCAAATGGTTGAGGTCAAGCTTCTTGATATGTTTTGAGGCAGATTGAATCCATTGGGTAAACCGTTCAAAATTTTCATCGGCCATTGGGCGGGGTTCGTTGGCCAATTCCCAAGCCATAATGGTTGGGTCGTTGGTATATTTAATGCCGTTTACTGTGTTGGTTCGGCCAATAATTTCAGTAATAAATTGATTAAGCTGCTCCTGACAAGGTTGGCATCTGTAAAATTGTTTTTGGTAGGCAAAAAAATCGGGCCAGGTATGAGGGGGAACATTGGGGTTTACAAAATCGCCATACCCATTCCAATTCAGGTATTGGGCCATTCCGCCCGACCATTCCCAGTTGTTGGTAAGGTAAAGCACGGCAACCATGTTGCGTTGTTGCATTTCGTTCAATAAAAAATCGAGTCCTTCCAGTAATTTGGGACTTAAAACGCCGGGCTCCTTTATTAATGCCGGAGTAACCCGGAAAGGTTGGTTATCGGGACCTTCGGCTCCCACCATTACCCGCAAATTATCAATTCCGTTTTCTTTTAAAAAGTTGAGTTCCCGGGTTAACCGTTCTCGGTCGCCACCAATGGTATCGGCTGCCAAGCTGGCTCCATACCAGTAATTGGTGCCTATGTAGTAATACGGTTTTCCATCTTTATAGAATTGTCCGTTTTTGATAGTAATAAATGCAGTGTCGTCTTTTTTAGTTGAGCACGACGGAAAATAGAGTAATGAGCTTATAGCTAATGACGCAATTAGGAAAAGTTTATACATAAAGTGAAAATAACAAAATTAGAACGGTGTAATGATTTAGTGAAAAATTCCCCCCTATCGTCTCCGCCTTGGCGGAACACTTGCGCTGTAGTGTTGTTTTGAGAAGATAAACATTGTTTATCCCTTATATCATACTTGACAGAAGGAGATACGTAAATAAAAAAATAGTGCAGGACACCGCGCCCTGCACTATTCATGAGAAAACCTACTACTTTTTATTAAACTTAGTTACGGCTACTTGACCTTTTGTATCGGTAGCTTTTACTACATAAACCCCAGAATTAAGAGTTGATACATCAACCCGGTTGTCACTCATTTGTAAGCTTACAACTTTTGCACCTAATAAGTTGTAAATTTCAACGGATGCTAAGTTAACCATATCAACAGTAAGTTGATTGTTAGCTGGATTTGGATAAACAGTTAAGTTGCTAACCGCTTGTTTTTGTATAATACCCGTTGGGAACCCTTTCAAGGTTAACTGACCCCAGAACTCTGGACTGGTGTAAGCTTTATCTAAACCAGTATTGTTTGCCCAGTTCAAAATTGATTTACGCGTATCGGGTGCGCTGGCATCAATTAATGAAAACTCAAAACCAATTTTCTTATCGTTTACAAGTCCTTCTTCAGCCAACACCAAGGCTTCTTCGTTGGTATTGGTGTTGGTACGGAAATACGTTACCCAAGGAACAGCTATTTCAACTGAAAATCCCAATGAACCTTTGATAATAGCAAAATTGATGTTAGTTGTATCGTTAATTCCAAAGAAACCGTCCATTCCTAATGCGTTGGCACCAGTTGCATCGTTACCATGAGCAGGACCTTCGGTACCAACGTTAAAGCGGCTTTGGTGTTGTTCACCGGAAATACGGGCCGAACCTAAATAACGACGGTCTTGAACATCCATAAATAATTCTACCCCATCGTTCATCCATGGTTGTGTGCTGGTACCTAAATCAAGTGGATCATCATCAGTTACATCTAAATAAATGTACAGGTTTTCCATGTCGGCAACCATTAACAATTCACCGTAGCTATCGTTGTTTGAAGTAACTTCAGCATTAGCTGCTGCAGCCACTCCATTTACAGTACCTAAGGCTACACGGTTCACTTTATTTACTGTTGATGCCTCAAAAGCATCGTCGTACAAACCATCAATTTCTACAGCAAGGTTGGTGTAGTTAACATTTGCTGTGTTCAATGGGTCAGCAAGTACCAATTCATAATACCAAACTACTATTTTTCCAATATACACCTCGGCACCAACTACTGCATTCCATCCGTTGGCCATATCCTGTACTGCAATTTGCAATCCGTCAACCGTTACATTTGGTTTAGCATCGCTGTTTATTACTGTTAATTCATCGGTTGGTTTTTGTAAACCACCACTGAATGAACTAGAGCCGTTTACCATGGCTTGTACAAAAACGTTGGCATCAACTGGAGCAACTGTTGATGTACCTTGTCCGTAGGCAAGTTCCATTTTCACTTTATTGTATTTTCCTGTTTCGAAAGGAGCAATTGGTAAATTGGTATTCCAACCATCAACGGTAACTTTTAACATGGTTACTCCACCTATTTCGATAACTTCCATTCCATCAGGAAGTGTGCTCACATCTATAGTAGCTGGATCGAACAATACAGTTGCATCCACAGTAGCCACTTTTCCTACCCAAATGGTATCACCGGTGGTTGGACCCCAACCTACCATCTCTTGTCCAAAGAATTGAATTTGGTGAGCCAGTGTCATTTCAGGAGTTAAATCCTTTTTGTAGAAAGTAAATTCAGGTTGCGAAGGACTTCCACCTAAGGTAGTAGCTGCAGGAATCATTTGATCTGGATTCCATGAAGCAGGAACTTTATGAACGGTGTCCATTACTTGCACGGCAGTAACAATTTTGTCTAAGGTTAAACCAGCTTCAACAGTTGGCGTTCCTTGACGAAACCTTACATAACCTGTTAATTGGGTACCCAAAACAGTTTCCACTTCTGGAATATTAAGAGTAGAGTTCCAGCCATCCACAATTACTTGTAGGTACTTGGTTCCATCAATGTCCACAATGGACATTTTGTTTGGCAACAATCCTGTATAGGTAGCAGGATCAAAGATCACTGTTTGCGCCTGGCTCACACTGAATAGTGCCAGCGCCATTAAAAGTGTCGAGAGTAATTTTCTCATAATTTTGAAATTTAGTTAATTAATAAAAAAATATAAATGTCAGGTACCCATTTTACTGGATGCCTTGGGTGTTGCTATTGCCAGCCTTCGTATTGCTTAAGGGCGCCTTTACTTATTTGTATTTCGGTTGTTGGTATTGGGAAAAATTCATGTTTTCCTTTTACAAAACTCAATATAAACTCGTCTCCCATGGAAGCCAATGTTATGTTATTAATGTAATCATAAGCCAGATTCCATCGTACTAAATCAAAAAACCGGTTCGTCTCACAGGCGAATTCCAGTCTTCGCTCATGTACAATGTCTTCAAATGAAACAGCCGTTAAATCCAATGGATAACCCGTTTCCCCTGACATTCTGGCCCGCTTTCGAACCTGATTGACGTAGTCAAGTGCTTTTGGGTTATCGCCGCTTTTAATAGCTGCTTCGGCCGCCATTAAAACCACATCGGCATAACGTATCAAGCGAATATTGAAAGGGCCATCGTGGAAATTTGCCATGCTTCCCCAATATTCTGATGGCGAACATTCAAATTTTCTACCGATAGTACCTGTTGGTAGATTCGAGAAGTTCATGTCAACCCAAGTGCCATTGGAACCGGTGGGATAAAGCACGGTATCACCTTCCATTCCTACGGTGGTTAAATATCGAGGGTCAAGGGTAGAGTCGGTAGGTACGGAGTTTAATCCTGTTTCGCGGGCATCGTTATTGCCAAAGGCATTTAACATATATTTCGATGGCAGATTAAAACTCCATCCAAAACCACCTTGTTGTGTTCCATCGGGCTTATTGGTAAACCGCACAGTAGAGTAAACCGTTAAATAGTTTCCACGGCTGTAGGTCCAGCCTTTTCCGTCTTTTACATTTTCAATTTCCCATACACTTTCGTCGCTGTTATCTCCATCAACAGTAAATATCCAACGGAAACCACCAATAGTTTGCGATGGCAAAACCCGCCACGAAGGGAATCGTTCTCCATTTATTCCCACCAAATTATATTCTGTTGAACCAATTACCGCTTCAGCTTGGATTAAGGCATCGGTATATCGGTTCTGGCAACCTTCAAACCGAATGTCATTGGAATAGTTTTCGGCGTATGACGATTCATATAAATAAGCTTTTGCCAACAATGCCTGTGCTGCTCCCTTTGAGGCTCTTCCAACATTATCAGCACCAAGTTCACTTTTTGTCTTCAGTAGAGGAATAGCCGCTTCCAAATCAGCTTGAACAAAATGCAATACCTCGGCAATGCTATTTCTTGGGTTACTAATCATACTTGGACTTACCACTTTATCAGCAATGGGTACCCCACCGTATATTTGCAATAGGGTAAAATGGAAATAAGCACGTATAAAACGCATTTCAGCAGCCCGTAAATCTATCATAGCCGATGTGGCAGCAAATTCCTCAGGGGTTTTCGATTTTCCCAGTTCAATTTCACGCACTTGTTCGGCATATTGGAAATAGGTATTGGCAAAACGGATTCCTTTGTAAGGATATCCCCACATACCTTCTAATTTGCCTTCATTAGCCGAATGTGTTAGCCGGTCAATACGTTGGAATTCAGGCCAGTCGTTTACATTTTCGCCACCCATCTCGGTATCATCCGATATACTTTGGAACCCAATGGTATAGAATATATCGTAGATATCGCGGGTGGCAAGTATGCCATAGGCTGCTGTTGCGGTAAAGTCTAACGATTCAAAACTGGTATAAAACGATTCGGTGGTATCCTTTGCAATGGGTTTATAATCTAAAAATTCATCGCTACAGGCTACCAGAATGCTGGTAAGTATTAGTATGATTGTTATTTTTGAATTTATTGTTTTCATAGACTGTGCTTTTTTAGAATTAGAAAGTAACATTTAAGCCAATATTATACATCTTTGCTTGAGGATAGGCTGCTTGATCAAGGCCGCGGACCAAAACACCAGTGCTTCCTACTTCGGGGTCCATTCCGCTGTATTTGGTAAATGTCATTAAGTTTTTTGCTCCAAAAAATACCCTAACCTTTTCAATATCAACGAATTTGGTTATATTCTCCGGAAGGGTATATCCAATTTCAAGGTTTTTAATCCGTAAATAGGAGCCATCTTCGATGTAAAAACTTGAAAGGGTAGAAAAGTTAGCGTTGGCATTTTTTGGGTCAATTCTTGGGTAGGTAGCGTCGTCATTGGCAACAGAGGCAACCTTACCCTGTCGGTCAACCAAATCAACTGAATAATGATCGTTTACATAATCGCTGCTCCAGTTAAAAGCTCCATCGGTATTGTACTCGTATAATTTTACGGCGTTAAAAATTTTATTTCCAATGGTACCTTGTAGGAACAAGGCCAAATCAAAATATCCCATTGTAGTGTTGCCATATTGACAATTAAAGTTAATTCCAAACAGGAATTTAGGATTTGGGTTACCAATGGGTACAATATCGTCGTTGTTTAATTTGCCATCGCCATTCACATCGCGGAAGCGGATATCGCCCGGTTGTGCTTTGGGCTGTGCATAAACGGTATCGCCATCCACTAATGTATAGGGTTGGTTGGTTACAATTCCTGCGGCATTCGGCATATCGGCTAAACGAAAAAGACCATCGGCAATGTAGCCGTAATATTCACCAATGGGACCTCCCTGAATGGTTTTAGTTAAAAAGCCACCTATCCCTTTAGTCTCACCGGCTAACAGCGTGTCGGGTTCAATATCTCCGGCTTCGGTATGTAGGTAGGTCATGTTTCCGCTAACTTCGTAATTAAAGCTTCCGCGCTGCTCTTTCCAGCCTACCGATAATTCAAGTCCGTTATTTTTTAGATTTCCCACATTCATTATGGGATTGCCGGCTCCACCTTCAAAAAATTTATCGCGAACAATCCAGCCCGACCAGTAAACTACCGGGGTTTCCATTAACATGCCTTGGTTGTGTTTTTCAAAATAATCGGCTGTTACCGATAATTTGCTGTCGATCATTCGTAAATCGAGTCCAAAGTTACTGGTAACCACTGTTTCCCATCCCACTTCCCGGTTTACCATTTTATTTGGCCCTGCACCCGTTGATGAAGCCGGCCCGTTATCGAAGCTATACATATACACATCCTGAAAAGCTACGGTAGAATAGTAAACATCTCTTGGAATAACACTATTACCTGTTTGCCCCCAACCATAACGAATTTTTCCAAAATTAAGCCAGGGTAAGGTATTGGTTACCACATCCAGTTCCGTGAATTTAAACCCTAACGAAAAGGATGGAAAACTACCGGATCTGTTATCAGGGCCAAATGAGGAACTGTAATCCTTTCTAAAATTGAATTGTCCGAGTATCATTCCTTTATAGTCGTAGTTAAAGCGTCCCAAATAGCTATAACCGGCACCTTCGCCTCCGCCACCCGTTGGCAACTGGGCAACTAAAGTATCGTTGGTGCTGGCTTCGAAGTACCACATTTCAGGGGTTTGATTGATCAAATCCCAGCGCAGTCCACTTTCCCATTCTTCTTTACTGTAACCCGATTCAAATCCCGCTAATATGGAAAAATTGTGTACATCGAATAGCGTTTTGTTGTAAGTAGCCATATTTTGCCATTTCCAGGCAGTATAACGACCACTTCCTCTGGTAATTTTGCTATTGTTGTTATTTAACGAACTGGTAATATAAAAAATGGGCGAAAAAGTATAGTTGTTGCTGAAAGCAGCTTCACCCGTAATTCTGCTTTCCACAGCAAAACCCTCGAATGGATTAACCTTGGCAAAGAATGTTCCTAGAAGATCGTTTCCATAGGATTCATGGTTTTTTAAAGAAACAGTAGATAGTGGATTTGAGGTATTACCCAGTGGGGTATACGACCAACCTTGATCGTATTCCGATTCAGTAATTTTTTCTCCATAAGGTTCAACAAACGAATGGTATTGAATGGCTTGCAAAATTGGGGTGGCATATTCATTCAAATATTCCCATTCCTCAAAGCCTTTATTTATCTGACGTGTATAGGAAGTATTAGCGCCAACAGTAAGCCATTTATTGGCTTTGTGTTCTGAATTTAACCGAACCGATAATTTTTCGTAGTTGCTGTTCTCTAATATTCCGCCTTGTTTTATATAGCCAATACCCATATAAAAGGTTGATTTATCGTTACCGCCTGACACACCTATATCGTAGTTTTGTGTATGGGCTGTTCTGAAAATCATATCCTGATAATTATAGGTAGGTAAGGTGTCAACATTTGAGAAAAAATAGTTTCTTTTCTTTGCCAGTACTTCCCATTCATGATACATTTTTCCAAATTCCGGTCCCGATGCCATATCCAGTGTTTTAATAACATGGCTCTTGCCTGCCCACATATTAAAAGTAACTTTAGTATCACCAGCTTTCCCTTTTTTGGTTGTAACCAGAATAACACCGGCTGCGCCCTGTGCTCCATATATGGCTGCTGCCGAAGCATCTTTTAATATTTCCATGGATTCAATGTCGCTTGAATTTACAGTATTCGGACTTGATTGTACCCCATCAACAATCCAGATGGGTTCGGTACCGTTGATTGATGTGATTCCCCTTATCTGCACTTTTACTGAGGAGCCGGGAGCACCGGTGGCGCTTTGTACTTGAACCCCTGCTGCACGTCCTTGCAAGGCTTCCTGAATGTTTGTAGCCCTCGATTGCTCCAAATCAGCAGCTGACACAGAAGAAACAGCACTGGTAAGATCCGATCTTTTTTGCGTACCATACCCAATTACTACTACTTCGGAAAGCTCTGAAATATCTTCCAATAGTGTAAAATTCATTACCGCTGTTTTGGTATTGGTTAAATCGACTGGCTTGGTTTGGTTGGCAAAGCCAATAAAACTAACCACCAATTCAATGGGTTGGTTAACCAGACCACTTAATGAGAAGTTGCCATCCAGGTCGGTTACGGTTCCGGTTGAAGTGCCTTTTACCATAATATTAACTCCAATCAGTGCTTCACCTCCTGAATCGGTTACTTTACCTGTTACAGAGCCATTTTGTGCGAATACTCCCATTGGAATTAAAAGGAATAGGAACATCCGCATAAATTTCGAGAATATAGATTTTTCCATAGTAAACTAGTTAGCGTTTTGTTAAGTTTTTATTAATAAGTTGGTATAACGATTCCACCGAGGTGGCACTTCGAAGTCCGTCTTCAGGTGTGTTCATGCAATAGTCAATCAGTTGTTCAATGGTTGAAACAGCTACATGAAGCCTCGTGTCGGAAGAGGCGTAATAAATGTAAACGGTGCCATCGTCATCGGCAATCCATCCATTCGAAAATACTACGTTCGACACATCGCCAACCCTTTCGGAATCAATTGGGGCAATAAAATAGCCGGCTGGTTTGTGGGTTACTTTGGTTAAATCTTTTAAGTCAGTCATAAACAGATACAACACATAACGCAATCCGGCGGCCGTATTGCGAACCCCATGTGCCAAATGCAGCCAACCTTGTGGGGTTTTAATGGGTGCAGGACCTTGTCCGTTTTTCACTTCATAAACCGTATGGTAGGTTTTTTGGTCCAATATTACTTCTTCTTTAACTTCGGCGTGTTCCATGGTTTCGGTAAGTCCAAAGCCAATACCGCCACCCGAACCGGTGTCAATAAATCCGTCTTGTGGGCGGGTATAAAGGGCATACTTGCCATTTACAAATTCAGGATGTAATACCACATTTCGTTGTTGTCCGGAATATGTAATTAAATCGGGCAGACGTTCCCATGTTATCAAATCCTTGGTACGGGCAATCCCACATTGGGCTGTGGCTGTTGATGTATCTCCCGCCGGTGCTTTGGGGTCTTTGCGTTCGGTGCAAAAAAGGCCGTAAATCCAACCGTCTTCGTGTTTTACCACGCGCATATCGTACACATTGGTATCGGGTTCCTCGGTTTCGGGCAACCGAACCGGATAATCCCAGAATTTAAAATGGTCAATTCCATTTGGACTTTCAGCCACAGCAAAAAACGATTTCCGGTCGTTTCCTTCAACCCGGGCAACTACCAGATATTTGTTGTTTAGTTTAATGGCACCCGCATTAAATGTGGCATTGATTCCAATACGCTCCATTAAATAGGGATTGGTTTCCGGATTGAGATCGTACCTCCAAAATAAGGGAGCATGGTTGTTTGTTAATACCGGATTTTTGTAACGATAATAAATCCCGTTAAATCCATCAGTAACCGGTTTGTTGTTCATTGCCACCAAATTATCGAATTCTTTGGTTAGCTGTTTTAATCGTTTTGCAAATTGTTTTTTCATTTATTTTTTATGTTGAAATAATAAAATTTGTCCAGGGTTAAACTAATTAGTGCTTTTGAGCTATATTCTGTGATGCATTATTTTTGTGGATCCAGGTATTGTATTCATCCATTAATTGGGATACTAATTGAGGGTAAGAACTTTTTATATTGGTTCTTTGAAATTTGTCGTTGTATAAATTATAGAGTGAGGTGTCACTATTGGTTAGGGTCAATAAAAAAGTGTCAGTACGCACAGCTCCCGATGATTTTGCTAAAACCGGATCCAACTGTTGGGTAAAAAACACCCGGTGGGGTAGGTGTTTCGATGAATCTTTCATGTTTTCAGAAAAACTTATCCCATCGATTGGTAATGAGTCAATGGTAATATGGCTCAAACTTAAAAGGGTTGGTAACAAGTCAATATGTGCTGCAAAACCACGGGTAATTCTCTGGTTTATTAAATGTCCGTCAGGATAGCAAATAAAAAAGGGTACACGAACACCACCTTCATCCACTTGAGCTTTTCTTCCTTTAAGGCCTCCGTTGAAGCGCAGAAAATCAGGACCATTGTCGCTCATAAAAACGAATATAGTGCGGTCAAAAATCTCCCGGCTTTTTAATTGGGTAACAATGCGTTTTATGTTGTCATCAATATTTTCGCACATGCCATATACGCTAGCTGTTTGGTCATCAAGCATCAAGCTTTTGTATTTGTTAAAATAGCTATTGGGTAATTGGTATGGGGCGTGTGGTGTGTTGTATGCTATATAAGTAATGAAAGGTTCTTTTTGGCGACTGATGAAAGAAATCACTGAATCGGTAATTATGTCGGTTAGGTAGCCATGAACCTTTGTTGCTACTCCATTGTATTCCAGCGAAGTATCAAAGTTGTTTGTAACCGATTCTCCTCTGAAACCAAAAAAATGGTCGAACCCATTTTCACTGGGATTATTTTGGTTTGGTGAATCATTGTACCATTTGCCAAAATAAGCGGTAGTATATTGGTTGGCTTTTAAAATGTGGGCCAGGGTAATTTCCTTTGTATTATTTGTGGGGAGCGTAGTTGGATTATTTAAAAGCGACGTTTGCAATTGGTATTTTCCCGATAAAATTCCGGCTTGAGTTGAGGAACAATTGGGTGTTGCATAAAAGCGATCAATAATTACTCCAAGCCGGGCCAACGAATCGAGGGTTGGTGTTTTTACTAACTTATTTCCGTTAAATCCTACGTCACCGTAGCCTTGATCATCGGTAAGCACAAATACTATGTTTGGCTGCTGAGGGAATTTTTTAAGGTTCAAAAACGACACAATAACCACAGCAAGTAGTATGAATATAATGCTAAAGGTTATTGTTCTTTTCATTTCGGTTTTTTCTAAATGGTGTTTTATTTAATGTCGGATAAGAAAAGTGTTTTTGGATTGTTTTTAAATACCATAAAGTCAGCAACACTTGAATGTCCCGGATAAGGGGCATAAAAATGATCGGGCCGTCCGTTTCTCCAGAGTAAAACCCAGGCGGGTCCGTTGGGAGCTTTACTTGCATCAATAACATGAAGCAAATTCTCTGTAAACCATTTTGCATCGGTAAGCCGTTCCAAACCGGTTTCGGCAATAATATATTGTTTCCCTTTTTCGAGGGCCAGCTGAGCCACAATTGTAAGCCTCTGTGTGGCTTGCATCAGGTTTGCTTTATTTTCCAAACCCTGGTAATCATCAACACCTAAAATGTCGATGAATTCATCGCCCGGATAATAAGTCAAATATTCTTCTCTGGTTTGGAAGGAGTTTGGTGAATAGGTATATAATATATTATGCAATTGCTTTTGGTTGCGTAAGTAATTCACGGTAAACTGGAATAATGCTTGGTATTGTTCGGGAGTACACGATTTGGAACCCCACCAGAACCATCCACCATTCATTTCGTGGAAAGGACGGAACACAACGGGAATAAGTATTCCATCAGGAGTTTTTAAACTTGAAAAGAAATTTGAAAGTAAATCAAGCTGTTTTTTGAATGCTTCATGATAAGCTCCATTGGGTAAAAGCTGATCAATTCCTGGCGTAATGTCCCAGGAGCTTCCTCCGGTAACAATATGGCGGGCATGCCAACTGTAAGTATTAATTCCCCCTCTTTTATAAACTTCAATAGCCCAGGTTTTCATTTTCGAGAACGGAACACTATCAATGTTTACTGAATCGGCAATATGACCTAAATCCCAACCATAAACAGCAGGAAAATCGCCACAGGCATCATTAATATCGGTGCGGTAGGTATCCCCTTTCCATCCCATACCATAAGCCAGCGCATCTTGATGACCAATCATCACTCCTTTTTGGGCATTGGCAGTAATCTTGCTTAATAAATGAATAGCTTCTGGCGAAGCTAATTTATCACTTACCGCGCTCTCATTTACTGGTTTGTTTAACGAGTTGCATGAAAGCAATAAATTAGCTGTTGCCAGTGCCATTACTAAACCTAAACCTCTAATCATGAAAAAAATTTCTACTTTACTAAGCAAAAATATGGCGGAATAAAAAAGTTCTAATTCAACTATGTATCGAATACTTTAAGTTATGTACCGAATACTTTTACCTATGTATCCTTAGTCTTTTACTTATGTATCATTTTTAATATTAAATGGCACACATACAGCCAGTTGAAGTATTTGTTGCTACGTGTGGAAAATTGATGTTTCCTTAGGCTGCCTCGTAAAAATGAGTTGAGTTAACAGAATTCAAAATTGCTCATACTATGATACCAGAGTGAAAGGAATAGCATGGATTGGATACATATTTTATACAGGTATAGTTTTTTATGCTGTTATTTTGTATAAAAAGAAATAGGTTTTTGAAAGCATCGTTTGATGGCTTTTCAGAATTTCAGGAGAAATAGATTATGTTAGTACACCAAAAAATATATCGGAACTTAACCCTGGTTTGTACGCTTATAATTTTTTCATTTTATTGGAATGTTGCTGAAGCTCAGGAAAAAAAATCACAGTTAATTTCGGTGTCATTTACCAATACCCCTTTAATTGAGTTAGTTAAACAACTGAAGACAAAGTCAAGTGCTCATATTTATTATCAGCCGGAATGGCTGACTGGCGTTGTTTTTACCGGTTCTTTTAGCGATAAAAACATGGATGATATTCTGGAAAAAGTTCTCGATGAAACCGGATTAGTAAGCATTACCATAAACAATAACTTTTATATTATTCCCCGCGAGCAAGTGGCGGTTCACCTTAAAAAGATGAACAATTTGTTCGGAGGTTCTAATCAGGAATTAGTAAAGGATTTTACTCTTATTGGAAGTCCGGGCGATATTGGAAAGTACTCAAAAAACCGAATCAGTGGTATTGTTTTGGACGGAAAAAATGGAGAATCGTTGGTTGGTTCCACGGTTCAGGTTCTAAACACCAGTATTTACGGAGTTTCAGGTTCTCGTGGTAATTACTATTTCGAAGTTCCATCGGGAACCTATCAGATTAAAGTTACCAGTGTGGGCTATGAAGTACAATTGCTGACCATAAAAGTTTTGGGACCGGGCACCTTAAATATTGAGATGTTCGAGGAATCACATGCCATAAATGAAGTGGTTATTTTGTCGGAAAAAGTAGATCGCAACGTTACCCGCGATCAAATGAGCATGGTGGAACTGGATGCCAAATCGATAAAAAACTTACCTTCGATGATAGGTGAACGCGACCTTATAAAAAGCTTTACCATTATGCCCGGCGTCAAATCGGTAGGCGAATTTGGTGCAGGCATCAATGTTCGCGGTGGTGGCGAAGATCAAAACCTGTATTTGCTGGAAAATAGTCCCCTATTCAACACCTCACACGTTATGGGATTGCTTTCGGCTGTAAATCCCGATGCAGTTACTTCAGTTGCTTTATATAAAGGGCATATTCCCCCCGAATATGGCGAACGTGTTTCGTCTGTTATGGACATAAACTTCAACGGACGCGAAGTTAAAAAATTTAAAGGTACCGGAGGAATTGGAATATACAGTAGCCGATTGATGTTCGAAGTACCGTTGTACAAAAATATAGTATCGTTAAAATTGGGCGGGCGCACCAGTTATTCCGAATATTTACTTACGAAAATGCCCGATTACAATCTTCAAAACAGTTCTGCTTCGTTTTACGATTTAAATGGAATGCTAAGCATTAACATTAAAAACAATCCCATTTCGCTGTTTGTATACCGCAGCTACGACTATTTCAAATATGCCAACAATTTTTCGTACCAATATGGCAACCAATTGCTTTCAGCTAATTGGCAACATATTTTTAATCCAAGTTTTAATACTACTCTTTCCGGTTCGTATAGTTCCTATTCATTAACCAATAAAAAGAGGAAAAACCAACTACTGCGCAAGTGGTTTATTCCAAAGTGAATTACCTATCGGGGAAACTATTGGCAGAATATACCGGTTTAAGCGAGCAAACAGTAACTGCTGGAGCTCAGATACTCCAATATCAAATTAATCCCGGCGAAAGGGTACCAATAGGACAATCGAAAGTAGAACAGTTGACCTTGCAAAAAGAGTTAGGATATGAGTATTCATTTTTTATTAACGATGTAGTTAAAATTAGCAACCATTTTTCTTTTCAGGCTGGGTTGCGTTACACCATGTATCGGTACATGGGGCCGCAAACCATTTATACATATTCCGCTAGCGGTGCAACAACTGTTGTTACCGATACTACAAATTATAATTCCGGTGAAATGGTGACTAATTATCAAGGAATTGAACCTCGTGCCTCGTTTAAATATTTAATCAATCCCAGTAGTTCAGTAAAACTAAGCTATAACCGCAATAAACAGTACCTGGCTTTACTCTCATATACTTCAATTACTACTCCCGAAGATATTTGGAAGCTGGCCGATCCTTTTATAAAACCAATAATTGTTGATCAGGTGGCTTTGGGCTATTACCGGAATTTTTTAAATAATGGCATCGAAACATCGGTTGAATTGTATTATAAAAAACTACAGAATCTTACAGAATACCGCAATGGGGCTGAGTTAGAGCTTAACAGCCATGTTGAAACGGAGTTATTAACGGCTAGTGGCAAAAACTATGGATTGGAAATGATGGTAAAAAAAACACAGGGTAAACTAACCGGAAGCATATCCTATACTTATGCCAGAGCTTTTAAACAAACCCACGGAGCTAATTTTACTGACCGCATAAATAACAATCGGGTGTACCCTTCGCAATACGATGTGCCCCATGATATTAACCTGAGTTTTTCATATCAGTTGAACCGGAGGATACGCTTTGGAAGCAGTTTTACTTTTGCATCCGGAAGACCCGTAACTTTGCCTGAATATACTTATTACCTGGGTCAAAGTAAGCTGGTTTATTATTCCGACCGGAATAAATACCGGTTGCCCGATTATCATCGCCTCGATATTTCGCTAAGCATTGACGAGAGCCTTAAAAAGAAAAAGAAATGGAAAGGAAGTTGGAATTTTTCCATTTTGAATATTTATGGTAGAGATAATGCCTATTCCATTATTTACCAGCGTGATACACCAACACCTGATAATAACTATCAGGTTTTTAGCATGTATCAAATGTATTTGATAGGAGTTCCGTTCCCAACAGTTACGTATAATTTTGTGTTCTAAAATGAAAATAAAGAATAATAAAGGTTTTATGAATAAACTGTCCGATTCACTTACAGGAATTTTTATTGTATTGATATCGCTTTTATTTGCTCAATGTCAGGTTCCTTACGAAAATGATAATTTGGAAGCCAATGCAAAAATTCCTGTGGTGAATGGAGTTTTGAGCAATCTAAATGGGTTACAAAGCTTCGATTTATATTACGCCATGCCGTATAATAACAATCGGTTACAACGCATTGCCTGGGCACAGGTATTTCTGAATACCGATTCTGAGGATTCATACCCATTGCTTGAATTGACTCCCGGACGTTATAGCATTGATAAAAACTCAGTGTCGTTTAATTTTGGTACGGGTTATTTTATTGAGGTACGAATGCCCGATGGTTCACTACTGAAATCAGAAACAATGATATTAAACGATACCATTGGAATTGATAAGGTGTTTTACGATTTTAACCAACGGATTACCGTAGTGGAAGACCTGAATGGAAATTTTAACCAAGTAACGCAACAAGGAATATTTATTTACTTAAAAATGAACCCTCCCAAACGCGAGAATGTGTATTACCGGGCAATGACCGATTATTATGTGCATTCGCAAGTATGGGTTAATGAGGAAGGAGGATTTCAGGTTGATTGCACGTTCTACCAATTAAAATATAAGGTTACCTACGACACCTTGTTCGATGTACTGGAAGGAGTTTCAAATACCGATTTCCCTAATATTGGAAATATTTCGAATAAATTGGAGAACAGTGCGTCTGATTTAACGGTGAATACCATCTTTTTGCCAGCCGACCCCGAATGTCGCAACTTCTCGGAATATACGTCCAATACTTTTATTGAATGGATTTTTCCCGTTGATTTAATCACCACTTCTGTCGAAACATACAACTATTATTCCGAAGCAAAACAACAGCTTAATCCAACCGATCGGATTTTTGATCCCATTCCGCAGCAACTGTATGGCAACATTTATTCCGAAACCGATGCTAACAGTCCGGCCTTAGGATTGTTCGATGTAGTTTCGGTGAGCCGCCGGTATTATGCTGTTTATGTTGATCAATCGTATGGATACCGCTCATACCAAGGCCGTTTTTATACAGACACCGTCATTAAAGGGGGCTGGTATCCAAACCTGATTTATGTTGACACTACTTTTGTAGATACCGTTTTTCCCGAAAATCCATCATTTAATTACTAATTTGAATTATTTGGTTTCCAATGAGAAATAAATTACCTGATTTTTTAATTCTTCCGACAAGGTTTTTAGTGATTGGATTGCTTGTATTAACTGCATCCATTGCTAAAGGACAGCAGATTGCGGTGCATCTTAATAAACAGGTTTTTATCGGGGGGTCTTTATTAAAATATGTGGTTTACCTGAACAAATCGCTAACTAATCAAAAGGAGCAGGTTTTGGGAGAAAACCTGTATTTTGAAATTGCCGATATAAATAACCAATCGGTTATCCGATGGAAAAGTCAGGTTAAGAGCAATAGCCTAAAAGGGGAGTATAAAATTCCGGAAAACATAGTGCATGGGCTGTATTTTTTGCACGTTTATACCAATAGCTCCAGAGCTGATGCATTAGCCTCGTTTTCAACCCCAATTCTGATTCAGGAAATTCATGAAGAGACGATGCAACTACTTACCTTAGTAAAAAACAATTCGGAATCAGCAGATACCTTTTACACAAGCACCTCTTTTATCAGCGACAATTCAATCGAAGTAAAAATTGAAAAGGATACCAGTGTGGTTTCCTATTCTGGTGTTACTTCAATAAAAGTGACCTTGGTACAAGAAATAAGTAATGCACAATTATCAGTGTCAATAACCGAAATCACTCCTTTCAATGATAGGTTGGCGCAGGTTTCCCGGGAAGCGTTCCAGCAGAAGTTCCAAAAAACCAGTCAGGACTATTTTAATTTTGATGTAGAACAAGGATTTACCATGCTCTCAGGTTATGTAACCAATAAGAATGGAGCTCCCTATAGTAACTTGCCGGTTTACATTTCGTTTACAGGCCAATCGGTGAGTTTCCGATATTCCATTACCGATGAAAATGGCAGTTTTTGTTTTGCCCTTGATTCTGCTTGGAACAATAAGGAATTGTTGCTCCAATCAGGTTTTAATGTGTACGGTTCTGATAGTCTCGTTTGGGCAATCGATGAAAAAAGACTCCAGCTAAGTTCGTTGGATACGGTGAATTATACCCTGGAAACCAATGAATATGAGTATTTACTCCAACTCCAAAAAAGAGAATTGGTAAACCGGATTTTTACTCCTGAAACGAAAGTTGAACTTCAATCGAATACGAATCAGGAAATTGATAATTTCTTTTTAACACCTAATTATGTGATTTATCCGGCTGATTTTGAGCCGTTAAATGATTTTAAAGAAATTGCGGACAATATATTGCCGGCAGTGCGGTTTAAAAAAGAAGGCGATGGTTATAAAATGGGAATTATCACGGAGCAACAACAAGTAGTTTTTGAAAATGTGCTGGTTTGTCTCAATGGGAATCCGATTCTAACTATGAATATCGTTGAACAGCTTTCATCGGCCGATATTGAGCGGGTTGAAATTTTTAATTCCGAGTTACTGTATGGGCAACTTACTTACATTGGGGTTGTTTCAATTTTTACCCGTAATAAAAACATTTTGCTTAAGGATGTAGCGCCCAATGGGTATTATTATTCGAATAATTTTTATTCTGGTTCTTATCAGCCAGTAAACAAAAGTCCAAACAATCCAGTAGTGAACCCCGAAATATATTGGAATCCTTATGTGACTTTAACACAAGATGAACCCTTTTCATTCAAACTATCACCGGTTGATATTGGCGAGCAATATTTGATAACCATTCATGGAGTTTCCGATTCGGGAAAACCTATTTGGTATCAGCAGCCCATCCGTTTAGGAATCAATAAAAAGCAACTTGAGTAAGTACTATGGTAATGAAATATGTTATACTGATTGGAATGGTAGCTTTTGGTAACACGCTTTCGGCGCAAGTGTCTGGTAATAGGTCATGCCAGGGTTTGCCTGCTGCGGTAAACAACGTGCCTATGGTAGCTACTACTTATATAAATGAATTTCCATCAAAAAAAGAACAATTTTATAACAATTGGACCAAAGGTACTATTTATTTTACCAATGGGTACAAAGCACCTGACTGCATGATTCGTTATAACGGTTGGAAAGATGAATTGATTTGGTTAAGGGAAACCGATTATAAAACAGGTACAGTTATAAAGGGAAAAGTAGCATCGTTTACCTTCGATAATACTATGCAAAGGGAAGCCTTGCGTTTTATACATTATATTGATACCGGCGGATTTCAAAAAACGGACATTTATTTGGAAGTAATTGCCGAAGGAAAAACATCGGTTTATTGTTACCGAAAAGCCACACTTTTAAAAGGGGAGAATAAGTTTGTTACCAAGTATCAGTATTACTTGAAACAAAACAGGGAGCTTCATAAATTCACCCCCGGCAAGCGCAATTTGCTTGCTTTTTTTCCGAAAGAAAAGCATAAAGCCATTAAAGATATTCTACGTGTAAACCACCTGAAATTAAAAAACGATGAACAATTGGCTGAAGCCATAAAACTTATAAACGGGCTGGAATAGCTGGTTTCGGGATTAGGTGGGGGTGTAAAATTTAGTTTTTATTTCATTCATAAAATAACTTGCTATTGAACCGGCATTCATTTATCCGCTATATACTTCATTAGTGCAGACAATCATAAAAATTGAGTTAGAGGTTTACAATAAAACCATCGGAATATCTACCACAGACTAGCGATATTGCATCACGGATATACCACCTGATGCTCAGGTGCTAAATAGCCGCATAAGAAAATACTGGTCTATCGAAAACAACCTGCACTGAACTTTGGACGTAGAGTTTGGAGAAGGCAGATCCCGTACAAGAGTCTGTTATACAGCTGTGAGCCATAATTTCATCCTAAAAAGGGCAATGACAATGTTGGCAAATGACTATACCAAAAAGGTTAAAAAAAAAGATTGAAAGCTGCGTTAGACCCCAAACATAGTGAAAAGCTGTTGGGTTTTTAATTGCAGTTGACCTAGTCACCTTAGGAGAAATAACAAATGAAGTGAATGCATGGCAAATCCAAAGGAATAATAAAAAGGCCAAAATTAACTGGCAGTTTACAAATGACAAAGCACGGATAAAACTCAAAAGACTTAATCCTTCAATTTCAAATTATCACAACACTAGTTATGCTTTATAAACAATAGCAAGGAAATATAATTCACGGTAAAATATTTAATTAAATAAAAATTATTATTTTTACCACTGTTCATAGTAGCAAATGTGCTGTAAACTTAACAAATGACGATTACTGTATGGTAACAAATGAAGATGTCCTTCGTTTTATTGCGACAATCAGAATGTCTTCTACCTATGATTTTACTGATTATTCTGATCGGTCTTTCAAGCGTAGGATAGAAAAGCTTTTGGTTGACAATCATTTGGACATTAATCAGTTATTGTTAAAAGTAAGCAAAGACAAGGATTTTCTTGAAAAAGTGGTTCGGGATATTACGGTTAATACCACCGAGTTATTTCGGGATCCGGAAATGTGGACTACTCTTAAATACCAGATTTTGCCCAAGTTAAAAAAGAATAAATCGATCTTTATTTGGCATGCTGGCTGCAGCAGTGGACAGGAAATTTACTCCATGCTCATTCTTCTAAATGAGTTGGGGATGTTTGAACAGGCAAAAGTGTTTGCCAGCGATATTAATTCAGAAATGCTTGAAACGGCTAAGAACGGGCAATATAAATATCGATTTAATTTGGGATATTTTGATAACTTTGATAAGGTTATTAAAGAAAACCCCTTTAATTATGAAGAGCCAATAGTTGTTGATTATGAAAAATACTTTGACATTGATAAAGTGAAAGATACTATTACAATGAAGCAGTTTTTAAGAGAAAAGGCGGTGTATCGAAAACATGATTTAGTTAAAGACGGAAATATTTTTTATTCTAAATTCGATATAATTTTTTGTAGAAACGTAATCATTTATTTTAATAATAAACTGCAAAACAAAGTTATAGAACTCTTTAGTAATAGCTTATACCGCGATGGTCATCTAATTTTAGGTGCTCATGAAAGCATATTGGGTTCAGTAGCCAATAATTTTGATAAAACAAAAGGTTTTTATAAGAAGAAACAATTTTAATATATAGAATAGAATGATTGATAACTTAGGTATAGTGGACACAAAAAAAATTATAGCCGCGATTCAAGAATCGTATGGGTTAGATTTGAGTGACTATACTCTGAGCATTCTTAAACGACGTTTTGCCCATGTTATGGATTATTATAACATAGGTTTGGTAGATGAATTTGTGAACCAAATAAAACGGAATAATATTGAATATGAAGATTTTTTGGATCAGATAATGATTGACATTACTGAAATTTTTCGGGATCCATCGCTTTGGAGGGAATTGCGTGAAAAATATCTCCCTGAAATAGCTCATTCAGCCGGTTCAAAAATCTGGTTAGCCGGTGAATCTTCAGGCGATGAATTGTTTTCATTAATGGTGGTATTGTCAGAATTAGGAATATCAAAGAATATTAGAATTACAGCTTCTTGTCCTTCAAAAAACCGTTTAAATAGAATAAAAAAAGGATATGGTTATGATTTGAAGAAAATGGAAATTGGAGAAGCCAATTATACAAGACTTTCGGGAAAATTTGAGTTTAATAAATTTTATAAAATGGATGGTAGCTTTGCCCTAATGAATCCAGAACTTTTAGACAATGTTGAATTTGACACAACAAATATTTCACAAGAAAAGGTAAATAAAAGCTATCGCATGATATTATTCCGTAATATGATGATTCAATATAACCTTCCTTTATATGAGAAAGTGGCCCGGAAATTAATTGATAACCTTGTGGTAGGTGGATATTTGATTTTAGGAAATATGGAATCGTTAGAGTACTCAGAGATAGGAAAGAAAATGCAATTGGTTAATGAAGCTGAAAAAATATATCGAAAAAGGATTGATTAATGTCAGAATATAAAGCAGTAATTATAGGAGGTTCAGCCGGAAGTTTTCAGGTAGTAACAAGAATTGTTTCTTCGTTACCTGCCAATTATCCGTTATCTGTAATTTTATGTTTGCATCGATTAAAGCATATTCGGTCCGGATTTGTTGAGGCTCTTTCAATTAAAGCTGCAATGCCAATAGTTGAGCCAATCGATAAAGAAACCATTAAGACGGGTAAAATTTATTTGGCACCGGCAAACTACCATTTATATGTAGAATTGGGTAATAAATTTGCACTCTCAACAGAAGATGCCGTAAATCATAGCAGGCCTTCCATTGATTTGTCGTTTTTTTCAGCAGCCTATAATTTTAAGAAAAAGTTGGTGGGAGTTGTTTTAAGTGGGGCTAATAAAGACGGTGCCTTAGGATTAAAAAGTGTTAAAGAAAATGGAGGGCTAACTATCGTTCAGGATCCTAATGAATGCCAAGTACCCACGATGACCCTGGCTTGCATGAATGCAACCAATGTGGATCACGTTTATAGCACACAACGTATAATTGATTTTTTATTAACCCTTGATTAGAATACATTGATGGAAGAAATATTAAAATATAGAAAAAGAATTATAACAAACTTTGTTTTTCTGCTAATATTGAGCGTTATTTCGATATTTCTTGTATTGTGGGCATCAAAATTTATTTTTGGCCAAGGTGCTGCTATTTCGCTTCTTTCATTGTTCCTAATTCAAGTGCCTTTAATCTTGGGTTTGGGTTTTAATAGCTTCCGGGCTATTAATATTTTTTTGGAATTAGAAGAGAAACGTAGGACAATTAAAACGGATGAAATTGAAGAATTGGAAAAAGAAGTTGAAGTGAAAGCTAAAGAAGCCGATGATCTTTCATTTAATTTAAATAGGTTAAATGACGATTTAGGTAAGTATTCTGATTGGGAATCCTTTGGAAATGCCTTATTAATTGGAATAGGTAAGCAAATTGAAATTGTAGTTGGCATGGTTTATCGATACGATTTTGACGAGAAAAAATATTTTCCTGTGGCCAATTACGCCTATTATTCTGATGTGCCTCCATCGGAATTTAGAGAAGGGGATGGATTATCGGGTCAAGTGGTAAAAGATAAAAAAGCTATGTTTATCAACGAATTACCCGAAGGATATGTGAAGGTTATGAGTGGATTGGGTTCACATAAACCGAGGTTCTTAGCAATTATTCCATTTATTACTGATCAGCAGGTGGTGGGGGTAATTGAATTAGCGACTTTCAAACCAATTGAACGTGGATTATCGCATAAATCAAATGAAATTGCTGAATTTATTGGAAATAAAACACTAACAATAACTGTGTAATTGTAATTACGAATAGATGACCTATATTATTGATAAAATAGCCGCCTTGTTAGTTTTTAAATATAAAGACAGGGTTACCTATACGCCAGGATTTTTGGTTTTGGGATTCCTCTTTCCAGTTTTTACTTGGATAATAGGGTTTTTATCTTCCGATTACCAAGTTTCTTTTTCGGGTTTATGGCAAATGCATCTTAATGCTCCGGTGTATTTTGTTGTTGATTTGGCTCCTTTAATTTTAGGTATATTAGGATATATTCTCACCGTTTCATACCATGAAACAACAGCAGAATTAAAAGATATTATTGAAGAAAAGGATAGCATAATTAATAACAATGCGCGATTTGCTAAAAAGATTGGTGAGGGAGATCTTTCTGCTATCAATGAAGATAGTGACGAAAACGATATATTGGGGCATTCATTAATGATTATGCGTGAAAATTTAGCACGGACCAATGAAAACGAACGTCAACAAAACTGGATAGCTAAAGGAAAAGATGTAATATCTGACATACTTAGAATGCACAATGATTTAGAAGAACTGTCGTATAAAACTTTGGTGGAGTTAATTAAATATATTGATGTACTGCAAGGAGCATTTTATTTGTATGTTGAAGAAGAAAACAAACTGGTGAATACAGCCAATTTTGCCTATAATAGGCGTAAATTTTTAAAGCAAGAATTTTATTTGGGCGAAGGTTTGGTTGGACAATGTGCCTTTGAAATGGCTACGATTTTTAGGCGTGAAATACCCAACGATTATGTATCTATTTCATCAGGAATTTTAGGTGATAAAAAACCAACTACCCTATTATTAGTTCCCTTAATTACCGATCAAAAGCTTCAGGGGGTAATGGAATTTGCATCGCTTGAAAAGGATATTGATGAATTATCCATTCGATTCCTTGAAGAGCTCAGCGATATTATAGCCCGGACCATTTTCAATTTAAAGGTCAATACCCGAACCGAAAAGCTTTTACGTGATGCTCAGGAAATGACCAATGAACTTCAGGAGAATGAAGAAGAATTGCGTCAGAATGCTGAAGAAATGAGGGCAACTCATGAAGAACTTGAAAAAACGAATGCAAATCTTGAAACACAAATCCGGGAAGTTGAAAATGCTCAAAAGCGGTTGCATTCTTTATTAGAGAATGCTTCGGAGATTATTTCCATTTATGACGAAGATATGAAATTGAAGTACATTAGTCCTTCAGTTCACAGCATTTTTGGATATACCGTAGATGAAATGATGGAAGGTAAAGATTTAGATAGATTGACGGCTAAAGGGGTAAAGGAATTTACTGAAATTTTTGTTACCCTCATTGAAAATCCGGGTCAATCGAAATCGATACAATATACTTATATGCGAAAAGACGGCCAAAAGATTTTTATTGAATCAACAGGTCGGAACTTATTGGATGATCAGGCAATAGATGGTATAATTATTAACTCTCAGGATATTACCGAGCGAAAAAGAGCGGAAAAAGAAGAACGGATGAAAAGTAAAATGCAATCACTTTCTGAAAATTCACCCGATATGATTTTGCGTTTGAGTCCTTCAGGCCAGTTTTTTTATGCCAACCCCATTGTTAAGATTTTTACAGGTGTTGATAACAACGATATTATAAAAAGGAATTTAAGTGATGTTAATTTCAACAAGGAAATAAAAGCCTTTTTTACGGAGTCAATTCATAAAGTTAAATCATCGCAGCAAAAAACAAATACTGAAACCACTTTTCCTACTAACTTTGGAAATCGGATTATGCAAGTAAATGCAATTCCAGAATTTAGCGATGATAAGGATTTAGAGACCATATTATTTGTTGCCCATGATATCACTGAACAGAAGAAAATAGAGCAAGAGATTAAAGAGAAAAACCATGCAGTACGCGAAAGTATAAATTATGCACAGCGAATTCAAACTTCAATACTTCCGAATACCCGGTTTATACAAGAATTTTTACCCAATTCTTTCTTGCTTTATAAACCCCGCGATGTGGTTAGTGGCGATTTTCCTTGGTTTTTTAAAAAGGGAGATGATATTTTTATTGCTGCCGTTGATTGTACCGGTCACGGAGTACCAGGAGCATTACTTTCATTTATAGGATATTTTATTTTAAATAATGTGGTTGACCACTATAATAATATAAATGCAGGACAAATATTAGATAAATTACATGAAGGAGTAAGGAAAACTCTAAAGCAGGATAGAATTGACTCTGAGGCACGCGATGGAATGGATATTGCACTTTGTAAAATCAATTTATCGAATCAATTGTTAGAATATGCTGGAGCACATCGGCCACTTTATTTGTTTAGGAACGGAGAATTGTTGGAATTTAAGGGTGATAGAAAGGCGATTGGCGGAATTCCTTATGGCAAAAAGCAGGAAACTGACTTTGAAAACCATATAATAAATATTGAAAATGGCGATCGGGTATTTTTCTTTTCTGATGGATTCCCTGATCAAGTGGGAGGGGAAACAGGAAAGAAATATCAAGCCAGTAGAATACGTGAGCAAATTGTGAACAATCCAGATTTAAAAATCACTGATTACGAAAAGTTCTTTTTGAAAGATTTTGAAAATTGGAAAGGCGATTTCAAACAAATAGATGATGTTTTGTTAATAGGTATAGAATTTTAAATATTAAATTAGCCAATTATGGATGGGAAAGGTACCGATATAAAAGAATTTCTGGAATTTATATACAGCTTTTATAAATCCATGAAAGAACACCATGTGCAGTTAGTATATGAAGGTGAAATCACTCATCAGATTACAAAAGCATTCACCTCGCTTACTGAAACCAATATGGAGTTAGGTGAAGAATCACAATCGACTCAGAAAAAGGTGTTCCATGTAATGGTTGAATGTTTGCAGAATGTTGGCAAACATGCGGAGTATATGGTTGATACAGAAATTCATCGAGATGGGCGCGGCATTTTTTTGTTGTGTAAAAATGAGCATGAATATACCATAACTACAGGAAATATGGTTAATAAAAGCAAATTTTCTGAGATGACTGAGGTTTTAGAAAAAATAAATAGTCTTGATAAAGAAGGGCTTAAACAGCTTTACAAACAGCAAATCAAAGAAGGAAGACTTTCAAACAAAGGAGGTGCTGGATTAGGATTTATTGATATTGCAAAAAAGACAGGAAATCCGTTACTTTACAACTTTTTGCCGATTAACGATGACTACTTATTTTTTGTGCTAACTAGTATAATTTCAAGATATAACGATTAATTTATAATAAATTTGAATTATGGAGGTAATTAAAATAGTCGGAACCGATGACACGCCAAGTGTTACCTTAGATGTGGCAAATGAGATATTTGAAGTATCCGGTCGATCATTGCCCGAGGATGTAGCGGCCTTTTATGAGCCTATCCTTGATTGGATAGAACGATATTCTGAAGAAGCTAAAGGAAAAACAGTTTTCAATTTTAAGCTGGTGTATTTCAATACGGCATCTTCAAAAATGTTACTTGATATTCTTTTAAAGCTCGAAGAAATGTACGAATCGGGTAAAGAAGTGTTAGTTCGCTGGCATTTCCCTGACGATGATGAAGACATGCAAGAGGCAGGCGAAGAGTATGCTGACATTGTAGAAGTGCCTTTTGAACAGATCAGTTATTCCATGGATTAGGCTGTTTAATCTCAATGCTGGGTAACAATTTAAAATAATCCTTTAGGATGAGTGAAGAAATCTTAAAAGCGTTAATGCAGCTTTTTGCAATTATTGCAAAGCAAGATGGTGGAGTTGAAGATAATGAAATTGATTTTGTTGAAAGTTTTCTTACTTCTCAGCTAAGTTCCGATTTTGTTGAGGAATATATGGGGCTGTTTTATAAACACGCTGATATACTGAGCAGAGAAGATAACAGACAAAAGAAAGCAGACGGTAAAATTGAATTAACTTCAGTAAAAGATTCAGTTAGGATTTTAGGAATTTGTAAGAAAATTAATAAAACCCTAACGCAAGAGCAAAAAGTTGTTGTATTAGTGCGTGTATTCGAGTTAGTTGCTGCCGATAAGAAATTTACAGAGCAGCGAATGGCTATTGTTAATACCGTTGCTGAAGTTTTTAATATTTCGACCGAAGAGCTTAAAAGTACCGATACCTTTGTTGTTAATGACAGTTATCAGGAATTAGATATACCCAATGTCCTTATAGTTAACGATAAGGATTCAACATTCCAATTTGCCAAGCATATCCGTAGTGCAGAACTCGACAAAAAGCAGATATTACTTCACATTAAAAGTGGAGAGCTTTACTTTTTGCGCTATACTGGTAAACAAGATGTTTTATTGAATGGATTACCGGTTCGATCAAACCGGATTTACTTATTTGCCAGTGGAAGTTCTATCCGGTTTCCTAAAGGAAAACCGGTTTATTATAGCGATGTAGCCTCAAAATTTATGGCAGATGTTACTTCTGCACATATTTCATACAATGTTAACAACGTTGATTTTTGCTTTAAGAATGGATACTTAGGGTTACGCGATGTTAACATTTCCGAAGAACAAGGAAGGCTAATTGGTATAATGGGAGCTAGCGGTGCCGGAAAAACCACCTTGCTAAATGTTCTTACCGGAATTGAAGCTCCATCAAAAGGAGAGGTTTTAATCAATGGAATAAATCTTCATACCGAAAGAGATAAAATTGAAGGAGTTATTGGATACATTCCGCAAGATGACTTATTAATTGAGGAATTAACGGTTTATCAGAATTTGTATTTTAATGCACGTTTGTGCTTTAAGGACATGTCGGAAGAAGAATTGCAAAAAAGGGTAGATACTACTTTGCGTAATCTTGGGCTGTTCGATAGAAGAGACCTTAAAGTTGGCTCCCCACTTAATAAAACAATCAGTGGTGGTCAGCGAAAACGGCTTAATATTGCATTAGAACTTATCAGGGAACCTCCCATTCTTTTTGTTGATGAACCTACCTCTGGGTTATCATCACGCGATTCGGAAAACGTAATGGATTTATTACGCGAATTAGCTATAAAGGGGAAACTTATTTATGTGGTAATTCATCAACCTTCGTCAGAGATTTATAAAATGTTTGACAAGATGGTAATCCTAGATACCGGTGGCTATCAAATCTACTATGGAAATCCGGTGGAGGCGGTAACTTATTTTAAAAAGTTAGACGCCCAAATTAATAGCGATGTGGGCGAGTGCCCCAATTGCGGTAATGTTAATCCGGAATTGATTTTTAATATAATTGATGCGCAGGTTGTTGACGAGTTTGGACGATATACAAATAAAAGAAAAGTTACCCCTGATGAGTGGGAATTAAAGTACAAAGAAAATCATACCGTTGAAAAGCACAAAGATCTTGCGGATGAGCCTCCTAAATCGCTCAATATACCAAGCTGGATACAACAAATAGTAATCTATTTTAAACGTGATTTTCTTGCTAAAATAAGTAACCGCCAGTATATTATCCTAAATATATTGGAAGCTCCATTACTTGGGTTCATTCTATCTTTCCTTATACGATATATTGCCGATCCAAATTCACATATATATATATTCCGCGAAAATGAAAATATTCCGGTTTATATTTTTATGAGTATGATTGTGGCCATGTTCCTTGGGTTAATGGTGAGCGGCGAGGAGATATTTAAAGATCGGAAAATTTTAAAACGGGAAGCATTTCTTAATTTAAGCCGTTCGAGCTATTTAATTTCAAAAATTGCCATTCTATTTATTATTTCTGCCATTCAAGCTGCTTTATTTGTATTGGTAGGTAACTTGATTCTGGGGGTTCATGGGCTGTGGTTTGAGTATTGGTGGGCGTTGTTTACTATTTCTACCTTTTCAAATATGTTGGGGTTGAATCTTTCCTCCTCGTTTAATTCAGCAGTTACCATATATATAATGATTCCATTGGTAATGATTCCTCAAATGGCATTGGGTGGGGCAATGTTTAGTTTCGATAAGCTGAACCGTGCCGTGGGAAGTATTGAGGGAGTTCCTCCGGTGTGTGAATTAATGCCAACCCGATGGGTTTATGAAGGTTTAATGGTTCGGCAGTATAAAGACAATGAGTTTGAGAAGGATTTTTATGAAATTGAGAAACAAATTTATATTTCCGATTTCAAAAATGTATATTACCTGGACGAGCTTAAAACGAGGATAGATTATTGCATAACAGCAATTAACACCGATAGTGATTCTATTCGTGAAGAAGTAGCTGAACGTTTGGCTTTATTGAAGAATGAATTGTATAAAGAAACCGTTCGTATTCCCGAATTGCAATTCCAGATGCTGGATGATTTGACTATCGATAAATTTACTCCAGAAATAGGATATCAGACTGTCGAATTCATTAAAAAATTGGAATTGTATTATACCAATGTATTTACTTACGCTACGGCTAAAAAAGAAAAAATAATTAATTATTTAGATGTTACCTATCCCGGCGTTTATTTGGAACGTCGCCAGAAATATCATAATGAAGCGGTAACTGATATTGTTAGAAAAGTATATGAAAAAAATAAAATAATTGCTTATAAAGATAGGTTGATACAGCAAACCGATCCAATTTATGAAACCCCTTGGATTGATAATTATTTTGATTTTAGGGCGCAATTTTATTCGCCGGTAAAACATTTTGCCGGAAGGAATTTTGATACCTTTTGGTTTAATATGTGTATTGTATGGATTATGACTATTGGAGGTTATATATCATTGTATTATGATTGGCTAAAGAAGTTCATGGATCTATTTCAGAAATAGTAATTTGATAAACTTTTTTAATATTTTGAAAAAAAGGTTATTTTTATAAAATAAAATAAATACTCATGAATAGAAATTGGTTTAAAATAGTTTTTGTTGTCTTTATTGCCGGAGTACTTACTCTTGCAGGATGCAGCGGAGATGGAAGTAAGAAAAAATCGGGAGATATTGAGATTCCGGATGAGATTTTCGGGGATGATAAACCCCTGATGATATCGCAGGAAGCGATGGGTGACATTATTGATAATATTTCATCGCCAGTTGAAATGGCAGCCTTGTTAAAATCAACGGGTGTTCCTTTTTCGCAAAAGTTGCTTGCCTCTACCGATAGATTGGATGACCTGAATACAAATTTTAAACAGGCACTGAATCTTGGTGTTTATGGCTGCGATTTAGGTTACCTTAATATGTATGAAAAAACAGGTTCTGTAATTAATAACATGACAGCTATTAAGAGTTTAGCCAATGAACTTCGGATTGGTCAGTTTTTTGATTTTAATACCATAAAACGGTTAGCAACAAACAATGAAAACCTCGATTCATTAATGTACATTTCAGTTTCAAGTTTTAACAACATGGATGAATACTTGAGGCAATCAAATAGAAGTAACATAAGTTCCTTAATTGTTACAGGAATGTGGATTGAAGGAATGTATTTAGCTACCCAAGTAGTTAAAGAAGCCCCTAAGAAGGATGTGGTTGAGCGTATAGCTGATCAAAAGTTAGTACTGAACGACTTAATCCTTATTTTAAAGAATTATAAATCGGATAATAACTTTAATGAATTGGTTAAGGATGTTGAAAGCATTAAAAAAGAGTATGATGGGGTGAAAATTACCTACGAAATGGGTGAACCTGAGGCAAAAGAAGTAGATGGAATGCTTATTATTGTACAAAACGACAAGCAACACATTGATGTTTCTGATGAAACGTTGGCTCGGATTATTGAAGCAATTGGAACTGTGCGTAACAAAATAATCAATTTGTAAGATGAAGAAAATAGTAACTATATTATTGACCCTATTTATTGCTTTGCAGTTTAGTAATGCATTGGCTCAAAGCGATGAATTGGTGAATGTTTGTGCACTGGGAATTGGCAATGCTACTTATTTAAAGGATTATAAAGTTAAGCTTGGGGCTAGCAGTGTTTCACCTCCATCGGCTAAATTCAATGTAATTTTGAATAAAGGAACCATGTATAAAATTACTGTTTGTAATGCTGAAGGGTATGCCGGGGAAGCTGTTGTGCAGCTAATGGAAAACGCAACTGTTTTGGGAACTAATATTAAAGCAGATGGTAGTTTTGTAACAGCAATCGGTTTTCAATGTCAGAAAACAGGCATGTATAGCATTAATGTTTCATTTAAGGATGGTAAAGAAGGTGCTGCAGTGGCAATTCTTTCCTACATAAATATGTAATTAATTGATGAAGTTATAATAAAGAGGTGCAAGAAATTGCGCCTTTTTTATTTTAATTGCGGGTTCAATAGAACTACGAATGCCATGGAATGATTGAAAATAATTTCCTTCACAAAGATTTCTGCTTTAAATTCTGCCGCATTAAAAGGTTTAACAATGAGTTCATTCCGGTACTCTTTTATTCCGTATTTTTTCCAATGGAGAAATATTTCAATAATAATACGAGTGGTTTGAGGCTGGAATACTTCATTGATTGTTAACTTATTTATAACATCATCGGATTTTATTCCCATCAATTCACACCATCGGTTATTTACATACAGATGTTTGTTGTGTTGAATAATAGCGATACTAAACAAAGAATTCTGAGTAATTGCTTGAAGCAGCTCATGATTTTCCAACAATTGCTGTTCGGTTTGCCTAATTTTTGTAATATCACGAACAGTACCTATTAAATTAAACTTGCCATTGGGCGATTGGTGGAAACTGCTTGAATCTTGAATGTATTTAATTTCATTACTATTAGGATTAATAATCCGGTAGGAAAGCGTGAAATTATTTTGATTCCGGAAGCTATCGTTTAAAATTATCTCCACTGAGAATTTATCCTCTGGATGGATTCTATTAATCCACTCCGAAAATCCTATTGACAGTTGTTTTTCATCTAAATTAAGAATACTGGATGCTTCGGAACTTAAAAGGTAGTTTTGATTCAACGGATTAAATTCCCAAGTGCCGATTGCTGTTGATTTTTTAATATCCCGCCATCGGAATAATTCCAATTCTTTTTCTTTTATTTGAGTTATATCTTGAATAATCCGCATGACAAATTCATCACCGGTAAGGTTTGATTTGCTGATGTGACCTATTTCGTTTATATATTTAATCTTTCCGTTTGTTAATTTTATTCGATACTGAAGGGTATGATTGCTTTTGTTGTTAATCGTGTTTTGAATGGTTTTTTCAACCATTTCCTTATCTTCCAATTGAATCATTGACTGGTAGCTGTCTAAAGATAAAGGTGTTAACGGAGATACCTCCAGTAAATCATACATTGAATCGCAAAAAACAACACTATTTGATTGGAGGGAAATCTCAATATAACCTGTTTTTGATAGTTTTTGGATTTGGATGAGATTTTCAGAATTCTTTTTTAACTCCAATTCGGTTTTGCGAAATGCAGAAACATCCTGAAAAGTTCCAATGGATCGCTGCAATTCTCCTTGGCTATTTTTAACAAAAGTTCCAAGTGCTTTAATAAATTTTATGTTTTGGTTACGGGTTACAATCCTAAAGTCGAAATCGAAGGATTGGTTTGTTTGCGTTGATTTTTGAAATTGGATGGAGGCCGCGACTTTATCTTCCGGATGGATGGTGTCTACAAAGTCTGAAAATTTGATTCCAGTATTTCTAAAAGGGATCTCTAAAATATTCCAAACCTCATGCGAAAAGTGAGTTGATTTAGTGATATAATTGTGATCCCAGTAGCCAACTTTTGCTATATGTTCGGCCTGTTTAAGCCTTTTCTCGCTTTCACGTAGTGCTAGCTCTGAGCGTCGCATGTTTGTAATATCTAAACAAGTTCCCCGTAACTTTATAACCTCCTTTTTATCATTTGTTATCGGACGATAATTAATGGCAATGTGTTTGGTTTCATTATTTGGTTGAATTCGAATGATACCTTCACCCGATGTATTGGTAGCAATGCATTTATAGAATGCATTCATTACCTCTTCCTGGTCTTCGCGCACTAAAAGGTCTTTAAATTGTGCAGAATTAAGAAAATAGTGAAGTATGTCGGTGCCCAGAATTTGCCTGTTTTCTGGATTATCAAAGAATAAATCTTTGCCAACATCATATTCCCAGTAGCCCAATCGTGCAATTTTCTGTGCTTCTTTTAGCATTTGGGTTGATTGTTCAATTTGTTGCTCTGCCTCTTTAAGTTGTGTAATATCCATGGAAAGGCCCAAAATTATGGGTGCTCCTGTTGGCGATTGATGAAGCGTTTTAATGGTTTTAAAATGCTTAATTTCGCCATGTGCATTGGTATATTCATGCTCACTTTCCAGCTTTTTTTTGAACTTCAGTAGTTTTAAATCTTCCTGAAAATATTTCTCAGCTATTGCTTTTGATTGTTGTACTTCGTAATCAGTTTTACCGATGGTTTCATCAGCCGTAATTCCAGTTATTTGTTCAGCTGCATTGTTCCAGTAAAGGTATTTAAAATCAGGAGTAGTTTTAGCAAAGAATAATACCGGAATATTGTTCATAATTGTTTCCAGGAACAACCGGTATTCTTCGTTTTGCTGTTCCGCTTTTTTTCTTTTTGATATATCACGTCTGAAAATTAAGATGGCTGGTGTTTCCTCATGCAAAACAGGGATGTAACTAATGGAGAAATACTGGTAACTACCCTCATTATTTCTGAGTCGGGCTTCAATTTTTATACGGGAATTTTTTTTTAATTGCAAAAGGGCCTCTTTACCTAAATGAACATCGTCAGGATGAAACAATTCAAAGTTATTGTGATCAATCTGGAGGTATTCTTCAAGAGTGTAACCCAACATACTATAAAGGGCTGTATTGTATATAATTGGTTTAAAATCGAGATTAAAAAGGCCAATTCCATCGTTGGCATTTTCAATTAGGGTCCGGTATTTATATTCACTTTTCAAGAGTGCTTCTGATGCTTTTTTTTCTGCCGATATGTCTTGCACCATGGCTATTGCCGAAGTGGTATTATTATTCTTATCCTTTATAGCGGAAACAATTATTTTAACCCAAATTATGCTTCCCTTTTTTTGGATGTATCGTTTGGTGAGCGAAAAACTTGAAATTTCGTTATTAAATAACCGGGCATATTGTTTGGCGTTGTTTTCGAAATCGTCGGGAAAGGTAAAATCTTTTAGTTCTTTTTTCAACACTTCATCCATACTATAGCCGGTAATATCGCTGAATTGATGATTGGTGTAAATGGGTTGGAATTTACTGTTTACCAATACAATGGCTATGGGGGCATTTTCAAATATCGAACGGAATATCAATTCACTTTTACGCAAGGCTTCTTTAGTAATTTCAAAAGTTGAAACATCTTGCAAAATGCCAATGGTTTGCGCCGGTTCACCTTTTTTCTGTTCCGACCAATAATTATCTTCATTTTCATGATTTTCAATCCAATAACCTAATTGAGCAATTTCCTGTGATTCTTTAAGTTGACGGTCCTTTTCGGTAAGCTCAAGTTTTTTTTGTTGAAGTTCAGTAATTTCTTCCAAGGTAAATGAGAATTCAACAGCAGTTAATTTTTTAAGGGTGAACCGATAATGCTTGCCATCGGTTTCATAATAAAACAGCCATGAATCGTGGGTTGAGGACTTAATTTTTTGATGAATCAGTGAGCTATTAAAGTTGTTTAAAAATGAAAAAGCTTCCTGAACAGATATGGGAAACGCAGGATTTTTTAAATTGGAAATAGCTAAAAATGATTTATTGGCTGTTTGAACCTGTATATCTGAACTTGGTGTTGATTCCTCAATCCACAAAATTCCCATTGGAATTAGTGACTCGTTGAAAAGGGTTTTATAGAGTTCCGCTTGCTTGTTGCTGTCTGCAAAGTCTTCAATCATGAAATATAGTGGATTTATAGGTCAAGTATGTTGAATTTGTAAACGCTTAGCAGGCAATAAAAGTTTTAATGCAGCCAGATAATAGCGAATACTGATATAAGAGTCAAGGTAAAAAGTAGTTCAAGCATAAAATTTCTATGGCTTTCAGTAAAAAAAATGGAATATAGAATAGATAGTGGAATGGCTGCAATGTAAATTGTTTCGAACCCAATAGAAGGGTGGAGTGCAAAAGCAGTCAATGTTAAAGCCAGAAACCAAAAGAAAAGGGTAAAATACTTGCGGGTGCTTATTTTCTTTACCCCAACATAGAGTAAGCTCCAAAGCATAGCAATTAATAGAACCAAGGAAATTAGTGCTAGTGGAATAATGGTCCAAAAGTAAAAAACTTGCTTTGTTGTGGTACTAATAAGGATGTCTTTCAGATTTTCAATTAGTAATTGATGTTTGTTAAGTAAAAACAAAAATGCAAAAAGAAGGGCCAACGGTGTTATAAAACCAATGAGTGGAGCTATCCATTCGCGCCAGGTGTAATTTCGAAGAATTATCAGCGAAAGCCATATTAATAGGATAAAAACATAATAATGAGGATAAAAGAGGGCACTTATTCCTAAAAGAAATCCACCTTCAAAATATCGTTTTATTTGGTTTACTTCTTTGTCGATAACAAAAACCTTATCGATGGCAAAGAGAAGAAAAAAATTGCCAATTATTATTGGATGCATTTGTTGATACGGAAGCAAAATGGAACCAAACAATACAAACATAACTGAAGGTAGGTAGGTTTTGGTTTCAATAAAAATGTACTTGAAGTTAAGCCGAATAAGAAAATAGGATTGTAATATAAGAAAGAGTAAAGCCAACACCACAGATAATTTAGGGTACGGGGCAATAAAGTTGTAAATCCATTGATATACGAATGTAGCATGCGATAAAGGAGCCGGCTGGGTATGAAGGTTTAAACTCAAAAGAGAAGGTATCCACAGGGCGATTCCCAAAAGTGGAATTAAGAATATTACGTAAGGGTGATTGCTTTTGAATAGTTTTAGAAGCATAACATAGTTTTATAAATCGAATCCAATATCGTGTCGGTAATAGCAGTGTGCAAAATTAATTAATTCAGCGTTTTTGTAGCATTTTTTTAAAGCCTGTTGCCGGTCAGTTCCCATGGAAGTAATGGCTAAAACCCGTCCTCCATTGGTTACAATTTGATTGTTTTTGACGGTAGTTCCTGCGTGAAACAGCAGGCTGTCGTGTATTTGTTCAAAACCGGTCATTACGATGCCTTTTTCATAATCGCCCGGATAACCACCTGAAACCATCATTACGGTGGCCGCCGCTTCCGGTTTAATGGCAAAAGGGACTTGGTTTAATGTTTTAGATGGAATGGCAGCCAGGATTTCCAAAAAGTCGGCATCAATGCGGGGCAGCACTACTTCAGTTTCCGGGTCGCCCATCCGGGCATTGTATTCTATAACTATGGGTTCATTATTAACCTTAATAAGGCCAAAGAAAATAAAGCCCTGATAGCGGATTCCTTCGGCTTTTAATCCTTTAACAGTAGGTTCAATAATGCGATCGATTACTTTTTGGGTAAACTCTTTGTTGGCAAAGGGAATTGGTGATACAGCTCCCATGCCACCAGTATTTAATCCGGTATCTTTTTCCCCAATCCGCTTATAATCTTTGGCTTCGGGCAATAATAGGTAATTATCGCCATCGGTAACTATAAAATAGGATACTTCAATCCCTGAAAGAAATTCTTCAATTACTACTTTACTGGATGCTTCACCGAATTGCCCTTGCAGCATTATTTTTAGCGACGATTTAGCCTCTCCCAGATCGTTAATAACAAGAACCCCTTTACCGGCAGCTAACCCATCGGCTTTTAAAACGTAGGGTGGAGTCATGCTATCTAAAAAAGTACAGGCTTGGGTATAGGTTTCAAGGGTAAAACTGCCATAAGCTGCTGTTGGGATGTTATATTTTACCATGAACTCTTTCGAAAATTCTTTACTGCCTTCCAGCTGGGCGCCGGTTTTGTCGGGTCCAATAACGGGAATGTGTTTTATGTCCTTATCTTCTTCAAAAAAGTTGCGGATACCTTTTACCAACGGGTCTTCGGGGCCAACCGCCACCAAGTTTATTTTATATTTTAATACAATTTCTTTAATGGATTCAAAATCGGTTACTGAAACATCGAGGTTGGTGCCAACCTGACTGGTTCCCGCATTTCCGGGGGCAATATACAAGTTACTAAGCAGTTTGCTTTGGGCTATCTTCCAAGCCATGGTGTGCTCCCTTCCTCCCGAACCAAGAATTAAAACATTCATCGGTATTTTATTAAAAATTTAGGTAAAAATAAGAATATCTGGCAGAAATTAGACTTGTATCTATATTTTTTGATGGCTATTATTTATAATAGATACAAGTACTTATAATCAGTTGTTTTGTTTGTTTTTTACCCCACCATTAAGTTACATCCCCTAATATCGCTGTTATCGAACCGGCCCAAAACAGAAAACGTGCCATCGGTATGGGTTTTGCCCAAGTCTTTGGTTTCAATAAAGCAACAGGAATAAATATTGGCCAAATCAATGACATTGATGCCACCGCTCCGTTCGGCAATTAAGTAGGAAAATGGGTCGTAGGTGTCACGTATGTATATCTTCATCCAGGGCGGGGTTTGAAAAATACCTTCACCTTTTGAATATCCTTGGGAGAGCAGTTCGGTCATGCCATATTCGGAATGGATGTGTGTTACCCCAAATGATTGGCACAATTGGTAATGTAATTCTTCGCGGATAAGTTCTTTACGCCGGCCTTTCATTCCACCGGTTTCCATTATTAGGGTTTTGGGAATATGCATGGGAAACTGTTCGGCCAAATCAAGCAAAGCATAGGTAACGCCAAGTAGTATGGTTTTTTGGTTGGTACCAGAAAGTTGTTTTAAGGTTGTGGCTAGTTCGCTTAAATTATTCAGGTAGAATCCGCTGTTTGGGTGGCCGCTTTCCTGAATCAACCGGTTGGCCATATAAACCAGCGATGACCCTTCGCGTTCCAAATACGATGGGAGCAAGGCCAAAATGCAATAATCGGAAGGCGACCCATAAAAATGGTTAAACCCCTTTAGAAAACTGTTTTCATAAACAGAAATATTGTGAACCAAGTGTTTGCTGGTTTCCATACCAGTGGTTCCGCTGCTGGTGAAAATGGTTTCCACCGAAAGGTTATCTGCTATAACCCGATGTGTTTTAAAAAACTCAACGGGTAAAAAAGGAATTTGAGTAATTGTTTTAACTTCAGTTGGATTAATTTTCAAAGTCTTGCAATAATCACGGTAAACCGCTATATGTTGGTATTGAAATTGAAAGGCATCCAAAGCCAGCACCTCAAATTTTGCGTGACTTTCAATTGAGAATATGTTTGACATCCACTGCTCAGGGGAAAGGATCATCTGTGTTTTATTTGGTGCAAAGATAAGCCAGCAGTTTTAAATACCCGAATGATTTTGAAGGTAAAAAAGACGGATATTTATTGGTTAATTCTACTTTACGACTTTAAAAATGGAAAAAGAAGGTGTACCTCATTTTATATACCCACCCCAGCCCTCCCTAATTTTAGGGAGGGAGTTTATATCTGCGAAATTTTAAATTTAGTAGTTTATAATAATCGGAGGATTCTCCCTTGCTTGCAGGGGAGATGTCCGATAGGACAGAGGGGTACAAATAATATGAGTCGTAAAGTAGAATTAATTAATCCAGATTATTCTTAAATAATCCTGACGATACTACCTCCCATTGAAAACACAACCACAATTTTAGGTTGATAATTTTTTAAACCCGGCAATTGATATATCTTTAGATTAGTAAAATGTGGACTATGATACAAAAAGAAATGAATTGGAGTTCCAAAACTGGACACCAAATTTTTGCCAAGGTTTGGCAACCCGAAACTGACGTAGTGGCCGTTGTAACCTTGGTACATGGATTTGGGGAACATTGTTTGCGGTATGAGCCTTATGCCACTTTTTTTGTGGAAGCAAATATTGCCTTTGTGGCTTACGATCTTTATGGGCATGGCCAATCGGACGGTAAAAGGGGTACAATAAAAAGCTACAGTTCCCTGTTGGATGATGTGGAATTGGCTTTAAACCATTCAGCTCTTTTATTCCCCGGAAAACCAACTTTCCTTTATGGGCATAGCATGGGCGGAAATATAGTTTTGAATTATCTTTTAAAAAGAAATACCTTGGTTACCGGTGGAATAATAACTTCGCCTTGGCTTTCACTATTTAAAGAGCCAAATTTCTTAGTAAGAGGGCTGGTTTCATTATTTCAAAAAATCATTCCCAATGTCACTATCGACAGTGGGTTGGAGATTAAATACATTTCATCTATTGATACAGAGGTGGAAAAATACCGAACCGACCCATTAAATCACGGAAGGATTTCATTCCTCCTGTTTCATGAAATTACTCATTACGGTTTATGGACATTGAATCATACGGCAGAATTGAATTTGCCGGTTCTAATGCTTCACGGAACTAATGACAAAATAACCTCTATTGAAGCTTCAAAAACTGCGGCTAAGGGGAATCCTGAAAAGATAGAATTTATTGCCTGGGAAAAAGGGTATCATGAATTGCATAACGACACCATGCGCAAAGAATTGGCGGCAAAAGTAATTCAATGGATAAAGGAAAAAATATAATCATGGAACCGTTTCGCACTGCAATTGACATTAAATCAGAAAATAAACCCATTGATTATTCCAGCAAAGTGCTTTTTTTAGGTTCTTGTTTTGCCGAAAACATGGGAGCGAAGTTGGTTCAAAACAAGTTTCAAACGCTCATCAATCCGTTTGGTATTCTTTACAATCCCCATTCCATTGCCAATTCGTTGGAGATTCTTATTAAAAATGAGCTATTTACCGAACATGATTTATTTGAGGATAAAGGAGTTTGGAATAGTTTTTCGCATCACAGCCGTTTTTCAGATACTGATAAAGTGCGTTGTCTCGAAAACATAAATCAGCAAATTGAATTGGGAGCAAATTTTTTAAAAAAGGCTGATTACCTGATTATAACCTTTGGTACCGCTTGGGTATATCAATTGAAAAAAACGGGTAGCGTAGTTTCCAATTGCCATAAAGTGGCAGCTAAGGAATTTGAAAGATTTCGTTTAACGGAGCAAGATATAGTTGAAAGAATTAAATGGGTTTTTGGAACCTTGCAAAATCAAAACCCGGAACTTAAATAATTTTAACCGTTAGTCCGGTAAGGCATATTAAAGATGGATTGGTGGAGAACCAACTGAGTAAAGCAACGTTGCTGTTGGCGGTTCACGAATTGGTGAGCAAATTTGAAGAGGTAAGCTATTTTCCATCGTACGAAATTATGATGGACGATTTACGCGATTACCGGTTCTATGCAGATGACATGGTGCATCCATCGAATGTGGCCATTGAATATATTTGGGAAAAGTTCAAAAGTAGTTGGATTGAGCCAAAGGCTTATGAGGCAATGAATGAAATTGCCAAAATACAACAAGCTTTGAATCATCGTCCTTTTTTTCCGGAAACGGAGAGTCATCAGTTGTTTATAAAAAGGCAGCTTGACAGTATAAAAAAACTTCGGGAAAAATATTCTGAAATTGATTTAGCTACAGAACAAGACTATTTTGAAAAGCAAAAATTGGTTTGAAATGCAATGCACTTTGAATCGGATAATTTTATTGCTGAATAGTTACAAAATAATTTTAACGAAAATTTTATTAACAAAAAATATATCCCTCCCAACCTCCCTTATGAATAAGGGAGGAGTAGTGTCGAGTATACTTGAAAGACTTCTGTTCCAATTAAACACAAATTTGCGCCCTCCTTTATTAAAGGAGGGTTGGGGAGGATACTTTATAATATACTAAATCTGTTTTCACACAATTTAGCGACTAACCATATTTTTACTTATTTAATATTTCCAAAGCACTTTCTTTATCTTTTTTTAGCTGAGTTTTTAATGATTCCAGCGAATCGAATTGGAATTCATCACGAAGCTTTTTAATGATGCTAATTTTAATAAATTTATCGTAGAGGATTCCCGTAAAATCAAACAGGTGCGCTTCAATAAGTGGGGTATTGGCAGTGTTCTTTAACGTTGGACGAATGCCTATATTCATCATTCCCTGGTAAGTTATTCCTTCAAATTGAACCAATACAGCATACACACCGTATCCGGGAATAAATTTATTTTCGGGAGGAAGTAAATTGGCCGTTGGAAAGCCCAATTTATTTCCTAATCGGTGACCATGAACCACGGTACCTGATAACAAATAAGGATAACCCAATAACTTGGATGCTTCAGTCAATAGACCCTGAGACAACAATTTGCGAATATAAGTGGAGCTCAATTTTCCCTCTTCAATGGTGACTTCGTGTTGTTCCACTACTTTAAAATCAAGATTTTTTGATAGTTGCAGTAATTGCTCATAATTACCTTCCCGGTTCTTCCCAATGGTATGATCGTAACCGACCAGCAGCGTATTTATATGCAGTTTATCAATTAATAGTTGCTTCACAAATTCTTGATACGTAAGCGAAGCTATTTTTTCGGTAAAAGGGTAAAGTACCAAATGGTTGATTCCTGCTTGCCGGAATAATTCAATTTTTTCGTCAATGGTTGTAAGCAAAACAAATTCTTTTCCGGGGTTAAGTACAATTGCCGGATGAGGCGAAAAAGTAAAAATAACACTCTCACCTTTTACCTGTTTCGATAAACGGATCAGTTGGTCAATTACTTGCCGGTGACCCAAATGTACGCCATCAAATGAACCAATGGTAACTACTGGGTTTATGGCGCTAAAATCAACTATGTCGTCCCAAATTTTCAATGCAACAATTTTTGGCAAAAATATAAAAAGGAATTACAAATAAACCGTTTTGGATTATCCTAAGCCAAACATAACACTAATTAATGGGAATTGACTTTATTATTACTTGTCAACATCCATCGTTTTGCGGGCATTAAAATTATAAATGTATATTTGTACCTGTTAAAAATTGGGTGTGAAAACATTATTTTTGCATTAAATAAGAAAAGGTATTCAATTATGATAACACGCTTTAACCTATTTTTGAGTTTAATTTTTGTGTTTTTTGGCTGTCAGGAGAAACAACCAGAGATTCGTGTTCAGGCAACCCTGCAAGAGGGAGCCGGTAGCTATATTAAATTCATTGATATGACTCAACCCGGCTTGGCACCTGATTCCATGGCGTTAAGCATAGATGGAACGTTTGATTTTGTGCAAAACACAACGGAGCCCAAAGATTTTATTTTCTATTTTAACGATAAGGAATACATCCGTCTGGTATTATGTCCCAACGAAATAGTTACACTTACAGCTAATGTTTCCAATTTGGTATCAACCTATCAAGTATCAGGTTCTCAGGAATCGGTAGATGTGAGTCTGATAATAAAACGACATTTCAGAGCCGTTAGCATTTTAGACACCTTGCAGCAGTTTTATTTAAAGAACCAAACCAATCCGCAGCTCACAGAAATAGTTGAAAAGCTGGCCTTTTTGAGTGACTCGATTTTTTCCGATGAAAAAGCATTCCTAACCTCATTTATTGAAAACAACCCGGGTTCCATAGCGGCATACATTGCGCTATCGCAAAAATTGGGATTGAATAAACAGTTGTTTACCTTGGCTAACGATTTACCCTATTTTGTAATGGTAGATACCGCAATGGCTTCCCGCTATAAAAACACCGTCCCATCAAAAATGTTACACACCTACATTACCCGCGAAAAATTGAGATTAAGTCAGGAAAAAGAAAATCTTTTAAATGATAGCATTATTAATCAAGCTCCTGATGTCCGACTCCCTAATTCATTGGGCGATACATTGGCATTGTCGGCGTTAAGAGGAAAATATGAGCTGGTCGATTTTTGGGGAAGCTGGTGTCGTCCGAGCCGATTGAACAATGCTGTTCTTAGAGACACCTATCGAAAATATCGCATTCGTGGTTTCGAAATTTATCAAATTGCGATTGAGCATACAGCTGCCAATTGGAGTAATACCATTAAGGAAGATAAGCTATTTTGGAAGTATCAGGTGAGCGAATTAAACTACATGGAAAGCAAAGCAGCAAAGGACTTTGGTGTAAAAACAATGCCTGCAAATTTTCTTGTTGACCCCGATGGAAAAATCATAGCTAGAAACCTTTATGGTGCGGATTTAACCAACCAGTTGGAATCGGTATTAAAACCGGCGCGTATTGTTAAGCCCATTATAAATGTTGTTTCTGATTCCGTTGCAATAGATACAACACAAAAACAGGAACCAATTAATTCCTCTTCAATTCAATAGCTGGTGATTACAAAAAAGATATACTTTGCATCGGATGTGCATTTGGGGCACCCAACATTGGAAAAAGCTCAATGGCGTGAGCATTTATTTGTTCACTGGCTCGATGAAATAAAAAATGATTGCTCGGTTTTATATTTGGTTGGCGATGTTTTCGATTTTTGGTTTGAATACAAAAAAGTTGTTCCTCGCGGATTTGTTCGCACGCTTGGAAAATTAGCCGAATTAGCCGATTCAGGAATTACCATTCATTTTTTTACGGGTAATCATGATGTATGGGTTTTTGATTACTTGCCCAAAGAAATTGGTATTATTGTTCATCGGGAACCGATAACACAGGAATTGTCGGGGAAGAGTTTTTACATAGCACATGGTGACGGATTAGGACCCGGCGATTTTGGTTATAAATTAATGAAAAAGGCCTTCACCAGCCGATTCATGCAATGGTTATTCAGTCGTTTGCATCCTAACTTCTCCGTATGGTTGGCTCATAATACATCCAATACCAGTCGCGATTATAATGGAATTAAACCCGAAGGGTTCAAAGGCGAAGAACGGGAATTAATATACTTGCATGCAAAAGAGGTATTGGCTGAAAAGCAGTTCGACTATTTAATCTTTGGGCATCGTCATTTAGCGCTTGACATGGACATGGGAACCAGTCGTTTTATTATTTTGGGCGATTGGCTTTGCAATTTTACCTATGGAGTTTTTGATGGGAATACCTTTGAACTAAAAAAAGTTGATTCGGCAGTAGTTGATTTTTACAGAAATAAATTTCAGAAATTATAATTAATATTTAGTAAGTGAATTTAAAAACCAACGGGCTAACTATTGTGAATAATTGGAGGATTGAAGCAGCGGGAAATAATTATATATTTGTTTGTTGGGCAAAACAAATTAAATTCTTGATTGGTACTATTGTTTAAACAAAACAGAATGAAAACATGTTCCCTTTTAGTAGTGGTCTTTCTTTTTTTTCTACTATTCTCCTGTACTCAGAGGAGTAAAAAATCGGCTTTGAGTGAGGGCGATGCAATGGATCAAAGCGAATATTATTCTGAACAACAAACCGTAGATGAGAATTTCAGAATACCATCACCCATGGAATTGTTTGTTTTTATGGAAAAAAGTGAAACCCCATTTATAAAGGAGGCTTTAAGCAATCCCAATCGTCACAGTGAATTCGTCAGCCAAAAATCCAAAGCATTGAATTTGGGAGTTTATTCTGCCGATTTGGCCTATTGTTCAGTTTATGGTAACATTCAAGAAACGATTGTTTACTTTAATACGGCAAAAATTTTAGCCACAGAATTAGGTTTACATGAAGGGTATGGCGCTGAAATGGCCATGCGTATTGATGATAATTTGAACAATATTGATTCTTTAAACGATATAACTACCGAATCATTTAACGAGGCTAATTTGTTTTTAGATGAGCAAGGTTTGTCCGATATTCAGGGATTAATGATAGCCGGTGGCTGGATTGAGGGCTTGTATTTGGCACTAAAATCGGTAAGTGCTGATGATTTAAATAACCCCGTGATAGAACGTATTGCCGATCAACAGGTATTATTGGATAATCTATTAAAATATTTAAATCGTTATTCCGAAAACAGTAATGTGTTGGAAGTTATTTCGCAGCTCGACGAGCTTCAGGAAGTTTATGATCAATTGTATTATAACGATGAAAATACACGAATTACAAAAGAACAATATGTAGCCATTGCCAATAAGGTTGCTGTATTGCGTGATTCCATGATAATTAATTAGTCGCTAAAAAATGTTAACTTATAAACCAATTAAGAATTTTATATTTGTTTCAATTCTATTACTATTCTTAGTTTTGCCGCAATTAACTAAGGCTCAAAATTGTTCTAAAAAGAAATTGGCCGACAAAGAACTAAGAGAAGATTTTGATTATAGGGGTCAATCGCTTTTTATTGAGTTGGGTAATGGCGATTCAACTACGTTGAATATTGTACTTTACTCAAAGCAGAATTACCGATTGTTTGTGGTAGGTGAGCAAAAACTTGGAAAAGTTGATTATGAAATAATTGTTCCCCGAAAGAAGTTTAACCGGGTAGTTAAAGATATATTGCCCAAAAAAGTTACCTCCTATAAAAAAGATCCCAATGGATTTTATCTCTACAATAATGATGGGGAACGAATTCCTATTGGCGAAGAGATGATTCAGGATACCAGCTGGACCCGCGAAACATCAACCATTGAAGAAGTAGTTTTTAACAGCCGTACGTCAGATGCCTCCTATTGGCTTGCTACTCCCAGTAAAACTCAGCTTATAACCATAAAAGTATTTGTTGAAAAAGCCGATAAAGTGCAGCATGGCTGCATTGGTATATATGTAGGCAGGGAGTTTGCCAATGCATACCAGTTTCGGAGGTAAAAGAATAACTTAATAGGTCGTGTTTTTTTAATTCAACTTTAAACAGTAGTCAGCAACTTTAGTGCTAAATATGCTTCCAATTTGTAACCTAACATACAATTCGACGTCAAACCGCCGACATTGATTAAAAACTTAATAAAAACTAGTAATTATGAAAAGCTTTTTAAAGTACACATTAGCTACAGTAGTAGGAATATTACTATACACAGTTATTGCCACTTTTATCCTCTTTGGTATTATCGGTGCAATGGTTGCGGCATCGGGCGATAAGGAAGCAACCATAAAGCCAAACAGCATTCTCTATCTCAAATTCGACAAACAAATTGTGGATCGCGCATCGGACAACCCATTCGAGGGGTTCAATTTTGCCACATTTGAACCTAATGCCGCAGATGGTTTGAATGACATTCTTAAAAATTTGAAAAAAGCTAAGGATGATGAGAATATCAAAGGTATTTTTATGGAATTGAGCTATATTCCAGCAGGTATTGCTACCATTGATGAAATAAGAAAAGAATTGATTCATTTTAAAGAAAGTGGAAAGTTTATTTATACGTATTCCGAAGTAATGACACAAGGAGCTTATTACTTGGCTTCAGTTTCCGATAAAATTTATATGAATCCTGTGGGCGGTATGGAATTAAAAGGATTGCGTTCCAAATCGACCTTTTTTAAAGGAGCACTTGAAAAATTAGGGATCGAACCTGTTATTTTTAGGCACGGTAAATTTAAAAGTGCTATTGAACCTTTCATGCTCGATAAAATGAGCGATGCCAACAAAGAGCAGACGTTAACATTTGTTCAATCAATATGGGATCACATAGCAGCTGAAATTGCGAAGTCACGCGGTTTAACTGCAAATGAAATTAATAAAATGGCTGATGCGTTTGTTATCCGTAATACGCAAGATGCTGTTGAACAAAAGATAATTGATAGTTCAAAATACCGCGATGAAGTGATTGATGAATTGGTAACCTTAACCGGTGCTGAAAAACCTGAAAAGTTGGAAATTGTTAAGCTTTCGGCTTATAACAATGTTCAAAAAGAGAAAAAACATAAAAAGGGACCAAAAGATAAGATTGCTGTAATTTACGCTTCAGGAAATATTGGTTCAGGTAAAGGCGACAATCAAACCATTGGTTCCGAAACCATTTCGCAAGCTTTCAGGAAAGCTCGGCGCGACACATCGGTAAAAGCAATTGTATTGCGGGTGAATTCGCCCGGTGGAAGTGGTTTGGCATCGGATGTTATATGGCGCGAAGCGGTACTTGCTCAAAAAGTTAAACCGCTTATTGTTTCCATGGGCGACTTAGCCGCATCGGGTGGATACTATATTTCATGCCCAGCTGATGTAATTGTTGCCAGCGAAGTTACCCTTACAGGTTCCATTGGAGTGTTTGGTTTAATGTTTAATACTCAAGAACTCATGAACAAGAAATTGGGTATTACTTTTGATGGAATTAAAACCAATAAATTTGCCGATTTAGGCGACATGACCCGCCCTATGAGCGAAGCCGAAAAGGAAATTATTCAAACCAGCGTTGAAGAGTTTTATACCATATTTATTGGAAAAGTAGGCGATGGTAGAAAAATGAATGTTGATAGTGTTGATTTAATAGGTCAAGGACGCGTTTGGAGTGGTGCTAATGCTATGGAAATAGGGTTGATTGATGAGTTTGGAGGTATTGACAGAGCCATGGCAATAGCAGCTGAAAAAGCAGGTATTACCGATTATAAAACAATGGAATTACCAGAAAGGCCCGATCCGTTTGAAGAATTAATCAAACAACTAACCGGTGAAGCGAAAATTAAAATTCTTCAAAGTGAATTGGGTGAAAATTATTACTACTATCAAAAAATGAAAAGCTTTCAACAAATGCAAGGAATTCAGGCTCGTATGATTTCTGATATTGAACTGTACTGATGCTTTTATAATTATTCTGAAATACAAGAATTAATAAAAAGACCTGCAAATAAAAATACTTGCAGGTCTTTTTATTTGCATAAAAATTATCCGATTGCTATTAATTACATTATTTTTGCACTTTGAATTTAAACCCGATGCTATGACATATACAGCGAAGCAGGTATTTGATGCCCTAAAAGAAGTAATACATCCCGAAAGAAAAAATGATATTGTTTCGTTGGAGATGATTCATAATCTGGAAATTGTAGGGAAAAAAATTTCATTTGCTTTGGTATTCAGCAAAGAAAATACCACCAATATTGCCAACTTAAAAAAAGAGTGTGTTGCGGCTATTGAGAAAAATTTGGGAAGCGATGCTGATGTTAGAGGAAATATTAGTGCCATGACTATTAAGGATGAAACGCCAGGCCCAATGGATCGGGTAAAAAATATAATTGCCATTGCTTCTGGTAAAGGCGGGGTAGGTAAATCTACCATTGCCTCCAATCTGGCTGTTGCCTTGGCTAATACCGGTGCTAAAGTTGGATTAGTTGATGCTGATATATATGGCCCATCGGTTCCAAAAATGTTCCAAATGGAAGGGGAGCGCCCAGAAGTAAAAAAGATTAATGGTACGGATGTTATATATCCTGTGGTTAAATATGGGGTGAAATTGTTATCTATGGGGTTTTTTGTAAATCCCGAAGATGCTTTGGTATGGCGGGGCCCAATGGCAACCAGTGCTTTGAATCAATTATTATTACAAGGCGATTGGGGCGAGCTCGATTATTTGTTAATTGACCTTCCTCCCGGTACCAGCGACATTCACTTAACCTTGGTGCAATCGGTAGCTGTTACTGGCGCTATTGTAGTAAGCACCCCGCAGGATGTGGCTTTAGCCGATGCCGTAAAGGGAATAAATATGTTTCGTGGCGAAAAAATAAATGTTCCGGTACTTGGTTTGGTCGAAAATATGGCTTGGTTTACACCGGCGGAACTTCCTGAAAACAAATATTACATTTTTGGAAATGGAGGTTGTAAAGCATTAGCCGAGAAAATGAATTTGAAATTGTTGGGCCAAATCCCCATTGTTCAAAGTATTCGTGAAGGAGGCGATAACGGAGTTCCTGCTGCTGTTAACCCAGATACGATTACAGGAATGGCTTTTGCCCAAATGGCTCAAGTGGTTATTAACGAAATTGAATTACGGAATACTAAAAATCCAACACAAAAAGTTGAGATTACAAACAAGTCATTCGGTCACAAAACCAAATAAGCAGTATTTATTTTCAGCATTTAGTAGAATATTAATGCAAAGAGGGTTATAAATACAGACCCATTTTGTAGATTTGTAGTTTAAAAAGCAAAATATGGCAAAGATTCGAGACTTAAAAAATGAGGTAAATTACCTTACTTATGAGATAATTTCTGATTGCAATGCATTTATTGCACTGCGTTCTGATAAGAAAAATCAGGCAGTTGTTTTAGTTGAAGAAGCGGTAGCGCTTAGAAATAAACTAATTGAGAAAATCAATCATCCAAATCAGCCTTCTCCAAATTACTACAAGCAAATACGGAATGAACTCATTAATGGAGCCGATCATATTTTTGAGAAGCTCAGAAAACTGATTAAATAAATTTTGGAAGTTTATTATGAAAGGGTGGCTAAATGCTACCTTTTTTATTTTACAAAAGAGTTGTAGGTTATGGGAGAAGTGGGTAATTTTTAATATTTCTTCTATTTAATAAATCTTGTATCTTTGGGTAAATAAAAAGATTAGAACGATGAATTCATCAAACATATTGAATTATTTGACTTTAAATAAGGAACGATTGAGTAATGAATATCATCTCACAAAAATTGGACTCTTTGGTTCAATGGCGCGTGGTGATTTTGACGATAATAGTGATATTGATATTATTGTAGAATTTGAACCAAATACATCGGATTTATTCACCCTCAAACAAAGGTTAAAGCAGGAAATTCAGGAAAAATTCCAAAGACAAGTTGATATTTGCAGACTGAAATATATCAAGCCGATTTTTAGGAATCAAATTCAATCAGATATAATTTATGCATAATACATCACATAAAGATTTTGCTTGTTTGTTGAATATCTTGGAATCTATTAGCAAAATTAAGACCTACATTAGTCAATATAAAAATGCAGATGAACTTCAAGAGGACACAAAATCATTTGATGCTGTGATGATGAATTTTGTTGTAATTGGTGAAATGGCAGAAAAATTATCTGAAACTTTTAAATTGTCAACGGAAACAAAAATAGACTGGTATAAAATTATAGGATTTAGAAATATTATTGCACATAATTATTTCGGTATTGACGTTGAAGAAGTGTGGCAAATAATTCACAATAGTTTAGTTGGATTGGAAAAAAATATCAAATTATTGACTGAATAATAAACCACAACCTACACCCGTGGTAAGCATAATAATGACAAAAGTGCTATATTTGAACTATGAATAAGAAAAAACGACATGCGGAAATTGTAGTGAGGAGCTCTGAAACCCTTACTATACTTACCGTCATCGCTATAAGTCAAGTTTAAGCTGATTGTCGAGTAATCGAAAGGTTTTACGGTGGTAAGGGGTAATGCCGTATTCCATTATCGCTACCCGATGATTCACGGTTGGATATCCTTTGTTTTTTTTCCAGTCATACTGTGGATATTCCTCATGAATTTGAGCCATAAAATCGTCGCGGTATGTTTTAGCTAATATGGAGGCTGCGGCAATTGAAGAATACTTGCCATCGCCTTTTATTATGGTTTGGAAAGGAATTTTGTGGAAGGGTTTAAAACGGTTGCCATCAACAATAATATGTTCTGGTTTTAGTTTCAGTTGTTCCAATGCCCGATGCATCGAAAAAATAGAAGCATTTAAAATGTTAACTTGATCAATTTCTGGTGCGGAGTAAATGCCAATTGCATAGTCCAGAGCATTTTCCAATATATAGGTTCGCAATTCATACCGGGTTTTTTCATTCAATTGCTTTGAATCATTCAACTTGGGATGAAAAAAATCAGGAGGCAAAATTACGGCTGCCGCAAAAACCGGACCTGCCAAACAACCCCGCCCAGCCTCATCGCATCCGGCCTCAAGTATATTGGCAAGTAAAAAGGGTTGAAGCATGGCTTACGTTTCTAAGCATTTTTCAATACTGTCCCAAAGCTTCTCTGCTGATACATCCCAACTGAATTTAGTCCTTTGGATGCGGCCATTGGCAATTAACTGATTCCGATATTCCTTGTCGGTAGCGAGTTTTTCCATACCCTTGGCAATTGAATTTATACTGTTTGGATCTACCAAATGACTTGCATTGCCAGCCACTTCGGGCATAGCTGTAATATTGGAGCATATAACCGGAACGTCGCAGTTCATTGCCTCTATTATCGGAATTCCAAAACCTTCTAAATGTGAAACCAAAATCAACGCAACTGCACTTCCTAATTGTTTATGAAGCAATTCTGTGTTTTGTCTTCCTAAAAATAGAACATCAGTCTTTGAATGCATTCTTTCATAAACCTGTTCAATGGATTGGCTGTGCCACATTTTCTCACCCACTATCACTAATTTGTGAGGGAGTTTAGTTTGTTGTTTAAAATGGTCGAAACCAAGTAACATTCCTTCAATATTTTTCCGTGGATTCAATGATCCAATATAGATAAAGTAAGGAATTCCTTTCGTTGTTTCTTGGAGGGTTTTTTCAATTTCATCGGGCATTAAAGGCGTATAAATCTCATTACTGCCATTGTATATCACGTCAATTTTTGAGGGTGAAATATTCCATTCATTTACCATGTCGGTTTTTGAGTATTCTGAAACTGTAGCTAATCCTGTACATTGAAGCGCTGATTTTTTAAAATAGTAATTAAAATAAGCGCGAACCAACGAGGGAAATTGTTTTGGCCGATGCACAAATTCAATATCATGTATCACATTGTAGGTTTTAATGGAAGAATTAATTATTGACCAACCATCAGTAGATACAAAAAGTTCCGCTTGATATTTCTTTAAGATTCTGGGTATCAAGTATTGAAATCGTAAATACCATAAAATTGGGTGCCGCGAAGGAAGGAATGTTTTTACCGGAATAATATTATCAGAGTATATAAATTCTTGATCCCAAGCGCGGTCAAAAATGAATATAAACTCATGTTCAGGGTGCTGTTTAGTTATCCTTTTTAACGTTTCATGGGTAAAATAACCCAGCCCTTCCAGCCTGTCCTTAAGTAATAATTGGGTATTAACAGCAATTCTCATTCAGTTTATAAAAAAAGTTGAGCCAAAAATAAAGAAAATACCCTGATTTATTTAGGTGGAATCAATATATTGGTAATTTTGGGGCGTATTTAATTTTTGAATATTGGAAAAGGATAGGATAGCAAGGGAACGCGAATTTCACAATGAGATTTTTAGCCAAAAAACCAGAGAGGTAACCAATAAATTTTACTCCATATTTTATCTTATCGAAGAAAAATATGTAGCAAAATTGACGGCTAAATGTTCGGGAAAAAAGATATTGGAATATGGATGTGGAGAGGGAAGCTCAGCCTATCTTTTAGCTCAAAATGGTGGAATTGTTACCGGTATTGATATTTCGGATTTTGCCATTTTGCAAGCCCAGCAAAAAGCCGATACCATGAAGCTGTCCATTGAGTTCACTAACATGAATGCGGAAGAACTTGCTTTTCCTGACAAGTTTTTTGACCTGATTTGCGGCTCTGGAATTATTCATCATTTAGATATTAAAAAAGCTTATAGTGAGATTTCCAGAGTATTAAAAAATGAGGGTAAAGCTATTTTTATGGAACCTTTAGGGCATAATTTCTTGATAAACTGGTATCGCAAAAAAACACCGTCTCTTCGCACTGAAGATGAGCACCCTTTATTAAAAAGCGATTTAAAGTTACTGACTGATTATTTTGAACATACCCAGATAAAATTCTTTTTTTTTAGCTCCTTAGTAGCTATTTTTTTCCGTAAAACATTCATTTTTAAACCAATGCTTCGAACCTTTCATGCATTCGATCGGCTCTTGTTTTGGTTAATGCCATTCCTGCGCTGGCAGGCATGGTTTGTATTGATTGAATTCTCAGTGCCAAAAAAAGCTCAATAGCACAAAAAAAACAACATAAAGATTGCTACATTTGGCATTCAAAAATAGTAAGTTGAAACGCAAATTTGTAACCAACCTTGCATTAGTTTTATTCCTGAATTTGCTGATAAAGCCGTTTTGGATTTTAGGAATAGATAGATCCGTCCAAAATGTGGTTGGAGCGGAAGAATATGGATTTTACTTTGCGTTGCTTAATTTTTCATTAATTCTCAATATTATACTCGATTTAGGAATTACCAATTTCAACAATCGCAATATTGCCCAGCACAGTCACTTATTAAACAAATATTTTTCAAATATTATTACCATCCGGCTATTGCTGGGTGTAGCTTATGCCATAATTAGTCTGATATTAGCATGGTTATGGAACTACCAATGGTGCCAAATTAAACTGTTACTGTTTTTGGTTTTCAATCAATTCCTTGCCTCCTTTATTATGTATCTAAGATCCAATTTGGCAGGGTTGCATCTTTTTAAAACCGATAGCATCATATCAGTTTTAGACCGTACCTTGATGATTATCATTTGTAGCCTTTTACTTTGGGGTCATATCTTTGATGAGCCGTTTAAAATAAAATGGTTTGTTTTTGCGCAAACCGCCGCATACTTAATTACTGCTTTAGTTGCTTTTTTGTTGGTTTTGTGGCGAAGCGGTCGAATTAAGTTCCGTTTTGATAAGCGTTTCACATTAGCTATTTTAAAAAAGAGTTATCCTTTTGCCATTTTAACCTTGTTAATGGCTTTTTATAATCGTGTTGATTCCGTAATGCTTGAGCGTATGCTTGAAGATGGCGACCGACAAGCGGGTATTTATGCACAAGCATTCAGAATATTGGACGCAGCCTCAATGTTTGCACTTTTATTTGCCGGATTATTGCTGCCTATTTTCTCAAAAATGCTGAAACAAAAAGAAGCCATTGGACAATTAACTCAATTATCATTTATTTTAATTTCGGTTCCAGCAGTTATTGTTTCAATTACGTGTGCCTTTTATAGTAATGAAATAATGGAGCTCATGTACCAAAGCCACATTGAATCATCGGCTAATATATTTGCTATTCTTATGATTGGGTCTATTTTTATTTCAGCAACCTATATTTTTGGAACTTTATTAACAGCAAATGGAAGTTTGCGAGCCCTGAATATAATGGCATTGTCGGGGATGATAATAAATATAGGGTTGAATTTAATTCTAATTCCCCGTTTTCAAGCCTTGGGCTCAGCCATATCAAGTCTCACCACCCAAAGCATTACTGCAATCATTCAGGTTGTTATAGCATTTAAAATATTTAGGTTTCACATAAATTATAAACTTTTAATTTTATTACTGATATTTGCATCCGGGGTAACTTTATTTGGAATAATTTCTAACGATTTGCCTTACAATTGGATGATAAGTATGATAATAATGGTTGTACTTAGTTTTATTTTGGCTTTCAGCATTGGATTAATAAAAATTAAAGACATGTATCAGATAATTAAAAACGATAAATAACGTTAAAACATTTAATCAAAAACCATCCTAATAATTAACTATGAAATATCAAAAACTTAATATCATTTTCGGTTGGATTGCCTTTGCTATCGCATCGTTTGTGTATATCAGTACCATTGAGCCTACCGCTAGTTTTTGGGACTGTGGCGAATTTATTGCCACCGGATTTAAATTAGAAGTGGGACATCCTCCCGGAGCGCCAGTTTTTATGCTACTTACACGGTTCTTTACACTTTTTGCCGGAGGCGATTTGCAGTTAGTTCCCAAAATGGTGAACATTATGTCAGCCTTGGCAAGTGCTTTTTCTATTTTGTTTTTGTTTTGGACCATAACTCACCTTGCCAAAAGAATTCTTAAAACAGATGATTTTAATCTGGGACAAACCATTGCTATTTTAGGTAGTGGAATGGTGGGTGCATTAGTGTACACTTTTTCCGACACTTTTTGGTTTTCAGCCGTTGAAGGTGAAGTATATGCAACTTCATCGCTTATAACAGCCTTTGTTTTTTGGGCTATATTAAAATGGGAAAATATTGCCGATGATAAATACAGCAATCGGTGGATAATCCTTATAGCTTATGTGGTGGGACTTTCAATTGGTGTCCATCTATTGAATTTGCTGGCTATACCGGCTATGGTCCTTGTATATTATTTCCGTAAATACGAAGTTACTACCAAAGGTGTTATCATGTCGTTAGTGCTTTCAGGCATAATACTTGGAACTATAATGTGGGTAATTATTCCTGGAATTGTTAAAATTGCCTTCTTTTTCGATTTAATCTTTGTTAACGGACTCAGCCTTCCCTTCAATTCAGGGGTGTTGTTTTTTGTGTTTTTACTTTTTGCTGGTTTGGCTTATGGGGTTTATTTCACGCATTCCCGACAAAAACCCGTTTTAAATACAATCATACTTTCATTTGGAGTAATGATGATTGGTTATGCATCGTATGCAGTTATTGTCATCCGTTCTTATGCAACCCCGCCCATTGACCAGAATGATCCTGAAGATGCTTATTCTCTTCTTGGTTATCTGAACCGCGAACAATACGGAGATCGTCCTTTGTTTTTTGGACAATATTATAATACCCCCTTAAATTTGAATGACCCTTACAAAGAAAGCGGAAAAACCTGGCGCAAAGGCGACAAAAAGTATGAAGAAGGAAGTCCTAAAATTGAATACAATTACAATCAGGATTTGACCATGTTTTTCCCAAGAATGTATAGCTCAAAACCTGAACATATCGAGGATTACAAAAGTTGGGCAAAAATAAAAGGATATAAGGTTAAAGCTCAAAACAATAGAGGTGAAGCAGAAACATTTATAAAGCCTACTTTTATTGAAAACATGAGGTTTTTCTTCCGTTACCAGATAGGACACATGTACTGGCGCTATTTTATGTGGAATTACGCCGGTCGTCAAAATGATATTCAAGGCAATGGAGATGCCCTCCGGGGAAATTGGATTTCAGGAATTAAATTTTATGACGAAGCACGTCTCGGACCACAAGATAATCTGCCGTCAACTTATGCGAATAATAGAGCTAACAATAAATATTACCTGTTACCCTTTTTGCTTGGTGTTATTGGTTTGGTTTTTCAGTTAATGAAAGATAAAAAGAACTTTTGGATAGTAACATTCCTGTTTATACTTACTGGTTTGGCTATTGTAGTTTATTTGAATCAATATCCACAGCAACCGCGTGAACGTGATTATGCTTTTGCCGGTTCGTTTTATGCTTTTGCAATTTGGATTGGGTTGGGTGTATTAGCCATTTACGATGGACTGAAAACATATTTAGGTAATATTCCGGCAGCAGCTGGAGCAACGTTAATTACCATTTTTATTCCGGGTATTATGGCTGCTGAAAATTGGGACGATCACGATCGTTCTGATCGGTATATTGCCAGAGACTTTGCCTTTAATTACCTGAATTCCTGTGAAAAAGATGGCGTTATATTTACCAACGGCGATAACGATACCTTTCCATTATGGTACATTCAAGAGGTGGAAAACGTCCGTACCGATGTCCGGGTTATTTGCCTGCCCTATTTAATTACCGATTGGTACATCGATCAAATGAAATCGCAATACTACGAATCAGAACCCGTTCCATTCAGCCTCAATAAAGACCAATACATGCTTGGTACTCGTGATCAGGTGCCGGTTTTTGAGCGGGTTACTGAAGCCGTTGAGTTAAAGCAAGTAATTGAATTTGTGGGAAGTAACGATGAGCGCACCAAGGTGCAAACCAATATGGGAGAGAAAACCGATTATTTTCCAACTAAAAAATTCAAAATTACCATTGATAAACAAAAAGTGCTCAAAGAAGGAGTGGTAAAGCCCGAAAAAGCCGACCAAATTGTGGATGAGATGCGTTGGAGTATTAGCTCCAATTATATCCTTAAAAACGATTTAATGATGCTCGATTTGATGGCCTCTTCAAACTGGGAACGTCCCATTTATTTTGTATCAGTAGGTTCCGGTAATGAAACCAATATGCGTGACTATTTTCAATTGGAAGGATTTGCTTACCGGATGGTTCCTGTTTATACAAAATTCGATTACCAGTCAACAGGCCGAATTGAAACCGATATTTTATACGACCACTTAATGAACACATTCCGTTGGGGAAATATGGGTAAACCGAATGTATATCTCGATGAAAATATTCGCCGTACCATTCGTATTGTTAAAATTAGAAACAATTTTGGACGTTTGGCCAAAGCATTGGTTTCTGAAGGTAAAATGGATTCAGCAAAAGCGGTACTTAATCGTGGATTAGAGATTTTACCGATTGAAAAAATGCCTTTGGAATATTTTGATACGCACTTTGTGGAAGCTTTCTTTGAAGCCGGGATGGATGAAAAAGGAGTTGAAATTGTGAGTAACATGGTGGAAACGGCAAAAAATGATTTGAATTATTATTTAAAACTTGATAAACGTTTCCCAAATGCTGCCGATCAGGACAAGCAATTGTGCTTTGCCACAGTGCAATGGTTGAATGAAGTAGCACATCGCTATAAGCAAAAAGAATTGGGCGATTCGGTTTCAAAAACTTTTGAAGAAATGTACTCCATCTACATGCAAGGAGGAGGCAGGTAAAAGAAATATTATAGTATTTTGAGTGGGCTGAAATAGTTGATATTTCAGCCCATTTTTTATTTACCAAATAAAAAATATTCTTTTGTTTTTGCATTATAGGGCTTATCTTTAGAATTCAAATTACAATTAATTTTGGCACATGCGTTGGTATTTAATTCCTGTCTCTATCATTTTCCGGTTTATTGTTTTTTTAAGGAACAAACTATTCGATTGGGGTTTATTAAAGTCCAAGTCTTATCCTCTCCCAATCATTTCTATTGGAAATATTACCGTTGGGGGCACTGGTAAAACGCCACATGCCGAATATCTACTAAATTGGCTGGAACAAAATTATCGGATTGTTTTGTTAAGCCGCGGATACAAGAGAAAAACTAAAGGTTTTTTCGAGGTACAAACAGAATCATCAGTAGCCCAAGCAGGCGATGAACCATTGCAAATTAAGCAAAAATTTCCTGCTATTCGGGTGGTAGTTGATGAAAAGAGGGTACATGCCATTGATACCTTGATAAATGACCCTAATCCACCTGAATTAATTGTGCTCGATGATGCGTTTCAACATCGGTATGTTAATCCGGGATTAAAAATTTTATTGATTGATTATCAACGGCCTATTAATCATGATTATATGCTTCCCGCAGGAAACCTTAGGGAGCCAGCAAGGAATTTGAAAAGAGCCGATATTATAATTGTTACCAAGTGTTCTTTGCCGATGCTTCTTTTTGAATTTAAAAAGCTTAGCGAGGAAATGAAGATGACACCAAATCAGGAATTATTTTTTACTTCAGTTGCTTATGGAGATGTTAAACCAGTATTTGAGAATAATTCAATCCCGGATATTCCATTTTTAACCAATTCCGAAGTTCTGGTTGTAACTGGTATTGCCAATCCTATACCGTTTTATAATAGGATTGAAGAAATGGGAGCTAAATTGCATACAATGGCTTTTCCTGACCATCATTCATTTACCGAAACGGATTGCCAGCAGTTGACCGCACTCTTTGAAAAAATACCCGGAAAAATCAATTGTATCATAACTACGGAAAAGGATGCCATGCGAATGCGCAGTGCTGATGTCGCTCCTTTTTTTAAAAAACTCCCCATTTATTATATACCAATTACTATTAAGTTCTTGAATGAAGGGGAAGAAAAATTTAGAAATAGGATTATGAGGTATTTAAAAGAGAATATATCTTGAGTAAATCAGGACATTATTCGGTACGTTTTCTCTTTACGATAAACCCGTTACTGGAAAATAGCCGTTCACTGATAGTTGGTTCACCAAGATAGTAAACATTGCTTGCCCCACTTACTAATAGTTTCAAATCTTTTTGTACACTAACCATTACCTCAGTAAGCCCCGATGATAATATCCGACAGCTATCGGTTTGCATATCGAAGGCATTTAGTTCTGTTTCATCATGCATCTCGACGTAAAATGATTCTGCAAAACCTTTAAAGTACGCAAAAGAACCATCGGTTAAATGTACTTTTAAATGAGCGGTAAATATTTCAAAATTTATTTTTGAAATTCCTCCTGCAAAGAATTCAATATCATCAAAATGTATCACATTTGTTGTGGAAAGCGAAACCTCATTCAGTAAAACTATACGCTTCAATTCCTTAAACGAAACGGTTACTTTTAGAACACTAAATTTTCGAATGTCTGCATTTATTGAGATGTAGAGTTTATTTTCTTCGACTCTGGTTTGAAATAGCTCTAATAAGTTTTCATCGGTTTCAATACGCAGCCCTTCTTGCTCGCCTTGAACCAAGATGAGTTCAAATGCACCCTGAGCAATTATTTCATTAAAACCGGTTAGTTCCCGAATATCGGTTTTAAGGGTTCCAACTCCTTTAGTAACTTGCGATTTTAAAACCGTTCCTACAAATAAAAAACAAATTGTAAGAACTAGGTAATTAGCAATTTTCATCCGTAAATAATTATTAGTTCATTGAATGTCAATTGTTTCGTACGAATGGAACACCCCATGTAAATTTTTATGCGCGTTTTTGTAGTTTCCTGCATGGGGGTTTCATGTTAATACGGTTGAGGTATTCTTTCAAATGTAAGATTTTATTGTTAGAGTTTCAAATTATCTTAATTTTTGTTATCAAAAAGTTAACAAAATAATAAGACTAATTAAAAACCTATTGATATTGCTGCAATAGAAACTACTTTTAGAGAACATTGAATTTCTGCTAGAATAGCGTTGTGGGAAAGCTAAGAAAAGAAGGACAATCGAAACACTTTAAATCAAAACTCATTATATTTGTAGTAAGTAAAGATTGATGAAATGAACATACAAGCAAGAAAATTGAATCTTATAGAAGATTTTTTAAGAATCACTGATGAAAGCATCATTGAGAAAATAGAATCTTTTGTAAAGATTGAGAATAATAAACAACATGACCGAGAATTAGCACCTATGACATTGAATGAATTCCATGAAATGATTGACCAGGCAAAACAAGACAAAGAAAATGGTCGGGTAATTTCACATGAAGAATTAAAAAAGAAAGTCAAATCATGGAAATAAAAATAGAATGGTCTGAATTATCAACAAAACAATTAAATGATATTTATGAGTATTACTCTCTAAAAGCCAGTCCAAGAATCGCTAAGAAAATTATAAACAAAATTGTCGGGAAAGTTGAAGTGTTATATAAAAATCCGCTGTCTGGTCCCAAAGAAGAACTATTAAGTGAAATGCCAGAAAATTTTAGATTTCTTGTGGAGAGTAACTATAAAATTATTTATTGGCAAGAAAATGAAATAATTACAATTGCATCTATATTCGATTGCCGCCAGAATCCTGTGAAAATGAAAAAAATAAAGCCAGATTTCAAGTAGATAAAAAAATTGACTTGAAAGCAGGTTATTCAACCGTCGAAGCTCGTTTCAATCCCTCACGTGTTAGATATAACATGTCAAAAAATCGCACGAATTCGGCAACTTTTAATATCCCAAATCGGTATCTATTGATTTTTAACTATTGATAATTGACTGTTTCCAATGAATTCCAACCCTACTTTATGCCCTGCGATTTTTGGAGCCGAAACCCCCTGAGTAAAATACTTGTTTCCAGTAAAAATTCGGGCTTCATCCCAATAGTTTTGATTAATAAACGATTGTAATAACTGTTGACCTCCTTCAACCAGTAAACTATTTATTTCTTTTTGATAAAGCAATTCCATCAAACTGTTTAGGAATCCTTTACCAAAGTCAATTTTCAAATACTCTAGATTGACTTCTTTACCATTTTTTACAGCATTAAGGACTAGAGTTCTTTGGCTTTGGTCAAATAGATGCAGGTTTTTAGGCAAAACCAACTCTTGGTCGATAACAATGCGTACCGGATTCCGACCTCCCCAAAATCGGGTGTCTAACCTAGGATTATCGAGGGTTGCGGTATTTTTTCCTACCATTATGGCCGGAATTTCTGAGCGCCATTGTGTACCAAAGAACGGCAAACCTCATCCGTTATCCAATTTGCTTCATTAAGGGAACCGGGTTCCCTTGTTTTATCAATAAATCCATCCAACGTTTGAGCCCATTTTAGTATGATGTAAGGCCTTTTTTTTGTATGAAAAGTTACAAATGCTTTGTTTAGCTGGTAGCATTCCTTTTCAAGTACTCCAGTTTTTACCACGCATCCGGCCTGTTGAAGCCGGCTTATACCAGAACCATTTACTTTTAAAAAGGGATCTTGCATTCCAATTACAACCTTTGGTATTTTATGGTGGATTATTAAATCGGCACATGGAGGCGTTTTTCCATGGTGCGAGCAAGGTTCCAGACTTACATAGATTGTGGCTGATTTTAAAAGAGATTTATCGGTAACTGAATTAATGGCATTTACTTCGGCATGGGCTTCACCATACTTGGCATGAAACCCTTCTCCAATCACCCGATTGTTTAAAACAATTACAGAACCAACCAATGGATTCGGATCCACATAACCTTCCCCTTTTTTAGCTAATTGCAGGCAACGGTTCATGTAAAATTCATCCATACTTTGAGGTTCCATGTGACGCATTTTTTTTAATTTTGGAGGCTATGAATTATTCTATTTCTCAAATTACTGCTAAAGTAAAGAAAACTTTAGAATCCAACTTTTCTGCAAGGGAAATTGATGCACAACTTTTTCTGGTTTATGAAAAAATACTCAATCTTTCACGACTTGACATTTTGGCTTATCCCAATACAAAAGTATTGATTTCTGATTACAATCAAATAATGAATGTTGTTAGTAGGTTAGCTAAAAATGAGCCCATTCAATATATACTAGGTGAGACCGAATTTTATGGATTAACTTTTAAAGTAAATCGTGAGGTGCTTATTCCAAGGCCGGAAACGGAAGAACTGGTACAATGGATTAGTAAGGATTTTAAAGAAACAGCAATTTCGTTGCTCGATATAGGTACCGGTAGCGGATGCATTGCCATTACTTTAGCAAAAGAAATGCCTTTAAGTCAGGTTTTCGCCCTTGATATTTCTGAGGAGTCGTTAAATGTAGCTCGCGAAAATGCTCATTTAAATGGAGTGAATGTTCATTTTATTAACGGGGATATTTTAAAAGTACTAGCTGTTGATTTGCCTGCTAATCTGGACTTAATAGTGAGTAATCCACCTTATATTAAGAACTCTGAAATGAATTTGATGCATCCCAATGTGCTCGATTATGAGCCTCCGTTGGCATTATTTGTTAATGATTCGGATCCGTTACTTTTTTATCGTGCTATCGCGAAATTGGGATGCAGCTTACTCAAACCCGGTGGAGCTTTATTTTTTGAAATTAATGAGGCTTTGAGTAAGGAGGTATTTCAACTGTTGGAATCTTTTAATTATTTTCAAATTGTAGTTAAAAACGACATTCATGGAAAACCGAGAATGGTAAAAGCTTTTAATCATAAAACATGAACTACAAAGAGGCGCTTAACCGATGTATGTATTTGTGTAGTAAAAAAGAGTACTGCCAAAGTGAAATTGTGTCAAAACTAAGTGAATTGGAGGTTCCTGAATCAATTATTGCAAAGGTTTTGGAAGCATTAATTACTGAAAAATTTGTTGACGATTATCGGTTTAGTATTGCTTTTACTCACGATAAGTTTAATTTTAATCACTGGGGGAAAATTAAAATACGCTTTCAGTTAAAGCAAAAAAAGCTTCCTTCGGATATAATTCAGCAAGCACTTGAAGGAATTAATGAACAGGAATATCAAAGAGTAATTTTAGAAGAAATAAAAAAAAAGAAAAAAATAGTGAAGGGACAGAGTGAATTCGAAAAGAAGGGTAAAATTGCCCGAACCATTATTGCCAAAGGTTTTGAACCCGAATTAGTATTCAACTTATTGAAGATGGATTGAAGAATCAATTTCCGAAGACTTAATTTTATTGCTATTTTTGTACAAAACAACTTACTATGGTTTCAACCGAACAACATAAAGAATTAATTAAGCGTCTGGAAGCTTTGAGGAGGCATCTTTGACATTGATAAAAAGAAGATTGAATTAGAGGAAGAGGAGCAAAAAACTCAAGCTCCTGATTTTTGGGACAAACCAAAAGAGGCCGAAGAACAACTTAAAAAGATTCAACAAATAAAATTTTGGGTCAAGGGTTATGAGGAATCAAAAAATACGGTAGAGGATTTGCAAGTGCTCTTTGATTTTTATGAAATGGGTGAGGCTACCGAAGACGAATTAGAAGCCCAGTATAAAAAAGCCATAAGTTCTTTTGAAATTATTGAAGCCCGGAATATGCTGCGTCGTGAGGAAGATGTTTTGGGAGCCATTGTAAAGCTTAATTCGGGTGCTGGTGGTACCGAAAGTCTTGATTGGACTGAAATGTTGATGCGAATGTACTTGCGATGGGCCGAAAAGAATGGATATAAAGTACGGGAACTTAATTATCAAGCAGGCGATGAGGCCGGGGTGAAAACGGTCACTTTTGAAGTTACCGGCGATTACGCATACGGGTACCTTAAAGGTGAAAATGGAGTGCATCGGTTGGTGCGTATATCGCCATTTAATTCGCAAGGTAAAAGGCAAACCACGTTCTCCAGTGTTTTTGTATCCCCATCAATTGATGATAGCATTGAAATATTGGTTAATATGTCCGATATTACTTGGGATACCTTTCGCAGTGGTGGCGCCGGGGGTCAAAATGTAAATAAAGTGGAAACAGGGGTTCGACTGCATCACGCTCCATCAGGCATTGTTATTGAAAATACTGAATCACGGAGCCAAGGTCAGAACAAAGAGAATGCACTGCGGTTGTTAAAATCGCAACTATATGAATTAGAACTTCGGAGAAAACAAGAGGAAAAAGATAAGATAGAAGGTACCAAGAAGAAGATTGAATGGGGGTCGCAAATTCGAAACTATACCCTGCATCCTTATAAATTAGTAAAGATGTGCGAACCGGGCTCGAAACATCGAATGTGCAAGCAGTCTTGGATGGTGAACTGAACGATTTTATAAAGGCATATTTAATGGAGTTTGGTGGCGAATAATTTTTATATATGAACGTTTTTTTATACATTCAGCATTCAATAAACCAAGCAAATTTTAATAAATATAAGTAATGAATGGATTTTTAAAAATAGCTTAGTAATGGGTAAGGTATTTTTTATTGTGGCAATAATCACCGTATTTTTTACTCTTCAAAATGCCAATGCTCAATGTGGTATGGCTTTGAAAGAAGTTGTAATGCGCGATATTGGAAAAGCCACCTATTTGAAAGACTTCCGGGTAAGGCTTGAAGAGGGTCGTAGTACTGATAAAGCACCTAAGGAAGTGTTTTCAATTCTCCTCAATAAAGGAACCCATTACCGTTTTAATATTAAATCAGATTCAACCTGTAAAGATCAGGTAGTTTTGAAGTTGTATGATTTTACAAAATATTACGGCAGCAATTACGACCAATCTGATGGTACCGTTTATGAAGCATTTGAATTCTTCTGCGCAAAAACTCAGGTTTACTACTTATCTATATCGTTTGCCCAAGCTGGACCAGGATGTGCAGCGGCTATTGTTTCGTTTATTGATAATTACGACGCCAACTAAAAGAAGTATTTAGAGTACTTAAAGTATTTAGAGTGGCTTTGAGTAGAGTTATCTAAATTTCTTTGTCAATCTGATAATGGTTTCTATCCGAAGAGCTTCGCGATACCAATTCTCCAATAAAGCCACTCAAGAATAGCTGAGTACCAATAATCATACAAACCAGCGAAAGATAAAAATAAGGACTGTCGGTTACCAAGGTTGTTTTGAGCCCCCGGGCTAAAACATATAACTTATGGGCTCCAACAACTGCCGCCGATATAAATCCAAAAAGGAAGGTAATTACACCCAAAGTGCCGAAAAGGTGCATGGGTTTTTTCCCAAATTTGGTCATAAAAATGATTGACATTAAGTCGAGGAAGCCGTTGATAAAGCGTTCGAGCCCGAATTTGGTAACACCGTATTTCCGGGCTTGATGCTGAACCACTTTTTCGCCAATTTTGGTAAAACCGGCTTGTTTAGCCAACACAGGGATGTACCGATGCATTTCGCCATACACTTCAATTGATTTGATAACCTCACTGCGATAGGCTTTTAAACCACAATTAAAGTCATGTAATTTTATTCCGGTCGATTTACGGGCGGTCCAATTATAGAAACGGCTTGGGATTGTTTTAGTAATAGGGTCGTGTCGGCGTTTTTTCCATCCGGAAACCATATCATAGTTGTTGCGGGCAATCATGTAATACAGATCAGGAATTTCATCGGGACTATCCTGTAAATCAGCATCCATAGTAATTACCACATCCCCTTCGGCTGATTGAAATCCACAAAATAAAGCTGCTGACTTTCCATAGTTCCTGCGGAATTTAATCCCTTTTATGGAGCCATATTCCGTGGATAGTTTTTCAATTTCGCGCCATGAACCATCATTACTTCCATCGTCAACTAAAATAATTTCATAAGTCAGGTTATGTTCATACATAACTTTGGCAATCCAGGCTACCAATTCATTTAACGATTCTTCTTCGTTGTATAATGGAACTACAATGCTTATATTCATAGCTGTTTAGCTGATTTGTTAAAATTTTATTTTTCGAATCGTACGGGTGTTTTAATAAAAACTGACATGAGCAATCCAAACATTACGCCTACAAACGTGTGGTACATAAACACAATAAAAGACATAACGGCAGGTGTTAGCGCATTTTTATACAAAACCACTAATGCTTCTACCTGTTCCGCGGTCAAATTGTCTTTGGCAGAGTATGCCAATCTCATTTGATCGATAAAATATTCAATTCCTTTTGGTTCTAAAATAGCAAAATACCAATATGAAAAAACAGCGTAAATGAAAGCAGCAAATAAACTTAACAGCACAGTAAAACCAAAGGCTTGTCGGTAAACAAATTCATTGGGGAAGTAGGTGTCGCGGTATTTACGCCCAAAAATAAGCATGCCAAATGAAAGAAGCAGTGCATTGAATACTCCTATTTCATCGCCTGGAGAATGAACACTCCCGAACAAGTGCATTACAAATATCGAAAGAGAAAAAGCCAAGCCAAGGTATAAGCCATAGGTCATGGTATATTTAATGAGTGTATTATCGTGCTGCATAGTCATTTCTTATCAGGCAAATATACTTTTTTTACTTTTATTAAAAGAATAATTCTAATTCAATGTCGGTTGGGCGGTAGAAAGTAATTTCTTTCTGTCTTTGAAAGCTATAATTTGGTTTATTTCATTGACTTTTGGCTCACTTTTAACCTCAATATATTTTATTTTAATTGCAGATAATTGAAATTCTGACTTTTAAAAAGACCGGATATTTTTCTTTTATCTTTTTTGCAAAAGGCTGAATAATTACTACTTTTGTGCGCGGGTAAGTCTTATACGATCAGCTCCTGTTGAAACCCCCCAGGTCCGGAAGGAAGCAAGGGTAGATGGTTGAGCGGTGCGATGTAAGTAGCTTACCCGTTTTTTATTGAATAACCCATGAAGTCCAAAACATACAATATCCCAACTATAGGCGATGTTCTCGTATGTAAGCATTATAGTACGCGCCGATTATCGATTAAATTACGGGCAGGAGAGCAACCCAAAGTGGTAATTCCCCAGCTAATGAATTACGATATGGGATTCCGGTTTGCCTTGGAAAAACAACAATGGATACGCGAACACATTACCCTGCTTGAGCAAAAGCACGAGAAGAAATCAACTATAAACGAGACCGATGAAATGGTAACCCGGTTTCATAAAATAAAAATAGCACGGCATCCAGGACATAATATCATGAGCCGTAAAGTGGAAAATAGCATCACCTTATTTTTTCCCGAAACAGCGGATTTGGATTCGATAAAGAATCAAGAAATTATAAAAGCTTTTACCACTGAAGTGCTTCGTAAAGAAGCTAAAATTTATTTGCCAGTTAGGATTCATGATTTGGCTGCAAAGTATGGATTTAACTATTCAAAAGTGTTTGTTAAAAATTTAAAATCCCGATGGGGAAGTTGTTCCGCTCAGAACAACATCAACTTAAATTTGCATTTAATGAGGTTGCCGGAACATTTGTCAGACTTTATTATTTTGCACGAATTATGCCATACCATGCACAAAAATCATGGTTCCGCATTTCATGCATTGCTTGAAAAACTTTGTGGAAACGAGAAAATTTTAAATAAAGAATTAAAAATATATAGAACTCAATTGTAACCTATGGACAAGATAACGGAACGTTTTATTCGATACGCTAAGATTGATACCCAATCGAACGATAAGTCAACTACCTGCCCTAGCACCAACAAACAATACAATTTGGCAAAGGTGCTAAAAGATGAGTTGGAACGGATGGGAGTTAATAAAACTGAATTGGATGGGAATGGATATTTGTATGCGTCCATTCCTGCAAATGTCTCGCATAAAGTACCTTCCATTGGTTTTATTTCGCATTTAGATACGAGTCCTGATATGACGGCTGACAATGTTAAGCCGATAGTTGTAAAAAAATATTCAGGCAAAGATATCATTCTCAATTTAGAGAAAAACATAGTGCTTTCCCCGGATGAATTTCCTGAATTATACCGGTATAAAGGTCAGGATTTAGTGGTAACCGATGGGAATACCTTGTTGGGAGCCGATGATAAAGCAGGTATTGCCGAAATTATGCAGATGGCACAATTTGTAATGGAGAATCCGGAGTTTAAACACGGGCCTATTAAAATTGCCTTTACTCCTGATGAGGAAATTGGGAGAGGAGCCGATTTATTTAATGTTAAGGGTTTTGGCGCCGATTTTGCCTATACGTTAGATGGGGGTGGAGTAGGAGAATTGGAATTCGAAAATTTTAATGCAGCTCATGCTAAAATTTCTATCACAGGGAAAAATGTACATCCCGGTGAGGCAAAGAATAAAATGGTAAATGCCATTTTGTTAGTTAATAGGATAATTGGTGCCATACCCATGTCAGAAACTTCTCGATATACCGAAGGATACCAGGGATTTTATCATGTGTTGCATGGTACTGGAAATGTTGAAGGAGCCGAGGCGGAATTATTAATCCGGGATCACGATACGGACAAGTTTCATGAGAAAAAACAACGGTTACAAACGGTAGCTGATGAATTAAACCGTGAATATGGAGGGAATTATATAACAATTGAAATAAAAGACCAATATTTCAATATGAAAAAAATGGTAGAACCCTATTATCATATTGTTGAAACCGCACGAAAAGCCATGGAATTAGTGGGTATTGAACCCATTATTAAACCCATTCGGGGAGGAACTGATGGAGCCAAACTATCGTTTATGGGACTGCCCACGCCTAATATTTTTAGCGGAGGCCACAATTTTCACAGCCGGTACGAGTTTGTTCCCGTGCAAAGCATGGAAAAAGCTACCGAAACGATAATTAAGATTATTGAGCTGTATGCAACTGCTGAAGAAACCAATTAATTGTTTGGTTATATGAAAAAGAGAGGCTTTCCAATTTTGGAAAGCCTCTCTTTTCAATTTTTTCTATCTGATTAGAAAATATATCTTACACTGATTTGAGCTTGCCAGCGTGAACTTTGCAATCCACTATCATCAATTCCCCAAGTATCTTTACCTGCTTTATTTACGTAAGTGTAGGTTGGGTTATTAGTTCCAGTTTCGTATCCCTTAAACTCAAGTAACCGATACGTATTGTAATCGCCTAATCCATAATGCATGCGACCCCAGTCTTTATTTATCATATTTCCTAAATTGAAAACATCTAATGAAATCTGGAAACGGTTTTCTCTTTCAGGAGCTACTTTAAACTTGAATTCCTGTATTATTTTTAAGTCAAAGATGTTTTCAAAAGGCATGCGCTGTGCGTGTCTTTCAACGGTTTCACCTCTGTGATCGTTTAAATACTTATTATCAGAAATAAATGCATCTAAATCGGTCCATTGTTGGGCTGCAGAATAAGCAACTGTTCCATCTGTGTTAAGCACATCCACTAAATTAATGTCGTTTACATCAACGGGAACATACAAAAGGGTTAAATCGTACCCATCTGTATTATCACCAGCAGGACCTGCTGATGCAGAAACCCCATTATCATATCCATAAGAGAAGCGTTCACCTGATTGTCCGTTGTAAAACAAGCTGATGGTAGTATTCGCAAAATCGCTGTAATCTATTTTATAGGAAACATTGGCAACTACGCGATGTCCTAAATCATAAACTGAGTAGCCTAAATCGAGGTTGTTGCGACCGTTATTATTGGGTACGCGCCATTGAGATGAGTTTTGTGAAGATTGACCATCGTTAATTGATTTGGCAACGCCATAATTATAGGCAAAACTTGCAAATATTCCCGATTTCCAGCTTTTATCTAACTGAGCCATAAAGTTAAAGCTATGGCCTTCGCTGGTGTTGGAACCCAAATAAACTCCGGTGTAACGCCCGGAAGTTCCACTATTTGTATTCACATTGCCTACTATATTCGACCATAAAGTTCTTGTATCACCAGTTCCGGATAATACCCGCCCAGTATCTTGAACATATAGGTTTTGATAAGTAACATTATTGACGTTTTTTGTATAGGTAAAATCCAGAGTAGCATTAATATCATAAGGCAATTTCTTGTCCACGGCAAAATTGGCTCTAAAAACCTGCGGCATTTTAAAATCTTTGGCAAAAATATCAATTTGACCCGATGGATTACCTGTTACTGATGGCTGATTCTCCCAGTCAGAGTTGAAAACCAATTCAGGAGAACCTGCTGTTTGAACAGTCATTCCACCTACGGTCATTCCATTGTTGTTATAAGAACCACCTGGCCACACATAAGGAATCCTTGATGTAAATAATCCGGCGCCTCCTCGCAATTGCATCGTTTTATCACCATTAACATCCCAGTTAAATCCAACTCTTGGTGAAAATAGGGGCGAAGTATTAGGCATTTGTCCCGTTTTAGCTCCCATAAAGTCAACGTTATATTCGCTCTCTAAATAAGGGATAACATTGTCATTAAAATCAGTATTTTCTGCAGGAGTATCTAAATACATTGCTATATCAACCCTAATACCAAAGGTCAGATTCAATTTATCAGTTGCTTGATAATTATCCTGAGCATAGAACCCTAGTTGCAAGGCACTGAACTCTGCAGCTCCTTTTGATTCATCACCTGTTACGTTATCAACGTTTGAAAAGCTTCGATCATAGCGAACGGCTGGGTTGCCAACCAAGAAATCGTTGAGGGCTGTATAGGTATAAACCCCAAAATTTTGGCGGATAAATACATTGAACATATCATAGTATTCGTGATGCATTCCCAATGTTATGTTATGGTTTCCAGCATATATATTAAAATTGTCCGTCAAACTGAACACACTTTGTTTTAAGCGGTTTGCGGTTGAGAATTGCTCGCTACCCAAATTTATTTTTTCGTTTCTAATGGTTATGTATGGGAAATTAGCTCCCATTGGGTCGCGGTCATCATCAACAATTGTGGCCACAAAGCGCAGTTTGTTGGCAAAACGATTACCAAAAACACTTTTTAATTCAGCCGTTGTGGAATTTGTTTTGGAGGAAAAATCAATTCCTGAGTTTGAAAAATAGATAGTAGTAGGACTAGAAACGGAAGGACTTATGCTCCTGCCTTTAGAGTATTGATGGCGAATTGAAAATTTATGCTTGGCATTGATATTCCAGTCCAGTTTAAGGAAGAATTTTTCTGCATCCAGACTAGCTTCGGTACTTTCATAAGTTCCAGCATCATAATTATAATCACTACTCAACATATTTGAAAGAGAATCAATAGCTGTTTTTCTTGCTGTACCTGTATATTGTGAAAAATCAAATGGTTTTGGAGTTTTGTCACGTTGAACTTCAGCATTGGCATAAAAGAATAATTTGTTTTTAATAAGGGGACCACCTACTGAAAGGCCAAAGGTGTTGGATGTAAAATCGTTTAATTTTTTTCTTTCAACGGCTTCATCATCGGTAGGAGTTTTTCCAGCGAAAGACTGATTTCTAAAATAGTTATAAACGGTTCCTTCAAAGCGATTGGTTCCACTTTTAGTAACTGCATTAATACCTGCTCCGGAAAAACCACTTTGGCTCACATCGTAGGGTGAAAGTGAGATGGTCAATTGGTCGATAATATCCATACTCATCGGATTCAAACCTATTTGTCCGCCATTGGTTCCATTAGATGCTAACCCAAAAACATCATTTTGAACCGCACCATCGATAGTAAATGAGTTATAACGGCTATTTTGTCCAGCAATTTCTAATCCACCATCTTTGTTAACTTTTGCTTGAGGGGTGATACGGGCAAAATCGCTGATTCCACGACCAATAGTTGGAAGGTTTTCAATTCGTCCTTTTGATAAGGTAGTTTTGGAACCTGTTGTATTTCCATCAAAAACTCCTGCTTGATAAGCAACAACTTGTATTTCACCTAACCCAACCGTGTTTTCACTCAGTTGGATGTTAAGTTGAAATACCTGACCCAAGCTCAAAAAGATATCACTGTTTGAGTAGTCTTTGTAACCAACGTAAGAAACTTTAAGGGTATAAGGTCCGCCCGGATTTAAATTGGGCAAGTTATACATCCCATTAGTATTTGTTATGGTTGTATATTCTGAACCTGTTGCTTCATGGATCAGAATAACTGTTGCACCAGGTAAGCTTTCAGTTTCAGAACTGACTTTACCTTTAATTTCGGAGGTTGTTAATTGTGCAAAAGCCGAAAAGCTAAACACAAAAAAACTCAAGATGAGAACGAGTTGTTTTTTTTTCATAAATCAGATTTTAATTAAGTGTTAAATTGTTAGTTTAAGTGTTCAAAAGTAAATTGATTTGCCAATTATAGATTTAATAAAGTATTAACAATTCATTACTTTACGGTTAAGAAATAAGATATGGTAAAGGCATTATTTTATTACAAGTGAAGATTAAAAATAGAAAAAATTAAGTAAATCATCATAATAAAAAGAGCCCCATAATTTTATAAGGCTCTTTTATGACAAAATAATTTTAGAAAAGCAGCTATTCAAAAAGTACTTTTTGATTCCAAACGGCTGTAGGCGCTGTTAACCTGAGAATATACATGCCCTGTAATTGTTCTGAAAACGTGTTGTTAATCATATTCTCACCTGCCGTAAGTGTTACCGATTGTTCAAAAACTACTTTTCCGGTAACATCCAATAACTGTAACAATCCGTTGCTTGCTGAATTCATAAAACACAGAATGGTAAGCTGTCCGCTGGTTGCCGGATTAGGGAATACCTGAAGACGATTATTTCCGGAAAATTCTACTACACCATTTACTGATACATTGATGTAAATTTTAGCTGTGGCAAATAAATTGGGTGAGGCTTGATAGGCAATTTTGTAGGTTATGGAATCATCACCAATGAAACTTGTATTTGGCAAGTAGTTTATTACATTCGGATTGCTGAAAGGAATATAGGAATTACCGTTTTTTGCTGCTGTTTCAATACTTACTGTAACCGGTGCCTGTTTTAAGTCGTTTTCTAATACAAAAGCGGTAACTGTTTGATCAACTCCTGTATTTATACTATCATTGACTGCGGTAGGAGGTCCAGTTAATTCAAAAAGTACTCCATTGTTCTCCACAAATCGAGCTACAAAATTCTGATAATAAATATTGGCAATGGTTGCATCGTGAACTATAATAGTATTTTCATCATTCTCGTTGTCGGCTGCGGCACTCCAGTTGTGCGATCCAGTGAACACTAAAGGATCTGATGCCGGAGCATCCTGATCAACTATCATGTATTTATGATGCAAAATCCCATTGCTTACATCATCAAAAGTATAATGGGTACCTAAAGCATCGGAAAGAGTGGTATTTACGGTTGCATTGTTGTTACCCTCAGCATTAGTGATAACATTTACTGCCGCTCCGGCTAACTTACGGGCAGCTATGGCATCAGCCATTTCGGTTCGGGTAATAAGCATGGTGGCAATGCTTAAATCATTATTGGTTGTATTTATATTTTGCACAATGCGTGAGTTAACTCCATCGGATGGACTGAAATAACTCTCTACCCGTATGCCATTAATTTCATATTCGTGGGGGGTGTTATTTTGTTTTTTAGATCCAAAGCGTGCTTTTACTGCATCTGGATTACTTCCTGAGGATCCCCACATTTCTTCAAACTCAATTTTATAACCACGGGCAAGGCTCTGGTCTTGAATGATAATTACCTGATTGGCATCCAGATTGATTTGGCCATCGGTTAAATTGGTAGAACCGGTCCAAACAATGGGTTCATTTGGATTCGTTGATTCGGTATCAAACAAAATAAATTTATTGTGCATAATTCCAGCTCTTTCATCAATCGAGGGACCAACCAAAACATGAACCGAGGTTCCCATCAATTCGTCAATACCAAGGTTTGCTGTGGTTCCGCAACCAATTACCCTTACTGTAAGTCCACGGTTTGCAGCGGCAATTAAGGCATTGCTTACATTACTTATTCCCTGATTATTAAAATTATACATGGTCAGGTCAACCGAATATTTTGCCCGGTTGATATAATCAATTAATGTATCGTCAATTGCGGTTGAGATACTAAGAGCATTCGTTCCACTGGAATATGAATTGTCAACCGGAGTATTAAAATATACCTTAATGTCGCCGGTTGAATTGGAAATGGTTGTAAAAGGTACTATTCCGGAAAAAGCTGTGTCGCTGCCACTTACTGAAAATGCTTGTACCCATGTAACTTGTCCTGCAGTAGCCCCGGTAATCGAAATTTCGTGAGTTGCAGAATTTCCTGTACCGGTAATATGGTTTGTTTTTACTAATTCGGCTGTTGCACCATAAAACATCTCGGTGGTTCCTGCTATGTTTGTTTACCAGCTAAAATCAAGATCTGTTTTTGTGAATAGGGTATTTGATAAAATGCTGGTTAAATAAATAGTACTGGTTATCTGAATATCGCTAATGGTGCGTGGTAACATCTGATATCCGGCAGTTGGACTGCTATAATCAAATTGTGATAACAAAGCAGTAATACTCACCGGACCATTTGGTATAGGCTGCCCTACAATATCAGTTTGGCTGCTTTTTACATAAATATACCCTGTTTCGTTATTGGAAGTAAACGCGTATTTTTTTTGTGCGAATATTCCACCGGCATCAGTAAATATAGCATTGTTCACTTGCACCAACATTCCTTCGTAAGCTTCGGTCAGTTGTGCCGGGGTTAAAACAATAGGTGCTGGCAATGGATTTCCTGATGACCGGACTAGCACGCTGGTCAAAGGATCCATTTCTAACAGTTGGTTGTATATTTTGAGCGTTCCGGTAATGGTAACTGAATCGCCCCGGTTCACTCCACTTACAAGTGCACCATAGGCTGCTATTCCGGCGGTGTTGTCTTGTAAATACCGGATAACCCCCAATTCGGCGCCATTGGTAACAATACCATTAACGGTAACAACAGATCCTGCAGCCATAGCACGAGCTTGCAGGATGGTAGTTTGGGCATGGGTGAGGGTTGAAATTCCCATAATTACCAATGCGAGAATTAATTTCTTTTTCATATATTAATGTTTTGAGTAATAAACATGTTATAAATTCAGTACAATTTAACATTAGTTAAGTGTAATTTTTAGCGATGCGGTAAATTGTCTTCCTGCACCCATAAAAACCGACGCTGATCGGGCATCAAATGAATTGTATGGTAGTTGAATATAGGTATCATTGTTTTTAGCATCCGAAATGTACATGGAGTTAAGGAGGTTTAAAACATTGAATTTAATGGCAAAATTTGTATTCTTCACAGATTCAATGTTAAAACGGTATCCAGTATGAAAATCAAAGGTAGCGTAGGATGGAATTCTCCAAGATTCAACTGGATTTCCGGCAGCATCGGTGCATTGTTCTGGATTGAAATCAGCATAATAACGGTCAAAGAATGTACCACCCCCTTCAACATATAAACCCTTTATTGGCTCATACCTAATACTTGCACCCACCTGTGTTTGTGCGGCATCGCCCACGTGTATGCCAGTGGCATCAAAACTAAATACATTGGCTGGTTGATTATTATCGGTATAATACATTTGAAGATTTTCAATTTTTTTGTCCCATTGCCAGTTTCCCAATGACACCAAGCCTTGAAAATCTAAATTTTTTAAAATTTTATAGATAAAATCAAATTCAACACCGGTATGCAAAGCATCCATTCCAGGAATATCTCCATAGGTATTTTTTTCAGTGCCTGAAATAGGATCATCGTATTTGCCTTGAACTTGGTTGGTTGGCTTATTTTTCCATTTAGTGTAATAAGCGTTCAAATTGGCAGTAAACACGCTACTTGTATATGTATATCCAAACTCAATGGCCTGAACTTGTTCATTTTTTGTTATTGAATCAGGCAAAAAGTCTGCTGTATATCCTTTGAAATAATATTTGAAATCTCTGGTTTTTGAAAGATAACCTAAATTGAAAAAAACATTATTATTTTCATTAATATTATAATTAGCTCCTGTTTTAAAAGTAAAACCTGGTTTGTATTTCCAATCGGATTCCTCATTGCCAAAATAATCTTTCTTTTTATATCCACTAACTGATCCAGTAAGATTAACAAAAGCGCTGACTTTTCCAATTTTATATTCTAGCAAGCTGAATAATCCGCCCCAGTTAACAAGGCCGTCATCATAGTAATAAACCTTATCTCCTACATGTTTCATTGCAAGGGAGCTGTCAGCATCGTAATCATTTCTCAAATCGAATTTATCAATGGCATAGTCCCCTCCTAATAAATCAGTTATCTCGCTATAATGCTCGGCTGTGTATGTACGCAAGTCAACACCCCCTGATAATTTTAGCTGATCGGTTAAATCGTATGAAAAGGTTGAGAGTAAGCCCCACCAAACATGATTGTTGTTGTTTTGAACCAAATAGTTATTGGAATAATACAAGTTATTACTGTAGGTTGTATTGATAGGATATACTTGGCCAAACCCTGAGTTAGTTGGGCCACTATTTTGGTCATAAATGCTTTGCCAGTTTATTTGTCCTATTTCATCCTCCGAATAAATTCCTGGATTATTTTCATAATCAGCAGAAGTAATAAGGTTTGTGTTTTTGAGGCTGGTTCGAGGTTGCATGCCACCACCGGTTCCCATTGAAAGGTAAAGTATATTTGTAATCAGCAAACGATCATTAACATTCCAGGAATCGCGCAAGCTGAATTGAGGTTTGAAATAGGTGTTTACCATTTCATTCATTACTTCTTTTTTAGCATTTGGATCGTTAATTCGTGCCGTATAGTCACTATTCCATACATCGGCATCGCGCTTGATATAGCCCCAATGTGCATTGTATCCAATTCCGCCATTATTTATTATTGGAAATTCTTCAGACTTAACCCCTTGTTCTTTTGCATAGGTAGTATCATAATCAGCGATTGATTTTTTATAACTACGTTGTTTGTGAGTTTGAGGTGCCCCATAAGCTGTAAGGCTGGTTAGGTGATTTCCCCACATTTTATCAATTTTAGCATAAAAAAACCAAGCGGTAACATCGGTTTGCTCTACCCAACCATTTCCTTTTTTGAATGCTCCTGCTGCTGTAAGTGCCCATCCGTTTTTTAATTTGCCAGTAGTTAATCCAAAATTAGTAGTTAGTTTTCCATATCCATCAATACCTTGTTCAATGCTCAATTGGCGCTTATTTTCGATTCCTTTCGTAACTATATTCATGGTGCCTCCTACTGAAGGTAATGCCAATCGGGAAGCGCCGAGCCCTCTTTGAACCTGTATATTTCGGGTCACGGCATCCAGCCCAAACCAGTTTGACCAATATACCCAACCGTTTTCCATATCATTTACTGGAATTCCATCAAGCATTACTGCAACATTTCGCTGACTAAAACCACGAATTGTTATGCGAGCATCTCCATCGCCACCTCCTTGCTGAGTTGCATAAACCCCAGGTGTTTTATTTAACAACATAGGAATGTCTTGTCCTGAAAGGCGCTCCTCTATTTTGGCAGGTAGTATATTAGTAAATGCGACTGGAGTTTCTCGCACTTTTGCAATATCAGCAGTAACTTCCACTTCATCTAATAGTACATCGGACGCAAGATTGAAGGTAAGTTTTAATGGGCTATCGGAAACCACAATATCTTGATTGATGGTTGTACATCCTACAAATGAAACCACCAAAGTATATTTACCTTTATTTAATTCAATCTGAAAGTTACCATCAAAGTCAGTTACTGTTCCGATTGTTGTGCCTTTAATAATAACGTTGGCACCAATAATTGTTTCTTTAGTTTCAAGGTCTTTTACTACACCACTAACAGATTGCTTTTGAGCATAAGTGGAAGAAGTGAAAAGGACAGCAAGAGTGATAAATATAAAATAGTATTTCATGGTCGGAATATTTTAAAATTTAAACAGGCAGCTGAATTGAGAAAGTGCTCTTATTCAGCTACCTGTTTTATTGAAAGGATTAATATCGTAGAATTAATAAAGCATTATTTTTTTTACAGAAGTTTCTTTTTTCGAAGTAATAACCTTAACCAAATACATTCCTTTTTTTAAAGTTGCAGGTGCAATTTCTATTCGAAATTGGTTGTTAGTTCCATACTGTTTATAAACTAATTGTCCAATGGCTGAATATATTTCTACTTCTTGAATTGATACCTCTGATTCTATGGTGAAATGGCCAGATAGTGCAGGGTTAGGATAAATGGTTAACCAGGAATCAATAGGAGATTCATTAAAACCTACTCCATGTGCAGCACACGCATGTTTTCCCAAGTTGGTCCAAATATCTTTATAAACCCAATGGCCAGCAGTATCTTTAATTGCAGGTACTGTATCCCATTCTACATTTACAATAAAAGGATTCGGATTGGCGACAACTCCTTTAACAATATCATATTTCCTGATTAATACATGATCGGAAGTCCATGACATCCAATAGGGTCCAAAGGTTGTTCCGTCTGTAGCTTTGGCTTGTACAATATAATTAATAACTTTTCCGGTAACAGCCACTTCGGCTGTATTATTATAGGTTAAGGTTGAATCTTTAACATACGACCAACCGGTTTGTGCTGATATAGTAGCTCCCTGTCCAATTTGTCCAATTAAATCGACTGATGTAACATTAGACATATCAGCACTTGGGGCAACACCTCCGGGGGTTTTTACAAGAGCAATAGCATCATTGCCATTCATGTAGGTAGGAGCAGGGTAAGCGCCATCCAATTGATTTGCCATAGCTTGCAACTCAGGACTGCAAGCTGGAGATGAGGATGTGGATGTGGTTTGTCCATTTACTAAAACAAATGTTGCGTAAGGAGCTAATGTTCCACTTAAATGAGTGGCACCACCTTCTGCAAAAGTAGAACTTCCATTGCTAAAACGCATTACATAGTAATTGCTTAAGTCGATAGTCTGGCTTGTTGGATTGTAAATTTCGACTGCTTTGTTATTTCCGCTTCCTTCTACATATTCTGAGAAGAATAAATCGGTAGGAGTTTGTGCGGTTGCATAAAGAGCCGTCAGAAATAGCATTGATAAGGGTAAGAATAGTTTCATAATCGTAGTTTTAGTTATCATCATAATTTACAGGATACAAATTTATAAAAATCAAATGAATTACAAGTTATTTTGGTGTGTTATAAAAAAGAAAAGTAATATAAAAATTTTAATTAGCAGTTATTTAACCTTAATTTAATATTAAATTTAGGAAATAAGAATTGTATAGTACATAATTTCAGATTTTTTGACGAAGTAATCTTTTGAATTATTCGATAATTGTAACGGTTAATTGTTTTTAACTTAAACAGCCGATATTTTACCTATCTGATACTTTTTATCAAAAGTTCCAAATCTTCCGGGGTGTCTACACTCAATCCTTCAATTTGGGTAATGGCGGTATTTATTTTGTACCCATTTTCGAGCCAGCGCAATTGCTCCAATGATTCGGCCATTTCAAGCGTTCCTTTTTCCAACCCGCACAATTCGAACAATACATTTTTGCGGTAGCCGTACATTCCAATGTGGTGATAAAAAGTGTTTTTCTCCATCCATTTTTCTTTTTCGGTACCGCGGATAAAAGGGATGCAGCTCCTACTGAAATATAAGGCTTCCCCTTTTTTACTAATTACTACTTTTACTTTATTGGGATTAAAAAGTGCTTCATGGTCAGTAATGGGTTTAATCAGTGTGGCTATTTCCGTTTCTGGTTCGTCAAATAATTCATTTAACTGCCTTATTTGCTGTGGATCGATAAATGGTTCATCGCCTTGCACGTTAATAACCACATCAGCTTTCAGGTGGTTTTGTGCTTCAAATTTCAAAACGGCTTCGGCACAGCGGTCAGTACCACTGGGATGATTTTCACGGGTCATTACTACATTGCCCCCAAATGAAATTACATGTTCCGCTATTCGCTGATCATCGGTAGCTACACAAACATGGTTTAATGCAAGTTTGGTCTGTTCATACACCCGCTGAATCATGGTTTTTCCTTTGATAGAAACTAATGGTTTGCCGGGAAACCGGGTGGATGCATATCGTGCAGGAATAATTCCAAAAGTAATCATAGTAGTATTTTTTGCAAATGTAATGAAATCAATGACACTCGGCTCAAACGAGCGCAGCGAAGTTTGAGCCGTAAGTGGAATTGATCCCGACGGCAAAGCCAGGCGGGATCTGTAGAAAGTTCCATGAATTCTAAATCTGGGGGCGCAGCGAAGTTTGAAAGAAGAAGCCACAGATTCACAGATTTTTTTCATTAATCTGTGAATCTGTGGCTCGTATTTTTGAATGGGGAGTTTATTTTTTACGCAACAACGAGGCCAATTCAATCATTTTTCGCAAACCATCGGCAAGTAATAAAAAATACATCAACATGGAGAAAGCCCATATTACCATTAGATTAAAGTAGTAGGTATCAATTTCTAAACCTCCAATTTTTTTAACTGGAGAATAAAAATGTGCTCTTCCATTGTTTTTGCTAGGATCTCTATAGATTGGATCGGCTAATTGAACAAATCCATCACCGGTATCATGAATCTTATGAATTTCATTCCGGTTCATAACCAAATCAGCTAAAAAATCGTTGTAATTATCTTTTTTAAGTTCCACCAATGCTTCTTTGCCACCCATTTCGGCTGTTAAATCGGCCACTTGCTGATCGAGCAAGCTTATTGCCTTGTTTTGTTTTTTCTGGTAAAAACGGGTTACTAACTGTAAATGCTCCTGTAAATCTTTAATAACCGTTTCGTTAAATTTACCCGGTTCAATTTCACTGGTTTTGGCAAATTCATATTTTGGGGTCATGGTGTTTAATTTTTCAATTTCCCTTCGTACAAAAGCAATGTTGCGATTTGCCAGTTCCTCGCCCGACTGATACTGAATTTTAGAGATTTTATTTGTTATCGCAGGAATCAGGTATGAGGCCACATAGCTGGCTTCACTTTTCTTTTTTTCAAGATAATAAAAATGTTTTTCATAGCCATTATCCCTAAACTGCTTAACTGCCATGGCTTCATAAGCCCAGCGTGAAACCATTAAATCGCCTAATAATGGAACGTACTCATAAGAGCTGATGGAACGGTTGAGCTTTTCGAACTTGACCATTGTTCCGCTAAATAGGAGCTGTGGTACTACCAAAAAAGGAATCAAAATATATATGGTGATTACTGAATCAAGCGCTGATGAAATATTTAACCCAATCATGTTCGAAGCGCACGATGCCGAAAACAAGATGAGCCAGTGGGCGAAAGTCAAACCATGAATTTCCATTATCAGGTTGCCAATTACCATGAAGGAGACGGTTTGTACGGCAGATATCAGGAATAAAATAAGAATTTTACTATTCAAATAGCTGAACCGACTTAAATTAAGGAATGTTTCCCTTTTTAATAGTTGTCGGTCGCGGATAATTTCCTCGGCACTTACGTAAGCCCAATAAATATGGCTACTACTACCGCCATGAACAAATAGATGGGCACGTTTTCGTTGGCACTGAAAAAATACTCCTTAGGGTTTTCAGGGGTACCTTGAATATATTTGGTAAAGTAGGCAAGAATAAGGGCCAGCAGTGGGGCTTCCAGAAAATTGATGAGCATATACTGCTTGTTCGACAATTTTGATAATATATTTCGAATGGAAAAGATTCGGAATTGTTCTAAAACTCCGGGAATGGCGAAGTTGTTTTTAGGGAGAACCCGTTTTTCAATATCAATTGGATTCTTGTTTTCAATGTGAATTTGGTATAATTCAGCCCATTCCTCCGGTGATGTTTTTCGTTTGCGGGTTACGCGTCCATATTCATCTACTATCTTGGCTTCCAGCACTTGCAATACTTGTTCGGGATTAATATTCCCGCAATGATAACATTCCGATTCCGTGGCGTTTACGTGGCTGCTCATGGTTTTAAAGTAAACTACCGAGTCAACCGGGTTTCCATAATACACCAGGTAGCCTCCTTTATCCATTATCAGCAATTTGTCGAACATTTTAAAAATATCGGACGATGGCTGGTGAATATTAACGATAACCAATTTTCCTTTAAGGGTAATTTCCTTGAGCAAATCCATTACCATCTCTGAATCCATTGACGAAAGACCTGAGGTTGGCTCGTCAACAAACATAACCAATGGCTCGCGAATGAGTTCCAGTGCAATATTTAAACGTTTTCGTTGTCCGCCGCTAATGGTTTTATTCAGTGGGTTTCCAACCACTAAATGGCTGGAAGCAATGAGGTCTAAATCCTCAAGAATTTTATTAACGGCTTTAGCAATTTCTTCCTCGTCGAAATCTTTAAAACACAATTTGGCACTATAATACAGGTTTTGATATACGGTCAATTCTTCAATCAGCAAATCATCTTGAGGTACAAACCCAATAACTCCTTCCAGTTGATTTTTATCTTCGTGGATATCAATACCATTAATATATATGTTACCACTTTGAGGTCTTAAATTGCCATTCAACACATTGAGCAAAGTCGATTTTCCAACCCCGCTGCCTCCCATAATACCAATCAATTCACCTCCATGTTCGCTAAAAGTGAATTTATGAATTCCGTTGGGACTGTTTTTAAACCGGAATTCTACTTCTTTGGCAGTAAAAACTACTTTTTGATCAAGACGTGAATCAATAAATTTTGCTACAATATCGCTGTAATAGATAGAGCCAATTTTTGAACTTCGGATAGCTGATCCTTTGGGGAGCATATAGGTGCGGTTCAGCATGATGATGTGTCCGTTCAAATAGAGATCGGTCTCTCCAACAAAACGGAATGCATACATATTGATGGATGGCAAATTTAAAACCAAAATGCGACCTTCAAGCTGTTTGAATTGGATGTGTTTAAAACCAGGCAAAGGGGCTTCCTCATTTGAATCCAGAATCAATATGTTCTCTTTGTATGGTACTTTTTCCAATGATGCTTCCAGAGAAAATGCATAACTGTTGTTATATTCATCTTCCGGAATATTAAACACATCGGACACTGTTTTTACAAAATCAAGTTCCTTTTCTGTAATTTCTTCACCAAAACTTATAAACTCCAATATTTGGAGAACCACCAGAATTTTTTGTTCTTGTTGCAGTTCTTCATTTATTTGTTGACAGATGCGAAGTACTTTAACGGAATTCGATGAAGTCCTTTTTCGCACCTGAGTGCCATCTTTATCGGTTATATTTCCTTGGTGGATGGTTATATATTCATCAAAAAGTTCCAGGTATTCTTTTACCTGAGCCATGCTTAATTGAAGTTTCAAATACGATTCCACAATGGAGCGCGACTTATCGGAGACTCCGTCTTTATTCACATGGGCAATGATGGCAAACAGTTGCATCAGGGCTTTTAAAATTGATTCGCTCATAATTCATTTGAGTTTAAAGCACTAAAATAGTAAAAATAATGATGCGAATTCAGGCTGCCCTTTGTTTATGGATGGTATTTATAAATAATTTATCTTTAAGCCCAATAATATTAACATGGAAAAGACCGGAATATTTTTAGGAATTGGAGGTAACCAAGGGTTTCGATGGAATTATTTAAAGTCATCAAAAGAATTAATAGAGCAATATGTTGGTAAAATTATCGGTGCCTCATCGGTTTATGAAACTCCGGCCTGGGGTTTCGAAAGTGAAACGCCCTTTCTGAATCAGGTTGTTCAGATTCAAACAAAGCTGGAACCAGTGGAATTATTAAATGCCCTGCATCAAATAGAAGATAAATTGGGACGGGTGCGTTCCGTTTCCCAATATTCATCGCGAACTATTGATATTGATTTACTATTTTACAATCAAGCAATTATTGAAACGCAACAAATTCAAGTGCCTCATCCACGAATTCAGCTCCGTAAATTTGTGTTGGAACCTATAACAGAATTGGCTCCTGATTTTTTGCATCCCGTTCTTCACCAAACCATGTTGGAGTTAACTACTCGATGCACTGATCCATCAATTTGTAGGGTTGTGGAGGAAATTTAATTGGAATTTTCAGTTGATAAAAACAGGGAATGTAACGTTTTAAGCAAAAATAAAGCGCAGATTTTTTGAATTTTGGTTATTCGACATTTATAGTGGACTATACACTTTATAATATACTAAAACTGTTTCCACCCTTCCACCTTGCTACCCTGTAACCTTGTTACCCTGCTACCTTTCCACCTTTTAACCCTGCTACCTTACTCTTTTTTTCCATAAGATAAATCACCAGCATCTCCCAAACCGGGAACAATGTATGATTTTACCGTAAGTTCAGCATCAATGGCTCCGGTCCACAAGGTAATTTTATTTCCCCCTAAATGCTTTTGCATGTATTCAATTCCTTCTTTGCTGGCAATAACCGAAACAATATGGGTGTGTTTTGGGATTCCTTTTTGGAGTAAGGCTTTGTAAGCCAATACCATGGAAGCTCCGGTTGCCAGCATAGGATCCACTAAAATAACATACTTATCTTGCATTGACGGCCCTGAAATATGCTCAAATTTAATTTGAAAAGTTCCGTCTTTGCCGTATTTGCGATAGGCTGAAATGAACGAGTTTTCTGCTTTGTCAAAATAATTTAAAAATCCGGTATGCATAGGTAACCCCGCGCGCATAATGCTTGAAATAACGGGTTGGTTTGTAAGAATGGGTACTTCGGCAATTCCAAGGGGAGTTTGAACTTCAATTTTATGATAATCGAGCCTTTTACTGATTTCGTAGGCAAAAATTTCACCCATGCGTTCTAGGTTTTTACGGAAGCGCATGCTGTCTAATTGAACTACCTGATCTCTGATTTCAGATAAGTATTGGTTGAATAGTGAGTTGTTTTCGCCAAGATTGATCACCATTTTACTTGTCCTGTTAAAGTTTAGGTAAAAATGCAAAAAAAATATGTATTATCAGTAATATTATGAGTTAAAACGTTCGTTTTATTAAGGGTTTACAACCAAAGAAACTTAATATATGTTTTAGTAAGAATAGATCAATCTCGGAGGAATTTATCTTTTATTGGTATTTTGCTTGATTTAAATTTTAGTTTAATAAATTTGGGACGTGAATTCAGTAGCGTTTTGTTTAAGTTACTTTTTTATCTATTCTGAATTTGTCGAATATCGTTGTGCTGAATTTTGATAAATAAAGGGATAGACTTTAAATGTAACCAGTTAAACTGCAATTCATTGATTGTATATCGTTAAATTAACTAACAATAAATTTATAACTATGAAGACTAATTTTTTAATTGCAATAACCGTTGGAATATTATTGGGTGCCGGATGCAACTCAAAAAGTGAAAAAAAGGAAGCGGTAACTGATGGCAACCACAAAGTGACAGTAACTGAAGTGTTACAAGCCAATGAATACACTTATTTAAACGTATCGGAAGAAGGCACTATTTATTGGATTGCTGTTCCCAAAATGGATGCTGTTATGGGCGATGAGTTGTTTTATACCAATTTTATGGAGATGAATCAATTTACCAGCAAGGATTTAAACCGGGTTTTTGAATCGGTTTTGTTTGTTTCGGATATTAGCAAGGAACGCATTATAACTCAAGCTCCGGTAATGGGAAAAAGCATGGGTAAACCGGCACTTGAGAAAAAAACAATTACTATGGAACCTGTTTCAGGAGGGATTACCATTGGTGAATTATTTGGAAATAAGGAAAAATACAGTGGGAAAAAAGTTGCCATAAAAGGTCAGGTTGTTAAAGTAAACTATGGCATTATGGATAAAAACTGGTTTCACATTCAGGATGGTACTGATAGCAATGGTAGCTACGATTTGACTATTACTACAACTGAAGAAGATGTTGAAGTGGGTGACCAATTTGTTTTTGAAGGAATGGTAGTTTTAGATAAAGATTTTGGCGCCGGTTATTCGTATGATGTTATAATGGAAAACGCTACGGTGGTGCGTTAATTCAGCTAAAATACTTTTAAAAGGCAGCTCAATGGGCTGCCTTTTTTTATAATTCTTTATTTCCGCAAGTCACAGGGTGACTTATTGACAATTATTTGCCTACTTTGTGCCAAATTGAGTCACCCCGTGACTGTCAATGGTTTCCTGGTAACTTGATGATTTTAGGTAATCATTAAGTTTTAGAAAAATTTATGCGCAATAAGAATTTGAATCTTATACCTAAGTTGAGCGATTTGACCCCGAGACTTCGGGAGAAAAAGCGCTTTACTTAGGTATAACCCCGACCTAGAAATTGTTGCAGCTCATCAAACAGATGAACGGTATCAAGTGAATTACTTACAATTTCTTAGTCGATTGAGTGATTTGTTTTTCCAAA
>Ga0172379_10000454_pt1 | contig 103497 bp, 98 predicted proteins | sample GrowelOW334metaG_FD_119756 | JGI IMG/M metagenome (GOLD analysis project Ga0172379, IMG submission 119756) | Groundwater microbial communities from an aquifer near a municipal landfill in Southern Ontario, Canada - Groundwater well OW334 metaG | ecosystem: Environmental > Aquatic > Deep...
GTTGACCAGCCGGAAGTAAAACCGGCCCGGCTTTTGGAACAGCTGGCGATGGCTAAAGAAAGTCGCCAGGAAGTAGAGCAGTACCGCTAAAGCAAGGACTGTGGCAACGAAAGTCCCGCGACCGTATGTGAAGCGAGCAAAGAAAGCAGCATACGAGTAGAACCGACCGTGAGATAAGCGTCCGGCGGTGACAACGGAACACAAACTAACAACGGTTTGTGTAGACACTGGGATACATCAAGACCTCGGAGCGTATCTTGACTAAAGCGCAAGCTTCGACCAAGATAACCCCGCAGGACAGGAAGAACCCGCGATGCGTGTAAACGTGTTGGCGGGATTTTTTGTGTCTATGGTGAAGTTGGATATTTTGGCAGCGACGTTTTGGCGTTCGCTGTTTTTTTTTTGTTTATGTGGTGTGCAGGATAATTATTATCGTGTGGCGAATATTACAGTATTATGAAAATTGAGGTAACTAATGGCGGACAATAATTCAGCGGCGATTGGTTTTGAAAAACAGATTTGGGATGCGGCGTGTATATTGCGCGGCAATATGGATGCTTCGGAATATAAACAAGTAGTTTTGGGGTTGATATTTTTGAAATATATTTCAGATAAATTTGACGCCCGCTACAATGAACTGGTAGCTGAAGGCGAAGGGTTTGAAGAAGATGTTGACGAGTATCTGGCTGAGGGCGTGTTCTTTGTGCCGACGGCGGCGCGCTGGGCGTCGATTGCCGCGCTGGCGCGGACTCCGGATATTGGCAGGGTGATTGACGAAGCGATGCTGGCGATTGAGAAGGAAAATAAACGCTTGAAAGGCGTGCTACCGAAGACCTTTGCGCGGCCGGAGCTGGACAAGCGCCGTTTGGGCGATGTGGTCGATTTGTTTACCAACATATCGATGATTGAGCACGGTAATACCAAGGACGTGTTAGGCCGGGCGTATGAATATTGTTTGTCGAAATTTGCAGAGCAAGAGGGAAAGCTGGCGGGTGAGTTTTATACACCGGCATGTGTGGTTAAAACGTTGGTTGAAGTGCTGCGGCCGTTTAATGGTCGGGTGTATGACCCCTGTTGCGGCAGCGGCGGGATGTTTGTGCAGTCGGCGAAGTTTGTCGAAAATCATCAGGGCAATATTCATAATATTTCGGTTTACGGGCAAGACAGTAACGCCACGACCTGGAAAATGTGCATGATGAATCTGGCTATTCGCGGCATTGAAGCGGATTTGGGGCGTTATAATGCCGACACCTTTTTTGATGACTGTCACCCGACGCTGAAAGCCGACTATATTCTTGCTAATCCACCGTTTAATCTTTCTGATTGGGGCTTGGATAAACTGCGCGACGATGTCCGCTGGAAATATGGGTTGCCACCGGGCGGCAACGCCAACTATGCCTGGATGCAGCACATGATTCACCATTTAGCGCCGAACGGCAAAATCGGTTTGGTGCTGGCTAATGGCTCACTGTCCAGCCAGAGCGGCGGCGAGGGCGAAATTCGCAAGAACATCATCGAAGCTGACTTAATCGAAGGCATTATCGCGATGCCGCCGCAGTTGTTCTACACGACGCAAATTCCGGTGTCGCTGTGGTTCATCAACAAGAATAAAAAGCAAACCGGCAAGACGCTGTTTATCGATGCCCGCAATCTCGGTACGATGGTTACGCGCAAATTACGGGAATTGCCGGATACGGATCTTGCCAAGATTGGCGAAACTTTTGCGGCGTTTGAAAATGGCAGTTGCGAGAACATCAAGGGTTTTTGCGCGGTGGTCGAGACCGCGGAAATCGCCAAGCATGATTATATCCTTACGCCCGGGCGTTATGTCGGAATTGAAGACCAAGCCGAAGACGCCGAGCCGTTCGACGAGAAAATGATGCGATTGACCGGAGAATTGGTGCAGATGTTTGCCAAATCGCGGGAATTGGAGTCGGAGATTAAAGAGCGGCTGGGGGCTATTGGGTATGAGATATGAAGTTGAGTAATCAAAGATAATAGCATTTCCAATTGCAAACACAGTGCCTTTTATTATGGCGAATTCGCCACAATAAGATTGTTTGAGATTGCGAAACAAGTTGTTTCGCAATCTGCGTGCGCATCGACAAATGATAATTATTCGTCGAACCAAAACACAGAAATGAGGCGGTGACCATGAATTTCTGGCGGGAAGTTAAGCTGGGGGAAGTAGTTCAGTTCAATCCCTCAGAGGCATTAGCAAAAAATAGTTTAGCAAAAAAAATTGCAATGGAGAAATTGAAACCGTTCGTCAGAGAAATCGACGGATACGAGATGTCGAAGTACTCTGGTGGTACAAAATTTCGTAATGGGGATACATTGCTGGCTCGAATAACTCCCTGTCTGGAAAACGGTAAAACGGCCCAAGTCAAGATATTAGAAGAAAATGAAATCGGTTTTGGTTCCACAGAGTACATAGTTTTGCGTGAAAAACAGAATGTTACGATAAACGACTATATTTATTATTTAGCGGTATCGTCGGATTTTCGTGAAGTTGCAATTAAATCCATGACAGGCACGACAGGGCGACAACGCGTTCAAAATGATTTATTGAAAAACACGGTGTTGACTCTCCCCCCTCTCCCCGAACAACGTGCCATTGCCGCGATGTTGTCTTGTCTCGACGACAAAATCGAGCTCAATCGCAAAATAAATAAGAACCTCGAAGAACTGGCGCAGGCGATTTTCAAACGTTGGTTTGTGGATTTTGAATTCCCCGACGAAAACGGTCAGCCCTATAAATCCAGCTGCGGCGCGATGGTGGATAGCGAGTTGGGGATGATACCGGTGGGGTGGTCGATAGACAAATTGGGTAATAGAGCTACTGTTATTGATAACAGGGGAAAGACACCACCATTTGAAAACACTAAAACTGCCTATCCGATAATTGATGTAAAGGCGCTTTCGGGAAATTTTAGAACAATAAATTACGAAAATTGTACAAAGTATGTAAACAATGACACTTATGCAAACTGGTTCAGAAACGGACATCCGCAACCACTTGATATTCTCTTGTCCACTGTTGGCAGTTTAGCTGAAATGAAATTATTCACCGGAAATGTAGGCGGTATTGCACAAAATGTAGTAGGACTGCGAAGTGAAAATCTGTCACCTTTATATCTGTTCGAATATTTACAACATATTAAGAGCGATCTGGTTGCGTATAATATTGGGTCAGTGCAGCCAAGTATTAAAGTCACCCACATTATTAAGCACGACATACTTATTCCAGACACTAAGGTTCAAAAAAACTTTGATATAATAGCTCAAAAGATCACATCGCTAATAGAATACGGATGCACGCAAAAAAGTAATTTGTCAGAACTCCGCGACACCCTCCTCCCCAAATTAATGTCCGGCGAAATCCGGGTGGCGTAAATTCAGATTAAGCTATACAAGGAGGTTGCCATGGCTAATGAGTGGGGTAACTCTCCGTTATTTCAACAGTGCGTTGGCTCGTACCTCGTTTGGTCTGAATTAACAGGGGCGAAAAAAACTCCTCAAGATATAATTGAAATTATCAAGACTGTAGAAGTTGCTGAGTTTTTGCGAGTAAGCGCAGCTCTAAGCAATTACGACCGCGATGATAGCTTAGAATCAGAATGCAAAAACGCTTTTTACGAGCAATATACAAACGATAATGCTTTCTACGCGCTTACCGTTTGTAGGGCGAATGTACTTAAAGATATTGAAGCGTTTCAATCTAATCTGAATCGCGCTATAAATTCTGACGGGAAGATATACACACGTCAAGAACTCTACTTGCTAACAAAGTTAGTATTCAAGTATGGTATTATCGATGGCACTTTAATCGCAAGCGACGATAAGCGCTTGCTCACAACAGTTATTAGTCTTTGTTTGATGATAGCTGATTGTCTGTCTGAATTGCCAGTAGATGATTTACCTCTAGAAATGGCGCGGAACTATGTATGTAATCAAAATGAAGATATCGCGAAGGTCATTGCTCGAACGTATTCTTTTTGGCGCGAAGTAACAGATAGCGAAAATTGTGAGCAAAAGTTTATTGATAAGTACGGTGTAGACCTTTCTACAGCAATAGTCTTAATGTTAATTGGGTACTTTTTTACCAACAATCAAAATACCAATGGTGTGACGACAAAAGTACATGCACTCTGTATGAATAATTATAAGCTAAGCGAAGCAGAAAAGAGATTTTTGAGCGGTAATATGAAGACTGCTGAAGAATTTCGTTACGAACTAAAAGAGCTGGAATTCGCAGAAATAATCTCGAAGTCGTGGGATTTTTGTTTACTCAAAAAATATCCGTTTGTTAAGCTAAATGATGATTGGTTTATACCTATTAATACCCAAGAAACAGCTATGAACTTGTTCTTAACCATGGATAATATGGTATCTGACCTATACGAAGAAGAGAATCGGGTAGAATTCAGAAAAAGGTTGGGGGAATATTTTGAAAATCATTTATGTCAAATGCTTTCATGCTCAAATCTCACTGCGTTAACAAGCACAGGCGAAAAGTATAAATACAAAAAAGATAATTTGGAACCGTCCGATTATATTACTAAAATCGATGATACACTAATAGTTTTTGAGATGAAGTACAGATATTCGCGAGAACGTGGGATATACTTTCAGGACGATAAATTATTACGCGGAGAATACGACAGGTTATTCAAAGAACCTCTAGTTCAAATTAACAAGAGACTTCAGGAAATGGCTACGATCGATAAGTATAAGACGGAAATTTTCAGTGATGTGGGAGAGATTTTTTGCATTGCAGTTAGTATCTCTGGTATACCTTGGGTGCCACCCTTAGTGGAAGAATATTTGACTGGTCTTGGAGATAAAATGTCAATAAATGAAGCTGAAACCGTTAAGTTATACCATTACTGCTTCAGTATTGAGGACTTAGAAGTATTTTGCACTTTAGTAGAACAGTGCATAGATGTTGTAGGGTATTTGCGTTCCTATGAAACTGCGTGTACACAAGTTAGTTTTGAAGACCATATACGCTCATTTAAGGATGAATTTCTAATAAGTAAGTTAAATTTGCGGACGAAGTATATTAAAGAGAACTACGATAAATACGGCGACTCTATGCGTGAGTTTTTTAGAGAAAAGTTTAGTCCAACTTAAGATAGTGAGAGGTACACCATGGCTTTCACCGAACAACATTTCGAAAAAGCGATAATTGAATTGTTCCGCGATACGCTGGGCTATACACATGTGTATGGCCCGGATGTGGTGCGGGATTATCACTCGCCGCTGCACGAGGAATTGTTGTTGTCGTTCACGTGTAATGCAAACTGCAAATAAGATGAATGTTTGAGAAACATTCTCAAAATTATACATTAAAAGCAAACCGTGTTATAATTAAGCCAATAATTAGCGCGGAGGCGAGTATGTTAATTCAATTTACAGTCAGCAACTTTTTGTCGTTTAAAGACGAGCAGACGTTTAGTATGGTGGCGGATACCAATAAAAAAGATACAGAATTGACAGACAATATTTTTGGCAGCGTGGATGAGCGTATTTCGCTATTGCGCTCGGCGGTGATGTACGGAGCAAACGCCAGTGGCAAGAGCAATTTTATCAAAGCGCTGGCGTTTTTCTTCAGTTTTATTTTGGCATCGACTAATTCTACAGAACAGCAAACTATTGCGGTGCGACCGTATCGGCTGGAACCGCATTACGATAATAAACCGACTAAAGTTGAGGCGGTTTTTGAAGTGGGTAATTTTATATACCGCTATGGTTATGAAGTTACACAACGGGCAGTACTGAAAGAGTGGCTGTATGTTATCGAGGCAAATAAACAGCGTAAGCATGAAAAGCTTATATTTGAGCGCAGTTTGTCGGAACTGACTGCCAAAGTAACCGGCTGGAAAAAACTCATGCCGTTAACCAGAGAAAACTCTTTGTTGCTTACTGTTGCAGCGCAGTTTAATTTGTTGACTGCCAAACAAATAATTAATCGTCTTGCCGCATCGGTGATGGTAGTCTCCGGTGTTGATGAGTTATTCGCGCATACCACGGATTACTTGTTTTCGCAGCAAGAGAAGGGACAGAATGCGGATATTATCGCGGATGTGTGCAAGTTTTTAAAGTCAGCAGATATCAGTATTGACGGCTTTAAGGTAATCAACCGCGAGCTAAAGAAAGCAGATTTTGCTGACACTATACCCACGGTGTTCGCAAATTTCCTGGACTCTCTGGCAGGAGACAGCGTCAGCTTCAAGCAAGTAATTACTATGCACAAGCAATTTGATAGTGACGGAAATGTCGCGGGAGTTGCGAATTTTGATATGGCTGCAGAGGAATCGGGCGGTACCAACAAACTGTTTGCGCTGAGCGTGCCGCTTTTGATGACACTGCAGCGTGGCGGGCTGCTGATAATTGACGAATTAGAATCTAACTTGCATCCGGTAATTGTGCGATATCTCCTTAGTTTGTTCAACTCGCGGATTTATAACAAAAACAATGCCCAGATAGTGTTTACTACCCATAATGACAGTATATTGAGTAACAGTATTTTTCGACGGGATCAGATTTGGTTCTCCGAGAAGGGAGAAAAAGGGGCAACGGAAATATTCTCTCTGGTTGAATTTAGGGAAAACAAGGCAATAGTTCGTAAAGATGCTTCATATAACAAAGATTACTTGTCTGGTCGTTACGGCGCTATTCCAATAGTAACCGACAACTACGTGAGCGAAATCCATTCCAGGACAGAAAAATATGACTAAATTGGTGTTTGGCAGAAAGAAAAATACGCGTGATGTTAGAAAAAGGTTGCTGATAGTTTGCGAAGGAGAAAAAACAGAACCGAACTACTTCAAAGCTTTTGTTGTCCCACCGGAATTAGTCGTCGTTGTTGATGGCGCCGGTTGTGAGACTATCAGAGTGGTTGAACGTGCCGTTGAGCTTAGAGAAGAAGCAATTCGAAAAGAAAAGCCTTTCGATGAGATTTGGTGCGTTTTTGACAGAGACAATTTTCCTGCACAAAATTTCAATGAAGCGATAGCAAAAGCCGAACGACTGGAAATTAAGGTAGCCTATTCTATTGAAGCATTTGAAATATGGTATTTGCTGCATTTCCATTATTATAATACCGGAATATCGCGAGATGACTATAAGATCAAACTAACAGCTTTATTGGGCAGAGTTTATCGGAAGAATGATAAGGCAATGTACGAGTTGCTTCAAGACAAAATTGATATTGCTATAAAGAACGCGCAGAATCTGAGAGTAAAACAGGAAACGTCTGAAGAGATTTTGTACAATCGCAATCCGGTAACAACTGTCGATCTTTTGGTTGTTGCTTTACGAAGCTATCGAAAGCCATAGATTAACGAGGTGAACCATGTCCTATACCGAACAAAATTTCGAAAACGCGATAATTGAATTATTCCGCGATACGCTGGGCTATACCTATGTGTATGGCCCGGATGTGGCGCGGGATTATCACTCGCCGCTGTATGAGGAGCTGTTGTTTTCGTCGTTGTGCGAGATTAACCCCGGTTTGTCGCTCGATGCTATACATGAAGCGTTGTTCAAACTCAAGAATTTCGCGAGTAATAATTTGCTGCAGATGAACATGGTGTTCATGGATTATTTGCAAAACGGTATTGAAGTGACGACGGCGGTGAATGGCGAAGCCCGGCACGACCGGGTGCGGTTGATTGATTATGACAACATCAAAAGCAACAGCTTTTGCGTGATCAATCAGTGGACAGTGGTGGAAAACGCCGAGAAGCGGCCGGATGTGGTGGTGTTTGTCAATGGTTTGCCGCTGGTGGTGATTGAGTTGAAATCCTGTTCGCGTGAGCAGACCGATGTGTCGGCAGCATTCCGGCAATTGCGTAATTATATGCACGATATTCCCAGCCTGTTTGCTTACAACGCATTTTGTGTGATGAGTGATCTTGCAGTTTCGCGGGTCGGGTCGATAACTTCCGGCGAAGACCGGTTCATGGAGTGGAAGACCAAAGACGGTAGTTATGCTGACACTGCTTACGCCGATTTCACGGTGCTGTTCGAAGGGGTGTTCGCCAAACAGCGGTTGCTCGAACTCGTCCGCGATTTTATTTTATTTTCCGACGACAAGAAAGTTATCGCAGCCTATCATCAATATTTCGCGGTCAAAAAAGCCGTCGAGCGCACCGCAACTGCAATCGCTACCGACGGTAAAGGCGGGGTGTTTTGGCATACGCAAGGCTCAGGAAAATCGCTGTCGATGGTGTTTTATGCCAAGCTGTTGCAGACAGCGCTGAACAGCCCGACGATTGTGGTGCTGACCGATCGCAACGACCTCGATGACCAGTTGTTCGGCGAGTTTGCCAAGTGCAAGGATTATTTGCGCCAGACCCCGGAGCAGGCGGAAAACCGCGCCGATTTGAAAAAACTGCTTGCCGGTAGGGTAGCGAACGGGATAATTTTCACGACGATGCAGAAATTCGAAGAATCAGCCGAGCCGTTATCCGAACGCCGCAATATTATTTTGATGGCTGATGAGGCGCATCGCAGCCAGTACGCGCTCGAAGAAAAAGTCAACGCCACGAGCGGTAAGATTACGCTGGGTTTCGCGCGCCTAGTGCGCGACAGCTTGCCAAACGCCACCTTTATCGGATTTACCGGCACGCCGATATCCTCGGCAGACCGTTCGACCCGGGAAGTGTTCGGCGAATATATTGATGTTTATGATATGACCCAGGCAGTTGAAGACGGCGCAACGCGCCCGGTGTATTACGAGAGTCGGGTTATTAACCTCGGTTTGCGCGAATCAATCCTCGATGCTATCGACAAAGAGTACGAAGTTATTGCATCCCAGGCTGAAACCTACATGGTGGAGAAAAGCAAAAAAGAATTATCAAAAATGGAAGTCATCCTCGGCGCCGAAGCCACGCTTCAGGCGCTTTGCTCAGATATTGTCCAACATTATGAAGACCGGCAAAACCTGCTTACGGGCAAAGCGATGATTATCGCCTATTCGCGGACGATTGCGATTGATATTTACTGGGAAATACTGCGGTTGCGGCCAGAGTGGCAAGAAAAGTTAAAGGTTGTCATGACCAGCGACAATAATGATCCGGAAGACTGGAAAGCAATTACCGGCAACAAAAAGTATCGCCAGAAACTGGCGAGAAAATTTAAAGACAACAATGATGAGATGAAAATCGCCATCGTCGTGGATATGTGGCTGACTGGCTTTGATGTGCCGAGTCTGGCAACGATGTATATTTATAAACCGATGGCGGGGCATAATCTGATGCAGGCAATCGCCCGCGTCAACCGGGTGTTTGAGGATAAAGAAGGCGGGTTGGTGGTCGATTACGTCGGCATCGCCGCCGCGCTCAAACAGGCGATGAATGATTATACCCAGCGTGACCGCAAACGCTTCGGCGACCCGGATATCTCGAAACAGGCGCTGCCAAAGTTTTTGGAAAAACTCGCAGTGTGCAAAGATTTATTCCGCGGTTTTGATTTTGCAAAATTTATCAGCGGCAGCGATCTCGATCGCGCCAAGACCATCGTCAACGGTATAAATTTTATCATCGGCGACGAACAAACCAAAGAGTTGTTCATCAAAGAAGGCTTGTATATGAAACAAGCCGCATCGCTCTGCCTCAGTCTCTTGGACAGAGTGCAACGGCTGGAACTGGCATTCTTTGAAGCGGTGCGCACGGCGATTACCCGGATTGCGACCGGACGGAAAATGTCGCTCAAGGAAATCAATGACCGCATCAACGAACTGCTCAAACAAAGTATCAAGTGTGACGGCATCATCAATTTGTTTTCTGATGTCAAGGCCGAGTTTTCGCTGTTTGATGCGGCATTCCTGCAAGATATTGCCAACATGGAGCAAAAGAATCTGGCCGCGGAATTGTTAAAGAAACTGATTCAGGAACAAATCGCCGTTTACAAACGCACGAACATCGTCAAGTCGGAACTGTTTTCGCAAAAAATGGCGCGGCTGATGAACAATTACCGCAATGGTCTGTTAACCAACGCCGAAGTAATCGACGAATTGCAAAAAATGGCCGCGGAAATTGCCCGTGAGCATAACGCCGGAGAGCAGATGGGATTGTCGGTCGAGGAGAAAGCTTTTTATGATGCGTTGCTCGCGCCGATCGCCGCGACAGATTTTTATACCAATGACGTATTGGTCAACATGACCAAAGAACTAACCGATATGCTGCGCAAAAACCGGACGGTAGACTGGCAGAAAAAAGAACAAGCCCGTGCTGCGATGCGAGTAATGGTTAAACGCCTGCTGAAAAAATACAAATACCCGCCCGAAGGCCAGGAGGCCGCGGTGCAGGTAGTCATCTCGCAGTGCGAAATGTGGACGGATGGGGGAGAGACGGAGTAAGAGCTTATCTCATATGACGATAGGTATGGAGGAATGATGAAAATTCAACTCAGTCAAGCAGAAGCAGAAATTCTCATTGAAATACAAAAACTACTTGAGATGCAGAATGTTTCACTTCCTAAAGCCGGTAAACTAGATCACCTCGCAAACAGTGCAGACGATAAGGAACATTTCATTATATCCATTGTACGTCGAGGTCTAAATCCGCAAAAAGTATCGTATTCGCTGAGATACAAAAGTGCTATAATACTACTACGAGTCGATACCGAGAATCCTTATCACGTCAATCCGGATGGCGAGGAGCTGCCAAACAAGCATATACATATATATCGTGAAGGCTATGCAGCTAAGTGGGCATATCCACTGCCAGATAGTTTTAAGGAACCTGACGATATTGTGAAACTGTTTGAAGATTTTTTAGAGTACGCAAACTTTGATATGACGGCAGTAAATATATCTGTTCAAGAGGAGCTGTTTTAAATGTTTATATCACCTGCTCCGGATTACATTTCAGATTATTTGAAATGGATAAAGCAAAGAATAACTCAGGTTGAATTGCCGAATGGATGGACTGAGCTTAATACCCCATTTCTCGATAGGCACAACGATGGTATTTCTATTTATCTGCGAAAAAATGGCTCGAAGATTGAAATGACCGATGACAGTTTTACGCTGATTGATCTTGAAATGTCGGGATGTAATATTAAGACCCCTACACGTAAACAATTGTTGACAACGGTTTTGAATGGTTACGGAATAAAACTTGATGGGCAGGCGCTTACAGTAAATGCGACTGAACATGATTTCGCTCAGAAAAAGCACATGTTGATTCAAGCAATAATGACTGTGAATGATATGTTTGTTGTTGCGCGCAACCAAGTAGAAAATATGTTTCTTGAAGACATTACTGAATATTTTGACGAAAAAGATATTCGTTATTTGCCGTTTGTACCACTGCATGGTACCAGTGGATTGTTGCATACTGTGGATTTTGTTATTCCAAAATCCAAGAAGGCTCCCGAAAGGTGCATCTTTGCAATTAATAATCCAACTACCGACTATGCTGAAAGAATATTGTTCAGATGGCTAGATATTAAGGATGCAAGACAGACTGAAAGCAAAATGTATGCATTGCTCAATGATAGTAAAACAATATCGGATAAGGTAGTTTCAGCGCTTAAGGCTTATGAATGTGTTACAACAAAATGGAGTGAGCGCGAAAAAATTATTGCCGAGTTGGCTGCGTGAATGAAATTAAAAAAGGGAGTGTAAATAAACTGGTTATGTTTATCTACTATGAGTTACGTATTACTACTTTTTTTGCGAACTCGCCGCAGTATGTGAAGCGGTGATGCAGAGATAAATTGAAATGATAATATAAGTAAGGTAGCTGTTTACGGCGATTAGGCGGGTGAGCAGAGTGGGAAATTGGGAAACGCTAAAAAAAGAAATAAAGTCAATAAGCGTGGAAGAAAAACGCGAGATTGAGATGATGTCTGAAATCGTTTCACAGATTATTGTCGCGCGTGAAGAACTCGGCTTAAGTCAGCGGCAGTTAGCTGAATTGGCTGATATGAATCAATCAGCGCTGGCGCGAATGGAGATGATGCGCATCACTCCGCGACTTGATACCGTTTGCCACGCTTTCAGTTATGGGCAAGACGTTACAAGTGGCATGATTACTATGAACTGCTTGTATGTGCAAAAACGCCGCCTGGACGAAATTAATCGTTCGGGCGGCGGTTTTGTTAATGTGGCTATTTATTTTCCGGCGATTAGCGCTGCGAATTCGCTGGAGTATTGGAATGCGCGTTATTTTCGATACGGGAAATAGAAATTATCTCAATAATTTTCCCCCACATATGGACGTTATAGAGGTCTTTTTTTACAGCGACAACCTGGACTGCCAAGCCATCATGCTTGTAATCATCACTCAAGTTGGTTGGCTCGTAATGTGTTCCGTCAGTGGCGACAATTCCCCAAAAGCTGCCTTCTAAATCAATATGTTGGATGGTTCCGGAAAAACTGAAATTTTCCGCCATGGCGCCACCGGTCATAAACAGCAAGCATAGCGCTATAACAAAAATCACCAGAGAGCTATTTACTGATTTCTTCATGGATTTATCCTCCTGTTATTATATTAATTCGACAGCGACGGCAAGTAATCCTGCCGTTGTTGTCTGAGTTTATGTTGGTAGGCTCTCGTTGGTGAAATTTTACTAGCTATCATTGTAAGTGTGATTTATGTTGAATAAAATTGAAATTGTGCTATTATTATGTTGATAAAAGTTTAGGGAATAAGATATTTATGAAAAGAAAAATCTATAATAAGTTGTTTGCATGGAAGAACAAGCCTGATCGGTTGCCGCTGTTGCTGTATGGTGCTCGTCAAACGGGCAAGACTTATATTCTGACCGAATTTGGCCGACAGCATTATAGCAATATAGCCTATGTCAATTTTGAACAAAGCACACCGGCGCGTATGATTTTTGACGGTGATCTTTTGCCGTCGAGGATTATTGAATTATTGAGTTCGGTGCTGGAAATTGAGATTAAACCTGATAAAACTCTGCTTTTTTTTGACGAAATACAAGCTTGTGATCGGGCGTTGACGGCGCTGAAATATTTTGCCGAACAAGCAAACGACTATCATATTGTTGCTGCAGGAAGTTTACTAGGAGTTGCGGTCAACCGGGAGAAATTTTCTTTTCCAGTCGGTAAGGTGCAAATCGAGACGCTTTATCCGATGGATTTTGAAGAATATTTGTGGGCGCGCGGCAAGAAAGGCTTAGTTAAAGAAATTCACAGCTGTTTTGCTGAGAGAAAAGCTGTTGAAGAAGCATTGCATGTTCATCTACTGGAAGTTCTCAGGGAATATCTGCTGATTGGCGGAATGCCGGCAGTTGTTAAAGAGTATTTAATTGCCAAAGACTACCAAAAAGCTGCCGATATTCAGCGCTGGATATTGAGTTCTTATGTCGTTGATATGACGAAATACGCTACTGCTTCAGAAAGTGCGAAAATCCGTGCGGCGTTCGCTACATTGCCAATGCAACTGGCTAAGGATAACCAAAAATTTCAATACAAATTGATCAAAAAAGGCGCGAGTGCCACTCATTTTGGAGTAGCGATTGATTGGCTGGAATCAAGTGGTGTAGTTATTAAGTGTCGCAAAGTAAATAGCGGATATACGCCGCTTTCAATGTATACGGACATGAGCGCGTTCAAGCTTTTCCCCGCCGATGTAGGGTTGTTTTGTTCAATGGCAGGAATATTACTTGCCGATGTCGTGGGAGTGAATGACAATACTGGTAAAACGCGGGGCATTTTGGCTGAATGCTATGTGGCGCAATGTCTTTCGGCTTCAGGTGCTCAGTTATACTATTGGGAATCTGACGGAATTGCTGAAATTGATTTCGTAATTGTTGACAATGGGATGGCTATACCTTTAGAAGTAAAATCTTCTGTTAATACACGAGCACGGAGTTTAGAGGTTTATCGCAAACGTTATAATCCTGGTTATGTTATCCGTATTTCAGAAAAAAACTTTGGATTTGATAACGGCATATTTTCGATTCCGTTGTATGCGGCATTTCTTGTTTAAATATTTGTTCAACAAATATCGTTAATAAAAAATGTTGTAATTAACCACATTTGGCATTTTTTGCATCATTGTGCCAAGGCTTTTATTAGAAAAGAAGGTATAACCAGAAGAGAAATATTTTCGGGTGTGCTCCGCTTGCTAATGAGGTGCATATATTATATAGTATGGTGACCAAAATATCGCCGCAAAGCATTTGTAGATAAAATTGCTTTGCGGCTTGAAATTTTAAGGAAATTTAAGGAAATTTATGTCATTTGAAAATTTAGGCTTAGCAAAAGAATTGCTTCAAGCAGTACATGAGCTTGGTTATACTGAGCCAACTCCCATTCAACAACAAGCTATTCCGGCAATATTAAATGGTGGCGATCTATTGGCAGCCGCGGAAACTGGCAGCGGAAAAACTGCGGCTTTTACTTTGCCAATTATGCAACGATTAGCCGACAAAGCGACCAAAGGTCCGAGTGTAGGACGTCCGCCAATTCGTGCCTTGATTTTAGTGCCAACGCGTGAGTTAGCGGCGCAGGTTGAAGAGTGTATCATTGATTATGGTAAATATCTGAAACTAGAATCAATGGTAATGATTGGCGGGGTTAGTATTAATCCACAAATTAGGCGCTTACGTGCGAGAGTCGATATTCTCGTTTCAACTCCAGGCAGATTATTAGATCACGTCGGACAAAAAACCATTAACTTGAGTAATGTGCAAACGCTAGTTCTCGATGAAGCTGACCGCATGCTAGATATGGGGTTTATTCGTGATATTAAGAAAATCATGGCATTATTACCCAAGAAGCGCCAGAATTTATTGTTTTCGGCTACTTTACCCATGGAAATCAAGGCTCTTGCAGCTGAATTATTAGATGAACCAGCGCTAATTGAAGTTTCAAAGCCCAATTCTCCCGTAGCATTAATTACGCATAAAGTTCATCCTTGTGATCAAGAAACGAAACGTGCATTGTTAGCGCATTTGATTAAACAGCACAATTGGAATCAAGTACTGGTGTTTACCCGTACTAAACATGGTGCCAATCGTTTAGCGGAGTTTTTAGAAAAACGCGGAATTAATGCGCTGGCAATTCATGGTAATAAGAGTCAAACTAACCGTACCAATACGTTAGCCCAATTTAAGGAAGGCGCATTGCAAGTTCTGGTTGCAACCGACATTGCCGCTCGCGGTCTGGATATTATCGATTTACCGCATGTGGTAAATTATGAATTACCATACGTTCCTGAAGATTATGTTCACCGAATTGGCCGTACTGGTCGTGCTGGCAAAACAGGTGATGCAGTTTCTTTAGTGTCAGCCGCCGAGATTAAGCTCCTGATAGCCATTGAACAGCTCCTGAGAATGCCAATCGAGAGCGAAGTTGTTACTGGATTTGAACCACTATATTATCCGCGAGTTATTTCAAAAAAAAATAAATCTCGCAAGCTTAATCAACGTGACAACGTCTCTAAACCATCCGCCGCATTATTTAGTTCTCCTGCAAAAGATCGGTTCAAGTAATAATTTAAGTTGAAACATTAATTTGGCAGTGACGCTTTTTGCAATCACTGCTTTTTTGTTTGTCATTCGTGCAGGACTATTTTTATTTTTGGCGAAATAATAAGTGTGTTTTAGTAGTGATAGTTTCAACGGAGGCATGGATAGTGTTGCAGAATTCATTAAAAAATAAACTTGCTACACAGGAGCGCATCCCGGAACTTGATGTTATCAGAGGGTTGGCAGTCTTGTTTATGGTTGTGATTCATGTTAATTCGACCTTTGTTATTGAGAAAATTATGATAGAGAAGCCTTTATTTGATTGTTAAACATGTTCCAGTGCTTTCTGTTACCGCAAGAAAATTATTTTAATTTTAACTTCAATAAGTAGCAATAAAGAATGACAAGTTAAAAGATATCGAGCAACATCCTGTTGGATCGAATTGGTTTGAGCGGGCGATTTTGTGGAAAGGGCGCGAATATATTGGTTTCGCGCGATGGTATTGATTATGCAGGATTGTTTGTTGTGCCGTGCCGAATATTTGTTGCCGCTGGTTTCGGCTGAGTCGGATGAACGCATTCGGGATGGTTATGTCCTGTCTGTTGGTGATACGATAGTTGAAGTTGGAAGATATACTGAAGAAATTGGTCAGCGGTTGCGTGAGCAATATGGCGAACGACTAAAGGTTTTCGGATGTACTGATGCAAATGCGGAAATACCTTGCCAGCGTGCGGTATTGTTGCCGGCTTTTGTAAAAGCGCATGGTCACGACCATGAACAGCCGATTATTGGTGTCGCTAAGGATGAACCGTTAACGGCATGGCTAGACCATGCGGTTAATCCGTTTACCGCTTTTATCAATAATAACCATGAGCAACTTTGTTTAGCTTTGGGCGCTTCGCCATATACTATAACTTATCGAATGGCACGACTATGTGATATTCATTACGGTATTACCAGCTGCATGGTACATCATTGTGGTTTCAATAAGTATCGGGTAAGTGAAATTGCCGCTGTGAATGAAGTTGCCGGAACAACTATGATTGTGGCTATTGGTAGTCAAAACCGTTATTACATTAGTGAACTGATCGATTCGCCGATTGAAGTGCTGCGGCGCTTGGATGAAGCGAATATGATTTCTGGTTTGAAGCGCACGACTTTTTGTCCGGGGCCGGATCAGGTTTTTTCGAACAGCCGCGAATTGCTCGTGCCACAAAAGGAATGGGCACGCATGCACGGCACAGTATTTCATATTCATAGTGCCGAAGAACCGGCAACAACGCGGATGTTCATTGAGGAAATTGAGCCGGGGCTGACTGAAATTGAATTTCTTGATAGCATCGGTGTGCTCGATAGCAAAACGATTATTGCCCATCAGGTTAATTGCGGTGAACACGACGTAGAGTTATTGGCACGAAGCAAGGCCGCGATAGTCCATAATCCACTGGCTAATGCTATATTAGGTTCCGGTATGCCGCCGATAATGCAGATGATCAACGCCGGGATACCGGTGGCCATTTCCACTGATGGTTCCGGATCGGCCGATAATCAAAATATTATCGCTGCTGTCCGCCTAGCCGCGCAGTACCAAAAGGCTTATCATCAGAATGCTACGCTTCTGCCTTCGGGGCAGCTATTGAGGATGATTACGTCGATACCGGCCGAATTGCTGGGGTTGAAACAGGGAATGCTAGTGCCGGGTTATGCGGCAGATTGGGTTCTGCTTAATCTGGAGCGTCCTAATCTAGTGCCTACCCGGCTTGACAATGTTGTCGAGAATATCATCTGGGCTGCTGATGGCAGTGAGATTGACAGCGTGGTGGCGCGCGGAAGGATACTTAAGGAGCACGGACGGATAGCGCCGTTTCTTGATGGAATAACACCTGAACAAATCATGCGTGATGTAGCGAAACTGGCGGAGTTGTTTGTTGAGTATCGGAAGACTGCGCCAGAGCTTAGAGGTACGGGCGCGCACAAGTAGGTTACTACAAAGGCTGGTTCGATGCAATCCTGTAACGCCAATTGGTACTATTGATAAGGTTTCTTAAATATAAAAAATTACATCTACCTACGGCAAGCAGTTTGCACAAGGCAGATGTAATAAATAATATGAGATTTTGTCTAGATCGAAAGATTATCTTGTGTTGTATCTTTTGGGTATGTTATATCCTCTGGCAGCCAACATGGAGATCAGTTGTCCCGGGTCATCAGTAATAATACCGTCAACGCCCCAGTCAATAAGCTTTTCTACTAATTTGATATCAAAAGTTGTTCCGATATGTTCCGGCCAAGTCCAGACAACTACTTTTAAGCCAAGCTTGTGTGCTTCTTCTAATGAGGACTTGGTAAGTTCGGCATCTTCCGGTTCCCAGCAAGCACCGTCCAAGGCTTTGACCATCTGCGGTATCGAATTGCCGTAATTTTTGACCAGTTTTCCACCGGTCCAAAGCCCGGCGATAGCTGTATTACTATCAAAAAAACTGTTGGGAGTACCCGGTTCGTTGTCCCATTCAGTCAAATAGGCTGTGGCGATTTTCGGATCGCATTTCTGTAATTCATACAGACAACGCCAATCAAAGGATTGGACTTCACAATTACGGGTTATGCCTTCTTCGCGCAGTATCTTATACAATGCCTGGGCGAATTCAGCGGGTGTATAAGTCCAATCGGGATGTTCAGGGTCGGTTTTGAACTCAATTTGGAAGCCAACCGCTCCTTTGGTGACGCTGTTTACATAGCGGATAACTTCGCGCAGTGTCGGCATTTTTACGCCATCCATACCTAACTGCGCGGGGAAAAGTTTCGCATAAGCGCTGCCGGGATTTAAACGTCCGATATCATATTTTTCCACTTGAGCCAAAGTCAAATTTTTTACCAAATAAGGCTGTAAGAACTGAGTCAGCGTACTGCTGGGTACACCTTTAATAAAAGCAGCTTTGTTTTCGGCAAGAAATTTTCCGTCACTATTACGAACGATGTCCGGGTTCAACCAGATGTCATGCGAAACCAAAATCTCGCCGTCCTTGGTCATGACAATATCCATATCAACCCAATTAGTGCCTATGGCTAGTCCTGTTTTATAACCAGGTATGCTGTTCTCCGGTGAAAAGCTGCGGGCACCGCGATGTGCATATACTTGCAAGACCTTTTGTCCATCGACCGACTGTACTGGCACACCGACAAAATTAGCTGCAGCCATGACGGGGCAGATTCCGAACACTAACAAACAAAGTAGCAGGATGCTGATTGTAAAGTATCGCATTATTTCCTCCAATAATTATTTACTAATCATAATTCGCTAGAAAAATAAAATTTCCTGCTTGGATATAAAACGGATGCGATTTTCTTGAATTAAGATGCTTAAAAAGTAAGGCTCGACACATTTTTACCTAGCGAACTAACTGGTGAACCTCGTGAGTTTTCTTACGAGGTTATTTTTATTGAAAATTACAGCATAGAAGTTTGTTGTATCAATTGAAGTGAAGTATAATACAATTATGTTTAGTATTAATTTGATAATGTTGAGATTATGGTGAAGTTATGCAAGCAATATTGAAAAATGGTGAGCAGCTAACACTCCGTTTTGCCTGTCCGGATGATGCAGGGAAACTTATTGAATATATCAATGCTGTTGGCGGCGAAAGCGATAATCTTTCTTTTGGTGCAAATGAATTTAATATAAGTGTAGAAGCCGAGGCAAATTATATAAGAAGTTTGGCGGCGCGAGATAACGCGTATATGCTACTTGCAGAATGTAACGGCGAAATAGTTTCCTGCGCCTGTTTGGAAGGCGGACAGAGAAACAGAACCCGGCATGCTGCTACCTTGGGTTTGACGGTGCGCAGAGAAAAACATGGTTGCGGTGTTGGAACGCTTGTAATTCGAAGGTTGATTGAATTGGCACGTGAAAATGAAATTCTAAAGAAAATCAATTTGCAGGTGCGTTGCGATAACGTGGTGGCGATTAAGCTATACGAAAACTGTGGTTTTGAGCGCGAGGGCATCGATCGGCGCACGCTGTGCATTAATGATGAATTTGTTGATTTTTATTATATGGGACTGTTATTGTAATAGCCACTGATTCAGTGAAAGGCATAGGCAGTTATGAAAAATATTTTGGTCGCGAAGCGCTTGAAATATCCGCTATTATTGGTGTGTGTCGCGATAATGTGGAGCACCAGCGGGTTTTGCGTAAAACAAATTGATTGGAACCCGATGGCTATTGCCGGTGCCCGCAGTGGTTTTGCTGCAGTAACTGTCTTAATGCTGTGCCGCAAAACAAAAATCCGCTGGAGCGTAGCAACGATAACTGGCGCAGTGAGTTATGCGCTGACCTTGCTATCGTTTATAGTTGCGCTTAAACTAACCACTTCGGCAAACGCAATTATGCTGCAATATACTGCGCCAATATACGTAGCTGTTTTAGGTGCCCTGTTTTTACGGGAAAAACCGCGTTGTTATGATTGGTTGACTATTGGCATTGTTGCAGGCGGAATGGTGCTGTTTTTTCGTGATCAAATGGCGCCGGGTGGCATGACTGGAAATTTTGTTGCAATATTCAGCGGTGTGATGTCGGCAGTGTATGCTGTTTCAATGCGCAGTCAGAAACACGGTTCGCCGTTTGCGTCTGTACTTATTGGACATGTTTTGGCTTTTATTTGCGGCGCGTTTTTTATGTTTAGTGGTTCACCAGGGGCTAGTGGTTGGTTGATAATCGCGTTGCTTGGCTGTTTGCAAATAGGAATTCCTTCAGTTTTATATTCGGTTGCCATAAAACATGTAACCGCGCTAGAGGCTTCAATAATTACGATGGTTGAACCATTACTTAATCCAATCTGGGTGTTTTTGATAATCGGCGAACAACCCGGTCAGTGGGCGCTGGCTGGTGGTGCAATTATTTTGTTGGCAATTGGTGCGCGCTATATTTTGCCAGAAATTATTTCATCGGGGCGGGAGGCGACAAAGTAAGTTTGATGAAAAAAAGTGGGCTTAACCAAACAACGCTCTTTCCGGTGTCGGTGAAGGGTGTGGTTTTCAAAGACGGAAAAGTAATATTGCTCAAAAACGAGCGTGACGAGTGGGAATTACCAGGCGGCAAGCTGGAATTTGACGAAACACCGGAAGTTTGTTTGGAACGTGAAATTAGCGAAGAATTGGCACTTACCGTGTCAGTGCAAGAATTGCTGGATGTTTGGCAATACGAGATATTCCGCGATGTCACGGTTTTGATTGTAACGTATTTGTGTAGCCCGACTCAGACATTTGCTTTTCGAATTAGTGATGAGCATAAACAAGGTGCATGGTTTGATTTGGTGGAGATCGAACAGTTGAAGATGCCGGAAGGTTATAAACGGTCGATTTTGGCGGCGGCTAAATTAGTGAATGATAATTGTTAATGAAAATTCATAATAGATGCTGAAAGCAGGTAATGATGAAAAAATTAGTATTGTATAGTAATGATCAGGTGATTGACGGAAATTATACGCTGGACATGGAATTGCTTAAGTTGATTGGCAAAAGCGCTGCCAAAATAGCCTATATTCCTTCGGAGAGCGATCCGCAAAGAAAGTATTATCTGGAGAAAAAAAACTATTACGCTCAATATGGCATCAATGACGTATTGTATTTTGATTTGGAACAAGAATTTGATGCAATGAAAGTTGCCGATTTGCTGACACGCGATGCGATTCATCTGTCCGGTGGCAATACTGGTAAATTTTTGAATTCACTCCGCAAACGCGGATTTATCGAGGTGCTCAGATATTATGTAAAAATGGGCGGAGTGCTCACCGGTGTGAGCGCTGGTTCGATATTGATGAGCGAAGATATTAAAATTTGTAGTGTCCATCCGTATGAATACGAACTTGATGAAGTAAGCGATTTTGCTTCTTTGGGGTTGACTGATTTTGATTTTTATCCGCACTTTGATTACAGCGAATTTGTAATAAATTCAATTCGGGAATATTCACGGTGTAACAGCCACCGTATAATCTACGCTTGTCCGGACGGTAGCGGTATTGTTATAAACAATGATGCGGTTGAGTTTGTCGGACATATGCTAAAGTTTCAGTGTGGAGCGTCCTGCGAGATTAATTGTTGACAGTTTATTGTGGATGATCAAAGAAGCTATATAACCAGCTGATGAGAATAAGCAGCGAATAAGGTGACTAGATGAACGATTTATGCGTTATAATCGGAGCTTCTAAACAAAATTACCAAGGTTGGCTGTCAACGCAACGCGAGCAGCTGGATTTGTTGATACCATCTGACTGGGAAAAAATGTTTGGCGAGCGGAAACTTGCAGCGATACTTTCTGAGCACGTTTGGGAACATCTGAACTTTGACGAAGGAGTGGCAGCGGCAAAAACTTGCTATCAATATCTTCGTTCTGGCGGTTACGTGCGTTGTGCGGTGCCGGACGGATATTTCCCAGATGAGCAATATCAGAAGATGGTGCAGATCGGTGGCCCGGGACCGGTTGATCATCCGGCAGCATCGCATGTTATTGTGCATAATTATCAAACTCTGAAAAATATGTTTGAAGCCGCCGGGTTTGTCGTGAAGCTACTGGAATACTGGGATGAAACCGGCGAATTTCATTATCGGCCGTGGGCCGTAACTGGTGGCTATATTGGCCGCTCGTTGTTGTTCCATGATTACAATAAGCAGGGGAAAATTGGGTTTACTTCGTTGCTTGTGGATGCGGTGAAAGAATGATGAATACTTTGAAGCTATCTATTTCCACCGGTTTTTGCTATACCATGAAAAGTGAAAAACTGTTTGAAACTATCGCTGCCAGTGGCTGCAAAAATATTGAGTTGTTGATGAACCAAGTCGTTGCGGGAATGACTGATGATGAAATAATTGCTGTTATCGATAAATACAATTTGAAGGTGTGCAGCGTGCATGCTTTTCCACAGGTATGGTTACCTGAATTTGGTGATGAAGAGCATGCTGCGCTGGAGCGGGCGTTGCAGTTGGCAGAACATTTTGGCGCACAGCATGTTACCAGTCATTTTACTCCGATAAAATCTAACGGAGTATTTGTTTGCAACGATGATAATCATCTGAAGACCATTAGCAGCTTCAACAGTTTCTGCGATATTCCGGTAGCTACCGAAAATTTTCCTGCCGGATTGCCGACGATTCTCTGCAATTATGCCGAATTGTTGCAGTATTTGGAAAAAAATCCGCTGCCACTAACTTTTGACACCACGCATTGCGCGGATAATGGTGTAGACATATTTCGTGGCTACGAAATGTTTCGACCTTATGTCCGTAATATTCATTTAAGCGATTATCTTTCAGGTGAAAGCCGGAAGGAATTTGGTCGCGGAATAATGCATCTTGCGCCCGGATGCGGTGAACTGCCGTTGCAGGATTTTCTCAGACATATTGTGGCGGATGGGTACGACGGGTTGTTGACTTTGGAGATGGACTTTGCCAGCCCCGGTGTTGGAAACTATACGGATGGTGATATGATTGCCGGTGAGCTGCGTAAAGCGATAGAATATATAGAAGAAATTATTAATTAGCAAATTCGTGGTGGAGTGATAATCAGGAGTTGTTGTGAATTTTGAAAAAAATCAGGCGATGAGTGAAAAAGAGTGTACATTTTGCAAACTGGCAGTTGCAGGAAGCCCTTTTGTGTATGAAAACGAATACTTTTTTGTACGGTTTGACCGGTATCCGGTAAGTCCGGGACACGCTTTAGTTATTCCGAAACGGCATGTCGTTTCTTTGTTAGAACTTTCGGTTGATGAATGGATAGCAGTGAGCGATGCTTTACATAATGCGATTATTGCTATTGAGACTACCGACTTGGTTTCGCTGTACGAGGGGTTTCTTGGTGAAGCCGGTGATGAAAAAGCATTATCCTATGCGAATAAAATGTTGTGTAACCCTTTCATTAAAAAACGACCAGATGGCTATAACATCGGTAACAACGAAGGATCGGCCGCAGGACGGACGATTCATCATCTGCATATTCATATTATTCCGAGATATACGGGTGATGTTGATAATCCGGTCGGTGGAATACGTAATATTATTCAGTTTATAGGCAATTACCGCGAGTAGAGTCGTGAAAAATTTTCGGAGTAACGGTTAAGGAGTTATGTACATAATGAAAATCCGCGAATTGCGACTAAATGAAGCAACTCCAATGGAATTGTTGTTAATGGCTGATCCGTCCAGAGAACTTGTCGAAAGTTATTTGGGAAACGGATACTGTTATGTCGCAGAAACAGGGAGTCAGATTGTCGGTATTTATGTGCTGTTGCCGACAACATCCGATACTATTGAGTTGGTCAATATCGCAGTGGTTGAAAGCCAACAGGGAAAGGGTATCGGACAACTGCTGGTTAAGCATGCAATTGAAAATGCCAAAACAAACGGGTACAAGGCAGTTGAAGTCGGCACCGGAAATTCAAGTACCAACCAGCTTGCGTTGTATCAAAAATGTGGATTTATTGTAACTGGTATTGATAAAGATTATTTTGTCAGAAACTATCCGGAAGCGATTTTCGAAAACGGTATCCAGTGCCGGGATATGATAAGGTTAACGCATGATTTAACTCAAGCTTAATTGGCTGAATAGCTATATTTATTGCGGTGTGGTACAATCACATAAAAGTTTTATATTAAATAGTTTATAAGATTTTAGTGAAATAATCAGGAGAAGAAATGTATTTACAAACAGCTATATTCATTGACAGCGGTTATTTGGATAAGGTTTTGGAAAAGGAACACCATAATGTACGGATAGATTTTAGCAAACTTATTCCGCATCTGGCGACTGATGTGCGGTTGTTGCGGACTTATTACTATTTTTGTTATCCGTACAAGAGTACGCCGCCGTTGGAAGAGGAAATGAAACGTATCGAGGGTAAACAGGCGTTCATTAATCAAATTGCAGCACTCGACGATTTTGCTTTACGTGAAGGACGACTTGAGCATCGGGGCGAGGATGCCCAAACCGGAAAACCGATTTATGTACAAAAGCGTATTGATGTTAAAATGGCGGTTGATCTTACGTTGCTTGCCACCAAAAATAAGATCACACACGCAGTAATTATCGCCGGTGACAGCGATTTTATTCCGGCAATTGAGGTTGCCAAGAACGAAGGTGTACACGTTACGTTGGTGCATGGTGAAAAAAACAAGGCACATAATGATTTGATTGAAATTTGTGACAAGCGCATTGTTATTGATGCCAAGTTTATCAGTGAAGTTGGCTATCGCACGGCAGCATCACGCCGCCGCCGTTCCAACAAGAAAGCAAAAGCCAAACCGATGATTGTGCCAAAGACTGAATAATAACATTGACTTCGGAGTTTGCGCTTCGAAGTTTTTTTGTGTACAAAAATATGCTAATTATCGTATAATAACTGTGTTTTTTAGCTTTCTGGAGGTTGATATGTGTAGAATTGGGGCAATAAAGAGTAAAACCGCGTTTGCGCCGTCGAAATTGTTGTATTTAATGGCGCCTCAGCAAGAGGGGCATGACAATTCGGGCTTCGCGATGGTGTTGCAGGATTTAGAAGGACTGTTTGCTAAATATAAAGAGGTGCCGTTGCTTTCGTTCGCCTGTGCTTCGAGCGGGTTAGCGATTATTGATGAGTACATGGACAATCATGGCTGGAGTATTGTGAATGAATGGATACCGGAAACTCATCCGCATGAAGGGCTAGATATTCATGCATTGCCGATTTATGCTTTTAGAAATTATAAATATCCAAAAGAATATTATGGTGCTAATCAAAAAACTCTGGAAGAGTTGTTGTTGGATACTCGTTTAAAAATGCGCGAGTTGCTTGATGAGAAGGGTGATGGATTTGTCTATTCTTTTTGGCCGGATGTCTTGACCTTAAAGGAAATTGGTACACCAAATGATATCGCAACTTATTTTGGATTGTGGGATGATTCGGTAGACCTCTGGGCCCATAGTGCCATTGTTCAGTGCCGGCAAAATACTAATCATGCAATTGTGCGTTATGCTGCACATCCGTTTTTTTTGCAGGGCTATACGTTGTGTGCCAATGGGGAAAATACTTTCTATACGCTGAATAAAGAATATCAGCGCACATTGCACAGGGGTTACATCGGTTTTGAGTCGGATTCGCAAAATTTTCTGTACACATTGCATTATGTATTGCGTCAGTTGAATTGGCCGCTTAATTATTTTAAGCATGTTATTACGCCGTTACCTTATGCGCAGCTGGTTGAGCGGCCTAATGGCAAGGCATTGCTGGCCATTCGTCAGTCATTGGCGAATTTGGAAATCAACGGGCCTAACACGATTATCGCAATGTTGCCGGATGGCGCATTGATAACGTGTTGTGATGCCAAAAAACTTCGACCGGTGGTTGTTGGAGCTGACGATGACACAGTAGTAATTGCCTCGGAAGTTTGTGCGTTGAATGCGGTAATCCCGTTGCGGGACAGCAGCAAAGATATTTATCCAAATGAACGGGAAATAGTTTTGGTTACACCAGAGCTAGAGGTGCAGCGATGGAAACAATAAAAAATCAACATGAGTCGTTAAGAACGCAAGATGTTACCGCGAATGATCTTGAGTGGCGCATTGAATATCATGCCTCGCGTTGTGAAATGTGCGGACAATGCATAGCCGCCTGCAGTTTTAATGCGATAAAAGCGGTGCGGGTCAAGCGTTTGGCAACACATATGGATATCAAGCAATTGGTCGATACCAAAAAAATTGCCGGATTTTTAATTCGTCAAAAAAACAGTCCGAAATTTGCTTGTGTCGGTTGTGGAATGTGCGAAAAAGTTTGTCCAAACCGTGCAATTAGTCCGACGCGTAATCCGGATTCGCGGCGAATTTTTTTGGCGCGCATCGGCGGAGTTCCGCCTAAGCGGGGTGGACGAAATCATATTATGGTCAAGCGTCCGTTGGATAAAATACTTGTAGGGCGGATTTCGCAAATGACTGACCCTTCGCTGGATTCTGAGCGGCATTCGTTTGACTTGCGCGCGCCGTTTGGCCGGATTCTTGCGCCAAATGAGTTGCCGTTAAGTATACGCAACGGCGAATTGAATTTAAGTAAACCGGTACCGCCGGTAGACTGGATCTATCCGGTAATGTTTGCTGATATGTCCATCGGGGCGCTGTCGGCGCGCGCATGGGAAGCAATTGCTTTGGCGGTGGCTTATCTAAATGAAAAGTGTAATATTCCGGTGCGTATGTGCTCGGGTGAAGGAGGTATGCCGTTGCGGCTGCTTACCTCAGAACACTTGAAATATATGATTGTCCAGATAGCTTCCGGTCATTTTGGTTGGAATAGAATTCTTCAGGCCATTCCTAAGATGAAGGCGCAACCGGGTGGTGTGCTCATTAAAATTGGACAGGGTGCTAAACCGGGTGATGGCGGGATGCTGCCGGCGGTAAAAGTTGCCGAGCATATCCAGGCCATTCGCGGTGTGCCCAAGGCTGATTTATTATCGCCGCCTAACCATCAAGGGCTGTACTCAATTGAAGAATCTGTACAAAAGATGTTCTTGTCAATGAATGCAGCGTTTGATTTTAAAGTGCCAGTGGCAATCAAGTGCGCCGCATCGGTTACTTCGGTGCCGGTTTATAACAATTTATTGCGCGATCCGTATCATATTTGCGGCGGGTTCTTGTTGGACGGCGCGTTAGGTGGTACCGGCGCGGCCAATGAAATTTCGCTGGAACATACCGGACATCCAATCGTTTCACAGATTCGTGAATGTTATAAAACTGCACTTGCTCAAGGTCGTCAGGGCCATATTCCGCTTTGGGCCGGAGGTGGTGTTGGCAGGAGCGGTAACGTTGCGGCCGATGCCTTTAAGTTGATTTGTTTGGGAGCAAACGGTGTGTTTGTCGGAAAAATATTGTTACAGTTGCTAGGATGCGTTGGTAGTGAAGAAGAACGCTGTAATGCGTGTAACACCGGTTTTTGCCCCAGCGGAATATGCACGCAGGACCCGCGCTTGGTGCGACGATTAGACGTTGATCGTGGTGCGCAGAACATTGTCGACTATATGTTAGCGTGTGACAGCGAAATTAAAAAACTAATGGCGCCGATCGGTAACAGTGCGTTACCGGTTGGAAGATATGATGCATTGGTTTCGACCGAAGCAAGCATCGCGCAACGCCTGGGTATACCATATGCTTGCTAAGTTGGTAGTGGAAGTTGGAGGTATGAATCATTAATGTTAATTAACACTATGAACGGTTATGAACGGATGTCCACACAGGTTCTGTTGCAAAGTATAAAAGATCTGGTAGATCGTGGTATTTGCGAATTTGAAATTAATGCTTCCGGCCAGCATGATATTGGCGGTACACTTTGGAATAAAAATGGCAAAGCAATTGTAATTAAAGTCAGAAATCCCGGTCAACGAGCTGGTGCTATGTGCTTACCGAATACTGAAGTTGAAGTGTTCGGCTCTGCTCCGGCTGATGTTGGTTGGCTGAATTCTGGCGGGCGGGTTATCGTACACGGTGATGCCGGCGATACCACCGCTCATTGCGCGGCTGGCGGTGAAATATACATTGGTGGGCGAACAGGTACTCGTACCGGAGCGCTGATGAAACACGATCCGCTGTATGATCCGCCGGAGTTATGGGTACTGAAAAATTGTGGAAGCTTTTCGTTCGAATTTATGTCCGGTGGTACAGCAGTGATTTGTGGTTATGGTTGTGTTGATGAAGGCTCAGTATTGGGCGAGCGGGCCGCGGTGGGGATGGTCGGTGGATTAGTGTATTTTCGCGGCAAGTCTCAAGATGTTTCCATTCGCGATGCGCGGATTAAAGAGCTTGAAACAGCCGATATCAAATTCCTGACGGAGAAAATGCCAAGATATTTGCAAAGTATTAATCGTGTTGAATTGTTATCGGAATTAAGCGACTGGAAAGAATGGCGAAAATTAGTGCCGCTATCGTATGATGAGCGTCCAAAAAAACATGATGTGAATATCAAAGAATTTCGTTTAAATCATTGGGTGGAGGGCGGAATCTTCGGTGATGTTTGTATTGATGATTTGAGCGTTAACAGTATTGTTACAACTGGTGTAAATCGACTGCGTGTACCAAACTGGCAATCGAACCCGGAGAATTCATGCGCCGATTGTAAGCAGTGTCTAACGATGTGTCCGCGTCAAGCCATAAATCGCAATGAAGCTATCGGAAAAAGTTCATTTAAATATTCGGCGGACGGTGATCGTTGCATTGGCTGTGGAATTTGCGTCGCAGGCTGTCCGAAAACTGTTTGGACGATTACTGATAATCCGGAAAAAATCGCGATGTATAAAAACAGATAGATACCTGGTTGTGGGGTGTTTTGTATGACGGGTAAAGAGCGGGCTAAAAAAAATCGAACATTAACATTAACCGATGTTGAATATCGGCGGCTGAAAAAACAGCTAGCCAGCCAGATTTGTCCGGGTATCGAAGCTTCAATCGATAACAAAATTTATTGTGGAATATTGGAAAGATATGTATCTGAATTTCCGAAAGCTGCAATCGATTTGTTAATCATTGATCCGCCTTACAATATCAATAAGAATTATCATGGTAATAAATTTTCCGAGTGCAGCGAGGAGAGCTACGCGAGTTATTTAAGCGCTTGGTTTGAATCGCTGTTACCGTTGTTAAAACAAACAGCCTCAGTGTATGTCTGTTGTGATTGGAAATCGTCGAATGTTATATTTTCATTATTGAACAAATATTTGATTGTGCGTAACCGGATAACCTGGCAGCGGGAAAAAGGCCGGGGAGCGCAAAATAATTGGAAAAATTGTATGGAAGATATTTGGTTTGCCACGGTAAGTGATAACTACTATTTTGACGCAGAAGCCGTAAAACAAAAGCGCCGGGTGTTGGCTCCGTATCGTGATAACGGAGTGCCCAAAGATTGGAATGAAGAAGATGGTGGGAAATTTCGCTTAACGGCGCCGTCCAATTTTTGGGATGATATTTCCATACCGTTTTGGTCAATGCCGGAAAACACTGATCATCCAACGCAAAAACCGGAAAAACTTATTGCCAAATTGATTCTTGCCAGTTCAAAAACCGGCGATATGGTATTTGATCCTTTTTTGGGTTCGGGAACAACCGCAGTGGTGGCAAAAAAGCTTGGACGAAGATTTTGCGGTGTTGAGCAAAATGAAGAGTACTGTGTGTGGGCAATGAAGCGATTGGAAATTGCCGACAAGGATACAACGATACAAGGCTATGTGGATCAGGTGTTTTGGGAACGAAATACCTTAAACGAACAGATGAAAAGTGTGAAAACTGATATCAAAATATAGACAAGACCGTAAGGAGTTATTTTGAATAAAAATTATCGAGATTTAGTAGTCGGTGCTTTACTTGTAGCTTGCGCGGTGGTGCTGCCGATGGTGTTTCATATATTTTCCCAGGGGATCGGAATGTTGTTCTCGCCAATGCAGTTGCCGGTTCTAATTTCGGCTGCCGTGTTGCCGATAAAATACTCGGTTATGGTTGCGGTAATTGCGCCGTTGCTAAGTTCTGTGCTAACCGGCATGCCACCATTATTGCCGATTGCGCCACTAATGGCACTGGAAAATGTGGTTTATGTAACAGTATTTTGGTTGTTGCTACAAAAAAAAAGCAACGCCTATTTTGCGTTGCTGGTTGCTATGGCCGCCGGTCGCGTGGTATATGCGTTTATTTCTGGAGCGCTTTTGGTCACTTTTGTTGGTGACAGTGGTTTTGTGCCGGTAATTGTAGGAATTTTTGCCAAAGGCTGGCCAGCAATGGTGCTGCAGTTGGTTGTAGTACCGCTATTTGTAAAGCGGATTGAGAAAATTTAAATGTGACTTTGAATAAAGTTATATGTATGTGTATGCTGCGGCGACGATGAATTGTCACCGCAGCATTTTTTTACGTAGATTAAGCCGGTGATTGTCTGGTAAGGTCAACAAGCACAGTGATTACTCCTCTGCAAAATTGCTTAACAGGCAGGACTATGCTAAAATTGTGTCATATAAAACTGGCAGGTGTACAATGGACAGAATCCCAACAAAATTCGGTGAGTTTAGTGTTTGGTGGCGTAATGGCAAATTATTTGCGATACGATTTCCTGATGAGCCAACTGCTGATTGGCAAAGCGATGCGGCTCCGAAGAAACGCGAGTTATTAGTCGAATGGTTGAATGATTATTGTGATGGACTAATTACGGAGTTTCCAAAATCCATTGCAATTGATTATTCGCAGTATAGTGATTTTACCAGGCGTGTTTTGGAAAGTGTTGCTGCAATTCCATATGGTATGGTTAAGACGTACAGTATGATTGCACGGGAAATCGGCAATCCGCGCGCGGCGCGGGCTGTAGGAAACTCCATTGGCAGTAATTTGGTACCAGTTGTAATTCCATGTCACCGGGTAGTACGCGCTGATGGTGCGATCGGCGGATTTACCAGCGGCGTACATTGGAAAAAGCGGTTGTTGAATTTGGAAAACCGTATTCATGAGTAAAATCAAACTTATTGTCAGTGATTTTGACGGTACATTATTTCGCAGCGATAAGACGCTTTCGGAACGTACAGTGCAAATAGCCAAACGTTGTGAACAAACCGGAGTGATTTTCACGGTTGCCACAGGGCGGATGTACCGGACGATTGCGCCATATATTAATCAATTAGGCATTACCGCTCCGGTTATTGCTTATAATGGTGCCTGTATTGTACATGATGGCCGCGAATTGTTCAGCCGGACAGTCCCAAAAGATGCCGCTATGGTGATAATGGAAATTTTCAAAACCAATAATTGGAATTTGTTGTCGTTTGTAAATGACAAACTCCAGACTAATAGGCTGTCAGATGCTGTTCAGGATAATTATTTGCGCAATCTAGAGCTTCCGTTGGTGGAAATGGGTGAGCGCTTTTGGAATTATTACGAGCCCTCATTTAAATACTTGTCTTGCGTTACTGACAATGATTTGGCTCAACAGATGGGTGAAGCACTAAAAGAAAGATTGGGTCAAACCGTCAATTTTGTGTATACCTGTCCGCATTTTCAGATTATGGCGCCGGAGATTACTAAAGCGTCAGGATTACGTTGGTTGGCGGAGTATTATAATATAGCGATGGAGAATGTGGCGGCTTTTGGTGACGAAGCTAACGATATTGAAATGATAACTGAAGCTGGTTATGGTTATGCGGTGGCTAACGCGACAGAAGAATTGTTGGCGGTCGCGAAGGTTGTGGTCGGTAGCAACGATGAAGATGGCGTGGCAGAGAAAATCGATGAGTTGTTGGCGCAATAGCGATTGGTGGCAAAGGAGCATAAAGATATGAATTTGATTGCAGATTTACATACACATACGCTTGCCTGCGGGCATGCCTACGGAACGATTATGGAGAACGTCAAGTTTGCAAAGGAACGCGGCCTGAAGTATTGTGCGATAACTGATCATGGTGTGCGCATACCCGGGGGGCCGCATCCTTATTATTTTGGTAATATAAAAGCTATACCGGCGTTTTTGGACGGTGTGCGGATTTTGCGCGGAGCAGAATGTAATATTTTGGATGAATACGGTAAGTTGGATTTGTCTCCGGATATGTTAGCCAGGTTAGATATTGTTTTAGCCGGATTTCATGTGCCGGTTTCGCCTTTCGGTTCGCCCGAAAAAAACACAGCGACGCTAGCCGCTGCTATGGAAAACCCGTATCTTGATATTTTAGTACACACCGGTAATCCCGAGTTTCCTATCATTCCTGAACTGCTGGTGAATGCCGCCCGTGAACGTGGCGTTGCGTTGGAAATAAACAATGCTTCGCTGACGCTGACGCGTCATGGTAGCCGGCCGGTTTGTGTGCAGATTGTTGAGCTTTGCCGGGATCGGGGTGTTACTGTGTCGTTAGGTAGCGACGCGCATTTTCCAACGTTAGTCGGCGAAGTGTCGGCGGGGATAGAATTGTTAAATGAATGTAATTATCCGTTGGAACGGGTGTTGAATTTTAATGAAAAATTATTAATTGCCCACCTTAATCGCAACTTTGCGCGGGGTGTTTGAAAGGGGTGAATGGATTGGCGGAAACTATAATACCTGAAATTAAATTGTTAATAATAACCGGAATGTCCGGCGCTGGAAAATCTCAGGCGATCAACGTTCTGGAAGATTTGGGTTATTACTGTATTGACAATATTCCGCCATTATTTATTCCGAAATTTGCCGAACTTTGTACGCAAGCCGGAAGTGTTACAAAAGCGGCTTTAGTTGTTGATATTCGCGGTGGCGGATTCTTTTCGGTGTTTGATAAAGTATTAGAAGAAATGCTGATAAGTAAAAGAGCATTCGAATTGCTGTATCTCGAAGCGACAGACGCGGTATTGATTCGGCGTTACAAGGAAACTCGCCGCAGTCATCCATTATCGCGAAACGGCCGCATTGAAGACGGTATTGCACTTGAAAGGCAACAATTAGAAAAAATTCGTGCCTACGCCACAAATGTTATCGATACATCTGAACTTTCGACCAGCAAATTTAAGGAAAAACTTGTTGCACTTTATGGTGATAAATCTCAAGACGATACCATGGCAGTAACAGTGTTGTCGTTTGGTTTCAAGTATGGTATACCGTTAGATGCCGATAATGTTTTTGATGTACGATTTTTGCCGAATCCTTATTATCAGGAAAATTTACGAATGAAAACTGGCCTTGATACAGAAGTTGCTGATTATGTTTGGAAATGGCCAAAAACACAGCAGTTTTTACACAAACTCTACGATATGTTGGATTTTTTGGTGCCAAGCTATGTGCAGGAAGGCAAAGGGCAGTTGGTAATTGCTATCGGTTGCACCGGGGGTATGCATCGTTCAGTTTTCATTGCTGAAAAGGTTTTTGAGTTAGTTAAATCGCGTGGTTATAAAGCCGAGATTGTGCATCGGGACGCAGAACGCAATTTGCTTGATTTGCGGCGGCGACATAATTGATATATCCAGAGTCGCGGGCGATGTTGTGCCGTACAACAGAATAATTTGAAACAGGTGATTTTTTGAAACGCAGATATATGCAATTGTTATATCCGGGAATGCATATCAAACGCTGGTTGATTTTAGCGTTGGCAGCTTTATCAACGGCTAGTTTAGGCTTGGGTTTGTTTTTAAATTATAATGTCATAATGTATGTCGAAGGTTTGATTTTTACTTATGCACAGCATGTTTTTGGCTGGTCGTTTTATTCGATAGTGCAGCTTATCGGATTGTTCATTTTCTTTGTTGGAACAATTGCAACATATTTTTTTGTGAAACGCGGTTGGCGAAATATGCTTGATGAGCTGCTGCCGGACGAACAAGGAAACATTATCGATAGTTTGTTCAAGGGCCGACGGTTGCGCAGTGGTCCGAAAATCGTTGCAATTGGCGGTGGTACTGGTTTGGCGGTTTTGCTTAAGGGATTAAAAAATATCACAGCAAATATTACTGCGATTGTTACCGTAGCTGATGACGGAGGATCATCCGGGGTGTTACGCGAGCAATTGCACATTGTTCCGCCGGGCGACATGCGTAATTGCATGGTTGCGCTATCGGATGCTGAACCGCTGATGGAGCGGATTATGCAGCATCGCTTTGATACAGAGGGAACGTTGGGCGGGCATAGCCTGGGAAATCTTTTTATTGCAGCTTTGGCAAAAGAACTTGGCGATATTGAGCTTGCGATGGAAGCTGCGAGTAAGCTGTTAAAAATTCACGGAAAAGTGATTCCTTCGACGAAAGCTAACATTCGGTTATCTGCTGAAATGGTTGATGGTGAAGTAGTAGTTGGTGAATCAAATATCACAAAAGCCGGAAAACAGATTAACAGAGTTTTTTTGGACAGTTCAGACGCTAGCGTTCCGGTTTCGGCGGTTGATGCAGTGTTAAATGCCGATATCATTCTTTTTGGCCCAGGCAGTTTGTATACCAGCATAATTCCCAATTTATTGCTTGAACAGCTGACTGAAGCAATTAAACGTTCTGGAGCTGCAAAAATATATATCTGTAATGTGATGACTCAGTACGGCGAAACAGATGGATATACCGCATCAGATCATGTAAAAACAATTTTGGAACATGCAGGAAATGTTATTGAATACGCAGTCATAAACAATCGCGCCGTAATCCAGTCTTTGAAGCAACAATATGCTACTCAAAAGGCCTTTCCGGTAATCGCCGATTCCGCAAAAATCCGTGAGCTAGGAGTTATTCCGATTGAGGCGGATATTATTTGTGAGACAGACTACGTCCGTCATGATCAGGTAAAACTGCCAGCTGTTATTATTGAGTTGGTGTATGGTATACTTGGCAAGAAAAAGCGTAGATTCTGGGATGGATTTTTGAAACATTAGATGAATGTGGTGAGCTATGTCGTTTTCTCGAGAAGTAAAAGACGAAACCGCGCGCGCGGCTATAAACGATGATTGTTGTAAGATCGCTGAAACTGCGGCATTTTTTCGTGCTGCCGGCAAATTAATTCTTGGCGGTAACAATTTGGTTGGAATTTCCGTTGTTTCCGGAAATGCAAGTGTTGTCCGGCGCTATTATTCATTAATAAAACAGCTTTCTAGCTGTGAAGCGGATATAGTTGTCAGCAAAAGCACCCGGCTGAAAAAAAATAATCGCTACGAATTGAGGGTTGCTCCGCAGCTGACGGTTGTGCAGTTGCTGATTTTACTTGGAATATGGAAAGATGATGGTTATGTGGTTCGTGATAATTCATTAAAAAATTTTGCAAAGAAAAATTGTTGTCGCAAAGCGATATTGCGCGGATTCTTTTTAGGAGCTGGTTCACTCAGCAGCCCCAAGGGTGATTATCATTTGGAACTTAACATTCCGAGTGCAGAGGCAAAATCGATAATTGCCCGCTGTCTGAAAGTTTTTGAAATATCTGCGGGCATAATTGAGCGCAAGGAAAATTTGATAATGTATATCAAAGAAGCTGAGGCAATAATTGATTTTTTAAGAATAGTTGGCGCGCATAATTCGGTGTTGCACTACGAAAACGCCCGCGTTGTGAAGGATATGCGTAATCGCATCAACCGCGAAGTGAACTGCGAAACGGCAAATTTGCAAAAAACAGTGCGAACAGCAGGCCGGCAGATAGAAAAAATCCGTCTGATTACCGATTTGCGTGGTTTGGAATGGTTGCCAACTGCGTTGAAAATCACTGCACAAGCGCGACTTGATAATCCGGAAGCATCCATCGGCGAATTAGTAGAAATAATTAATGACGGGACGTCGAAGTCAGGAATCAATCATCGTTTGCGAAAACTCGAACAAATTGCAGATAACCTGATATAAATAGGAGTATTAATGAAAAAGATATCTATTGTAGTACCAATCTATAACGAAGAGGCAAACATCGAGTATTTCAGCAATTCAATTACTCAAGTAATGTCAAAATTGTCATATGATTGGGAACTTATTTTTGTTGATGACGGATCTAAAGATGCGACACCGATGTTAATTCACCAGCTGTCACTTCGAGATTGCCGAATAAAGGGATTCCAGCTTTCGCGCAATTATGGGCACATGGCAGCACTTTCTTGTGGTTTGGATAATGCTCAAGGCGATGCGGTGATTTCGATGGATGGCGATATGCAGCATCCGCCGGAAATGTTGCCGCAACTGTTGGAATTATGGGAACAAGGTTACGAAGTAGTCCAGACGCTGCGAAAAAGCACTGAGGGAGTTTCACTGTTCAAGAAAGTTACTTCCGCATTTTTCTATAAATTGATTAATTCGATGTCAAAAGTTCAAATAGCCGAAGGCGGTTCTGATTTTAGGTTGCTAGATCGCAAAGCAGTTTTGGCATTTAGAAAATTCCGCGAGGAAAGCCGGTTTATCCGGGGAATGATTAGCGCTCTTGGTTACAAAAAAATCACGGTAGATTTTGTAGCATCGCCTCGTTTTGCCGGTAAGTCAAAATATTCACTTGGCAAAATGATGCATTTTGCTTTGGACGGAATTACGGCTTTTTCCAAAACTCCGCTTCGTTTGGTATTTTATTTTGGTTTGCTTTGCGGATTGTTAAGCGTTTTTTTAATCGCGCATGTTTTTTACGTAGTGTATTTCACCAATTCCGCAGCGCCTGGTTGGGCGTCAATGACTGCTTCGATAGCTTTTGTCGGCGGAATTCAGATGATGGGATTGGGCGTGATTGGCGAGTATATCGGACGAATATTCGAAGAAGTTAAGCACAGACCAATTTATTTGATTAGTGAGGAAATTGGTGAGTTTAACCCGTTGCATAATCATAATCAATAGTGTATAATACCGTCGAGCTTAAAAGCCTAATCTTGCTCAAGAACGGGGAAACCAATTTTACGTACTGTTATAACTGCGGTTATTGCGTGCGTATCGGGGTGAAGACGAAAGAGTAAAATCAAGTAGTCGGGGCGCCTTCTGCCCTAACCCGACAGCTAACCTCGTCGGCTATCTGAAGGGAGATCTGTAGTGAACTTTCGACAAATAGTTTCTATTGGTGTGTTCTGTTTTATTTTTTCCATAGCAATTATGGCGTCTGCCGCTTTTCAACAGGGAGACGATGGCCAGGATGTTAAAGAAATTCAGGCAAAATTGCAAACGCTTGGTTATAACATCAGTGTTGATGGGAGTTACGGACCGGCTACTGCCGCTGCCGTCAAAAAGTTTCAAGCGGAACACAGTTTGACTGCTGACGGAGCGATTGGTGAACAAACTTATCAAATGTTGATGGGAAGAGATATTCCGGTTAGCCGTGGTGATTCTTCCACTACCAATGCGCGCAGATTGATGTCGGTTGCTCTGCGTTATACAGGAACACCTTACGTGTTTGGCGGAACAGCTCCGGGCGGGTTTGATTGTTCAGGCTATGTACGATACGTATATGCCCAAATGGGTGTCTATCTTCCGCGTTGTGCCGACGAACAATTTTTGGTGGGGCGAAGCGTTAGTTATTCTGCTCTTCAGCCTGGTGATTTAGTGTTTTTTGAAACATATGCATCCGGTGCCTCGCACGTCGGTATTTATCTTGGAAATGACAAGTTTGTAGCCGCTTCATCTTCGCGAGGTGTGCACGTTGATTCTTTGAGGAGTTCATATTATTCCAGCCGCTATCTTGGAGCACGCCGTGTAAACTAATCGATAATAATTTTGGGAAGGAAATACCTTCCCTTTTTTTATATCACTTGGCTAAGACTGTTGGAACTAGAGGAATATGTTTGAGTTTTATTTTCAAAAATTTATTAAACCATATTGGATTATTGTATCATTCGCAATAATCAGCTTTTTTTTGGCTACATATGCGACTCTCTGTATGCCATATCTCGTGCGTTATTTTTTAGATGTAACATTAAAAACAAAGATCGCTGATTCCAGTCATTATGCATTATTTGAAGTTGTACGCGATTTGGTTTTATTGTATACACTAAAAGGCGTTTGCTTTATGACGTATCAAATGTTGCTTGGCAGAGCCGGTACAAAATTTGTTGTTCGCTTGCGTGAATCAATGTTTTCACGTGTTATGAACCTAAGACTGGATTATTTTGATAAAAATAAACGTGGCGAGGTGCTGTCACTATTTACGAATGACTTGTTGGCAATTCAACAAGCCCTGACTGTTGGCATGATTGATTTTATGTTAGAAAGTCTTGGCCTTATTGCACTTGTTGGTGTAATGCTATGGATGAGTTGGAAGCTTACGATAATTACCCTAGTGGTGTTGCCGATTATTGCTTTAGCTACCAATATGTTCAAAAACAAGCTGTCACATTACGGGGGCAAGATCCTTGAAGTTCAATCAGATGTCACTGAATTATTATATACTTATGTGAGTTGTGTTAAGATTATCAGAAGTTATGTTCGTGAGCACTATGAGTTAAAACGATTTCAACAGGCTCAGGCGAAGGCGCTCGTTGTTTTTATGAAAATGCAAAAATATCGGGCGTTATTGTTGTCGCTATCTGAAGTTCTTGCGATGCTTGGGATTGTGGCAATTTTAATTTTCGGTGGCAGTTTGATAATCAACGGAGAATTAACAGTTGGATATATGTTTGCCTTTTTGGTTTATCTGATCAATTTGCCGGTGCCGGTGAAGAAAATTGTCGACGCGTTTACTGCGCTACGACTGGGTTTGGTTGCCTGGGAACGAATTTCGTTTTTGAATCAACAGCCGCTTGATGTTGTTAGCGGCACTGCAGACGTAGTGTTTGCGGGGGGGCGGGTAGAATTTTGTGATGTCTCTTATGGATATAATTCGGAAAAAATACTAAAAGATATATCCTTTACTGTCGAACCCGGAGATTTTTTTGCTGTAGTTGGACCGAGCGGCGCGGGTAAGTCTTCGTTGGCAGCTTTAATACTTAGATTTGCTGACACAGATAGTGGTGAAGTTTTATTCGATGGAAAGAATATTGCTTCTTATAAACGCGATGCCTACCGACAGAATATCGGCTATATTCAGCAGGAAGCATTTCTTTTCAATCAGACGATTGCTGAAAATATACGCTATGGGAACTTTGAAGCGAGTGATGAAGAGGTTATCGCGTCAGCTGTATTGGCAAATGCCGATGAATTCATCCAGCGGTTGCCGCAAAAATATCAAACTAATGTCGGTACTTATGGTTCGAAACTTTCCGGTGGCCAGCGGCAACGAATTGCTTTGGCGCGGGCGATGTTGAAAAAACCCAAACTGGTAGTGCTTGATGAGCCAACGGCAGCTTTAGATAGTTTGAGTGAACAACAGGTTTTCTACGCGATAAAAAACGCTTGCAAAGGAATTACTACAATTTTGATTACCCATAATTATCAATTATTGTGTGATGATGACAAAATTATTTGTTTAGATAAAGGGAATATCGTTGAAGTCGGTACTCATAAAGAATTGTTGCAAAAAAAGGGCTATTATTATTATCTATACAATATGCGAAAAATAGCCGAAAAATGTGAGGAGTGATTTGGGATCGGTTGAATTTACTGATGTAAGCTTCGCATATCGAAACCGGTGTGCGCTGACTGCGGTTAATATCTGTTTGCGGACCGGGGATTTTGTTGGAATCGTTGGACCAAACGGTTCCGGTAAGACTACTTTTTTAAAATTGGCTGCAGGAATTATAGCGCCACAAAGCGGTTGCGTGAAAATCTCCGATAAATCCCCGCTGGTTGCAACCCAAAAAGGTTTTGTCGGCTATGTTTCACAATTGCAGAACGATAGCAGTGCCGGATTTCCGGCAACTGTGAGTGAGATAGTTTCGCTTGGAACGCTTAAGAGCCAGGCAAAAGCCCGCAAACATGTTGTCGAGCATATATTAGAGATTACCGGACTTGCCGGTTATGAAAAAACACTGATAAATGAATTGAGCGGTGGTTATCGTCAACGAATGATGGTCGCGCGCGCTTTGGCACAGAACCCGCGTATATTGTTACTGGACGAACCAACCAGTGGTATTGATGCACCGAGCGGAAAAAAATTGTTTGAATTATTACGCAATCTTAATCGTCGGCTTGGAATTACTATCATAATGGTTAGTCATGATATCATAAATATTACCGAGTATATGCAAAGAGTAGTATGTATAAATAAAGGTATTTGTTTTGATGGCAGTGCGAATGAATTCAAAAAAAATCATCTCCATCAGCATTTATTGTTCGAGTTTCCGACAATGAATGCAGTTTAATTTTCAAACAATCATAATAATTTCGGAGGAATAATGTCGGGACATAGTAAATGGGCAAACATCAAACATCGTAAGGGTAAACAGGATGCATTAAAAGCCAAAGCTACTACAAAAATTGGCCGGGAGATTATGATAGCCGTGAAAAACGGCGGCTTAGATCCTTCGATGAATATGAAGTTGAAGCTGGCGTTGCAAAAAGCGAAAGAAAATAATATTCCCAAGGACAATATCAACCGGGCATTGCAAAAGGGTGCCGGTGGCGGTGACGCCAGTAATGTTGAAACTATATTGTATGAAGGCTATGGCCCGGGCGGAGTGGCAATTTTGGTTGAGACCATGACCGACAATCGCAACCGTACCGTTGCCGATGTTCGGCATTATTTTACGAAGTTCGGCGGAAATCTCGGCGAAGCCGGTTGCGTAGCTTGGATGTTTAAAAATAAAGGTTTATTTCTTGTGGAACAAACAGAAAAAATAAACGAAGATGAACTGATGCTGGCAGTACTGGAAGCTAACGCTGAAGGTTTTGATGCAAGTACGGACGAAATCGAAATAACGTGCGAACCAGATGCATTCGAATCTGTGCAGCGGGCGATTGAGTCACTTGGAATAGAGCCTGCTGTGGCGCAAATCCGGATGATTCCGGATATAACGCTAGCTTTATCGGCCGATGACGACATCAAAATGCAGAAATTGTTAGACGCGTTGGAAGAGCATGATGACGTTAACGAAGTGTACACCAACTATGAATTCCCTGAAGAAGAGGAATGATATGCGGGCATTGGGGATCGATCCCGGCACGGCGATTTGCGGCTATGGTCTGGTAGAGAGTATTGGCAGTAAACTAGTTCCTGTTCATTGCGGAGCGGTTCTGACCGCTTCGGCTACGGAAATGCCGTTACGGTTATTGAAAATATTCGATGAATTGAACAAAATCATCGGTGACTGTCGCCCGGACGTGGTTGCTATTGAACAACTGTTTTTCAACAAAAATGTTAAGACGGCGTTGTCTGTTGGCCAGGCACGCGGCGTGATTATGTTAGTGGCCGCAAAAAACAATTTGCCGATTTTGGAATATACACCACTACAAGTTAAACAAGCTGTAGTTGGATATGGAAAAGCTGACAAACAGCAAGTCGCGTATATGGTTATGCGGTTACTTGGTATCAAAGAACAACCTAAACCGGATGATGTGACTGATGCACTGGCTATCGCGGTGTGTGCAATTCACAGCTCGGCCAACAGTTTGAGTTGGCGGTAGGGAGGACTATGATTGGATTTTTGCGAGGAGCGGTAGATAGTGTCAGCGCCGATTTTTGTTTTTTGGATTGTAACGGCGTCGGGTATCGGGTATTCATTCCTGAATCTACTCGCGGAAAGCTTGTTGTAGGCAATGTAATAAAATTATTTACTTATCTTCAGGTCCGTGAAGACGCAATGCTATTATTTGGTTTTTTTAGTAAGGAAGAATATGATTTATATATTCTTTTGCTTAACGTCAATGGTGTTGGTCCTAAATTGGCGCTGGCAGTGCTGTCGGCAATTGGGCCAAATGAGTTTCGTTCAGCTATCGCTCAACAAGACCTTGCTGTTTTGACCAAAATATCCGGTGTCGGTAAGAAGACTGCGGAACGGATGATTGTTGAGTTGAAGGATAAAGTCGGAGTAATTGCGGGAATTATCAATAGAGAAGACCAGCATTTTGGTGATGTTCTAGGGACAGTTGAAAGTAGTGATGCAGCACAGGCGCTTATTTCATTGGGGTACAGCCGTAATGAAGTTAGCCAGGTGTTGCGAAAGTTGGATTTAACCTTGTCAACGGCTAGTTTGATTAAGCTGGCGTTAAAAGAGTTTATGAAATAGGGCGTAATTATGGAAGAAAGAGTTATTGTCGGTCAAGAATTGGACGGGGACAATTGGCAATATTCATTACGTCCAAAAAAATTGTCTGAGTATATTGGCCAAGAGCAAGTTAAAAAAAATCTGGATATTTTTATAAAAGCGGCGTTGAATCGAGCGGAAACGCTTGATCATGTTTTGTTGTACGGTCCGCCGGGGTTAGGAAAAACCACGCTTGCGACAATTATTGCCAATGAAATGGGAGTTAATTTGCGAATTACTTCCGGACCGGCGATTGAGCGTCCGGGTGATTTGGCGGCAATTCTGACAAATTTATCCGATAAAGATGTTTTGTTTATTGATGAAATTCATCGTTTGAGCCGCACCGTCGAAGAAGTGCTGTATTCGGCAATGGAAGATTTTGCGTTGGATATTATTATTGGCAAAGGTCCAAGCGCTCGTACGGTTCGTATTGATTTGCCGCCGTTTACGTTGGTTGGTGCGACCACGCGCGCCGGTTCGCTAGCTGCGCCGTTGCGTGACCGGTTTGGAATAGTTTCTCGATTGGAATATTACCGAACAGATGAATTGTTGCATATTATCAATCGCTCGGCTGACGTTATTAAAATTGCGGTTGAACAACGCGGAGCCGAAGAAATAGCTCGTCGCTCGCGTGGAACCCCGCGGATTGCAAATCGATTATTGAAACGGGTACGTGATTTTGCTCAGGTCGAAGGCCAAGGTGTGATTACTGAAAAAATTGCCGATTTGGCATTGGAATTATTGGAAGTTGATAAACTGGGGCTGGATCGCACCGACCGACGCTTGTTGACAATGATTATTGAACGTTTTGACGGCGGACCGGTCGGATTGGATACGATTTCAGCCTGCATAAGCGAAGAAACTGAAACGGTTGAGGACGTACTTGAACCATTTTTGATGCAGCTGGGTTTTATTCAACGTACTCCACGTGGACGTGTAGTAAATCGTGCCGCGTACGAACATTTTGGCATTAGTAAAAAAACAGTATCTGACAACGAACAACAGCCGCTTTTTGGCGAATAATAAGCATTTATTCAAGGAGTTGTTAATGAAAATTGGAATTATTGGTATGGGAAATATTGGTGGCATGTATGCTAAGCGTTTGAGTTGCGTTCATGATGTTATTGCCTATGACGCCGATAATGAAAAACTTAAAAATATATGTTTGGCAAATGGTTATATACAGGCTAGTTCATTAGAAGACATTAATCATCAAGCTGAAATAATATTATTGGCGGTAAAACCAAACGGCGTAAAATCGGTATTGCGTGAGTTGCAGGGCAAAGGGAAAATCTTTATTAGCACAGTCGCGGCTGTTGACCAGCAAAATTATTACGATGTTGCCGGTCAAATAACTTTGTTTAGAATTATGCCATCAATGGTAAATAAGACTGGCGGGCCGATAATGGTAGTTCGGGGTACTTATGCCGGTGATGAAGAAGAACAAAAGGTTCTGGAGCTTTTGCAGCTGGTTGGACATCCATATTTAATCGATGAACGAGAAATGGATGCCTATATGTGCGTGATGAGCTGTTCGCCGGCGGTGTTTGCCGAGTTTTTCAAGCAATATGTGGAGAGCTTTTGCAGCAATTCGAACATTGAAAGCGAAAAAGCCTTAAATACTGTACTGGATATGGTTGAACAGCTGGTGCCGATTCTGCGTACTGAACGGTATGATATTATTCGTCAGGTATGTACGCCGGGCGGAATTACCGAAGTTGGTGTTCAGCATTTGTCGAACAATCGCGAATTTTTTCAAGAAATGGCCGATAACATGTTGTTTCGAACGCAGGTAATATCGGCAAGCGTGCGTGAGCAGCAGTGACAGAAAAAACAATACTATTGCATATTTGTTGCGGACCGTGTGCAATATATCCGCTCAAACGGTTACGTGAACAAGGGTTTTCTGTAACGGGTTATTTCTATAATCATAATATTCATCCGTTCAAGGAATATCAAAGACGGCTTGATACCGCACAACAATTTGCTTCAGATGAGAAGCTGGAACTTATTATCGGTGGCGGGTATGAATTGGAAGAATTTTTAATGAATACCGCCGGAAGACATAACGAACGTTGTGAGTATTGTTATGAATCACGTCTCGGTAGAACAGCAGATTATGCCAAAGAATGTGCTTATGCATTGTTTACCACAACATTACTGGTAAGTCCCTATCAGAAGCACAATTTATTGATAGCAAAAGCTGAAGTCGTAGCTCAAAGCGCGGGTGTTGGTTTTTTTTACGAAGATTTTCGCAGTGGTTGGGATGAGGGTGTAAGCGTTTGCCGTTCCCGCGGTTATTATCGTCAACCATATTGTGGATGCATCTATAGTGAGAAAGAGCGATATTTGGCGAAATGAATTTGAGGTTATTTTGAACAAAAAAAATTTGCTAAGTGGTTTGATTATTGCTTTGACAATGATTTTTTTTCAAACTTTTATCGCTCAAGCCGGTTTTTTTCCCAATGAGGCATCGTCTTCTTTGGTCCCAATAGTGAAAATCGGCTTGGCCATTGAAAAGTCTAATTTTGATTTATCGGCTGATGCTCCAGTTTATTTATTGGATGTTTCTGGAAAAAAAGTTTTAAACAAATTTTCAGCAAATGAAAAAATTAGTTTGACCAGTGACGGAGTTGTAGTAGTTTGCAATGGAAAAAAATATTTTTCAAGTGTGCTTATTTCGACCAAGGCTGATGATTCATCGACTTCACTTATTTATAACAAACATAAATTTCGCGGGGAATTTCTTGTTGAATGTAGTGGAAAGGATAAAAAAGCATTAAATCTTATTAATGTTATTTCGCTGGAAAAATATCTATACAGCGTTATTGGTTCGGAAATATCTACGGCTTGGCCAGAAGAGGCGGTTAAAGCGCAAGCGGTGGCTGCCCGTTCATATGCAATGTATAACTTAACGTCTAAGAAGAAATACCAAGGTTTTGATATGTTGTGTGATACCAGCGATCAAGCATATTTGGGAAAAGTTGTTGAGGATAACAAAGGTCGCAAAGCAGTAGATGATACCCGCGGAATGGTTGTGATTGCCCATGGAAAGATTGCTCAAACATTATTTATGGCAAGCGGCGGCGGGCGGACAGCTTCATCGCACGAAGTGTGGGGGAATAATTGCTCGTATTTGCAATCGGTGATTGATTATGATGAAAAATCGCCATATTATCATTGGGAAAAGCAGGTGGCAATTGCTGATTTTGAAGCGGCTTTGACCAAAAATGGTTTTAACTGTGGTGCTGTAGAGGAAATATTGTTGTCGCCGCTAGACAATACTACCAGGGATAATTATTCTGGTGATCGCAGTCCCAGCGGACGCGTGAAGTTAGTGGTAGTAATCGGTCGCAATAATACCGTTGAATTGTCCGGAGCTGATTTGCGCCGAATATTTGAGTTGCGCAGTACCTTGTTCGAAATGCAAATAAAGAACGGTAAAGTTATCTTTAACGGACGCGGCTGGGGACATGGTATCGGCCTGTCGCAATGGGGCGCCAAGCAAATGGCTGAAACGAAGAGCAATGGCGGTCGAGCGGCGAAATATCAGGATATTTTGCGTCATTATTACAGCGGCAGTGAGTTGAAACATTTATATTAATTCGGTTTTATTTTTTCCAAAACTTACAAAACAAAGTGCGAGATTGCGCTTTGCTAAACGCCGGCGGCCATAATTGTGGCGGTTTGTCTTGGCGCATGGCTGAGTTTAAATGTGAATAAAGATCGTGATTAGTCTTTTCTAACAATTTTATGAGTTCTTTTGTCTCCTGTCGTTTGGTTTTTCCATCAAACGGACAGGGGTTTTTTATTGGCAAAATTCCGGTTATGACGTGCGTATTTAACAGCTCATGTTCGCGCAGATAGCAAAGTGGTCGAATGACAGTTATGCCGGATCGGTCAAGATAGGTTTTTGGTTGAAAAGTTCCCAGCTGACCGGATTGAAGAATGTTCATTAGAAATGTTTCGACGAAATCATCATTATGATGGGCATAAGCAACTTTGTTATAGCCGTTTTTTTTAGCATAATTATTTATCGCACCACGTCGAAAAAAAGCGCACGAATAACAAGGATCTTTGCCATTTTGCTTTTCAATTATGCTCTTAATGTTTATTTGTTCACTATGAAACGGCAAATTCAGAGTTGAACAAAATGTTTGCAGTTGGTCGGTCGGGAAATTATTTGAGAACATTCCGTCCATAGTGTAAACGCCTAAATGAAAATTAAATGGCGCATATTTTTGAATTTCACGAAGTGCATAGGTCATAAAAAGGCTGTCCTTACCACCGGACAAACCTATCAGTATTGAATCGTTTTCGGCAAGTAACTCGAATTCAATTATGGCCCGCCAAATTCGTGCCAGATAGTCTTTTAATTCCAAGTCACTCCTCCCACTTTTTGGAAAATTCCGGAATTTCTTCAGCAAAATATTGACCGATTTTTCGAATTTCGCTCATAACGGTGTTTATTCCACTCGCAGTGCGATGCCAATTAGCACTGGTATTATTGTTACCGTCCGGAACCAGCGTTACAAAAAACGAAAAATTTTTCAAAAATGCTGTTTGATAGGTAAGCAGGCACCGGCGTGAATGAAAGCCCTTGGCGACAATTATTGCCGAATTAATATCAAGCTGCAATTTTTCGATCATAGCGGCGGTGAAATCGGCGTTATTAAAAGTGTTTCGCGCATTCGGTTCAGCAATTATTGCAGAATCAGGTACCCCGTGTTTTATTAGCAGGTCTTTCAACCATAGCGCTTCGGGCATATTGTTTGGCAGGCGGTTATTCTGTCCGCCGGATGGAATAATTAATGGAGCGTAGCCAGCGTGAAACAATTCAGCAGCTCGAACAGCCAGTTGAGGGTGGTGACTGCCGGGAATGAAAATAGCGTCAACTTTTTCTAGCGGTGTTTCGACAAAAACGAAATCAGTAAATAATCGTAAAGGTGAATTCATGATATTTTCCTTTTGTGAAATAGTAAATTCAATTATAATAGAATAGCAGTGTTTTTGAAAGCAAACATGGAGGTAGATAATGAAAATTCTGGATATTATCGGCCCGGTAATGATTGGTCCTTCTAGCTCACACACGGCTGGAGCGGCGCGATTAGGGAAAATGGCGCGGCTGATATTGGGTGAGTCGGTAGTGCAAGCGAAAATTAAGTTGCATGGCAGTTTTCGAGATACTTATCGCGGACACGGCACAGATCTGGCAATTATTGCCGGATTACTTGGGTATGAGGCTGATGATGACCGGCTACGCGATAGCTTTCAGCACGCGAAAGAGGCTGGGTTGGAGTTCAGTTTTTCGCCAGTTGCTTTGCGCAATGTTCATCCAAATACAGTCGTTTTCGAGTTGACTGGAATAAGCGGCAGGAAAGCCAATATTGTTGGTTCATCGATTGGCGGTGGTGCTATTGAAATAACTGAAATTGGCAACTATCAGGTACAACTGGACGGTACTTATCCTTCGATTGTTGTTATCTGTAGCGATGTACCAGGAATTCTTGCCAAAGTGGCTTCGGTTTTTTCAATATATTCCATTAATATTGCGTTGATGAAACAAAGCCGTCAAGGGAAGGGCGCTGCCGGGGAAGATATGATGATATTCGAGACAGATCAACAATTACCGGATGATTTGTGTACAGTAATAAAACGGATTGATGGTGTGAAAAAGAGTTTTATTCTTCCGTCACTATAATTAGGAGATTGTATGAGAGAATTTGATAATTATTCGGATTTTATTGATGAAGCAGAAAAACAAGGCATGACCATTGGAAAACTTGCGATCGAATATGAGGCATATCAACAAGACAAGACGGCGGAAGAAGTCAAGACCATAATGCAAGCACGTGCCCAAGTAATGATGGAGGCTGTGCTAGATGGTCTGCAAGGGCGAAAATCGTTAAGCGGACTGGTTGGCGGCGCAGGAAAACAGTTTCAGAAATACATGATTGACGGAAAAGCGTTGTGTAATGATTTTTATGGAAAGACGCTGGCCTATTCATTGGCTGCTAACGAGGCTAATGCCTGCATGGGACGGATTGTTGCTTCGCCAACCGCTGGTTCGTGCGGGATAATGCCAGGAATTTTTTTGGCGGCAAAGGAGTGTTTTGATTTAACTGAGGAACAAATTATCGACGGCTTATTTGTAGCCGGTGCAGTTGGAGTGATTATTGGCAAGAAAGCTTGTTTTGCCGGTGCCGAAGGCGGTTGTCAGGCGGAGTGCGGTTCGGCGGCAGCAATGAGCGCGGTTGCCTTAGCCTCGATGCTCGGGTGCAATAATCAGGCGGCCAGTGATGCCGGTGCAATTGTTTTCAAAAATTTGTTAGGGTTAGTTTGTGATCCGGTTGCCGGCCTGGTTGAGGTACCCTGCGTTAAACGTAATGCCGCTTCAGCTTTGATGGCGTTGATGGCTGTAGATATGGTTCGGGCTGGAATTACGTCTACAATACCTCTTGATGAAACAATTGATGCGATGGGTGCGGTGGGCGCGATGATGCCTGCTGAGCTTCGCGAAACGGCTCGCGGCGGATTAGCCGTTACCCCTACCGGTTTGGCAATCGCAGAGCGGGTGTTTGGCAAAAAAAGCTGAGTTGCTTTTTCTTTGAAAAAGTACTAGAATGCTTTCCGTTATCATCGACTATTTGATGCGACATAAACGATAGTATTGGAGATATATGTTAAAATTTGGAACCGATGGTTGGCGTGCAGTTATTGCTGACGAGTTTACTTTTGATAATGTTCGGCTGGTAGCACTTGCAGTTGCAATGTATACTAAAGAAAAAGCGGAATTCTATCAGGAGAAAGGCTTGGATGGCATTTGCGTAGGTTATGACGCACGGTTTTTGTCCAAAGAATTTGCCGAGCAGGCTGCAGCGGTAATTGCCAGGCAGGGAGTAAAAGTGTGGTTGAGTGACAGCTTTTGTGCGACGCCGGCGTTTTCCTGGGCAGTAGTTGATAAAAAAGCTGTTGGCGGAGTAGTTATTACCGCCAGTCATAACCCGCCGGAATATAACGGATTTAAGTTCAAAGCTTGGTACGGTGGTTCAGCTTCTCCGGAAATTATTGACGATATCGAGAAACAGTTACGTTTATTGGAAGCAGAAGCGGTTGTTGTAAAAAAAACGGTACTTCCCGAGAGCATTGAATATTTTTCACCACAGACAAATTACTTACAGCATATTAGGGAAATGTTAAAGCCGGAAATAATCAATAACTATAAGGCTAAAATTGTTTTTGATATGATGCATGGATCGACACAGGGTTTAGCGTCGTTGTTTGCAGCAGAGTACAATTTAAATTTGTCCGAATTTCGTGGCTTGGTGAATCCAGGTTTTGATGGAGTTAATCCGGAACCGATTGAGCGCTATTTGGGTAAACTTCGCGAAGAAGTGTTGCGGGTGGGCGCGGATTTTGCACTTGCCACCGATGGTGATGGTGATCGGATTGGCGCAATGAGCAGCGATGGCAGTTTTGTTTCGTCACATCATATTATTGCGTTGTTGGCGCGCTATTTAATCGAAAGCCGTGGTTGGACGGGCGGCATTGTAAAAACAGTTACAGTATCGGGTTTGTTAGATGCCACAATCGAGAAATTCGAGCGCAGGTTATATGAAACGCCGGTTGGCTTTAAGTACATTGCTGAGCTGATGAATAGTGATGATGTTTTGATTGGCGGCGAAGAATCAGGTGGTATTGGTATCAAAAATTATATACCCGAGCGTGACGGTTTGTTGCTTGGAATGTTGATAATTGAAATGTGTGCTTATTATGAAAAGCCTTTAGGAAAATTGCTAGAAGACTTGATGAATGAAGTCGGGCACTTTTACTTTCATCGTGAGGATATTCATTTACAGCGGTCACAAATAGAGCTGTTGATGACTGCCTTAGCTACCAAAGCTGATAGCGTTGACGGTATGAAAGTTTTAAAATATAATACCAGTGATGGTGTAAAACTTTTCCTGGAAAATAGTTCATGGGTGATGGTGCGTGCGTCCGGTACGGAACCGGTATTGCGTGTTTACGCCGATGCGCCGTCGATGGAAAGGGCTACTGCGCTGGTAAAAAGAATGGTGAGCTATGCCAGAAACTGTTAAAAAAGTCCGTAAAGCGGTAATTCCGGCGGCGGGACTTGGTACTCGGTTTTTACCGGCTACCAAGGCGCAGCCCAAAGAAATGCTGCCGATTGTAGACAAACCGGCCATTCAGTATATTGTTGAGGAAGCGCGTGCGTCCGGTATTGAAGATATTTTGATTATTACCGGTCGTAATAAACGAGCAATTGAAGATCATTTTGACCGCTCGCTGGAATTAGAGCTGATGCTCAAACGTTCCGGTAAATATGATTTATTGGAAATGGTTAACGAAATATCAGGGATTACTATTCATTTTGTACGACAAAAAGAGCCAAAGGGGCTTGGGCACGCGATTTTATGTGCTAAAAATTTTGTCGGCAACGAACCGTTCGCGGTACTACTCGGTGATGATATTATTGACAGTCAGGTTCCGTGTTTGAAACAGCTGATTAATGCTTATGAAGACTTCGGCGGATCGATTCTCGGTTGTCAAGAGGTGCAGGAAGAAAAAGTGTCTAGCTATGGAATAGTAAAAACTGAGCAGATTAACGAAAAAGTATTCCGAGTGCTGGGGATGGTCGAAAAACCGGCGCTTGAAGATGCGCCGTCGAGACTGGCAGTTCTTGGTCGTTATATTATTGAACCGGAAATTTTTAAGTTGCTGGAGCGTACTGAACCGGGGAAGAACGGCGAAATTCAATTAACTGACGCATTACGGATATTGGCGACAAAAAAAACGATGTATGCGCTGAATTTTGAAGGACGACGCTATGATACCGGTGATAAACAGGGATATCTCGAAGCAATTGTTGATTTTGCCTTGAAACGTCAAGATCTGCGCGATGATTTTTTGAAATATATTATGGCTAAAGTTGGAAAATAAAAAAATTTAAGGAGCGACTCATGTCAGAAAACATTTTACGTTTGGAATCAGGATTTGAACTAAATTATGAAAACATGTTTGGTGCCGATCGCCTGCAACGGCGGGATATTACTTCCAGAAGCGCGAAATTGAAAAAAGCACACAAAGCTATCGAAGAAATGCGTGCAACCGGGATTATCCGCGGTCATTTGTCCAAGGACGGCGAACCGGAGAAAGTGTTGTTTTCGCAGTTGCCATACGTTGCAGAAGGTAATTTGAATTCGCCGGTTGTTATTGAAAAACTTAAAAATTTTGGTGAAGGTCTGCGTTTCAATGTTGATACTGTGGTGTCGTTTGGTATTGGCGGATCATATCTTGGCAATAAGGTTTTATTTGATGTTCAATGTGGAGAATTTTGGAACGTAAAGTCTCAAGAATGGCGTAATGGTTACCCGAAATTGTATTTTCACGGTCAAAACATGGATCCGCGCCGGACTACAGATTTAGTAGAGCGTCTTTTTGTTGAAGCTGAGGAAAAAATCGCAAGCGGTGAAAAATTTAGTCTTTGTCTGGTCGTTATTTCAAAGTCGGGTGCTACACTGGACACAATGTCTAATTTTATGATAATCTATGATATTTTCAAATCCCGTCCAGAGTTGTGCGACTTGACAGTGGTAGCTGTCACTGATCCTCGTACTGATAGCGGTGAAACGCTGCTTCATAAACTTGCCGTTGAAGAGGGCTGGGAGACTTTTGCTGTTCCGGATGGCGTAGGTGGACGCTTCAGCGTATTTTCTGAAGTAGGGTTGATAACTGCAGCTTGCATTGGTTTTGATATTGATGCCTTTTTGGCTGGCGCACTTGCCATGGATCAAGCCTGTCAAACCGAAGACGTTTGGCAAAATCCGGCAATGCTAAACGCGATAATGAAGTATGTAGCCGGTGAAAAGTATGGTCGTGACATTGAAGTGTTCATGCCGTATGCAGATTATCTGAAATCGGTTTCTGAATGGTATATACAACTGTTAGCCGAATCGCTTGGCAAGCGTTTAGACAGAAGCGGTAACGAAGTTTATTATGGACGTACTCCGATTGTTGCTGTAGGCACTACTGATATGCATGCGCAAACACAGCAACATCAAGACGGTAAGCGTGATAAAATAGTACAATTTCTCAGAGTGGCAAATTGGAGTTATGACCCGGTTGTACCGGATTGTTTTCCGAATGTTCCCAAACTGCATGAAATAGCTGGCAAAACCCTCAGTCATGCCTTGGATGCAGCGTTAATGGCAAACGCTCAAGCACTTTCAGGCGACAACCGCATGAATGCTGAGTTTGTGTTACCAGCGATGAATGCGTTTCATCTTGGTGAATTGTTGTATATGTTAGCGTTGTCGGTAGCTTACGAAGGTGAATTTGCTGATGTCGATGCGTTTGATCAACCTGGTGTAGAAGCTTATAAACGTATTCTTGGTCCGTTGATGAATAAATAGGGGTTGCTGAAAAGTGCAACCTAATAAACAGCCCCCAGGTGATGGGGGCTGTTGCTATGAGGGAATATGTTGGATGTAGTTGGCACGGTAACAAGTGTGGTGTTTGAAAACGAGAAGCGCAGTTATACCGTTTTTCGTTTGGCGGCTGAAGATAAGACGGGTACGCTGAATGTAACTGTGAATTCTTTTGCACCTATGATTGGTGAAATGGTGACGGTCAGTGGTGAATGGGTTACGCACCGACGCTATGGTAAGCAATTTGCCGGAGTACAATGGCGGCCAAATGATAAGCGGATAATGGATAACATCGCGTTGTTTTTGGAACAACGCGTAGGCGGTATCGGACCGAAACTGGTAGCACGAATAACTGCAAAGTTCGGTGAAAAATTGTATGAAGTTTTGCGTTGCAATCCGGAAGCGCTAGCAACTATTCGTGGAGTTAGTTTAGGAAAGGCGCGCGAGATCGGTCAACTTTTTATTGAGCATAATGAAATTCGCGAAATCAAGGGGTTTCTTGAAGACTACGGCATTTCTGGAAGTTTTGCACCTCGTATTGCAACTTTTTATGGGGCGGCGGCAATTGAGATAATACGTGATAATCCATATCGACTATGTGAAGATTTTGATGATATTAATTTCAAAATTGCCGATGAGATTGCGAAAAAATCCGGGTTGGATGCTGGTTGTAAATTGCGGATGCGTTCCGGAATTATTTATTCGTTGTTGCAGACACTGCGCGAGGGTCATTGTTGTTATCCACGTGAAGTGGTAATACAATCGGCGCATAAACATCTGTTGATTTCAAACAGTGAAATTGATGAAGAAATTGTTGCCATGCTGAAAGATGGTGAACTCATTGCCGAAGAGGAGCATGGGTTTGAGTTGCTATTTTTGCCGTTTATGTATCATCTTGAAAATATGGCGGCAGTCGCTTTATATGACATTAATGCTCAAGCTGAGGTGTTTTCCGAGAAGGAAATTGGGCGGCTTGTGGAGTTGATTGAGACTATAAGCCATATTAAGTTAGCAAGTATGCAAAAACAAGCGATAGTTTCCGTGCTGACCGAAGGCGTGACAATAGTTACCGGAGGACCTGGTACAGGCAAGACAACAATAATTCGCTGTATGCGTGAATTGTTTGAGCATTGCGGTCTGCATGTTGTTTTAGCTGCACCAACCGGGCGGGCGGCTCGGCGGCTGACTGATGCTAGCGGCGGAGTTGCTACAACTGTTCATCGGCTGTTAGAGGCGCAGAGCGGGGATGCCGATGAAAAATTCTTGAAAAATGAGTTTAACCGGTTAGACGGAGACGTATTTATTATCGATGAAACTTCGATGATGGATATAAATTTATTTTTTCACCTTTTACAGGCTTTGCCCGAAGGGGCGCGGTTGGTATTAGTTGGTGACACTGACCAGTTGCCATCAGTTGGCGCAGGATTGGTATTGAAAGATCTGATAAAATCTCGTTGTATTCCTGCAGTGCAATTAGAAGAAATATTTCGTCAAGCAGCAGATAGTGGAATTGTCCATAATTCACATCGAATAAGAAAAGGGATTCTTCCTGAAACTGATAAATTTAATGATTTCGACTTTCTTGAAGTTGATAATTCCGTTGCCATTGCTGAAAAAATTGTCGAATTGTATTTACAACTGTCAATAGAAGGGTTTGATGTTATTAATGATATTCAAGTACTTTCGCCCATGTATCGAGCGGAATGCGGCGTGGAGAATTTGAACAAGTTATTACAAAAACGTTTAAATCATTGCGGTGAATCAGTGAAAATCAGTGGTGAAACCACTATTTTTCGTATCGGCGATAAGGTGATGCAGACGAAAAATAATTATGAAAAAGGTATTTACAATGGTGATATTGGAATTGTAAAATTGTATGGTGACAATGGAATGGTCGTCGAATTTTATGGTAACAGTGTTTTGGTTGAAATTGAAGGTCTTCGTGATATTCAACTTGCTTATGCGATAACGGTTCATAAGAGCCAAGGGAGCGAATATCTGGTAGTACTGTTAGTGTTGTGCAGAGAGCACGCTGCGTTACTTAGTCGGACGATTCTCTATACTGCAGTAACCAGGGCAAAACACAGATTAATTGTTATTGGCAGCAAAGCTGCATTAAATCGAGCTGTCGAGAATGAGCGCAGCAGTCGACGCTGGACGACATTTGAGACAAAATTAAGGCGACTAGGAGATGAAAATTGAAAGACACGTTTGCAAAGTTGATCCAGGAAATTAGAGGTATTATATATCCCAATAATTGTCCAGGCTGCGGCAGAAGAGTAGATGCGATGGTTTTTTGCAACCGCTGCAAACCAGCTGTTCAAAAACGCGAAGCGGATGTGTCATCACATCGATTTAAGTATTTGGATGGTGTGATATATTTGTGCTCCTACGCCGGAGCGTTGAGAAAAACTTTGAAGTCGATAAAATACAACCAAAAAATTAAGCAATCTGAGGCATTACGTGAATTGTTGCCACCGATTACCGAACTATTTCCGAACGAACATTTTGATATGGTGGTTCCGGTGCCGCTACACAAAAAACGTTATCGTGAACGCGGATATAACCAAAGTGAATTGATTTTTCGAATGTGGGCAAAAAATAACGGCGTTCCTTGGGTGGATCTATTGACGCGAACCAAGGGTACGGCGCCACAATGGCAATTGTTACAGCAAGCGCGCCGAGAAAATGTCCGAGGTGTTTTCTACGTTGGACAACCATCGGTTGTAGCAGGAACAAAAATATTATTGGTTGATGATATATTTACCAGTGGAGCGACGTTGGAAGAGTGTGCGAAATCATTAAAAAAATCCGGAGCCGCAATAGTAAGATCATTGACATTGGCGCACGGAAGATAAAAAAACAATAAGCGACAGCGTTTTGCTGTCGCTTATTGTTTTCCTAATATTGATACAAATATCTTGACTATGGCTGGATCAAACAGTGTTCCGGAGAGGTTGGATAATTCGATTATCGCATCTTTTTTGGTCTTGCTCCAGTTCTGGACACAGGGATTAATGAAATGATCGAAAAAATTTGCTACTGCTATAATCCGTGCACCTAGCGGAATGTTTAGTCCTTTAAGACGTTTTGGATAACCGCCGCCATTCCATTGCTCGTGATGATGTTTGATGAACGGGATTATTGTTTGACAGGCGGCGATATTTTCTAACATCGCGCAGCCAGAACGGCAATGATTTTTATAGGTAGACAGCTCGCGCGTTGAAAGATAGGGTGCTTTATAAAGAACAGAGTTTGGGATTGCCAACTGACCAATATCGTGTAATAACGCTGCAAAGTTGATGTTGTTGATTTCTTCGGAGGGAAGTTTCATTCTTGTAGCAATTCCAACTGCGTAGTTAGCGGTCTGGTGAGCGTGCAAGTATAGACTGGCATTTTTTTCTTTCATTAGTACCAAATAAGCATTGCAAACTGATGCAAGTTTTTCCAAACCACCGTCATATTCGGTTAGTTTGTGAATTGATGGCATATACATCAAAATTCCACCTTCAGAGTCGTTTTTGATAATGATAAGACATTTGAAAAATAATTGCAATTTAAAACATAAGCTGGAAAAATAATATTCGTGTTGAAAAACATTTGGCAAAAACATTATTTCCTTTCCTTAATAGATTTGTTTATGAATCAAAAAAATTCCTTGCATTTTTTTATTTTCTAACATATAATACCGCTAAGCTTATATTTGGGTCTGTGGTTGCAAGCCGATGCCAGTCGCAGGCGAAACGGCCCACGTAAGCAATCAAATAGATTGTGAGCATGGTGCGGCTTTGGGGTAAGTCCTGCCGCTTTTTGGTTGATGGATTCGATTTTATAGTGCCGGAGATATCCCGAACACTGTTTACCCGAAACTGCAAACTGAAATGCGAGAGAGAGAGTAGTGGGGACCTTCGGGTTATGAGCGAATTTTCCAGCAGGCGAGTGTGGGGTCAAAGACCAGGTCAGCCAAATATTAGTGAATATCAAATAATCGAGGTATAACATGGAATTCGAAGACAAAACATTACAATGCAAAGAGTGTGGCTGTGAATTTATTTTCACTGCTGGCGAACAAGCTTTCTACAAAGAAAAAGGATTAGAGAACGAACCGCAAAGATGTAAAGACTGCCGCGTTTCGAAAAAGCAAGCTCGTCAATCAGCTCGCGAGATGCACGACGTAGTTTGTGCCGAGTGTGGAGTTGAGTGCCAAGTGCCGTTTCAACCGCGCAGTGATAAACCGGTATATTGCAGCAATTGTTTCCAAAATAAAGCCCGCTAGGTTTTTGCGACTTTTATCCTGTGGTATTTTTGCCACAGGATTTTTTTATGTGCTGAATGTAAAGGATTTATAAGAGTTGGTTACCCATACGATATTTTTGCGAACTCTGAAATATTATGTGTTTTGCCGGAAGAGTTTTGATATAATATTCCTGTGGCAGGAGGTAATATGCGCAAATCGTGGGATGAATATTATTTAGGAATTGCATTTCAAGTTGCGGAGCGGAGTACCTGTAGTCGGCGTGCAGTCGGCGCGGTTGTTGTTAAAGACCGCAGAATAAAAGGCACCGGCTATAACGGCAGCCCATCTGGTTTGCCGCATTGCATTGACGAAGGCTGTTATATGGTGGATGGCCATTGCCTGCGTTGTATACATGCTGAACCGAATGCTCTGTTGGAATGTTCGCCTGACGAGCGGGTGGGGGCAACCTTGTATTGTACCGATCGTCCTTGTCCGGAATGTCAAAAACTGATAATCACTTGCGGAATTAAGCGAATTGTGTTTGCGCGAGACTATAGTCCGCATATCGATTGGTTCGAATATGTTGACAGTATCGAAGTAATAAATATGGGTGGCACTAATGCTTAGATTGCCGAAAATGAATAATTTGTCGCCTACGCTTGATTCAACAATACTAAAGGCGGTTGAAGAGGCAGGCGAATTAGCTCGCGCGGTTCTGCAATTTTACAAGGAGACCGATATTGAACGCCGTGCAGATTGTTTGACTGAAATTGTTGCAGAATTGCTGGATGTCGCGCAGACCTGTGTTACAATGTTGTTTGTGCTTGAGGATTTTTATGAAATCGATATTAATCAAATGGTTCGCCGACATTTAGATAAATTGATTGAAAAAAAATATTCTTTTGTTGTCGATTCCGAATATCAGGTAGTGACAGATAGGAATTACAAGTTTTTGTATTTACCGCGCTTGAACATCGATGCTGATATCATGCAGACAATGTGCAAAATTCAAGAAGAACTGGGTGAGCTTACCCAGTATATCGGCAAACATGGCGGTGCTTCCGGGGAAAAAAACAGGCTGAAGCATCGAGCGATTATCGAAGGGGCGGCCGCTGAACTTTGTGATGTCGCGCAGTGTTGTTTTACTATGATTTATATTCTTGATGAGAATTACGGAGTTGACATTATTGTGGCTCAGGAAGCCCATGTAGAAAAGCTTCTTAGAAAAGGCTATTTGACAAAATAATCATTGGAGAAAAGATGATAACTTACGCGATTGCTTTTATTATTGCTTTGCTAGTAGCATATTTTACAACACCGTTGGTGAAGTTATTGGCGTTTAAAATTGGTGCCGTGGATCTTCCCGACCAGCGGAAAGTCCATAAGCAACCGATGGCACGACTTGGCGGTTTGGCTATATATTTTGGATTTATAGTGGCAGTTTTTTTCACTATGCAACCGAACAACCAAGTATTGGGAATTTGTTTTGGTGGTACGATAATCGTGCTGGTTGGTATTGTTGATGACTTAAGAGGCATGGATGCCAAAGTGAAATTATTTCTGCAAATTTTCGCCGCATGTGTATTGCTGGCGTTTGATTTGAAAATTGAATGGATATCTAATCCTTTTGGACAGGGAATGTTCTACCTGCCGTTTTGGTTGGCAGCGCCTGTTACCGTGCTTTGGGTTATCGGTTGTGTTAACACCGTGAATTTAATTGACGGTCTCGACGGTTTAGCGGCGGGAATTTCTTTTATTGCAGCAGTTTCAATTTCGTTGATGGCAATGGAAGCAAATTATGCGACAGCGGCTATTCTTACGGTAGCGCTGGCTGGCTCGGCGCTTGGTTTTTTGCAGCACAACTTTAATCCAGCGAAAATTTTTATGGGTGATACCGGCAGCATGTTCCTTGGCTTTACTTTGGCAAGTGTATCGATAGTTGGATCGATCAAGAGCTTAGCAGCAGTTGCAATTATAGTTCCAATTCTAGCGCTTGGTGTTCCGATATTCGATACGTTATTTGCAATTGTTCGACGTTATAAAAGTGGCAATCCGATTTTTGCACCGGATAAAGGACATCTTCATCACCGGTTGTTGCAACGCGGGCTGAGCGTAAAGCAAGCAGTGTTGGCGATGTACGGTATCAGTATCGTTCTGGGCGGTGTGGCTGTTTTGATGATGAAGTATGCGCGTAGTTTTGCCTTGGTCGCTATTGCTGTATTGTTCACGCTGATAATGTTTGGCGCAAAATGGCTTGGAATTTTCGATCATAACGATAAGCGAGGAAAAAAGTGAAGAAACTCAAAGTAATGACTGTTTTCGGCACCCGGCCAGAGGCAATAAAAATGGCGCCACTGGCATTAGAACTCAAGAAATATCCTGAGTATATTGAATCAATGGTAACTGTTACTGCACAACACCGTGAGATGCTCGATCAGGTGCTGGACCTGTTTAGTATTGTTCCGGATTATGATTTGAATATTATGAGTCATGGACAGACACTGTCGGATATTACATGCAAAGCGATAAAGGGTTTGGAAAAAATATTTGCCGAAGCCAAACCGGATATTGTTCTGGTGCATGGGGACACTACAACTACTTTTGCCGGAGCGCTTGCGGCATTTTATCAGCAAATATCCGTCGGTCATGTTGAGGCTGGATTGCGTACCGGTAATAAGTATTCGCCTTGGCCGGAAGAGATGAATCGCAAACTGACCGGAGCAATAGCTGACTACCACTTTGCGCCGACAACTACTTCTGCGGCTAACCTGCTTCGGGAAAACGTTGATTCGGAGTCAGTATTTATTACTGGAAATACCGTCATTGATGCGCTTATAAATATTGTGCAACCAGATTTTAAATTTCCGGAATCGTTGAATAAAATTGATTTTAACAAGCGGCTTTTAATTGTAACTACTCATCGCCGTGAAAATTTGGGTGAACCATTACGGAATGTCTATCGTGCAATTCGGCGAATAATTACCGAATTTCCGGACACTGCCGTTGTTTTTCCGATGCATAAAAACCCATTGGTGCGAGCTATTGTTGATGAAGAGTTATCTGAATTAGACCGAGTACATTTAATTGAACCACTTGAGTATCAGTTATTTGCCAATCTTATCGCCAGAAGTCACATTGTGCTAACAGATTCAGGCGGCGTTCAGGAAGAAGCGCCTGCACTGGGTAAACCAGTTTTGGTGCTGCGTGATACTACGGAGCGTCCTGAAGCAATCGCCGCCGGAACAGTGCGTTTAGTCGGCACCGATGAAGAAGTTATTTATGAGGCAACACGTCAATTGCTTGCCGATGAGCAGGCTTATGCAAAAATGTCGCAAGCGGTAAACCCCTATGGTGATGGAATTGCCTCTGAACGAATAGTTAGAACATTGCTTTGGAAAAACGGTTTAGCTAAAAACAAACCGGTATATTTTTGTTGATTTTTCAATGCGTTTTTGTAGTACGGCGTGAAATTCTGTGATATAATCAAAAAAGTGGAAAAGAACAATTTTGCAGACTACGGTCTGGCTGCGTCGTTGGCTGTACAGTCGGCTGTTATGATTGTAGCTTCACTGTTTTTTGGTTGGTTTATTGACGGATGGTTGGAGACTTCACCGTTGTTCACCATTGGATTGGCAGTGTTAGGTTTTATTGCTACACTCTATTCCGTGTACAAGAGGTTAATGACAACGTGAGTTTTGAGCAGAAAACAATCAGTAAAGGGATCATGCAGGCATCTGTGGTTGTGGCGCTAGTGTTTGCGATGATCGCGTTCTATTTTTTTTCTTTGTCGGGATTGTTGGCGTTTTTTTTGGGCGGCGTTGTTAGTATGATATATTTTGTGATGCTGCGTAACCGAATTGCGAAGGTTGCGCCCGGGAAAAAGTCTGTCGCTTATATGGTTCGCGGTCTGGTATTGCGATTGTTTTTTATGTTTCTTGCAATTATGGTGCTGATAAAAAGCGGATTTAATCCACTTGCCGTTTTGCTTGGGGTTATGGTAACTCCGGTTGGTAATAAAATTTATTCAATTTTTCTTATCAGAAAGGGAATTAAGGAGTTTACTCGGAGGTAACGTATGGTCGAAAAAGGTTTATTTACTAACTATAGTCCAAATGAGATCGGAGTGCATGATATAGTGCACATCGGCAATGTGTCGTTCAATATGGACACCATTGTAACCACTTGGTTTGGGATGGTGTTGGTTATTATCTTCGCAATAATGGCAACGAGAAAACTACAGCTCAAACCGCGCGGCGCACAGAATTTTTTTGAATCATTTCTGGAGTTTGTCGCCGGTTTGGTCGATGGTTCCTTAGGCATTAAAGGCAGGGTCGTTTTGCCGTATGTCGCGACGCTGTTTCTTTTTATTTTCTCCTGTAATCTTATGAGCGCTATTCCGATGTTGGAAGCGCCTACCAGTGACATTAATACTACAGCTGGACTGGCGTTGTTCGTTTTTATATTTGTGAACGGTATGATGATTTTCAAGCATGGACTGGGGAATTATTTCAAACACTATTTCAAACCGTTTGTTTTCTTTTTTCCGATAAACATTATCGAAACGATGGCAAAGCCTATGACTCTGGCACTACGGCTATTTGGGAATATTCTGGCTGGTGATGTTCTGCTGATCGTATTGAACCTTATTTTACCGGCGTGGTTTCCGGTGCCGACGATTGTCTGGATGATGTTTAGTTTGTTTGTTGCCGGCGTTCAAGCGTTTGTATTTACGTTGCTTACAATTTCTTATCTGTCGGAGTCATTTGCCGAAGAAGCGCACTAGGTCTTGACCGTCATTGACGGACAAAATATATTTATAATATTTTAGGAGGATTTTTTACTTATGGAGCATGCAATTATCGCAGGAGCAACTGCAATCGCAGCAGCCATCGTTGTTGGTCTAGCCGCAATCGGCGCCGGAATTGGTGACGGTTTGGTTACTAGTAAAGCAGTCGAGAGTATGGCACGTCAACCGGAAGCTAAAGGAACAATTCTTACTAACATGCTTATATCTGTTGGTTTGATCGAGGCAGTGCCGATCATCGCCGTTGTTATAGCTTTCATCCTGTTATATGCTAATCCGCTTGCTAAATAGTTAACTGTTCGTTATCCCAAACCAAGCAAAGGGGGAGAAACTTTGTTAGATATTAACGGCACGATTGTCGTGCAAATAATCAATTTTTTGTTGATGGTGGTAATTCTTTCATTTGTTGCTTACAAACCAATCATGAAAATGATGCAAGAGCGTTCGGATAAGATTGCAAATGATTTGGATAACGCTGAAAAAGAACGAGCCATTGCTGAGGAACTTAAACTTGATTACCAGCGTCAACTTAATGATGCTCGTAAGCAAGCTCAGTTAATTTTGGATAAAGCAGTTCAGCAAGCAGAATCTGCCAAAGACGATGTACTAAATATTACCAGAGCCGAAAATGCTAAACTTTTGAAACAAGTGCAAGAAGAAATTGCGCGTGAGCGGGAAAAAATGTTTTTGGAAGTTCGTTCGCAAATTGTAAGCTTGAGTATCGAGTGCGCTGCAAAAGTATTGGCACGCGAGGTAAACAAAGCCGACAATGAACGACTGATTAGCGACTATGTAAGCAAACTGACTTTTGATTCGGCTGGTGAAAAGCATGTCAACTAAGCAAGTTTCGCCAAAATACGCACGTGCATTGTGCGCGGCAGCGAAAGACAAAGGATTGCTTGATACTGTCGAAAAAGAACTTAAAGTGTTAGCCGGAATTTTAGTTGATAACGCCGAATTCGCTGGTGTTTTTTTTAATCCCGGAGTTTCTGTAAAAGCTAAGATTAAAGTGTTTGAAGCGGTTTTTTCCAAGGACTGCTCGGATATTTTTGTTTCTTTTTTGAAGGTTGTTGCCGAAAAACGTCGCGAAGATTGTATCGATGACATAATTCGACTTTATAAAACCTATGCTAACGAAGAACGAAACCTGTTAATTGGTCAACTTGTTACTGCAGATAAACTTGCAGATGTTAATGTAGCAGTGATTGCTGATCGTATAAAGCAATTGACCGGCAAAACGGCGATAATAGAGCAAGTTGTTGATGCTTCAGTCATCGGAGGTTTTGCGTTGCAAATTAATGATATATGTTATGATGGAACTATCAAACGACGCTTGGAAAACATCAAAGCATTGTTAAATGGCAAATAACAGGCAGGTGCCTGAAGAGGTGAGTAACGGCAGATGAATATTAGACCTGAAGAAATTACTGCGATTTTAAGGCAGCAAATTGAAAACTATAGCGCCGAAATCAGCATTGATGAGGTTGGGACTGTTATTTCCGTTGGTGACGGAGTTGCCCGGATTTACGGTCTAAGCAAAGCGATGGCCGGTGAGTTGTTGGAATTTCCCAATAACGTTTACGGTTTGGTGCTTAATTTGGAAGAAGAACATGTTGGTGCAGTTCTACTCGGTGGCGAGGAAACGGTAAAAGAACAAGACACAGTTCGCCGCACCGGAAAAATTATATCGGTTCCGGTTGGAGAAGCATTGATTGGCCGGGTTGTAGATGCGCTTGGGCAGCCGATAGACGGAAAAGGGCCGATTAATATTACTGAGTATCGTCCTATGGAGTTTTTAGCTCCCGGTATTTCTAAACGCCAATCGGTTAAAGAGCCTTTGCAAACCGGCATAAAAGCCATTGACTCAATGATACCGATCGGCAGAGGCCAGCGTGAGCTTATCATTGGCGACCGGCAAACTGGAAAAACTGCAATTGCGATTGATACAATCATTAACCAAAACGGATTGGGTGTGGTTTGTATTTATGTTGCTATTGGTCAAAAAGCGTCTACTGTTGCACGATTGGTAAATATTTTGGAAGAGCACGGCGCCATGTCCCACTCAATCGTGGTTGTCGCATCGGCAGCAGATAGTGCGCCGCTGCAGTATATAGCTCCTTACGCTGGTTGCGCGATGGGCGAATATTTTATGTTCAAAGGTCAGCACGCATTGTGCGTGTATGACGATTTGTCTAAGCATGCCCAAGCCTATCGGGCGATGTCGTTATTATTAAGGCGTCCGCCAGGGCGCGAAGCATATCCTGGTGACGTGTTTTATTTGCACTCCCGGCTACTGGAACGGGCAGCTAAATTATCTAAAGAGCTAGGTTCTGGTTCACTTACGGCTTTGCCGATAATCGAAACTCAAGCTGGCGATATGTCAGCTTATATTCCGACAAATGTTATCTCAATTACTGACGGACAAATATTTCTAGAGAGCGAATTGTTTTACTCGGGCATCCGTCCGGCGGTAAACGCCGGGATTTCGGTTTCGCGTGTTGGTGGTAATGCACAAATAAAAGCGATGAAACAGGTTGCCGGACGTTTGCGGATGACGTTAGCGCAGTACCGCGAGTTAGCAGCGTTCGCGCAGTTTGGCTCTGATTTAGACAAGGCAACTACTATGCAGCTAGATCTTGGACGTCGGTTGACAGAATTATTAAAGCAGCCACAGTATCGGCCGATGCCGGTTGAAGAGCAAGTGGTTACGATTTATTGTGGAGTTAACCGATATTTAGATATCGTGCCGGTCGAAGATGTGTTGAAATTTGAAGACGGCTTTTTGCGATTCTTGCGCTCGAATTACGCTGAGATATTAAAATCGATCCGTGAGAAAAAAGTTTTGGATGATGACTGCGAAGAAACTCTGAAAAAAGCGATCAAAGAATATTCAGATTCTTTCGTGGCCGATGCCCATAGCACTTCAACAGATGTGAGGTGATGAATCATGGCGAGTGCAAGAGATATTCGTCTTCGCATCCGTAGCGTTCAAAGCATTTACAAAATTACCAACGCCATGGATATGATTGCGGCAGCCAGACTGCGCCGGGCGCAGGAGCGGGCTGCGACTAGTTTTCCGTATGGTGTTACAGTTGTGCGGACTATTTCCAGTATGATTGCGTCATGCAACGATATTGTCGACCATCCATTTTTGGTGAAAAGACCGCCTGAGCGTGTGGCTTTTGTGGTTATAAGTTCTGATAAGGGATTGGCAGGAGCTTACAATTCGAATTTGTTTAAAGAAGTACTCAAGCATATTGCAACAGCTGAAGAAGAATTAGCGAAACTCAGTTCTCCAGATGTGCGACTGACAAAAGTTGGTGGACGAAGAATCAAGCGGTCGGCCGGTACCACACAGCGCGCAGATCGGAAAATTGCCGGCGGAGAATTTCTTGATGACGCAATTGCAATGCTTAGTGAGAAAAGTCGTTCAGCCGAAGTCTGTTTATTCACTGTAGGGAAAAAAGCTACTCAGTATTTCAAAAAGCGAAATTATAACGTTTTGCGCGAATATACCGGGTTTTCGGAGCGCCCAAGCTTTGGCGATGCATCCAGAATAGCTAGGGATGTTATCGAAGGTTATCTTGCCGAGCTTTACGATGAAGTGTATATTGTCGCAACCCGATTTCATTCACCGGTGCGCACCAATCCGTTAACGATTCAGGTGTTGCCGGTTGAAAAACGAACCGATGTCGGTGACATTGAACACAATATGATTTTTACGCCGGACGCAGAGAGTGTTTTTGAGTATTTGATGCCGCGATATGTTGAGGTGCTGTTGTTTGCAGCGCTAACACAAAGTTCGGCGAGTGAATTGGGTTCGCGTATGACGGCGATGGGCGCGGCTACTGACAATGCCAAAGAATTGATTTCACAGTTAACGCTGAACTATAACAAAGTACGGCAGGCCGCAATAACTAATGAGTTGGCAGAAATCGTCGCGGGAGCGGAAGCATTAAAATAATGACTCAGGCAATTTGTCTGGCAGGAGGAATAGTCTTGAATAAAGGTAAAGTGACACAAGTAATCGGCCCGGTAATTGATGTCGAGTTTCGTGCCGAGCATTTGCCGGCGATTTATACCGCGTTGAAAGTTGTTAATGATAATCAGGAGTTTCCAATCAATCTGGTTGCAGAGGTAATGCAACATTTGGGTGATAATGTTGTGCGTTGCATTTCTATGTCTTCAACCGATGGCTTGACTAGAGGAACCGAAGTTATTGATACTGGTGAGCCGATAAGCGTTCCAGTTGGTGCAGGCTGCTTGGGACGTGTGTTTAACGTACTCGGTCAGACGGTGGATGATAATCCGGCTGAAGTTATGGCTGATGCTCATTGGCCGATTCATCGTGAAGCGCCGAAGTTTGAAGATCTCGATACTTCTGCGACAATACTGGAAACTGGTATTAAAGTCATCGACTTGATTGCTCCGTACTCTAAAGGTGGTAAAATTGGTTTGTTCGGTGGTGCCGGTGTAGGTAAAACTGTTTTGATTCAGGAATTGATCAGGAATATTGCGACTGAACACGGCGGCTATTCTGTATTCGCAGGTGTTGGCGAGCGTACCCGTGAAGGTAACGATTTGTGGACCGAGATGACTGAGTCTGGTGTTATCAACAAAACTGCAATGGTGTTTGGACAAATGAACGAGCCGCCCGGCGCACGGATGCGCGTAGCACTGACCGGTTTGACGATGGCAGAATATTTTCGCGATACCCAGGGGCAGGACGTATTACTATTTATCGATAATATTTTCCGTTTTATCCAAGCGGGTTCGGAAGTTTCGGCGACGCTTGGTCGGATGCCGTCTGCCGTTGGTTATCAACCGACTTTGGGTACTGATATCGGTGCATTGCAAGAGCGGATTACATCGACAAAAACTGGTTCGGTTACTTCAGTTCAGGCAGTATATGTGCCGGCGGATGACCTTACCGACCCGGCGCCAGCGGCGACTTTTACGCACCTGGACGCGACGACTGTGTTAAATCGCGCCATAACCGAAAAGGGCATTTATCCTGCGGTAGACCCGCTTGATTCTACCTCGCGGATGCTCGACCCGAACATCGTTGGTGAAGAACATTATAATGTTGCCCGCGGAGTTCAGGCGGTTTTGCAGCGTTACAAGGAATTGCAGGATATTATCGCTATACTTGGTATGGAAGAGTTAAGCGATGATGATAAAGCAATTGTTTCGCGGGCGCGCAAAATCGAGCGCTTTTTTAGTCAGTCGTTTTTCGTTGCCGAGCAATTCACGGGAATGAAAGGCAAATATGTTCCGTTGAAAGAAACAATTCGCGGCTTCAAAGAAATTCTCGAAGGCAAGCATGATGCTTTGCCGGAGCAAGCTTTTCTGATGGTCGGCACTATTGATGAAGCAGTTGAAGAGGCGCGAAAATTAAAGGGGGCGTAGTCAATGGCCAGTACGATTAGATTGGACGTAATTACTCCATCCCGATCAGCATTTTCTGATGATGTAAACATGGTTATTGCCAGAGCGTTGGATGGCGATGTCGGAATTTTACCCGGTCATGTGCCTTTGGTAGCAGCGTTGGATATTTGGTCGTTACGCATCATCACGCCAAATGGTGAACAAAAGATGGCAATTAGTGGCGGATTGATGAGTGTTAGTGATGGCAAAATTGTTATTATGACAGCGACTGCTGAGCGGGCAGAGGATGTTGATGTAGCCAGATCGAAAAAAGCACTGGCAAGGGCTGAAGCCGCGCTGGAGTCGACTACTGATACACGCGAGATAGAGATTTGGAAAAATACCCGTAGACGAGCTCAAGTCAGATTAAGCATTGCAACGGTAAAACATTAATTGAATAATATCCGTCCGTGTACTATGCGGACGGATATTTTGTTTTGCTTGAAAAATACTATTTGTTGGGTTAAACTATGGTGGGTTATCGTTGCTTTATTTGAACTTAGGAGGGTGCAGTTGGAGAAGTTAATCATTAGCGGTGGAACACCGCTAAACGGTACGATAAAAATCAGCGGCGCAAAAAATGCGGTGCTTACGATAATACCGGCAGTATTATTGGGTGAAACACCGAGTGTTTTAGAAGAAGTTGCAAATTTGTGTGACGTAAACACAATATCGGATGTAATTCGTCATCTTGGAGCGCCGGTGCATTTCGATGTAGAACGCGAGACTTTAACAATTGACAGTTCAAAAATCAGCAGCTTAGAAGCACCCTATGAGTTGGTGCGTAAAATGCGCGCCTCTAATTTAATTTTGGGACCGCTTTTAGCGCGGTTTGGCCGGTGTCGGATTGCTTTGCCTGGCGGTTGCGCGATTGGCAGCCGTCCGATGGATCTGCACTTGAAAGGATTTGAGGCTCTTGGCGCAAAAATCACTTTAGACTACGGAACCATTGAGGCGGTGGCGCCCAACGGATTGACTGGTAGTAATATATACTTAGATTTTCCAAGTGTTGGTGCGACGGAAAATATTATGATGGCGGCAACTTTAGCAACCGGGACTACTATTATTGAAAATGCAGCCAAAGAACCAGAGATTGTCGATTTGGCCAATTGCTTAAATACTATGGGCGCAAAAGTCCGTGGTGCTGGTACCACGGTTATTCGCATCGACGGTGTTACGAAGCTTCATGGAACGAATCATACGATAATCCCTGATCGTATAGAAGCCGGGACATATATGATTGCTGCCGCGATAACACGCGGACAGCTGCGGTTGGAAAACGTGTTGTGTGAACATTTGGCGCCGGTAATTGCCAAATTGCGCGAGGCTGGTGTGCGGATTGAAGAAGATGTATTTGGCGTGACTGTAACCGGAGCAGATTGCTATCGCGCGGTGGATATTACTACGTTGCCGTATCCGGGTTTTCCAACTGATATGCAGGCTCAGTTTATGGCCTTGATGACGTTGGCTGAAGGAAAAAGTTGCATTACCGAAACAGTGTTTGAAAATCGCTTTATGCACGTTGACGAATTCAAGCGCATGGGCGCCAATGTATATATTGAAGGACACAGCGCGTACATAACCGGAGTGAAGGAATTGACGGGTTGTTCGGTTAAAGCCACTGACTTGCGGGCCGGAGCAGCAATGATTTTAGCAGGTCTTGCAGCTAATGGCGAGACTTCGGTGGGTAATATTCATCATATTGATCGCGGTTATGACCGGTTGGTAAGTAAATTAAGTAATGTTGGTGCTCAAATTAGCCGGGAGCGCTTCGAAGACTAACCCCGGAGGTGATATGAGGAAGCAAGTATTCATCAAATTTGCGGTTTTATTGATAATCATTGCTGTTATTTTAGTTTTTTTGAGTACTTTTGTACTAAAAAAAGAGCTGCTTTCGCTGGAACGTATAGTACTGAAACAGCAATTGGAGATGTTTGACAGCTTGTTACAGACGAAACGGCAAGATTTCGTCAACAAAACAAAAGACTGGGCAATTTGGGATGATGCATACCAGTATATGCAAAGTAGAAATCCCGGCTTTGTAAGTAACTTTCATGAGAACACCTTTATTAATGTTGGAATTAATTATGTCATTTGTCTTAACAAAGATGGACGAATACTTACAGCAGTCGGGTATGATTTGAAAAATAAACGAAGTATCGCTGTTCCAGATGATTTAATTAAAAAGTTGTCACCTAAAGTTTTGGAAACATTTGCAGATAGTTCCGGTATAGTAGCCGGTTATGCCAAAGTTGATGATAAAGTACTGATGTTGGCAGCGGTTCCAATCAACACCAATGATAAAAAATCAGTGTCCAATGGCTGGATAGTTTTTGCAGCTGATATGGATGAAAACTATTTCAAAGTTATTAATCAAATCAAAAACACACATACTGCGCTAGATTCCCGAGATTTTTTCGCTTTGGCGAAGGACGCGGGCACTGGTTTACAGCTTGATAACGGCACTGATGTAGCCATAAAATATAACAGTAATAGTAGCGTTAGCGGTTTCTTTTTACTAAAAGATATAAGTAATAATGCGGTTGCTGGCCTTCGAGTTGATTTGCCGCGTTCGGTTATGCAAAATCAGAATCAGTATATTGCTTATGCCTTGGGAATTAGTTTGGCCATTATTCTGGTACTGGCTGTTGGTTGTTATTTTGTGGTCGGTAGTTTACTAAAATATATCGAAGAATAGTGATGGTGTTATGAAACGAACATTTTTGGTTTGGATGGCATTGATTGTTTTTTTTGTGATGATTGCAGCCACGGTAAGTGTTGTGCTGATAATGAATCATTATGCTTATAATCTGGAAATGGTTGCACTCAAGCAAGAAATGACTTATATTGGTTCAGCAATTGACGAAAAACAAAAAGAATTGCTCGTGCGCGCACAAGACTGGTCAATTTGGGATGAGTCGTACAATTATATGAATAGACCTAACAGCGAATTTGTCAATTCCAATCTTGACACCAACATGTTTCGAACAAACAAAATTAATTTCATTGTTTATCTAAGAAACGACGGACAAGTAATATTTTCTCGTGGTTACGACTATGCTGCAAATAAAGATATCTCAATTCCCAGTGAATTGGCAAGTATGCTTTCACCACGTTCCATAAAAGCGTATGCAGGCGCTGGTGGCACGCTAAACGGCATTATCAAATCGTCCGGGGGTAGTATGATCATTGCAGTTAGTCCGATCATGAAAGCTACCGGCCCAAGTGATTCTCCGGGATGGTTAATATTTGCTTCATATATTTCTGGTAGTTTTATTGGTGATTTATCTGCCCTGAAATATGTGAAAATGGAACCTGTTGATGTTTCATTCACCGAACTCGCGCAGACTGCCAGTAAAGATATTTCGTTAAAAGTTGGTTCGAGTGAATTAATTGTGCCACCAACAGATAGAGGAGCTGTCGAAGGCTACCTGCTAATCAAAGATATTTACAATAATCCGATTATGGGAGCCAAACTGATTTTCGAAAAGAATCTGCGTGAATATATAAATATGCTGCGGGATCGTGTGGTGCTAGTTTTGGTAGTGTTTGCACTTGTTTTACCAATATGCGTGTTGTTATATATGAATAAAGTTTTAGGTTGGTATATTGGTCAATAATTAGCTGTTTTATGGCACAGCGCCGGCTACGGTGCTGTGTTGCTATTTGTTTTACAAGAGGAAATTGTTATGGATAGAGCCAAATTACTTGGCAGAGAAAAGATAACCAAGTTACTGATAAAATTTTCGGTGCCGTCGGTTATCGGAATGCTGGTTAATGCGTTATATAATGTGGTCGACAGCTTTTTTGTCGGTAACTATGTCGGACAAATCGGTTTGACTGCAGTGTCGTTTGCAATGCCGGTGATGATCGTACAGATGGCAGTGGGATTCATGATTGCTATTGGCGGTTTGACATTGATATCAATCCGCCTGGGGCAAAAACGTAATGACGAAGCTGAACGAATTATGAATTGCGCGGTTTTACTGTCGGTAATTGTTGGAATTATTGTCAATATTGTAACGATAGCTTTCTTAACGCCGATTTTGCAGGCGATGGGAGCCGAAGCCGCTGTTGTTTCGTATAGTTACGATTTTACGTATACAATCATGTTTGGTTCGGTATTTATGTTTGTCGGTTGGGGCTTAAATTCATTTATGCGCGGCGAAGGAAACCCGCGGATGTCAATGGTTGTTATGTTAGCGTCAGCAGTTATAAATGCTTGCCTGAATCCGTTGTTCATCGTATATCTCGGATTAGGAATTCAAGGTTCGGCGCTGGCTACGGTAATAGCCCAGTTTTCGACGATGCTAATCGGCATTTTTTATTTCCGCTCCAAGAGAAGTGTCTTGAAACTTCGTGGTGATTATTTACGGTTATCGTATAAGTATGTTCGGGACATTCTCGTGAACGGTATGCCGCAATTTTTAATTCAGACCGCTGCAGGTGTGGTGGTAGTAATTTATAATGGCGCTTTACTAAAATACGGTGGCGACACGGCGGTAGCGGCCGGTGGTATTGTCAATCGGATTGCGATGCTGTTTTTTATGCCAATTTTTGGCGTAAATCAAGGCGCACAACCGATTTTGGGCTATAACTACGGTGCACATAACTTTCACCGGGTGTACGAGACGTTGCGTAAAGCAATCGTTTTGGCGGTGATCATTGCAACGACTGGTTTTGTTATGACGCGATTGATACCAGAGCAAATGGTTGCGATATTTTGTAACGATTCGTTATTAATCAAAGAAGGGGCACATGGTTTAATACTAAACTTGTTCTTCATGCCCTTTATCGGCTATCAAATAATTTCTTCGATGTTTTTTCAGGCGATTGGCAAACCTAAACTAAGCAGTGTGCTTACATTATCGCGACAGGTAATAATTTTGATTCCGGCGTTATTGATGATGCCGTTATTATATGGTTTGGATGGTGTGTGGCTGGCCGGACCGGTAGCGGATATGACGTCAACCATAATTACCAGCGTAATGGTTTGGCGGGAAATTCGCTCGTTAAAATCAAAACAGGCAAAAGTAGATGCCGAACGTCACCTCGAAGACTTGCCGGATTTGCAATTACCGGATACGCGTGCAATATGACAGCACTTTCAAGGAGATATATATGGATCTAGCAACAAGATTACAGGAATTAATAATTAGCGCTGTTGAATCGGTCGCAGAGAAATTTGCGATTAGTGAATTGCCGGTGCTGAAAGTAGAACTGATGGAGCCGCCGCAAAAACAATTTGGTGATTATTCGGTCAATGTAGCAATGCAATTGGCAAAAACTTTCAAAACCAGTCCACGGGAATTAGCAAAGGAGATTATTGCTGAAATTCACCACCCAATGGTTCGAAAGATAGAAATTGCCGGGCCGGGATTTATTAATTTGTATTTGAATAACGAATGGGTTTATGATTTGCTAAGAACGGTTTTTAGCGCCGGTCCGGGCTTTGGTAACGCGGAAGCAAATAGCAAAGAGCGAGTGCAAATAGAGTATGTAAGCGCAAATCCGACCGGCCCCTTGCACGTCGGACACGGTCGTGGTGCGGCGGTTGGTAGCGTATTGGTAAATATTATGAAGGCGGCTGGTTATAACGTATCATCCGAGCATTATGTAAATGATGCTGGCAATCAGATTGATAATCTGGCGATTTCAGTAAATGCCAGATACTTGCAATTGTTGGGGATTGCTGTAGAATTTCCCGAAGACGGTTATCACGGAGAGGATATTCTCGGTACAGCACAACGGATAATCGATCGCGACGGAGATAAACATCTCGCTTATTCGGAAGTTGAGCGTTTGAAAGTATTTAAGGAACTTGCTTATCAAGAGAAGTTACAGTTGCTGAAAGAAGACTTGGAAAAGTTTGGAGTCACTTTTGATGTTTGGTTTAGTGAAAAAATGTTGCATGAAGCAAATGAAGTTAATGTAACTATTGAACAGTTGAAGCGGTTGGAAGACAAGACATATTTTGCTGATGGAGCGATGTGGTTGCGGTCAACACTGTATGGCGATGACAAGGACCGGGTATTGGTGCGCTCTAACGGTATGCCGACATATTTGACACCGGATATTGCTTATCACAATAACAAGTTTAAGCGTGGATTTGACCGCATTATTGACATTCTAGGCGCCGATCATCACGGCTATATGGCCAGAATGAAAGCAGCGATGGCGGCGATTGGTTACGATCCGGAACGTTTGGAGATATTATTATTGCAGATGGTTCGACTGTTTCGCGGCGGCGAGCTGGTAAAACTTTCCAAACGCACTGGTAAAAATGTTACTTTATTGGAACTAATTGACGAAGTTGGTAAAGATGCTGCGCGGTATTTTTTTGTTATGCGTTCGACGGACAGTCAGCTGGATTTTGATGTTGATTTGGCGGTTTCTAAATCCAGTGATAATCCAGTGTTTTATATTCAGTATGCGCATGCGCGCATTTGCAGTGTTTTACGGCAATTGGAAGAGCTGAACATTATGTTGCCGGTAATTGAAAATGTAGATTTGACTTTACTGAATATTGAATGTGAACATGAACTGATTAAAAAAATGGCGCAATATCCGCAAGAAATTGAATATGCGGCGCGATTGCGTGCACCGCATGTTATCGCGCGTTATGCTTTTGAACTTGCCAGTTTGTTTCATGTGTTTTATAATCAATGCAGGATAATTGGTGCGGATTCGGCCGCAATTCGTGATGCGCGGATAATACTAATTTTGGCGACGCAAAACATTATCAGACATAATTGCGCGATGCTTGGCGTTTCAGCACCAGAGCGGATGTAGATTGTTCAGGAAGTTTTATAAAGAGGATATAGGAGATAGTAATGGCTAAAAAAGCAAAAAAAGTTGTTGAGCTTGTTGAGGAAGTCGTAGTGGCAACTGATTCGAGTGCAATACGCAAGCCGGGAATGCGTGATATTGAAGTGGTTTATCAGATTTTAAAAAATGAAAAACGCGCTTTGTTTTTTCGTGAGTTGCTGAGCAAGACCATTGAAGGACGTGACGGTATTCATGATCACAGCTGGGCGCATGTTATGTCGGAGATATTCACACAGATGAATATGGACAGCCGGTTTCATCACGAAGGCAAAAACAAATGGTGTTTGACCGAGTGGATTGCGCAAAACGACGTAAAAGTTTTGCGTCAGTTTGAAAACTCGCAAAGCTCAGTTGAAAAACGTCGCCGTGAGATGGCGTTTGAAGCGATACAAGAGAGTGGTATGGAAGAAGATGGTGCCAGAACCTTTGTTGATAAAAATGAGGATAATGAAGAAGAATAATTTGGGATCGGGGGAATGATGACAAAATATGTTTTCGTCACTGGCGGTGTTGTTTCTTCGCTGGGAAAAGGTATTACAGCAGCTTCATTGGGAAGATTGTTGAAAGACCGCGGTCTAAAAGTTACTATTCAAAAATTTGATCCTTATATTAACTTTGATCCGGGCACAATGAGCCCATATCAGCACGGTGAAGTTTTTGTAACTGATGATGGTGCGGAGACTGATTTGGATTTGGGGCACTACGAGCGGTTTATTGATGAAAGCTTGAGTAAAAACTCTAATGTTACTGCCGGTAAAATATATTGGTCAGTAATTTCCAAAGAGCGAAAAGGCGACTATTTGGGCAGTACTGTTCAAGTTATTCCGCATATTACCAATGAGATAAAAGAACGTATTTATCGGGTCGGACGCGAGGATAACGCGGATATTGTTATTACCGAAATCGGCGGTACGGTTGGTGATATTGAAAGCTTACCGTTTTTAGAAGCCATTCGCCAAGTGAAAAAAGAAGTTGCTAAAGACGACGTACTATATATCCACGTAACGCTTATGCCGTATCTCGGTGCTGCTGGTGAGTTGAAAACCAAACCTACCCAACACAGCGTAAAAGAGCTGCGCAGTATCGGTATTACGCCGGATGTTATCGTATGCCGGACTGAGCATGATATATCCCGGGAAATGAAAGAAAAAATTGCGATGTTTTGCGATAGCGATGCGGATGCAATTATCACCAATAAAACGATGCGCAGCATCTATCAGTTACCAATAGCCTTACATGCCGAAGGCTTTGATGATGTTGTTTTGGAGAAACTTGGCATCGTTGCGCCTCCGCTGGATATGATGCTGTGGCAGGGCATGGTTGATAAAATTATGAATTTGAAAAAATCTGTTAAAATTGCGTTGGTTGGCAAGTATGTCGCGCTTCATGATGCTTATATGAGTGTTTATGAAGCATTGCGCCATGGTGGAATTGCAAATGATTGTGATATTGAGATAAAATGGATCAACTCCGAAGAATTGGAAGCGAAAACTGCTGACTTGGACGAATATTTTGGTGATTGCAACGGCATATTGGTGCCAGGCGGTTTTGGTGATCGGGGTATTGAAGGTAAAATAATCGCTATTCGTTACGCGCGTGAGCATTCCATACCATTTTTCGGATTGTGTTTAGGAATGCAATGCGCGGTAATTGAGTATGCGCGCAATGTCTGCGGGATGATTGATGCCCACTCTACAGAATTTGCTCCGGAAACACCGTATCCGGTTATTGATTTAATGGAAGATCAGGTGGCAATTGAGAACATGGGTGGCACGATGCGGTTAGGCGCATATCCCTGCCGGGTAATTCCAAACTCTTTAACCTTTGACGCGTATCAAGATGAAATAATATATGAGCGTCATCGTCACCGCTATGAATTCAATAACGCCTATCGTGAGTTGCTGACAGCTCGGGGGTTGGTAATTGGCGGCGAGTCGCCTAGTGGCCGGTTGGTAGAAATCATCGAAGTAAGGAATCATCCTTGGTTTGTAGCGACTCAATTTCATCCAGAGTTCAAATCCCGTCCAACTAAACCACATCCGTTGTTCAAAGATTTTGTTACGGCAAGTGTTAAAGCAAAATGATTTTATTCGCCCCTCGTAATGGGGCGTTTTCTTTTTGAGGTGTTAATGAGGAAGCGTGCGGTAGCTCTGTATGTAATTATCGCAGTATTGGCGCTGATGTTTGAATATTACGCTTACCAACCATTGACTGCGAAAGTTGGAGAGCTTTCGATTATTAGCTGGCAGCAACTGCCGACGATGGTTGCAGAAAATGTAAAAACTGTCGGGAAGGGAAACAGTGTACGTCCGGTGTTGTTTTCTGAAACTTCGTCGTGCCTTGAGTTAGTATCCGGAAACGAAGGCAGTGTTGAATATCGCATTGATGTTCCGGTGGTAAGCGATCAAGATATTCGTTGGCGGACGATGTTTTTGTCAATGCAAGGAAACGGACGAGTGGAAATTCGCGGTTTTGATAGTTTCGACAAACTCGTGGCTACCAGCTGTTATATTTTTTCCGGCGATGTTATGCCAAGCTCGCAGCTTAAAATGCATAGTGAACGTTCCAAGTATAACTTTGTTGGCGGTTGGGTAGAAGAACGGAAGAATATCGGCGACGTTATGCGAGAAGATTTCGCTAGTGAAGCGGTTAACATAAAACGTTTGGAGTTAACCTTAATAGTTGAGAATGGTCAGCATGCCTTGATTGAAGATTTTAGTTGTGCTAGAGACAACAGCAAAGCATTGATTGTTCAAACGCAACCAATTCAAGCAATTAAAGGGGAGCAGGTGACGGTGTTCGTTCCGGTTCGAAATATTAGCAACCGGGTTATTAAGGATGCTCTTGTAAAATTAGCAACGCCCTCTGGGTTCGGCATCATACCGGCCAGCAAAGGAATGCTATTAACATTGAATCCTGGCGAAGAAAAAATACTGGAACTGACTTTTTTTGCAAAGCGTTCATCAGAAGTCAATCTAAAAAAACCTTGGCAAGTTGGAATTATGGCCGATGGTCAAATGCTTGGTCAATTGAATGTTGATGTAATCGATGATAAGCCCGGAAAAATATTTTATGTCATGACAGACGACTTAGAGGTAATTGATGCTGCCGGGTACCCCAAGCCTTGGGGAGAAAGACAGTCTTGGATAACTTCAGAAGAAATTTATATTCAGATGAAATCTAAGTCCGAAGAGTTAAATGCGATAGCTGATCGTTATAACGCGCATTGGACGCATTATATCGCCTGGCCGATTATTCGTGCTGCGCAGGAAATGGCGATTGCAGGTTGCAGTGGCTGGCAGGATACTGTTGCTGCAGTAACTGAGTCTGTTAGAACGCAATCTGAGCGTGGTCATGAATATGGCTTGCATATGCACTCGGATTATGATCCGTTATTACCAGGAAACTCACTTTCAATCAATTACCAAAAAAATGGATTTTGGGCGAATCATTTGCGTCATGGTTGGGCGCACAGTATAAAGTCCATCGGCGGATATGATGAGTACGATTCGCGCACCGGAATTCTGTTTTCGTATATTTCCGAATTACAAAAACTTACCGAAAAATCACCGTTAGGAACCAGTATCAGTGCGAGGGCTGGGTCGTTTGATTATGGTGTTGGTGCCGGAGATCAGACTAATAGCTATCTTTCTTACCGGAAAGTCGGCTTGTTTGGGTCGAGCGATGCACCGGGAAACTTAGGTGAATTTGTTTCGGCTGACTATGGAAAGGAAATATATTTTTCGCGTCCCGACGCAATTGAAAAAACGGTTGTTGATTTGTCCAGTGTCGGTTTGGTAGAATTTTTGCCGACACCGATAAAACGTATCGAATACGATTGCGATTCATTGACGGAATTGAACCAGAAAGTCGATCTCGGTGTAAGCGTTTTTACGGATAATATACTTATCCGAGCCGGAGTTCATGCAATAATCGGCTTCACACATGCGATGTTTGTTATGGGAGACGGTGATTGGAAGTCAACCTCTGGCGGCGCTTTTGACAAAATCGCTAATCATCTTGATTATGTTTACAATAACTACGTTGTTAGTGACCGGGTAAAATTTGCTACAGCCAGCCAGCTGGTGAAAGAGTATTTGGATTATTATTCACCGCAACCGATTGCGATTACTGAAGCATTGATCCAAGACAATGCCGGTTGTGCTGAATACAAAGTTGCCGTTCTTGGAAAAGATATTATTGCAAATTCCGATTATCAACATTTATTAAAGGTAAAATTTCCTTTGCAGCTACGTTCTAGTGCATATGCTGCTGCAATCTGTAAAAACGGAGAAATTATTGCATACTACTACCAATTACCGGTAGTTGACAACGACCTGGAATTTGTCTATAACGATAGTGCCGCGGCTTACACCGTTCGCATTTGGCATGATTCGAATCTTAGCCGGTTATTGGTGTTTTTTCGAGAAATAGCTGAGAGTTTTACTAAAACTTGGATAAGTGATAAAAAGCTTTTGTAAAAAAGTTTTTTAATGCGTTTGCGCTAATAATTATTTATAATTAACGTGGTATTTAGTAAGCGTTGGAGGTAGAATGTTCGATTTTAAATTTCCGATACTGGTTATTGACGAAGACTATAGTCAGCATACTATCGGCAGCTTACTTGTTCGCACTTTGTGCGAGCAACTTGAGAAAACAGGATATAAGTTACATGCCGGGTATAGTTTTTCTGATGCAATGCAAGCGCCGGTAATTTATACTAATTTATCTTGTATAATTGTTTCGGTCGAAGCTGAAGGCATGAGTTTCAAGGAACGAATGGATGTTATTCGGGAAATTCTGCTAAACGCCCATAGTCGCAGTCCGTACATGCCGGTATATTTATGCGGTGAGCGTAAAAATGCTGAAAAGTTACCGCTTGATGTGTTACGACGAATTTTTGGTTACATTTATATTTATGAAGATACAATTCCGTTTATTGCCGGACATTTGCATCAGGAAATAACCGAATATCACATTAAATTATTACCGCCATTTTTTCGCAAATTGACAAAGTTTACCAATAATGCAAAATATTCCTGGCATACCCCCGGGCATTGTGGTGGCGTAGCTTTTACAAAGACTCCTGTAGGCAGGGCGTTCTTGCAGTTCTATGGTGAACGAGCATTGCGATCAGACGTCTCGATTTCGGTCAGTGAGCTGGGTTCGCTACTTGATCATACCGGCCCGATTGGTGAGGCTGAGCAACAAGCAGCTGAAATATTTGGTGCTGACTATACTTTTTTTGTTACTAACGGTACTTCAACTGCTAATAAAATGGTTTGGCATGCAATTGTTGCGCCAAATGATCTGGTGTTGGTTGACCGCAATTGTCACAAATCATTGTTGCACGTAATTACGATGATCGGTGCGATTCCGATATATTTTACGCCTACACGCAATCGGTACGGTATCATTGGACCGATTTCGAGCGTTCAATTTTCAAAAAAAGCTATCGTTGAAAAAATACAAAATAGTCCGCTCGCGGCAAGCAGTAACGGAAAAATTCGCATGGCGGTTATCACAAACTCAACTTATGATGGAATTTGCTATAATGCCGACCGGATTAAAGAGTTACTTGAAGGAACGGTAGAATATTTGCATTTTGATGAAGCCTGGTTTGCCTACGCGAAGTTTCATGATTTTTATGAACACCGGTTCGGAATGTCAGACAGTGCGAAGAACTCAAAAACCACTGTGCTTACAACTCAGTCTACGCACAAGTTGTTGGCAGCACTATCACAGGCGGCGATGATTCACATCAAAGAAGGCAGCAGTCCGATTAATTTCAATCGATTTAATGAAGCATTTATGATGCATTCGACCACTTCGCCACAATATTCAATTATCGCTTCCTGCGACGTTGCGGCAAAAATGATGGAAGGAAATTCCGGCAGAACACTTATACAGGAAACATTGGATGAATCGGTTGCGTTTCGTCAGGAAATGCATAAGTTAACTAAAGAATTTGGCAAAAAAGACTGGTGGTTTCATGTTTGGGAGCCTAAAGAATTTGCCAAGAATGAACCGGACATTGATGAGGACATGTTGTCGTTTGGTTATTATGCACATGATTCTGTAGATTGGCAATTGCGATCAAACGATGACTGGCATGGTTTTGGTGAATTAGAAGAAGGGTTTGCCCTACTCGATCCGATCAAGATAACCTTGCTTTGCCCGGGAATGACCGAAGACGGGAATTTGGCTGAGTCTGGAATTCCGGCGTTAGTTGCCAGTAAATTTTTAAGTGAACGCGGTATCGTTGTCGAAAAAAGTGGATTATATAATTTTCTGGTATTGTTCTCGATTGGCATAACTAAAAGCAAATGGAACAACTTGATTATCGAAATGTTATATTTTAAAGAGTTTTACGATAAGAATGCCAAATTGGCGGAAGTTATGCCGCTGTTTTGTGCTGAATATCCGGTATATAGAAAAATGGGGTTGCGGGATTTGTGCGATAAGTTGCATCTTGAATATTACAACAACAATACTGCACGATTAATGAATGATATTTACACAGTATTGCCTGAGCAGGTGTTGACCCCAAAGGATAGTTACGCAAAATTTGTGCATGGACAGATAGATGCAGTGGCTATTGACGGATTGCTTGGGCGAATTGCTGCAACCATGGTCGCTCCATATCCGCCGGGAATTCCACTGATAATGCCAGGTGAGCGATTTTCGCATGATGCTCGTTCGATAATTGATTATTTGAAATTTTGCGAACAATTTGATACAAATTTTCCCGGTTTTGAATCTGATGTCCATGGTGTGCAGGTGAAGGAAGATGGCAATGGTAAGCGGCGTTACTTCATCGACTGTTTGCAAATGGATGAGGACTGACAAATGTCAAATACAATTAAACTTTCGGCGCGTTTGACTGCAATTGCAAACATGGTGCCAACCGGCGCAAAGGTTGTTGATATTGGTGCCGATCATGCGCTTGTTCCGATATTTTTGCTCCAAAAAGAAATTTCTGATTTTGTGATTGCAGTTGATGTAAATTGCGGCCCGCTTGCCGCTGCCCGACAAAATATCCATAAATACGGATTTGACAAAACTATTTGTGTTAGATTAAGCGATGGTTTTGCCGAAATAACTGCCGGTGAAGTTGATACGGCGATTATCGCTGGGATGGGCGGCTCGCAAATAGTAAAAATATTGGATGACAAAATTGACATTGTCAATCGACTGAATTGGCTTGTTCTTCAACCACAGGAATCTGCAGCATTGATCAGGGAGTGGTTGATAGTTAATAATTGGGAAATTGTTGACGAACGATTAATAGAAGAAAATGATATTATTTACGAAATAATCAGAGCGGCAAATGGTCAAAAAAAGAAAGATCTTTTGGATAGTTTTGTGACATTGACACTGCCTTACGAAGTCGGCCCAATTTTATTTCGCCGTCGTGATCCGCTGTTGGTAAAAATTATTGAGGCTAATGTTAGCTGTATCGAACGAATAATTATTGAGATGAACAAAGCCAAAACGATTGACAAGAAAAAAATGGCTGAATTAATATTAAAGAAAATCGAATTAAACGGAGTGCTTGATTCGATGAGGTAGAAATGGCAGTTAAAATCGCACAAGTTATAGAAGCAATTGAAAAAATCGCCCCAAAACGCTTGGCGGCGCCGGAAGATAAGATTGGTTTGCACCTTGGTAATCCGGCAACCAGTGTCGAAAAAATATTAACTACTTTGGATGTTACGGATGCGGTAGTCGATTATGCAATACAAAATGGCGTGGGTTTGATAATTTGTCATCATCCGTTTATTTTTAACTCACTGAAAAATATCCGCGAAGACTTGCCGCAAGGGCGTAAAATTGCGAAGATCATTCGTGCAAATATTGCAATATATAGTGTGCATACCAATTTTGACGCTTGCAATGGCGGAATAAACGATATTCTGGCGAATAAATTTGGTTTGACGGACATTGAAGTGCTTGGCGATGAGCGAGCGGAAAAATTATTTAAACTGGTGGTGTTTGTGCCGGTTGATGCGCTTGACGTGGTGCGCGACGCTATCTTGGAAGCCGGGGCCGGTAACACGGGGAATTACAGCCACTGCACTTTTATAGCAACAGGTGAGGGTAGTTTTAAACCATTATCCGAGAGCAATCCGAGCTATGGGAAAATTGGTGAAATCAGTATAGTGCCTGAATATCGCCTGGAAACAATAGTGCCGGAAATTTTGCTGAACAAAGTTGTAAAGGCAATGAAAAAAGTGCATCCTTATGAAGAAGCGGCGTATGATATATTTTCGACAAAAATTGATGGCGAAGCTATTGGTTTGGCGCGCAGTGGATATTTGAAGCAACCGCTTACTTTGAAAAGATTCGCCCAGTCAGTCAAAAAACAACTTGGCGCGGAGCGTGTCAGCTATTGTGGTAATTCGGACAAAATAGTTAGTAAAGTCGCTGTGTGCGGCGGAGCCGGATCCTTCTTGCTGAATACAGCGGTCATGAAAGGCGCTGATGTATTTGTAAGCTCAGAATTCAGCAATCATCATTTTGTTGCTGCTATGGAGCAGGGACTTGCGCTTATAGAGTCAACTCATTTCGCGACCGAGAATGTCATGCCGAAGGCTTTTGCCGAATATTTGCGCGATTATGCACGACTATGTGGTTGGAAGATTGATGGCGAAAACATTATAACTAACGATTTCACAATTGATTATTTGAAAACATTATAGGTGAAGTATGTTAAATGAAATAGTTATTGGTAAAAAATTGAACGCAGTACTGTTGGTGCGGGTGGAAGCATCGGGAACGACGAAAAACGGCTCTTTTTATGCGCGTGGTACGGTTGCCGATAAAACCGCGACGATAAATTTTATTTGTTTCGACGATGAAACTGCAAAAAAGATTTGTGATAACGACAATAAACCAATGCAATTTACCGGACTCGTTCAGAGCGATAGTTATTCCGGTGGCAGACAACTTAAGGTGGAGCGGGCCGAGGAGATTAATTTGTTTACTGATATTTCACATCTTCCGATTGATGATAAAGCTGTCGAAATTGAAAAATTGACTACTAGTTTTGAACAATTGTGTGCAACCTTTGAACGACCAGGCTTTGACAAGTTTTTGACATGGTTGAAAACGACAGATTATTTTAATGCACCAGCCAGTATAAATTATCACGGCGCTTATGAAGGTGGTTTGTTAGAACACTCATTGTCGACATATGCTAATCTGAACAAACTTTGTAAAAGTTTTGAAATCGATATTCCGCTTGAAAGTCAGATCATTACAGCGTTGTTTCACGATCTTTGCAAAACGAATTTTTACGTCAAAACAAAACGCAACGTCAAAGAAGACGGTGTCTGGAAAAGCGTTGACAGTTACGCCTTTGAAGATAAATTGCCACTCGGACATGGTGAAAAATCAGTGATTATGTTGATGAAGTATATTGATTTAAGTATTGAAGAGACAATGGCTATTCGTTGGCATATGGGTGGCTGGGATGAATCGGCCCAGGGTTATGTGGGGGGGAAGTCGATATCGGCGGCTTTTGCGGCTTATCCGTTAGCCGTTTTGCTGCATATGGCGGATATGGCTGACAACTATCTTTGCGGTAGGAGATAGCAACGGTGAAAAAAATCGTTGTTATTGGTGATTACACACTGGATATAATAATAAAAAACGTTGGTATCGAAAACGCGCTCTGCCGGTCGGCAATGATTGATATCATTCCCGGCGGAGTGGGGCGAAATGTGGCGTTGAATTTGAAAAATCTCGGCGCTGACGTGGTTTTTTTAACTTCGTACAACGGTTCTACTGCCGGAGTTGTTCTCGAATGCGACAGCAAAAAAAATAATTTAACGGTTCGAAATATTTCCGGTGAACGACTTAACATTTTTTGTGCAGAATTAGATAATCATGGTCAGGTACACAGGGCATTTTATGAAATTGCCGAATTAGAAAAAATTGCTCCGGAAGTGTTAGTAGCCGAGATTGAGCGGGTGAAACCGGATTGTGTAGCGCTTGATGCAAATCTATTGCCAAAACAATTAAGTCATTTATGTTCATGGTGTGTGAGTAACAATGTAGAATACGCTCTTGAAGCTGTTTCGGCACCAAAAGCCAATCGTATTCTCAATGCAATTCCCGGGTGTTTGCTGGTGAAATTAAACCAATTTGAATTGCAGAGTATGTTTGGAGAAGTTTATAGTAGCAAATCTGAGATTGAAGTCGCTGCCAAACAATTGGTTGCAATGGGTGCGCACAATGTTATAGTATCGCTAGGAGCGCAAGGAAGTATATTTGTCAACAAAGAAACTGAATATTATTATCCGGCTGGAGAAATATCGGTAATAAGTGAAAATGGTGCTGGTGATGCGATGTTTGCCATGGCGCTGCTATCCATTCTGCGAGGTGCGCCGCTTGATGTGGTTGCCAGGCGCGCAATTGCTGCCGCAGAACGGACATGTATGGTTGACCAATCTGTGTGCCAAGATTTGAACATGAGGGAACTATGACCAATCGATTAAAACAGTTTTTTCGGGCATTCACGGCGAAAATAGTTAGTGATGATTTGAAATTTGTAAAAGCTTGGCTGAACGATAATGAATGTGTGCTGTTTTTCAATATGAGTATCATTGATCAAAAACACTGTATTAATGTAGCTCATACCGCGGAAGCGCTTGCAACCGGGTTGAACGTTGATATGGGACTTTTGATAAAGGTGGCGCTGTTGCACGATTGTGGGCGAAAAAATGGTGATTTAGGTATTACCGGAAAATCGTTTACTGTAATATTTGATAAGGTTTTTGGATATGAGTTTTTTTTATTACTTAATTTTTTGAGTGAACTGAGATGGTTTAGCCGGATATATCGTTTGATAGAAGTGTACTATCAACATTCCGAACGTAGCGCTTCGGAGTTAACGAAGATTAATTGTAGTGCCGAGAGTGTTAAAATAGTTTTATCTCACCATAAACCGGCAACGGGAACTGATTGTATTGAGTTGAGATTACTCAAACAAGCAGATTCTATGAATTGAGTTATACGTTTGTAGCGACAGATAATTAATGCTATAATCAATAGCTATATGAGGTAGCGATGGATGAAATAAATAAGACACATATGAAAATCAAGTTAGAGAATGAGCGACGTCGACGAAAACGCAAATTAATCAAGGCTGTATTTTTTACTTGTCTGTTCATTTTCGTAACGTTGATTTCATTTTTATTTTTTACTGAACACTCTTTGAAAAGTATTGTTCTGTCGCCGTTTCTCGGTAGTAATCGGATAAACATCATTGTTGCCGGAATAGACGCGCGGAATAACGACGTTGGTCGCGCTGATACATTAATGCTGATTACTATTGATCCTGTAGCTAAAAAAGTTTATCAGATATCCATTCCGCGTGATACGCGGGTGTTTATTTCCGACTTACAACCGCCAGATGATTGGGACAAAATTAATGCCACTAACGCCTATGGCGGTCCTGAAGTTACCAAACGAACAGTCGAAGAATTTCTGGGAATAAAAGTTGATTATTGGGTGGATTTACGGTTTAAGGCCTTTGCTGATGCTATTGACAAAATCGGCGGATTGACAATTGATATTGAAGCGCCAATGCATTATGAAGATCCGTGGGACGATGATGGTGGGTTGATTATTGATTTTCAGCCGGGAACGCAGAAACTTAATGGAAAAAAAGCAATTGAATATGTTCGTTATCGTGATTATTTAGGTGATATTGGCAGGGTACAGCGTCAAAGTGTTTTTGTAAATGCACTGCTAAATCAGGTAGCAACTCCGGTTGGGATAATCAACCTCCCAGGCGTGGTTAAAGATGTTTATGGTGAGTTGAACACTGATATGCCGTTGTCGCTAATGCTATCACTGATTGCTATATTGCCGGACGTTAAGAATAACGGCGTTGTTGCGCAGATGGTGCCGGGGGGGCCGTTATATATTGATGGCATAAGTTATTGGATACCGGATATAGTAAAAACACGCGAAATGGTGGCAAAGGTTGAAGGAATAGTTCCGGATGCCACTTACATGGAAGAAGCCAATCAATTAGCCGAAAAATATACAGCATCTATACCTGATGAATCTCGAACGTCTGTTGAGGCGCCTACAGATGAGGCGAAAACGTTAATTGAAGAATCGAAAACCGGTAATCAGTTGGTCGCACCGTCTTCATCTAATATTATTTCAACAAAACCCAAAAGAGCAAGCGATACTTCCACGGCTGCACCAAAAAAAATGACACCAAAATTACCAGCAAGATCTACTAATAGTGTCAATAATAATTCTGTTGGCAAGAATGTTAATCAATGATTGTAGAAAATTGCTTAGTTGATTTCAGACTTTGTTTTTAACGGAAAATTGTGTATAATGTCATGGTTAATCATAAATATTGGAGGAATTAAATGTTTGGTTTATCAGTAGATATTGGTATAGACTTAGGTACAGCGAATGTAATTGTGTTTGTAAAAGGTAAAGGCATTGTATTGCGCGAGCCTTCTGTGGTTGCAATTGACCGTGACGACAACAACAGTATTTTGGCAGTTGGCGAAGAAGCAAGACAGATGCTTGGTCGTACGCCGGGAAACATTATGGCAATTCGTCCCCTTAAAGACGGGGTTATTGCTAATTATGATATGACTGCGGAAATGATGAAATATTTTATTGGTAAAGTTGCCGGCCGAAGTTGGTTTTTTCGACCACGCGTCATGGTTTGCGTCCCTGCTGGTGTAAATCAAGTTCAACAACGTGCAGTTATTGAAGCAACATTGCAAGCTGGAGCCCGTAAGGCGTATTTGATTGAAGAGCCTATTGCGGCAGCGATTGGTGCCGGAGTTACGATCGCTGATCCTTGCGGCTCAATGGTAATAGATATTGGCGGCGGCACTGCTGATGTTGCTGTTCTCAGTCTCGGCAGTATGGTTGTTGGTGAATCACTAAGTACTGCTGGTGGCGACAAATTTGACGAAGCACTTTTACGTTTTATTCGTAAAGAATATAATCTGATGATTGGTGAACGAACAGCTGAGGAAATCAAAAAAGAAATAGGCTGTGCAATTGCTGGCGAATATCTTGAAGAAAAAGAGGTTCGTGGAATTGATTTGATGAGCGGATTGCCGCAAACCCGGATGATTTCGTCAGATAAGACAGTACAAGCCTTCGCTGAATGTTTGGAGAGTTTGGTGCATGGGGTGAGAGCCGTTTTGGAAAAGACTCCACCAGAGCTGGCTGCGGATATTTATGACCGCGGTATTGTTTTGACCGGTGGCGGTTCATTATTGCGCGGTTTGGATAAACTTATTGAGCGCGAAACCGGTATTAGCACCTATTTAGCAGAAAACCCGTTGGATTGCGTGGCATTGGGAACCGGTCGGGCGCTTATGAATTTAGATAAAATCCCTGATGGATTGGTTATGATGAAAAAGGTCAATGTCAGATAAAAATATTTTCCGGTACAGTTTTGTTGTTTCCTTGTTGTTGACAGTTTTTTTCTGTTCTGAAACACTTGTTGGCGCTGTTTCGGTTCAAAATATCGAAATAAATAGCAAGGCCAACGAAGAAATTGTTATATATCTCAATAATGTGAAAAACTACTCTATTGAGAAAAATGACTTAGATGATCAACTTGTTGTTAAAATTGCCAATAATCCAGAATATACCTGGACTACTGAAGTTAATTATCAAAGCAAACTTATTAATGACGCTAAACTTACGAATATTGCCGGTGTAGGCAGTACGCTGATAGTGCAACTGAAAAAAAAATTTATCTATAATGCAAAGACGATGACGAACCCAAAAAGGGTAGTGATTTCGTTGCTTGATCCGCAATATAGTTGTGTGGAGCATAAGCTGACCGATGGAGTACTATTCAAAGTAGTTAATTATGTGACGTTTTCAGGGAAGGTGCGTGCCTATGTTTTGGACGTAGATCCTGAATCGGATTATCGGTTGCGGGCGCTACTTGACGGAAAGGTAATGGGACGTACCAAGCTTAGCAAATTTGCCAATCGAGTGGATATTTTAGCGGCCGTTAATGGCAGTTATTTTGCGCCGGACGGCGAAATTATCGGTGCGTTAAAAATCGATGGTGAGATAGTAAGCAGTGATAAGTTATCCCGCGCCATCGCTGGATTTTTAGAAACCGGTGAATTACAGATTGACATTAACAAATATCAGGGTAAGGTGTTTTTACCAGACGAAACCATGGTTACAATTGATTACATTAATCGTATCCGTTATAAAGATTCGCTGGTGCTTTATAACAAGGCGTTTGGTGAACGTACACTGACAAACGATTTTGGTTGCGAATATTCAATTGTTGATAATATCGTTGTAGCAATAACACAAGGTAATTCTGAAATTCCTGATCGTGGAGTAGTATTGTCCGCAATTGGTGTTGCGAAGGAAAAGCTCAGTGGCCTCAAGCTTGGTGATATTGTAAAAATTTCGCAAACGTTAGGCGGTAAAATCGATAATTGTTACGACGCGATTGGAGCCGGCCCGCAGTTGATTAAAAATGGTAAAATTGCGATTACAACAAAACAAGAGAAAGTTTTATCGGATATTGCCATTGGACGGGCGCCGCGAACGGCGATTGCTGAAACTATAGACAAGCATATTCTCCTGGTGGTGGTCGATGGCAGGCAAGCGCATAGTATTGGTATGACATTAAGTGAGCTTGCGGAGTTTTTGTTGAAATATTCGGCACAAAAAGCGATGAATCTTGACGGTGGCGGTTCAAGCGCGATTCTCGTGCATGGCCGTGTTTTATCACAACCTTCAGATGGTCGCGAACGGTCGATTGCCAGTGCAATTGCTGTAGTTAGAAAATAATATATTGATTATTGGAGATGAAATGAAGCGTTTAAGAAATGTTTTTTTACTGATGCTGATAGTGTTGGCTATACCTGGAATAATATTTGCCGGACAGATCGTCGATCATACCAGTGTTTTAACCGGAACAGTATTAGCGCAAGGATTGGCCGTGCCAGGTCAAAGTGTTAAGCAAGGCGATGTAATTGTTATGGTGGATACAATTGCCGGACCGGCGCCGGCAGCGCGTGCCAACGTTAAAGGAACGGTCAAAGAGGTACTAGTCAAGGCCGGAGCTAATATCAACGTTGGACAGATTGTGGTGCGAATCGAAGCGCAATAGGTCGGAGGAAATTAACTTGAAAAAAATATTAATCGCAGTAATAGCAGTTGCTGTTGTGTTATGTTGTGGCCTGGCTGCTGCCGCCGTGGATATTATGCCAATAGACCAAATCCAAATTGGTATGCATGGTATTGCTAAAACTGTGGTCGACGGGTCGCGTATTGATGAATTTGACGTCGAGGTACTAGGTGTACTAAAGGGCAAAGGCCCGAGCGGAGACCTTGTTTTGGTGCGCACATCCGGAACGCTGATCGATAAAACCGGCGGGATTGCAGAAGGAATGAGTGGTAGCCCAGTATATATTAACGGAAAGCTAGTTGGTGCAGTTGCCTATGGATGGGGATTTGCTGATCATAAAATTGGTATGGTCACTTATATTGGCGATATGTTAAAAATATTTGATTTTCCAAATACTGTCCGTCCGTCAGTAAAAACACCTGAGCAACCGATAATCAGTGATGAAGCTTTCAGCAAAAATATTGAAGATATTATCGCCAGGGTCCACGCGCAGTTAAGAGATGACACAGCAGCGAATGAAAATACTATAGTTGTTAATCCTAAACTCAAGCTTTTTGCCGGTGGTTTTAGTGATCAATCAATAAAAATACTGCAAGCGCGCTTGAAAAATTATGACATTGTGAATTATTATGCATCTGATCTTCCTTCAGGTGTAGTGCTGGGGCCATTATTACCAGGTGGTACAATCGGAGCCGAGTTGGTGCGCGGTGATACCACGATGGGCGCTATCGGAACTGTAACTTACGTTGATGGTGATAAAGTATTAGCTTTTGGTCATCCGTTTTTGCAAAAAGGTGCGGTTGACTATATTATGACTAATGGATATATTTTCCAGGTGGTAAATAGTTTGCAAAGCGCATTCAAAATGGGAGTGGCCGGAGAGCCGGTAGGAATTATTAATCAAGACCGCGGGGCGGGAATTGGCGGAAAAATCGGTAGCTTCCCCGGCGTTGTTCCGTTAACCGTGACAATTGAAGATAAGACCAGCAAGCGAAAAAAACAATACTATGCGCAATCTGTTATTGATGAAACACTGACTCCTGAATTACAATCGCAGTCAGTGGTGAGCTTTATAGATAAGACTATTGACAGAGTTGGACAAGGTACAGCAAAAGTTACTTATGAAATAACCGCGCGCTATATGCCGGGTATGGAAATAAAACGTAGTAATATGTTTTATAGCGACAAGAGTATTTCTGCAGATTGCATCGGTGAATTACGTGAACTTTTGGCGGAATTGACAGCCAATCGCTTTAATCCAGTCGAAATTCTCGAAATTGATGTTGATGTTGAAGTGACGGAAGAAAAACTATTATCGTCGATTATTGAAGCAAAAGCCGATAAAATTGATGTCTGTGCTGGCGATAAAATTAATATTGAAGTTACCACGCGGCCTTATCGTGGCGAAGTGGTTAAGCAGATCATAGCGTATACCATTCCAAAGGATCAGCAGGCCGGCGAAATGATGCTCGAAGTGCGCGGCGGTTCACAACAAACGCTGGCGGAAATGATTAATCAACAGCAACAATTAGCAAACGCCGATTTACTGCAGGTGTTGAAGTTAACCCGCATAAAAGATACCTCTTTTGAAGAAGCGCTAAAAGAAATGCTTGAGACTGATTGCAATAATGAAATTGTTATAGAACGGTTGGATTTTCCGTCGGAAATGATGAAACAAAGAAGCACTAATTCGACTGCTAATCCAACGGATAATAGTGCAAAAATGGTTGACTTACTAACGTTGTCAACAACTAGCTCCATGCCTTCGATGAATTTCTCTGCTAGTTCGACAGCTGATAAAGTCGTTGAGGCGAATAAAGAAAAAAAGCAATCGCACGAACAAATAAAATTCAAAGTAAAGACTGAATATATAATAATCGGAGATACTCAAGTGGTAGTGAATGTTTTGCCAAAAGCAAAATAGTTTACTAGAACGGGTGATAAATGTTTGAAAGACTTTGTAGCTTAATCGGTAAAAGTATTATCGGCAGTTTTGAAGGATTGGGAAAATTTCTGATATTTGTTCTTGATACTTTTCGTTGGATGTTAAGAGCTCCGAATATTCGTCACCTATTTCAACAGATGGCGCATTTAGGTGTGGATTCGTTGCCGATCGTTACGCTCACTTGTTTGTCGACTGGCGCAGTAATGACGCTTCAGTCGGCAAGTGAATTGATAAAATTCGGCGCTCAGGCGTCTGCCGGAGGCATGGTTGCAATTGCCATGTCGCGCGAACTCTCGCCGGTATTAACAGCAGTGGTTTGTGCCGGACGGGTTGGTGCGGCATTGACGGCTGAAATTGGTACGATGAAGGTAACCGAGCAAATTGATGCGTTGCAAGTTATGGCGACTAATCCGATTCGCTATTTGGTCGTACCGCGGGTGTTGGCTTGTATTCTTATGATGCCGGTGCTGGTCGTTTATGCTGACATTGTTGGTGTAGCCGGTGGATATATAGCTGCTACTGCGGCAAATATTGATGGTGCAAGTTTTATTAATTCAATCAAAATGTTTTGCACTCCGCATGATATGTTTGGCGGATTGATAAAATCTGTATTTTTTGGGGCAATAATCGGAGTGGTTGGCTGTTACAAGGGAATGGCGACTGAGCCTGGTGAAAAAGGCGTCGGTCAATCAACAACCAGCTCGGTAGTAACGGCGATGTTGATGCTGTTTTTCAGCAATTATTTTCTGTCGTTACTGATTTTCACCTAAATTCCGGTTTGCGAGGCTAAATGATTAAACTAACTGATATCAATATGACTTTTGGAACCAGACAGGTTTTGAAAAACATCAACATTCATATTAAAAAGGGTGAGACTTGGGCGCTTATTGGCGGCAGTGGCTCCGGGAAAACGACAATAATCCGGATTATTGTCGGACTGCTTAAACCAACTCGTGGCGAGGTATTGGTCGAGGGGGATGCAATAATCGGCGCCAGTGAAAAAAAGTTAAATCAGATACGCAGAAAAATGACGATGATATTTCAATATTCGGCATTATTTGATTTTTTAAGTGTCGGTGAGAATGTTGCGTTTACACTGCGTCGCGATCATGAGCCTGAACCGAAAATCAAAGCGACAGTGCAGCGGATGCTTGATTTGGTAGGACTTGGACATACCGTTAATATGATGACCGGAGAGCTTTCCGGTGGTATGAAAAAACGTGTTGGTATTGCCCGGGGAATAGCTGCTAATCCTAAAATCATTCTTTATGATGAGCCGACATCCGGACTTGATCCGGTGACTACTGCCGGAATCGACCGACTTATTTCGTCGATTCAAAAAGAACTTGGCACGACTTCAGTTGTTGTCACTCATGATATGCATAGCGCTTATCGGATTGCTGACAAAATTGCGTTTTTATATCAGGGCGATTTGCTGCAAATCGGGACACCGCAGGAAATCCAGAATTCGAAGATTCCACTGGTGCAGCAGTTTATTAATGGTTTAGATTACTTGCCGGATATCAAGGAGGATGACGATGGGGTATAGCAAAGAAGCCAAAGTCGGCTTGGTATTTATCGTCGGCGTGGCTTTGTTTATTGTAATGGCGTCTTTCCTTGGCGCCTTCAAATCCAGTGATAAAGGTTATGAATTTACTGCTACATATCGAGATGTTTCAGGTTTGTATTCCGGAGCCTCGATTCACTTTGCCGGTGTAACAATTGGTCGTGTTACAACAATTAAACTTACTCAGGATATTGTTGAAGTAGGGTTGTTCATTAAAGAACAATATCAAATACCTGAGGGTTCGTCGATAACGATTGCCACATCAGGGGTGCTTGGTGATAAATACATTGATATCTCTGCTCCGCAGAAACCAAATGGTAAGTTTATTCAGCCGGGTGCTTATCTAATAGGAAAACCGTCACAGATGGCGGCAATGCTGGAATCAGCGGCTGAAATCATGGCCGGAGTGCAGCAAATGGTGAAGGCGGTAAATACATCACTGCTTGGTCCTGAGCAGCAAGCAAGTTACAGGAGAATTATTAGTAGTGCCGGTGAAACTGCGGATAATGTTAAACTGTTAACTGCCAATACTAACAAAATACTTGTCGCCAACCATGCGAATATCGAGATAATGATGTTAAATTTGCGGCAAATGTCACAAACATTGAATGATTTTTCACAAAAAGCAAATCGCTTTATAACGGTGTTTAACAAAGATGATATTGCTGCAACAGACATGCGGGATACTATTGCAAACGTAAAGGATTCAACTGCACGTTTGGATAAAATTTTGACGGCTTTGGAGCCAACACTCACCGATCCGCAAACAGCTGAAGACATCAAGCAGACTGCGAAAAATGCCCGAGTGTTGTCGGATACTTCTGTGGATTTGTTGAAAAACAATAAACTTGAGTTTCATGGTGGTGGTGAGATGATGGCTGGGGCTTTTAACGGTAGTATTCAGACCAGCGCGTGGGCCACTATGGATATAAATAAAACATCGTTTGGCTTGCTAGGCTTTGACAACATTGGCGGAACTACTAGTACGAATAGTACAACAAATGCTGGTGGTCTGAATTTGCAATATGGTATACATAGTACGGATGGACGTTCCTATCGTGTAGGATTGGTTGACAGTCAACCGGGTATCGGCGTAGATATGAACTTCAATGAAAATCTTTGGAAACTGTCTTTGGATTTATATAATCCGAATGATCTCAGCATCAAAGCGCGCATCGATGTTGCTTTGACTGATAATATATACGCGGTATTACAAAATTACCGAATCAATCAATCGCCAAAAGATATTTATCTAGGAATAGGCGCAAAATTTTAGTAGTGGAGGAAATATGAAAAAAACTATTATTTTACTTTTAGTTACGTTGATGCTAATAACAGTAACAGTTTCAGCGGCTGACACTTTAAACCTTACCGTGCAACAGGCGGTGACGTTAACACTACAAAACAATCCGCAATTGCAGCAAGTGCTGGCAAAACGCGACCAAGTATCTGCGCAAGTAGGGCAGGCTGAAGCCAGCAATTGGCCGACAGTCACTTTGTCGGACAGTTTTGATCCGTGGGGTTATCAATCAGCAACATATTATGGTCTGAAAGCAGGTACGGGTTATCCGAGTGGCAATTATACAATCAGCGGAGATTCCGGTATCACTAACGGATTGAATGTGGCCGTGCAGTATCCGCTGTTTACCGGTGGCGCAATTACTTATGGAATCAAACAGGCGAAAGCCGCATTAGACGGACTTGATCAACAAGTGCAGTTGACCAGACAGCAATTAAAATATAATGCGTCATCAGCTTACTACACAGCTGTAAATTGGAAAAACCAAGTGGTCGTGGCGCAAAGCAATGTTGATACGCAGAATGAACATTTGCGCGTGGTTAATGCGCAATATAATGCCGGTGTGGTCGCAAAATCAGACGTGTTGCAAACACAATCAGATCTGGCGAAAGCGATGACGCAGTTAATTACCGCGCAGAATTCCTATGCAATAGCAATATTGGCTTTGAAGACGACAATGAATATTTCTTTGGGCACGGATATTGTTCTGGCAGAAGATTTAAATATCAAGCAGGACAGCCTAGATAAAGCAGCGCTTGTAGACTATGCGTTAAAAAACCGTCCGGATTATCTCGCATCAAAAATTGCAATTCAAGGCGACGAATATGCGTTGAAGGTAAGTGAAGCCGGTTATTATCCGACGATTGCGTTAGGAGCTACATATTCCAACTCTTTGACCAATGACGCGTCTAGTCCTTTCAAGAGTACTAATTATGATTACAATACATACAATTCGAACTCAAATCAAGTGGCTGTTAGCGCAAATTTACAGTACAATGTTTTTGACGGTTTTTTAGTTAAGAATCAGGTAAAAGCCGCGACGGCGCAAATAGCTCAAGACCAACAGGCCTCTGAGTTATCACGTTTGCAAGTAATTCTTCAAGTAAATCAAGCTATTGACCAAATTGGTACCGACTTAAAATTAATTGCTGCCAATAAGGCTTATTTGGATTACGCTACCGAAAACTACAAGATCAATGTAGTACAATATGCATCCGGCGTAACGACTAACTTAAACGTTATGACCGCGCAAAGTGATTTGGCTAATGCGCAATCACAGTACTGGAATTCGTTATATTCTTTCAACAAGGATACAGCTTCTTTGGCCTTGGCAACCGGCGTTCCGGTTCAATAATTTCTAGCTGTGGGGGAGAAAAGCAAAATAGAGTTATTTCTATTTTGCTTTTTTCGCTGTGAAGATTAGTTGATTTATTATAAAAGCTAATAAGGAGGTGAGTGAAATGCGCTGGTATAAAATTGTATTTGCAATATTATTTGCGTTACTGTTAATCATTGGCTTACTGGCGTTTTTGCTCACCCGTCATATGACTACGCTCGGATTGGATATGGTGTTGTCAAAAGCTATAACCGGGGCATTAGGCAACAAAGTTGTAATTGGTAACGCGCGTATTGTTGATTTTCGTACTATTGAGATTGACGAGGTTACGCTTTTTGACAAATTTGGACAGCCAATAGCGCGCGTGCCAAAAACCGAAGTGAGGTTTTCGCCATTTGGGATATTTTCCGGATTAGCGCCGGATAATTTTATCAGTTCGATTACGGTGTATGATGTACAGGCGTTTTTGGTTGAACGCACAAAAAACACCTGGAATGTTGAAGAAATTGGCGAAGGACTGCCGAAATCACCAAAAATAGAACCGCTAAAATTTAAACCGGAAATCCGTATTGTCAATGCAACGGTTTCGGCTAAATTCGCCAGTGGCGCTCAGAACATGGTCAGTGAAGTAACCGGTATATTGGATTTATCTGAAAATGATATGGTTCGTTTTAAAGCTAATATTAATAAAGCTTTGGGAACTAAAGTTACGGGGAGCGGTTATTATGATTTAGCAAAAGATAAATTGGCCTTATCTATTCACACGAATAGAATTAATTTGCGTGATGGCAGCTTTTTATTTATTTGGAAAGATATTCCCGAGGTTGAAGTAAAGTTGCTTAGCGGTTATGCAAATAATCTCGATGTGTATGTTACGATCGCCAAAGGGCAGGAAGTGAAATTTTCTATCCTTGGTGATTGTATCGATGCCGGTGCGGATATTTTCGGTGTTCCCGTACGGAATGCGTTTGGTCGTTTGGAAGTCAATGAAAAGAAGGTGTCGATACTCAATGGCCGGGCTTCGGCATTTGGTGATACGGTAAACATCACCGGCGATTTTAATTTTGCGCCAAAAGATTTTCGTGATTTTGAACTTAACGTCGTAGTTGTCGGTAAAGGTTTGCATACTTCGGTGGTTAATCGGTTTTTACCGGGTTTTATGCCGGTTGATTGTCAAGTTGATGTTGTTGCGGTTACCCGCGGGAAACTGGCTGCGCTCAATGTTGAAGCCAGTATTGAGGCAAATAACGTCTCAGCTTTTGGCTATAATGCGCAAAAAATACAAGCCAAAGCCGCAATAATTAATGGCAGGACTATTGTGGTATCGGACGGTTTGGTTTCAGCCTATGGCGGTGGGGTGCGGTTTTCCGGAGACTTTGATATTGATAAATTTTCCTATAACTTGAAAGCTGCCGGAAGTAATGTTAATGTCAGCCAGCTTCCGTTTGTGGCAAAATACAACAATAGCGCGCGTGCGTCATTTTCGTTGAGTATGTGCGGAGATAAAACAGATTATGTTAAGAGCATTACGGGAAATGTTGCCGCTCAAGATATTCACTATGATAAATATGTTTGCGATAGTGCTGTAAGCGGTTTTTCTTACGATAACAAAAAAATTACGATCGACTATTTAAACGGTAGCGCTTATGGCGGCCAATTTAGCGCCTATGGCAAAATTGGGCAAGAACTGGCAATAAAAGTGCGGACAATTGGAGTCGATGGTTCGAAACTCGCTGCTTTATTTGGTCAAAAACAATTGAGCGGTACGTGTGATGCATCAATGGATATAAATGGAACAATTGTGCAACCGGATATCAATATTGAGATTGGAGCGGTTAATGGTAAAATCATCGCGCAAAATTATAAGAGTATATTGGCAAAATTAGAATTAGTTGGGCGTGAATTAAAAGTCGAAAAAATCGAAGCCCGCGATGCAGGAGATGGTTACGCCCAAGCGTCCGGAACAATCAACTTGGATGATTATGCGCTTAAGCTGAGTGGTGATTTTTCGAATGTTTTAATTCAGGATATCGTTCGCTCGATATCACCCCAAGTCAAAGTTTTAGGTGCAGTTAATGGCAATTTTGAACTGGGTGGTTCACTCAGTGAACCGTTATTGGCAACTGAGCTGTCAACCGGAAGCATAGTGTACGGACGCTATCTTGCCAACAGTATCGTTGGAAAACTTGAGTTGACCAAAGGCGGGTTAGTATTGCGCTCGCTAAAACTGCAAGCATTGGGTGCGGAAGTTACAGCAGAAGGGACTTGGCAAAATTATAGTGACATGGATTTTTTAATTAAAGCTAACGGCATCGATTTGGAAAAACTACCACAAAATATTGGCGAGAATAATTTGATAGGAACAGTTTCGGCGAAAATGTTTCTTAAAGGAACTATCGATGAGCCAATGTTGTTTGGTAAAGTGACAGCACCGGAAATATCATACAATAAAGAAGCATTCACTGGCATTTGGGCAGAGCTTTCGCTTAGCAAAGATGTACTAGATATTGGACAAGCTGAGTTACGTCATAAATTTGGTTTGGCAAAATTTGAAGGCAGCATTAGATTAGATAATTTGGTTTTTGCCGGTAGCCTTTCGTTAAAAGATATGGATATTAGTGACCTTATGGCGACCGCTGGTCTAAAAGACGAGAACAGATTGAATGGTGCCTTGTCCCTGCAAAGCGAATTCAGTGGAACTGTTGAAAATCCAACGGTGAAAATTTCAGCGCAAGCACCGACGATAACGAGTTATGGTTTTGGTTTGGACGATTTTGTCGCTGAATGCTATTTTTCAAATAAAACTCTGACAATCAGCAAGTTATTTGCCAAGCGGGGTGACAGTATCTTTGCCGGAAAAGGTGTTGGCGAAATTGACGGACCGTTAGCGATGGAAGTAGGTGCGCGCAATATCGACGCTTCTTTACTGGCAAAATGGTCGAGCAAGGAGTTGCCGTTGACGGGGAACTTATCAGCAACTGCACAGATTACCGGGACTTATAAAAACCCTGCTGTTGCGCTTTCGGTAACACTAGATAAACCAAGTTATGCAGGTACTCAACTTGATGAAATATTTGGTCTGTTAACAATAGATAAAGATAAGGTCAACGTCAATCAAATATTGTTAAGTAAAGCTGGTTATAAGGCGACTTTAATTGGCGAAGTTCCGTATGATGCAATGTCATTAAAACCAGTTGCTGACGGTTCCAACGCGCAGATGAACTTGAAATTCACTCTTGAAGAAACTGACATGAAGCTATTACCGTTGCTGTTTAGCGATAAAATTATTTATGCAGATGGACTAATAGGCGCAAATGTGGTTATCGGCGGGACACTACAGACTCCGTTGTTAAACGGGAATTTTTCAGTGAAAAATGGTACGTTGCAATTGGCGGCACTCAAAGAAAAAATTAACAATGTTAACATTGACATTGTTGTACAGAATAATAGCGTAAATATTAACAAAACACATGGAGAGATTAATAACGGAACGGTAGATATTTCCGGAACGGGAATGTTGTTGGGCTGGAAATTGGTGAATTATGGATTTTCAGCAGTGTCAAAAAATGTGGATATCAACACTAAACAATATTCATTTCCAATAGCGCTTACATTAAATTTAAATGATCAAAAAGGGAAAGCGAAGTTATCAGGGAATTTATATTTCAAAAAAGGCGATATTGTTGAAGTGAAATTAAATTCACTTATCGGAACTACTTCAAACGATATTGGATTTGTTATTCCCGACATTGATTTGGACGTTACTGTCGACCTTGGTCCAAAATTGCGGGTGTATAATCCGTTTTTCTTCGATTTAATTGTAACAGGCAAAGTCCATTTCGGCGGTTCAACAATATTGCCTGATAACCAAGGGCAGATTACTACTGTGAGTGGTCAAATTACTTACATGAATAATGAATTTAACATCGAACAAGGCGAAGTTGATTTTAATCGTAGCGGTTCGAATATTCCGAATGTTAATATTCAGGCAAAAGCATCAGTCAGTTGTCCGGATCCGATAAATCCCGGAACTGTGCCGCCGAAAATTTACACTATTTATCTGACCGTGCAAGGGACTGCCGACAACCCGATCATTAAGTTGTCATCGGATGGCGGTTTATCAGGAAGTGATATAGGCTATCTTTTGACGACCGGCCAGGCGCCGCAAAGCAATGGCAATGCCCAACTAAGTCAAGCCTTTGCCAATCAAGCGATCAATACCGGTTTGCGCTTCGCGCAGTCAGCAGTTTTTGGCAGTGTTGGTTCATCGGTTCGAACGAATCTTGGTTTAGACTACTTTAGTCTGAATCGTGCGGTATTGTCTGCCAATATCGGCAGCAATAACAATCAAAATAACGTTTCCAACCAAGAAATTTATCAGCTGGAGGTTGGGAAATATCTTTTTGATAAGTTATTGTTGAAGTCAATGATAGGAATAGGCTATAATTACTACCAGTTTCAAGTTCAATACGATTTATGGCAAAAATTATATTTAACTGGGTCAATAGATAGTCAGCAAAATAATAGCATAATTTTGAACAAGATATGGACGTTCTAAGGAGAAAAATGTTTAGCAGTAAGAAATATTTGACGATGCTCGCATTGCTACTAATATTAACAATGTTATTGCCAACAGTAGCGCTGGCAACTCAATACGACGGAAAAATGGTAACGGATGTTGGAATAGTCGGGACGACTAGTGATATTTCCCAACCGCTGATGCCGTTGTTGCGGTTACAAACCGGAATGTTGCTCAGTGGAGATATTGTTGATAAAGATGTAGAAATGCTTACACAATGCGGCTATTTCTATCGGGTTTCTCCGCGTTATGTGGAAAACCCCGGCGGCGTTTCAGTGATTTATGATGTTATGCCAAACGTCATCGTAAAATCAATTGTATTTAAAGGCGATACAATCTACAAACCTGAACAATTGATACCATTACTGGATACTCCTGTGGGACAGATATTAAACAACCGGGCTTTGCAACAAGGAATTCAGGCGGTTTTGAAGAAATACGCCGAGGATGGTTACGTGTTGGCAAAGGCCAGTGATGTCGATGTTGCTATGGATGGCACGATTACGATTACTTTAACCGAAGGAATCGTTGAAAGCATTGTAGTGTCCGGTAACGACAAAACTTCAGAATATGTAATAACCCGTGAATTGCGGATTAAAGCTGGAAAACCGTTTAACAAGAATGATTATGTGCGCAGTTATCAGCGTTTGAATAATCTTGGCTTCTTTAGTGATGTCAGCTTTACTTTCCCCCCGGGACGATTGCCGAATCAAATTGATGTGGATATAAAAGTAAAAGAAGGCCGTACCGGGCAGTTTAATATTGGTGGCGGCTATGCAACCGGATCGAATAATGGTGGTTTTTTTGGTACGTTAGGTGTTGGCGATACCAATTTATTTGGTACCGGTGATGCTATTAACTTGCAATACGCGCTTGGCGGCGGCGGAATGAATAATAAAAGCATAACGTTTACCCGTCCGTATCTGACCGAATCTGGGACATCGCTGTCAGTTAGTATCTATGACAATTGGTCATCGAACACTGATTATGGTTTAGTAAATCCGAATACTCCGCCAGTGGGAGGCTGGAGTCCTTCGCCTCCGGCACCTTCACCACAAGCTTATCCTTGGTCAAACACAAATTTATACAGTCAGGCGCGCTCTTCCTATAATACCCGTGAAATAGGCAGCTACGTAACATTGGGTCAGCAATTTGGTGAATATGAGCGGTGGTATGCCACGCTCAAGACTCGGAATTTTTCCTATGAAGGTAATCCTTATGGCCCGATCGATTATCAACAGCCGACGATTACTGTAGGCACAGGTGCTGGATCGTATAATCTTCCCAATCCGTACTATGGTTTTATCAATAAAAACTTTGGTACTTTGAACAGTGTCATGCTGTCGCGAGTATATGACAGTCGGGACAATGTATTTGCGGCTACGTCGGGACAATATCAATCGGTGTCCTTGGAATCAACCGGTTTAATTCTAGGCGGCAATTTTACCTATCAGAAATTAAACGGAGAGTATCGTACCTATATGAAAACCCTTTGGGACCAGACGATAGCCTTTAAGGCATCCGGCGGTGTTGGTTTTGGTGATGTACCGGAAGTTGGCGGTTATTACCTTGGTGGTCCGGACAACCTGCGCGGTTACAACAGCGGTCAATTTACCGGATCGGCAATGGTCTATGGTACGTTGGAATACCGTATTCCGGTTATCGAAAAGATTCAGGCGGTTTTGTTTACTGATGTTGGACAGACTTGGGCACAGTCACGAACTTATAACCCGGCTTATGGCCCGGTTGCGGGGATCGACAGTGGTGATTGGCGCGCTGACTATGGGATTGGATTCCGTGTAGTTACACCAATCGGTCCATTACGGTTTGATTGGGGCTTGCCATATTCTTCTGCTGATGCCGACGCCTTTGGCGGCGTACATTTCTACTTCTCAATGGGCGCCAGTTTCTAATTTTTGATCCACTAGCTCAGTCGGTAGAGCACCTGACTTTTAATCAGGGTGTCGATGGTTCGAGCCCATCGTGGATCACCAAGACAAATACAGGCTTCTGCGGCATTTTGCCGCAGAAGCCTTACTTCTTTGATATGCAACCGGTATGCAACGCGAGAAATAAGTCGTCTGAATTTAGCTTAATTCAGGATTATTTTTCGCGTTTTTTCTATTCTTGCGATAGGTTTTTAAAGCGTCCTTGATGTCGGCGATCATGTCGATTTCTTGATCGTTTAAGCGGTCAGAGATTTTGAGCGCGATACGAAGGATTACCTGAAGTAATATATATAACATTTTAATAGCTCCTTGTTCCGCCGGTGGCGGATTATTTTTTTTGTTTGGCGTGAAAAAAACAATCCGGATGATGGCGGCGCACGCGGCCAATGGTCAGTATAGTGTTAAATTGCTTGGATTATGTCGAATTTCGCACACTTTAGCCTGAACGCATCATTTGTTACCTGTTTGATCTGCAAACCGCGTGCAAAGAAGTTTGCGCCTTATTTTGATTTTGGAGATATAAATCAAAAACAAGCTCAAAAAAATGAGCTTGCTTTCAAAGATGACAAAATTATTTATTTTGATTGCTGATATATTTCGATGGATTGGAAAGCATATCGACCGATTTTCGATAACAATCCTTGCCATCATCAACTCTGCCAAGATCGAAGTATAGTTCGGCGAGGTTGGAATACAGGTCCGGAAGGTTTTCAAACGCTGAGTGTTGCAGGTAAATCTCTTCGGCGGCAATAAACGCTTTTAGTGCCCAGTGTTTTCGTTTATTTGCTTTGAGAATTTTGCCAAAGATTAAGTTGCCGTTGGCGCTTGCTATTGGCAGGTTGCTTTTTTTGCTCAATCGCAGCGCTTTTTTGCAGTAATCAAAAGCATCAACAATATTGTTACTGACAAAATAAGCATCGGCTAAATAGTAATAAGCAGTAGCGGTTTTGATCGGCATGTTAAAAGTTTCAATAATTTCTGTGGAGTGCTTGATTTTCGCAATACCGAATTCGTAATTTCCTTGTTTAACCTCAATCAGTCCGATATTGCCTTCGGCGTGCGCCATACTACCGGTTTGACCGATTATTTTGCTGAAAACAAATGCATCGCTTAAATATGCTTTGGCTTCATCCAAATCGCCCAGTTTGAGCAGGGTATAACCGATATTATTGAGAACGGTACCGATGTACTTGCTAACGGAGTGTTCGCGTGCCGTTGACAAAGCGGTATTGAAGACTGAAAAGGCTTTGGTTACCAAGTTCATCGTGTCGAGCGACGAAGCCAAATTAATCAGGCAGCGCACGTGGACATCCTTTAATACCAGTTTTTGCGTATTTATAACATCCAGGCAACGCTCGTAATATTCGACCGCCTCACCGCAGTTGAATGAGGAGGTTTTGCACTTACCAAGTAAAAAGTAACTTTCAGCTAAATAGACGTGCAAGTTATGTTGTTCTAATTTAGGCAGTATTCGGTTAATCGTTGATTCACATTGCGTAAAATCGTCGATTTCATAATAAGTTTTACCCAAATAAAAATCACAGATGAAGCTATATAAATCCAAGTTGTGTTCAATCATCTTGCTCTTGATGAAGCTCAAGCGGGTGATAGTCTCGTCAAAATTCCCTTGCTCGTTATTATTTACGGAAACAAGCCATTCTTTAAGCAAACTATTTATTAAATCCGTGTCGGTTGAAGAATTGCTGGAATGTTTATCGTCGTCAATCAAGTAAGACATCGACACGCCGAGTTTGTCGGCGATAAATGAAAGATTTTCGTACGATGGAAACAATTTTCCTTTTTTGGATAGGCTACAATAAACTGGACAAAAAAGATAAGGACATGTAAGAATAATATCAAAAAAGTAAGGGGAAGAAAAACATGTCCGAAAGAAGAGAAAAACGAACTTTCACCGAGGAATTCAA
>Ga0172379_10000455_pt1 | contig 103468 bp, 92 predicted proteins | sample GrowelOW334metaG_FD_119756 | JGI IMG/M metagenome (GOLD analysis project Ga0172379, IMG submission 119756) | Groundwater microbial communities from an aquifer near a municipal landfill in Southern Ontario, Canada - Groundwater well OW334 metaG | ecosystem: Environmental > Aquatic > Deep...
ACTCTCTCCCGCTCCCGTAGAAGGGGGCCCCGCCATCGCCCGCATTACCCACGCCGCGGGTTTGGGGGGAACTGGTTCCCAGGGGCGCGGGGGAAGGGAGAGAGTCTCCCCTGCGCGACTGTTTTAAAAAGTGGGTGAGGTTGAAGGTAAGGGCCTTTCATTTTATATGATGAAGGAAATGCGGTTCTCAGCGGTGATCACGCACTATGATTGCGGACGCTTCCTCCCGGATGCGCTGCGCTCGGTACTGGCCCAGGAGCCCGCGCCCTTGGAGGTGCTGGTCGTCGACGACGGCTCCACCGACGACACCCGAGAACGCGTGCGCCCATTCCTCGACAAGATCCGCTTCATCGAACGGCCTCATGCCGGCCAAGCCGCGGCCCTCAATGCGGCGCTTCCTCTCTGCCTGGGCGACTGGGTCGTTTTTTTGGAAAGCGACGACGTCTGGTCTCCCGGAAAACTCAGGATCCTCTCACGGGCAGCCGGCCAGGATCCGCGCTTGTCCGCGATCCAGCATTCCCTGCTCCAAACAGATGAGCGGCTGCGGCCGCTTCCGACGGAGCTTCCTTCGGCTTCTCTGCGCTGGACCTTGGAGGATTTCCTGGCCGACCGGACCCTGCTGACGGGGATGAGCGGCCTTGCCGTGCGCAGGGAGGTCCTGCTGGGATTGCTCCCGTTGCCGGAGGAGCTCCTGACCTGCGTTGATGAATATCTCCAGCCCAGGCTCCTCGCCGTGGGGCCGATCCTCCACCTGCCCGGCTCCCATGCCCTGCGCCGCGTGCACGGCGCCAATCACTATGCCGGCGTGCGGGAAGACCTCGACCGCTTGCGCGCATACCTGCGCCTTCGCCGTTCCAACGCCCGGCTGCGCGAGGATTTCCTGAAAGAAAAAGGGCTTTGCGCCTCGAAGGCCCGACTCTTCCGTGAAAGCCGCGAAGAATCGGAGTTCGAGTTATTCCTTGCGCGCCTGGAACACCGCTGGAGCGATGCTCTCTCCTGCCTGCGCGGCTTGGCCTGCCGGTATCGCGGCGGCTATGCCGCATTCAAGATATTGACCCTGGGGCTCGCCGTCCTCTCCCCGGGCATTTACTGCGCCGCCCACCGCTTCTATGAAAAGATGCGGCTAGGGCGCCTGCGCCGGACGCTCCTGCCGTAAGAACCAACTATTTTAGAATCCCTTGAAATCAGGCTCGTACTGCTTATGCCAGAGCTCAAGCATGAGCAGGGCCCATAGCCGGTAGCCGTGGTCCCGCCGTCCGGACTGATGCTCGTCCCACATCCCCTCCAAAGCCGCTCTCTCGAAATATCCCCGCCCGAGCGCATCGGAACCGAGCACGTTATCCTGCCAATAATCCTTGAGCCTGCCGCGAAACCATGGCCCCAGCGGGATGCCGAATCCCATCTTCCCGCGCCGCCCGATAGCCCTGGGCAAGCGGTCCGCGAAGGCCTTCTTCAATATCCACTTATGGCCCCTGAGCCCCTTGAGTTTCCAATCCCCGGGCATTCGGAAAGCCAGCTCCACGAACTCGTGGTCCAGGAAAGGAGAGCGCGCCTCAAGGGAGTTCGCCATGGACGCGATGTCCATCTTGGTCATGAGGCACTCGGGCAGATAGGTGCGGAAATCGGCATACAGGAGTTGGTTGACGAAATCCTCTCCTTTGGCCTGTTGGAAGACCGCGTCGAGATAGCGCACGGCATCCGCCCGCTCGCAGCCCTCCTGGATGCCCATGGCTTTGCGCATGGCCGGAGTATAGAGCCCCTGCTTGTCCTCTTCGGAGAAATAGCACACCATGCGCAAATGACGCGCGGGAAGGTCCGCGAACGCCGCGGAACGGAGGAACCGCTTGGCGCGCCACGCCGTGGAGAAGGGCGCCTGCTTCTCCGGCAGGAATTCGGCCCCGGCGCGAAGGAGCTTGCGCATCGGCTCGGGCATGACGTCGAAAATGCGCGCGGCTTTCATGGCGAAGTAGCGGATATAGCCCGCGAAATTCTCATCCCCTCCGTCGCCGTTGAGCGCCACGGTCACGAAGCGCCGCGTCTCGCGCGAGACATAGTAGGACGGCAAAGCGCTGGAATCCGCATACGGCTCGCCGTAATGCCAGGCGAGTTTCGGCAGCACCTCGGCCATCTGCGCGGTCACGATGAATTCCTGATGGTCGCAGCCGCAGGCCTCGGCCATGATCCTGGCATAGGGGAGTTCGGAGAACTCCTTCTCCTCGAACCCGATGGCGAAGGTCTTGACCGGCCGGGAGGAGAGCTCGCTCATGAGCGCCACGATGATGGAGGAGTCCACCCCTCCGGAAAGGAACGCGCCCAAAGGCACGTCCGCGATCATCCTCAGCCGTACCGCCTCCTTGAGCTTCCCTCGGATGAGGGCGCAGGCTTCCTCGACGTCCGTGGTGATCGGCGGCTGTCCCAGCGGAAGGTCCCAGTATCTCTCGATGGAGACCTTCCCGTCTTGAAAAGTCATGTGGTGCGCGGGCGGAAGCTTATGTATCCCGGCATAGATCGTATGCGGACTGGGGATGTACTGCAGGGACAAGAAATAATCGACGGCCTTGGGATTGAGCGCGCGCTGGACGCCCGGCCAGACCAGGAGAGAGCGCAGTTCCGAAGCAAAAGCCAGGAATCCGGAACCTAAGGCATAGAAAAGCGGCTTCTTCCCGATACGGTCGCGCGCGATGAAAAGCTTGCGCGCGCGGCCGTCCCAGATCGCGAAGGCAAACATGCCCCGCAATCTCCGAAGGCAGGCGGGCCCTTCCTTCTCGTAGAGAGCGAGCAGGACTTCCGTGTCCGTGCGGGTCTTGAAGGGATAGCCCTTCTGCTCCAGCTCCGCGCGAAGTTCCTGATAGTTGTAGATCTCGCCGTTGAGCACGATGGTCTTGGTCCCGTCGGAGCTCGTGATGGGCTGGCGGCCCGTGCTCAGATCGATGATGGAGAGCCGGCGCATGGCCAAGCCCGCGTACGCGTCGACGAAGGATCCCTCATCATCGGGCCCTCGATGGATCAGAAGGTCATTGGCCTTGCGAAGAAGGCCTCGGTCCACCTTATCCGGCGAACTATAGACGATTCCGCAGATTCCGCACATGGTGATGGACGATTATATCAGTAAAAACAAGTCCGTCGTTGCCCCGGCTTTCGCCGGGATGACATGGCTGTCAGTAGAGTTGGAGATACTTAGTGGCGGTGTCTTCGATGCTGTAGCGCTCCTGCGCGGTCCGCCGCGCCGCGCTCCCGAGCCTGACGGCCAAATCCTCTTCCCGAAGGAAGCGCCCGATCTTCGCGCGCTCCTCCTCCGGGGAGCCGGGGTCGAAGAGAAGCCCTTCTTTCCCCTCGGAGACCGCCTCGCGGGTCCCGCCCACGCGGCTGGCGAGCACGGCCGTTGCGCAGGCCATGGACTCCAGAAGCGCGTTCGAAAGCCCTTCGGAGACCGACGGAAGCACGAATACGTCCGCGGCTTGATAAAACCCGACGACGTCGTGCGTGGGCGGGAAGAACCGCACGCTCCCCGAAAGACCGAGCCTCTCGACGGCCTTCCGCACGCGGCTCTCCTGGGGACCGGAACCCACGAGCACGAACGCGGCATCGGCCGCGGCGGCGCGCACTGCCGCGGCAAAAGACTCCAGGAACTCCGGCAGACGCTTCTCAACGGAGAACCGTCCCATATAAAGGAAGACTTTCCCCCGCAAACCGAGCCTTCGGCGCAAGGCCTCCCTCGAATCCGCGCAAACCGGCGCATAGGCGCGGATGTCCACGCCGTTCGGGATAAAGAGCGCATCTTTGCCCAGTCCTTGCGCGCGGAGCTCTTCGCGCAGTTCCTCGGCCACGCAAACGAAGCGCGGCTCAAGAAGCCGGAAGAACCAAAGCTTCACCCTGCCCAGCAAAGTCCGCGAAGAGACCGCGATCTCGCCGATGCCTCGCCCGCCGCCGATCTTGATGACGCAGCGCTTATCGAAGATCCGCGCGGCCGCGGCCGCGGCCAAAGCGGGAGACCCGGCCAGATGGGAGTGCACCGCATCATACTCGCGGCGGTGCTTTACCAGCCAGAAGAAGGCTCCTGCCATGAATGAGAGCGGGTCCAGCGCCCCGAAGCGGAGCACGGGCAAACGCAGGACCTCCACGCCGCGAACCGTCTCCCTGGCGGAGGCATCCGGACGTCCGCGCGTGAGGACCCGGACATGGGCGCCGCGCCGGCGCAGCGCGCAGGAGAGCTCCAAGGCCTGCTTCTCGGCCCCTCCCACATGCGGGTGGAAGTTGGGCGAGAGCATGATGACGCGCTTCATCTTTGGAGAAGATCCTCCGCCCGCGCAAGAGCTCCGGCGCGCGAGGACTGCCTGCGCCTGCCCAGGAAGCCCACCTTAGGGACCAGCCCGTGGGGAAGCTGGCGCAGGACGTCTACGCCGGATTCCGCGAACCAGCCGCGGACCTCTTCCTTGACATGCTTGCTCTGAAAAGGCGGCGCCAGCCAGTCGAAGTTCTCCTGCAGACGCACGGCATACTCCGGATGCACGGAAAAGGTCAGGTACTTGAGCAGCGGCACTGCTCCCAGCATGGCCAAAGGATGGCAGAGTGCGTATAGGAATGACGAGGGGAGCAGGGTCGTCACGAGGCGCAGCGCATCGCTGAGAAGGAATCTCAAGATGACGATCATCCATGCCAGCGGGAGGATCTTCTTGAGCCCTTCGCGGGAAGTCTTGAGCGGATTCGTGGAGAAGCTCGACCAGGAGCCCGCGCGGCCGTAGACCCAGACGCTCAGCAGTCCGCCCGGCCGGACCCAGCGCGCTACCGAGGAGCAGGCCTTGCGCGCATCCGGAGTATGATGGAGCACGCCGAGGCTATAGGCCGCATCGAAGACCCCGTCCTGGAACGGCGGATGCAGAAGATCTCCCTGGACCAGATGCAGCAAAGGATCTCTCTCAGACTGCGCGACCAGCCTCAATATCCCATCGGAAAGATCCAGGGCCACGACCTCCGCGCCCAAAGAGCGCGCGATGCGCGCGTAGCGCCCCATGCCGCAGCCGGCGTCAAGCACGCGCATGCCCTTCCAATCCTCCGCCGGGATCTGCGTCTCTTCCAGGAACACGGCCCGGTCCTCGGGCATGGCGCCGGGATAGCGCAGCCATTCCCATCCAAAGCTCTCCCGAGTCTTCAGATTCCTGCGATCAAGGCCTTCCGGCGGAAGAAGGCGCGGGATCGAATCGAGGATGGGATACTCCTGCGCGCAACGTCCGCAGGCGAGCGTCCCTTCCTTGAGGTCTTCCCCCTCCCGCGGCATCTGAGCCAGGCGCGAGAAATTCAGCGCGCCCCCGCAGGAAGGACAGGCCAGCAGCGGCAGCAAGGTCAGTTTCACGAGATCTCCTTATTATTTCCTCTCAAGCCCTTCTCCGAGCGTGCGCTTGATGCCGGAGACTCGATAGCCGAGACGATGCAGGAAGAATATGCCCAAGACCGTCACAACGACGTACATCGTCAGATGCACCAGCGTGGCATAGACCGCTGAAAGATCCGGCCCATAGCCCATATGTTCGAGCACGAGTTTGACCGCGGCCTCGAAGTTCCCGAACGCGCCGGGCAAGGCCGGCAGAGCGCTCGCCGCGGAGGCCGAAGCCAGTACCGCCACGCTGCGAAGATAGCTCAGCCCCGGCTCGAAGCCCAAGGCCCGGCCCGCGGCCCAATAGAGCCCTGCGTCGCAGAGCCAGAGCCCGAGGCTCAAGAAAGCCGCGAGGACCGCGCGGGAAGGACGGCGCAGGGCGCCGGTGCCGAGCACGAGTTCCTCGATGAACCGGCGCAGGCGAGGATGCGCGCCCTCCAATCTCCGCCAGAACGCGAAGCGCTCGAGCAGATGCTCCAAGGCGCTGATGCCGACCAGGAGCGCGGTGAACGCCGCCGCCGCCGCAAGCGCGCTCTTCTGAACCGAGGGAGAAACGATCCCCTCCATCCCGAACGAGCAAGCGCCGAACAGCGCGAGGAGCGCCGCGGTGTCGCAGAGCCTTTCCACGAGGATCGTGGCCAAGGCGCTCCAGAGCGGGATGCCGAGCGCCGTAGCCGTGAAATATCCCCTGGCCAGTTCCCCCATGCGGAAGAACAAGAGATTATTGAGCCCCAAGCCGATGCATTCGAGCTTCATGAGCTTGGAGACCGGCGCGGACGCCGCCGGCTCCAGAAGAAGCTTCCATCGCATGGAGCGCACCCACAGATCGAGCACCGGCAGAGCCAGCAAGACGGGGATCCACTCCGGCCGCAGACCGCCAAGAATGTCCACGAATTTTGAAAAAGCCACATTGCGGAACGCGAAGCAAAGGAGTCCGAGGCTGACGGCCGCTCCTATGAATAAAGAGAGCGCATGTCTCCAGGAGGCCTTCATGGGAAGAGCCTTCTGACGCTCATGGCCCACCATGCCGTCGAAAAAAACGAGATGAACACCCATAGCATCCAGAACCTGGGGATGAAGCGGAAGCAAACGTCCCACTGCCCGGCAGGCACTTCCACTCCCTGAAAGAGATCCTCTTTGACGGAAATGTCGGACCGGACGCCGTTGACCCAAGCTCGCCAGCCGGGATAGGCCGGCATGGAGAAGAAAGCTCGCCCGGAGACCGAAGCTGTCCCAAAGACGCGCCACTGGTCCGGAGATCTCTCTTGGACGACCGCCGCAAAATCCTCCGGCCCGAGGCCGAGCCCTGCGGCTCCAGGGATATGCCGGAGTCCTTGGAGTCCAAGACCCCAAGCATTCCCGAGCGGACGCAGGGCGGCCGATGCCGGGTCTTGCGGAGAGAAACGGCTGGCATCCATGCCCCCTCCCTCCCCGTGCCGAGACATATACGCCGAGAAGCCCTTTAGATAGAACGCTTCATAGCCCGAGATGTTCATGGCTCGATACATCATGGCTTTATTCGGACTCGCGATGTCGGCGGAACTTGAAAAGCGGACAACCCTTCCAGCCAGCGCTCCGACGAACAGCTGACTGGGCGCCATCTTCTCTCGCGCTTCCTCGGCGGACACAAAACGGACGGACCACCCGCCCAATTCCAATAGGACCGCCGTGAAAACGGCCGCTTTGACCCAATGCGGCAGCCGCCCTTTCTCGCAGAGCGCACGCCAGCCTGCCCAGGCGCAGAGCAGAAGCCCGAAGAAGAGCAGGAAAGAGAACCGGGCAGGCGCCCTCAGCAGTCCGAGCAAAGGCAGATGCTCCAGCGGCAGGAGAGGATTATTCCCGCCCAAGGCGAAGAACGCCCCGGCGCAGACCATGCAGAAAGGGATCGAGCCGAAGGCTTTGCGCGAAGACATCGGGAAGGCCCCGATCACGGCAAGAGCGGCGAGGACGAGCCCGATGCCCGCGGCATTGAACTCGAAGAACTCAGAGGGCCATCCCGCAAATCCGGCATCCCACGGAGTCCCGACGGACCATGGGAAGATCACGGAGATGAGCGCCTTCAGCGGAAGAGAATAGGCAGCGGCAGAACCTGCGCCCCATCCGACGCGATTCGAGAGCGTCAAAAATTCCGCCGTGGGCGCCAGCTGCACCGCGCAGAACCCCATAGCCGCAGCAGCCGCGCTCAAAAAAAACACGATCCCCGGCCCCCGGCTTTCGCCGGGGCGACGAATAGCCAGGAGAAGAAGCCCGCAGGCGTTGATCATGGCGTACTGGGGATGCCCCGCCAGGAATTGCAGAGCCCACGCCGCGGAAAGGAGTCCTATCCGCCCGGAGAGCATGGCCCACCAGGTCCACGGCGCCCAGCTGAGCACGGCCAGCTGCGAGGGGATGCCCTGCGGCAGACGATAGATCAGCATCGGCGAAAGAGCGAAGGCCGCGGCCAGAAGGCCCGCGCCGGCGGCATCGGATCCGGCCTTCCGCAAGAACAGCTGCATGCCGAAAGCCGCCCAACACAGATGCAGGAACGAGAACCAAGAGAACGCCCAGCCCACGGGCAGGACCGCGAAGAGAACGGAGGGAGGATAGAAGAGCGCGGCCTGCGGATTGGCCAGCAGGGGCAGTCCCGCGAAGATGTACGGGTTCCAGAATGGAAGCCGTCCGGATTGGAGGCAGGAAACGCTCAGGTGGCGCAGCGGCCAATGATAGGCATAAAGGTCTCCGAAATTAACGGCCGCGCTGAAAGGATTCAGGAGGAGCGAAGCCAGCAGCAGGAAAAGAAGGAAGGCCGTCAGGCCATAGAAGTAGAGATCTTTTGTCCGCATTCGGTGGACGCGCTCAGGCCCTGTCCAACGGCTTCCAGAGGCGGACGCGATTATACCAATATGCCGCCAAGGCACACAGAAAGGACAGGGTGAGCATCAAGCCCAAGGTCCATGAGGCAGGGGCATAGCGGAACACGAGTTCTCCCCGGCCCGCCGGAAGCCTCGCTTTCCGGAACGCGGTGAAGGCCTGCTCCGAGGAGACGACTGTCCCGTCGAGGAGGACCTTCCATCCGCCGGCCGCGGGCTCGGACACATAGAGCCAGCCGGGACGATCCGCCGCATAAGAGACCCTGAAACGATCCTCTCTATCCCAAAGAAGAGACAACGGCCTGCCGGAGGCGCAAGCGGGCATGGACTCTCCGGCTCGAGCAGGCAGCGCATCCCCGAGCCCTTGCGCAAACCAATACGCGCGAGACGAAGCGCCCGCCCGATAAAGATGCCAGAGACTTTCCCCGATGTAGGCAAGCCCTCCGGAAGGCTGAGGGTCCGCGGCAAGGACCAGCCGGATATCCGCCCAGGGAAGCCAAGCCGCGAGATCCGCGAGCCCGGAGCGAAGATACAGGAAATCCATGAGCGCGTACTGCGGCTTGGGCACCAGCGGTTCTCCAAGATTCGCGGCAGCTCCCAGCCGATAGGGAGCGTTCTGCAATCCGTAAAGCCGGTGCCGGACATCGGAATACGCCTCCTGAACATCTTTCCCCTTCCCGCTCGTCTTGAAAAGCGCCTTGGGAGAGAGAAGGTAGCGATGCCCATCGAGTTCGGCTCGCAATACATGGACCAGGGGCCCTGCCTCCTGAAAATATCCGCGAGGAACCGCCGGCTGCGACGTCCACGCATAGGCGAGGAGTTCCGCGCCGATGAGCGCGCAGCCGAGCCCGGCCCACCGCCGGCGATCCAAGCCCCTGGCAGTCAGCCAGGCCGCCCAGGGGATAAGGAGATAGGCCGTGTTCCCGGGATAGCGGATATACCGCAGAGGCGGCAGCCATCGCCAAAGCGCCTCGGAAAGAGGATTGGAATTCCCCAAGATCAAAAGCAGGATGACGGCGGCATACGCCGCCGCGAACACGCGCCCTCGCGCTCGGGCGAAGAATCCAATAAGCGCGAGGACGCAGCCGCTCATGCCGAAATACGCGGTCTTCCACCAAAGCGCCGCGGCGGAATACTCTCCTTTCCCAATGATAGGCGGCGCAAGGAACTGCAAAAGATCCCTGAAAGAAAAACTCCAAAGCAGCGTCTCCGCCGGATCCATCCCGCCGCCCCGGCGGGACTGCAGCGCCAGTTCCATGCCCGGCAAGAGCAGGCAAGCGGCCAAGCCCGCGGCCAGGAGTCCCGCGAAGGCCCATCCTTTAAGTACATGTCGAAAGCTGAAGGTATTCCCGTCATTGCGGCCGGCGACGGGGGAATCCAGCAGAGTCGTAGTCCCTGGCCCCCCGCTTTCGCCGGGTAGACGGATCCCGCTGGGATATGCGAAGAGCTCGAAAGCGGCCATGGCCGCTGCGGCGCCCACGAGCATGGTCGGATATCCGCTCAAGAACGCCGCGGCCAGGGCCAATGCCAGAAGCACCGGCGTCCGGGGAAACAGCATCAAGGCAGGGAAGAACGCGATGGTGGAAAGATGGTTGAGGAACGGCAAACGGCTCAGGGTCCCGCCGCAGAGCGCGAAGAGCACGGCCCCGCCGGCGCACGCGGCCCTGGAAAAATGCAGTCTGCGCAGCCACAGGAAAGCGAAGAAAGCCGCCAAAGCGATATGCAGGGAATGATATATCCCTAAGGCCGTCGGAAATTGAAAAAGATAGAAAGGAGCAGTCAGCGGATACCAGGCCGCGCACTGCATTTCCGCGGCCAAGGGCATGCCGAAATGGATATAGCGGTCCCAGAGCGGAAGCTGGCCCTGCTGGATGATCTGCGCGCACAGGGTCCTCCAGGGATGATGAAGATACGCAAGATCTCCCCAGAAGAACGTACGGCCCGTCAGGTAGGTGGGCCCCAGCAAGGCCAGGACCAAAAGAAATAGCGATAAGGGACCCGCGAAAGCAGAACTTGCGAGCCCGCCCGAGCTTCGCATAAACAGCCCTGTAAATCCCTTACGAGGGCAGGACGTGGGGCGTGACGAAGATGAGCAGTTCCACGCGCGAACGCTCCACGCTCTTCTTCTTGAACAGCCAGCCCAGGATCGGGATGTCTCCGAGCAGCGGGACCTTGGCGATGGTATTGCTCACGGAATCCGTTATCAATCCGCCGATGACCACGGTCTCGCCGTCCTGCACGATGACCGTGGTCTTGGCCGTGCGCGAGTCCACGGCAGGAGCGCCCGTAATGCTCGCGGCCGCCGTTACGGAAGGCTGGCTCACCGTGGGGGCAACATCGATGGTGATGCGACCGTCGGCATTGATGGTCGGCGTCACGCTGAGCTGGATGCCGGTGGTAATATAACTGACCTGCTGAGTGGTCACTCCCGTGGAAGCCACATTCGATGTCACATAGGGAATCTGCGTCGTGATATTGATGTTCGCCTGTTTGCCGTTGATGGTCGCGATCTTGGGGTCCGAGAGCACCTTGACCTTGCCCTGCGAGGCCGCGGCCGTGAGCGTGGCGGAGAGGAAGTAGTTGTTGGTCACACGGCCGAAGGTGAAGGCTCCAAATATCTTCGAGGCGGGGAGAGAAACGCCTGTTCCTCTGCCGGTTGCTCCTTCCCCAGAGGTAACCGTATAGTCATTTTGATCAAACGGCTTAGCAAGCGTGTCAGCTTTAGCAGTGCCGCCAATAAAGTTTGTCCCTTGCTGACCGCCGAGACGAGCGTTATCCATGTTCAAATAGTCCCACTGGATGCCGAAATTCAGGTCCTTGCTGAGTTTGACCTCCACGAGCTTGGCCTCGATCATGACCTGCTGGGGCCGCACATCGAGTTTGGAAAGCAGGCGCTCGACGCTGGCGATGGCATCCAAGGTATCGGTCACGATCAGCGAGTTCGTGTTGTCGTCCGTGTTCAGCTTTCCCTGCCTTCCTTCGGCTTGGCGCACGGCTTCCACCGCGGTCCTGATCTCGGCAGCCTTGCTGTAGCGCAAGGGGATGACCCGCGTCTGATTGACGGCCGTGGTCCTTTCCTTCTGGAAAGTGGCCGGAGTCATGATGCGCAGGACGTTCTCGCCGGATTGGTCCGCCACCAAGCCCTGCATCTGCAGGATGGTGATGAACGCCTCGTTGAACGGCACCTCAGTCAGATGCAGGGTCAGAGACCCCGTCACATCCGAACCAAAGATGATGTTGATCTTGGCCTTGGACGCCACCAGACGAAGAACGTCGCGGATATCCGTATTCTCGTAGTCCAGGGAAACGGACTCCGCGGGCAGGGAACTCATGATGTCCCGCCTCTGCCGTATGAAGCCTGAACGATGCGGGACCGAGTCTTCTTCCTCATCCTCAGCGATCGAGGAACTTTGCGCCTTCGCATCCGTTCTTGAGCCCGCGGAAGCATCGCGCGCCGCGGCCATCTCCACGAGTTCCTTGGAAAATCCGCGAGGCACTACGACCTTCTTTTTCTTCGCGGCCTTAGGCGCGGCCGGGACCGCCGGGGCAGCCTCGGCTTCCGGCTGAACAGCGGCGGGTTGCACCGGACTTCCCGAGGCAGAGGCAGCCGCAGCGGAAGGAACCGCCGCAGGAACGGCAGCGGGAGAAGCCGTCTCGGAGGATGCCGGCTGAGGCGCCGGAACAGCCGCAGGCACGGGGGCCGAAGCGCCGGCGGGATCCTGCAGACTCACGATCAGATCCATCCCCTTCCATGCCGCCTGATACTGGACCAGCTGCACCAGATCCAAGACGATCCTGGAGATCATGGCGGGCTCTTTCTCGAATTGCCCGGAACGCACCTTCTTGAGGAACTTTCCCTTCCCCTCCAAGACCTTGGACCCGGTCTGATATTCCGTGTTAAGGAGCTCCACGACCAGCCTGGGAGGATCCGCGGTGACGAAGGTGTTGAACTTCGCCTGCTCGCTCATATGCAGGGTCACCTTATCCGGCCCGACATCGAGGCCGTCGAGAGTGGCTGCGCCGGCCGCGAAGAGCGGCGCCGCGCCTCCAGGCCCCAGAAGCATGGAGAGCATCAAACCGACGGAGATCGCGCGCTTGAACATGGATCCTCCGGAAATATTCATTGCACCGTCTGCACCGCGGCGTCTTCCTCTTCGCCGAGACGGAGCATCTGCACGTCTTTATCCGGCGTCATGAGCATCACGCTCTTCTGCCGGATCTGAACCACGCCGGTGACGCCCGGAATGCGATGGTTCTTATAATCGAAAAGGCGGCCGTTCTTCAAAAGATAGCCGATCCCATTGCGCGGGTCCACGAGCACGGCCGAAGCCCCGACGCTCTCCTTGAGTATCCCCTTGAGATTCAAGGAATGGATGGAGAACCCGGCGCCCTCCTCCTGCGGCGACGCTGCCGCGACAGCCGCGCCTGCGCCCGGGCCCGCTCCGGAATCAGGCGCACGGAAAGGATCGCGATAGCGGCTGCCGTTATAGAGATCCGCGACCGTCATGGGCTTCACGGCATCCGTGGATGCCGCCACCGCGGAGACAGCGGCAGGCGCCGCCCCGGCGGCAGCGCACTCGCCGATGAGCGCCGGAACGAATAAGAAAGCCAGAAGATATCGCGTATTCATCCTTTATATTGGTAAGAGAACAGCGTAAAAGAAACGGTCAGCTTCCCATCCTGATCCGGAGATCCATAGTTCACCGTCCGTACATTGAAGATGCGCTGCTCCAACGCGATGGCCGCGAACAATCTGCCGATATCATGATACATGCCGCGCGCATTGACCTGATAAGGAACCTCTATGAAATATTCCCTCGGAGTCTCTCTTCCGGCGGTGAAGGAGGTTATCTGCACGTTGCTCTTGCGCATGAGGCTGCTGAGCGTGATGATGACGGCGGGCAGGTCTTTCTGCTTGGGCAAGCGCTGCTCCGCCTCGATGGCTTGTTCATTGAGACGGGTGATCTCGGCCTGGATCTGCGTCAGCCTTCCGGCCTGCCCTCGCGCGCGATTGATCTTCCCTTGGACCTCTGCGATCTTCACCTGCGTTTCCTTGATCTTCAAGGACATCGGGATCCAGAAATATCTGAAGAACAGGAATCCGCCGCCGCCGAAGAACAAGATCGAGAGCGCGATCATCTGCTGCTGTTCCTTCGTCAACCGGAGATCGATCTTAGCCATCAGCGAAGGACCCCTTCCGGCGGCATGTACTTGAGCGTCATATTGAAAGTGCTCTGCGTGGAAGTCGGGGTCGCGGAAGTGGCTATCCCGCCGGCGAGCGTCCCCTCCTTGAATCGATCCGAGACCTCCAAGGTCCTCAAAAGCGCGGCGATATCCTCATGCGACAAGGCCTTGCACCCGATGGATACTGTCAATGCCTTCTGGTCTCCGCCCGTCGTAAGGCTCGTCAAGGACACGCCGGAAGGAAGCAAACGGATGAGGTCCTCCATGAAACGCGGATAAAGCGCGCGGTATCTCATCAAGTCCACGACGACATTGAGGCGCGCTCTTACCTGCGCGGCCGTTTTCTCAAGCTCCTCGACCTGGGCCACGATCTTCTGCAGCCGGTCGAGCTCCGTCTGAGCGACGATCAATTCTCCCTGCAGAGACACGCTGCGCCAATAATGAAAAGCGGAAGCCGCCAGGAACACGCATGCGACCAAGGCTCCGATGACCGCCGCGATCTTGGCGCGCTGCTGGGCCGCCTCGCGGTCCAATATCTCCTGCGGGACGAGGTTGATCTTGATCATGCCCAGTCCCTGTTCCTGCGCAGGGCCAAGCCCACGGCCACGCCGAGACTCGGCAGGACCTCCGCGGGGACTCCGTGATCCGGACTCAGGAACGCCAAAGGATCCAGGATCGAGACCGGCACCTTGAGCTCCGCGGTCAAATGCTTGCCGAGATTGCGCATGCGCGCCGTGCCGCCGGAAAGCACGATTCGCCCGATCGAACGCTCCGGCCCCTGGGAAAGATAGAAGTCCACGGAACGATGGACCTCTCCGACCAGATCCTTGGCGGCCGCGGAGATGGCCTGAGACACGGCCAGAGCGTCGCGATTGCCCTCCTGAAGAGCCTTCTCCTTCTCCTCGGCGTCCAGGATCAGCCCATGCGCCTTCTTGGCCTCCTCGGCCTTCGCGAAATCATACTGCAGAGCCTTCATCACGGCCTTGGTGAAAGTGTTCCCGGAGATGAAGATGTCCCGGACCACGCGAGTCACACCGGCATCCACGATGGAGAGATTCGTGACCGCATTCCCGATATTAAGGTAAAGGGTCGAACCGGCCTTCTCCGCGGAGTCGATGACCCTCTCATGAACCCCTTCCAGGGCGAAAGAATCCACATCGATGATCGCGGGCCGCAGTCCCGCAGCCTCCAGCACCTCGACGCGCGACTGAATCGCATCCTTCTTCGCCGCCACCAGGACCGTCTCCATCTTCTTCTGCCCCTCTTCCATGACCTCCTGAAGGATATGGAAGCTGAGCTGGACGTCCTTGATATCGAAGGGGATGAACGGTTCGGCCTCGGTCGCGAGCGTCGCGCCGAGTTCGCTCTTCGTCAAAAGCGGGAATTTCACATAGCGGACGATCACGGAATTGCCGGAGATCGCCGTGGCCGCATGCTTGACGGACAGCCCTTTCTGGATGAGGAAAGCCCGCAGAGTGTTGACTGCGGCCTGCTTGCGCTCATCGGCAGAAGCGTCGGCCTTCACATCCACCGTCAGATGCGCCCACGCTTTGAGCTTGGGCTTTCCGCCCTCGTTCTTGATGTGGACGACCTTGATCGCCCAACTGCCGATATCCACGCCCAAGACATCCTGCGGCCCCATGAACAAGACCAGAGCCTTGTCTCGAAGGCCCTTGAAGTCGATGTTTTGCAGACGTTCTTTAAGTCCTGCCATATTCAAGGATGAGCGCCGTCATATAGGAAAAGCGCCGTCACCCCCGATAGCCAACGGGGATGTTCTCGGCGCTTTTCCTGATGCTCACTCATCCGACTGTTAATTTTTAACAGGATTGGCCTCCTTTGTCAAGGGTTTTCTTATAACTCGACCTCCCAAATTTTTTCTGGCGGATGGAGCAGAGGGATAAGTCGAGTTATAAAACACTCAGACCCCCCGCTCCTTTTTATTGTAAAATCAATGGATGCTGAAGGCTGTTCTGTTCGACTACGGCGGCACTTTGGACTCCGATGGGACCCCCTGGCTGGAGCGCTTCTTTCCTTTATACCAGAAAGCCGGGCTCAAGACCCCGTTCGGGGATTTTCAAAAAGCCTTCTACGATTCCGATGATCATCTTCCGGAGCGCTTCGATCTGCGGGGCTTGGATCTGGAGAAGACCCTGTCCCTGCAGACGGGCTGCGTCATCGGCCGTCTCGCGCCTGCCCGCAAGGACATCGCGGACTCCGTGGCCCGCGCCTTCACCGACGACTGCCGCAAGAACTTCAAGCTCAACCGCCCCCTGCTGGAAAAGCTGGCGGCGCGGTATCGGCTGGGGATCGTTTCGAATTTCTATGGGAATCTCTCGGATATCCTGAAAGCCGAGGGCCTCTCGGACCTCTTCGGAGTCGTGGCGGATTCCGGCGTCGTCGGCTGCATCAAGCCGGAAAAAAAGATATTCCTCCATGCGACGGATGCATTGGGGGTGAGCCCGCATGAGGCGCTCATGGTCGGAGATTCTCCTCATCGCGACATGCGCGGCGCCGAGAACGCGGGGATGCCGCATGCGTGGATCGCCGGAGACCGGCCCGACCGCGCGCCTTGCTGTCCTCAGGCAAAGGTCCTGCGCTCCGTCAGAGATCTTGGGCCCTGGCTGCTCTCATGAACACGGTCCGCTGGGGAGGGATCATCGCGGCAGGCGAGGGCTCCCGGCTGGCCCCCGGATATCCGGACATGCCCAAGCCTCTCGTCGAAGTCTCCGGGAGGCCCCTGATCGCCTGGGCCGCGGCATCTCTTCGCGCCGCGGGAGTACGAAGGCTGGTCGTGCTCCTCAATTCCAAAGGCGACGCGGCCCGGGATTGGCTGAGAAGGAACCCTCAGGGCCTTTCGATCCGATTCCTGCGCAAGGACACGGCCTCGTCTTGGGAAAGCTTCCGGCTCGTCAGCCGAACCCTGGCCCGCTACAGCGACCGCTTCTTATTGAGCACGACCGACACCGTGATGTCGCCCTCCGATGCCCGCCGCTTCGCGCAGGAAGCCTTCAAGCACCGCGCGCAGGCCGCGCTCGCATTGACCCGTTTCGTCGACGACGAAAAGCCGCTCTGGGCCGACGTCTCCCAAAAAGGCGCGGTCACGGCCCTGGGAGACGGCGCCCTGCGCAGACAGACCGTGACCTGCGGAGTCTACGCCCTGCGGGCCGCGGCCGCGCGCGCCATGCCGCCGGCTGAGACCTATACGAAGCTCAGGGATTTCTGGTCCTCCCTCTTGGACTCCGGGGTCCCGGTGCGCGGAGTAGTGCTCTCGGACACGGTGGACGTGGACCGGCCCGAAGACGTGGGGACCGCGGAACGGTTGATAGCGAGGCGATCACGATGAACGAGCGTTGTCTTGGGATATTGCGGGAAGTCCAGAATTCCCCGAACAGGGAGAGCGACGACGCCCTCATCCTTGAGGCCGTCCTCTTCCAACTCTCCTTGCTGGGCATCAAAACAGAAAAGATCGCGCCGGAGGAAGCGGACCGCCGAGACCTATCCTCCTACGACCTCATCATACCCATGTGCGAGGTCTACCCGCGCATCAAGCGCTTAGGCGAGATCGCAAAAGATTCCGCGGCCTTGTGGGCCAACCCGCCGCAGTCCGTGCTCAACTGCTACCGTCTCAAGATGCTGGAGCTCCTCGCAAAACGGCCGGACATCCTCTTCCCGCGCTCGGAAGTCCGCCGCGTCGAGGACGCTCTCGGACAAGCGCCTTTCCCATCGGAGAGCGGCTACTGGCTCAAGCGCGGAGACGTCCACAATACCTGCGACCATGACGTGGTGTTCGCCGAGACCTGGGCTCAGGCCCGTCCCATCCTCTCGGACTTCGCTTCGCGCGAGATCACCCACTGCGTGATCCAGCCCCATATCGAAGGAGACGTCGTCAAGTTCTACGGCGCGGGCCCCGGGAGATGGTTCACCTGGTTCCACCACGATACGACGCGCGCCAAGCGCCATCCTTTCTCCGTCGATGAGCTGGCTCGGCTCGCCTCGCAGGGCGCCCGGGCGCTGGACCTCGGGATATTCGGCGGAGACGCGATCATCTCACCGGACGGGACCGTGACCCTCCTCGATCTCAACTCTTGGCCGAGCTTCGCCCGCGTACGCCAGGAAGCCGCCGTACAGATCGCCTGGCATCTGCAGGCCCGGCTGAAGTCGCCGCACGGACAGAACGGGAAGACGCCCTCCCGCACTATCGCATCCACTCGGAGGAATCCATGAAGACCCTCACCGAAGCGCCGTCGACGCCGTGGCAGGCCGGCCCCATTTCCCGCCGTCTTTTCCAGGAGGAGCAGGGCTATATGACTCCCGGTCTCCAGCAGATCGCGACCTTCTCCCAGATCGTACTCGAGCGCGGCGATCGCGCCACGCTCTACGACGCCGACGGGAAGAGCTATCTCGATTTCGTGGCCGGCGTGTGCGTAGCCTCCATCGGGCATGGGCATCCGAGTTTCGCGCGAATGCTCTCCGAGCAGGCCGCCCGACTTTCCGTGGGAAGCTTCACCACGGCCAACCGCGTGGAATTCCTGCGCCGCCTGGTCAAGCACACCCCCAAGGGACTCGACCGGATCCAACTCTATTCCAGCGGCGCCGAGGCCGTGGAAGCCGCGGTCCGCCTGGCCAAGAGCCGCACCGGGAATTTCGAGATCATGTCCTTCTGGGGGGGCTTCCACGGCAAGACCGGAGGCGTCGTGGGCCTCTTGGGCAGCGACTTCAAGCACCAACTCGGGCCCATCATGCCCGGGCTCTACCTGACCCCCTACCCGCACACCTACCGCAACCCCTTCCACATCCATGAGCCCCAGGAACTCTCCGCGCGCTGCCTGGAATTCCTGCGAGAGAAGATCAAGATCGAGACCTCCGGACGGCTGGCGGCCATCATACTGGAGCCCGTGCAGGGAACGGCAGGGAACGTCCAGCCTCCGGCGGGATTCATCAAGGCCGTACGCGACCTCGCTCACGAGCACGGCGCGCTGCTCATCGCCGACGAGATGATCACGGGCTTCGGACGCACGGGACATTGGTTCGGCTGCGATCCGGAAGGCGTCACTCCCGACATCATGACCATCGGCAAGGGCGTGGCCGGCGGCTTCCCGGTCAGCGGACTCATCACCACCGCGGAGATCGCCCAGTCCAAGCCGTTCGCCAACCCCAGCGGCTCCTCCTCCAGCTACGGCGGCAATCCCCTGGCCGCGGCCGCCTGCAACGCGACGCTGAAGGTGATCGAAGACGAGAACTTGGTGGAGAATTCGCGCAAGGTCGGCGCGGCCCTGCTGGCCCGCCTCAAGAAGACGATGGACCGCTTCCACTTCATCGGCGAGGTGCGCGGACGCGGCCTCATGATCGGCGTGGAACTCGTCGAGGACCCCAAAACCCGCAAGGCCCTGCGCAAGGAAGTCTGCCGCGCTATCTTCGATGAGTGCCTCAAGCGCGGACTCATCACCATGGCCTACTCAGCCTCCCTTCGCATCAACCCTCCCCTCAATATCCGGGAGGATGAGGCGCTGCGCGGCGTAGACATACTGGAGGAAGCCCTCCAGACCGTGCAGGAACGCTTCAGCCTCTGAGGCAGGAGACGATATGAAAGGCGCGTTGATAGGGTTCGGGCAAGTAGCGCAGGACGGGCATGTCCCGGCCCTATCGCGCGCCGAGGGATTCGAGGTGGTCGCGGTCGTCGACGCGAGCGCCCAGCGCCGCGAAGCGGCCAAGCAGGCGTTCCCAGCCGCGCGACTTTACGCGGACACTTCGGCGCTCTATGCGGCGGAGAAGCTGGATTTCGTCGACGTCGCGACCCCTCCCTTCCTTCATTTCGAACAGTGCTTGGAGGCCCTGCGCCGCGGCGCGCATGTGCTCTGCGAGAAGCCGGTGGTGTTCTCCTCTTCGGAATTCGAGACGCTCCGCGCGGAAGCGCGCAAGCATAAGCGCGCGCTCTTCCCGGTCCATAATTGGAAATACGCGCCGATCCTCCGCAAGTGGCACGATCTCCTGCGCAGCCGCGTCATCGGAGACCTGCGCCACATCGAACTGCACGTGCTGCGCACGAAGCCTTCGGCCGTGGCCGGCGCGAAGCCCGGGACCAATTGGCGCCTTGAGCGCAGCAAGGCCGGCGGCGGAATCCTCGTCGATCACGGTTGGCACAACCTGTATCTTCTGACCTGGCTCATGGGAGCCGCTCCAGAAGGGATGGACGCCGTGCTGCGGTATCCGCAGGGCGGCGATGCCGACGACGAAGCCTCGGCCCTTCTCCGATTCCCGGACGCCAGCGCCTTGATGCATCTGACTTGGCGAGCGGACCGCCGCGCCCAATGGGGAGTCTCCTACGGCCGCGGCGGGACCATCCATATGCTCGACGACCGTCTGGAGGTCCTGCGCAGCGGAGAACCCTTACGGGTCATCCGCTTCGCGGAGAAGCTCTCGGGCGGATCCTCCCATCCGGAGTGGATGCAGGCCCTGATGCCGGATTTCGCGGCAGCCTGCGCCCATCCCAGCGTCTCGGAGCCGAACTTCGAGGAAGCCGGACACTGCGCGGCCCTCATCGAAAGCGCTTATCGCCGCTTCTCGCGAAAAGACCGGGAGTCCGTCCGCGCTTGAGCGGCCCGATATCCGTCGTACTGCTCGTAGACCATGCCTTCCTGCTGAGCGAACGCTTGGCCGGCATGCTGGTCATCGAGCGCCATCTTTTCACTCTTTGGGATGCCGGCATCCGCCGCATCCGCGTCTGCTGGACCCCTCCGGCCTCGCTGCCCTTGCGCATCCCGGAAGGGATGGAAGTCCTCTGGCGGGACCGCATGGAGAATCAGGTCCCCACCCCCTATCTCGCGGTCTCCTCGGATCATCTGCTGCGGGCCTCGGCCCTGCGGACGATCCTCGCGGACTTCCCTCCCCGATCGATGGTTTGGACGGACGAGGAAGGCCGCGCCGTCCTGCAGGCCGTGCCGTCATCCTCGGACCAAGCCCCCTCCTACCTGCGTCGGCCTCTTCCCGCGGGAGCAGGAATACTTCTGCGCATGCCGATGGGAAGCGGCCCGGTCTGGTCTTGGCTGACGAAGGATGCGGTCAAAAGCCGCGACAGCTTCCTCGCCAGAAATTTCGACCGAAGACTCTCTCTCTCTTTGACGCGCCTCCTGGTGGATACGGCTCTGACTCCTAATCAGATGACCCTGCTCAGCACGGCCGTGGGCCTCTGCGGGACGACGTTCATGCTGCCGGGATCGCGCCAAGCCACGCTGGCCGGAGCCCTGCTGGTCTGGCTCCACACGGTGCTCGACGGCTGCGATGGCGAATTGGCGCGCCTGCGCCATGCGCAGAGCCGGCTGGGCGGCATCCTGGATTTCTGGGGGGATAACCTCGTGCACGCATCCCTCTTCATCTGCCTCGGCATCGGCATCTATCTATCCATGGGACACGCGCTCGCGCTCTTCTCCGGCATCGCGGCCGCTCTCGGCGCGATGATCGCGGCCTGCGATGTGTATCGTCACATGGGAATGCGCTCGACGGTCCGGGATCCTCTTTTCAACGGGCTTGAGGGGCTGACGGACGCGCCGGAGACGCCGACGGCGCTGCGGCGGCTGGCCGCGGTCGAGGATATGCTCTCCCGAAGAGATTTCATCTATCTTCTGGTGCTCTTGGCCTTCGCCGATTATCCCGAGGTCTTTCTTTGGGCCGCGGGCATAGGATCCCCGCTATTCGCCGGGATCCTGCTCTACCTGCGCAACCAGCAAAAAAGAGCGACGTCCCCTGCACAGCATGCTATCATCCTTTAAGGAACATTGAGGAGAATGCCATGAACACCCCGAAAAACATCCAGCCCGGCCAAGGCCGTTTAGGCATACTGCTGCCGGGAATGGGCGCGGTCACCAGCACCTTCATCGCCGGCGTTGAACTTCACAAGAAAGGCCTTGGAGACCTGACCGGCTCGCTCACGCAATTGCAGACCATCCGCCTGGGCAAGCGCTACGAGCACCGCCGACCGCTCATCAAGGATTTCATACCTTTGGCCAAGGTCTCGGACATCGTCTTCGGCGGCTGGGACATCTTCCCGGACTCCATATACCAAGCCGCCCGGAAAGCCTCGGTCCTTCATGACTCGCGCTTGGGCGCCATCCGCAAGGAGCTCGAAGCCATCCGGCCCATGCCCGCGGTCTTCGACCGCTCCTTCGTGAAGAACCTCGACGGCCCCAACGTCAAGAAGGGCAAGACGAAGTGGGACCTGGCCCGCATGCTCATGGACGACATCGAGTCCTTCAAGCGCAAGAACCGCCTTGAGCGCGTGGTGATGATCTGGTGCGGCTCCACCGAGATCCTGCCCGTCCGCGGGAAAGTCCACGAAAGCATCGACGCCTTTGAAAAAGGCCTGAAACAGAACTCTCCGAACATCCCCCCCTCGATGATCTACGCCTATGCCGCGATCAAGATGGGCATCCCCTATGCCAACGGCGCGCCGAATCTCTCCGCGGATATCCCGGCTCTGACGCAGCTCGCGGACAAGACGCGGACCCCCATCATGGGCAAGGACTTCAAGACCGGACAGACCTTCATGAAGACTCTCATCGCGCCCGGCCTGCAGGCGCGCATGCTGGGCCTCATCGGCTGGTATTCCACCAATATCCTGGGCAACCGCGACGGCGAAGTCCTCGACGACCCCGGCTCCTTCAAGACCAAGGAGAAGAGCAAGATGTCCGTGCTCGATTCCATCCTGGAACCGGACGTCTACCCCCAGCTCTATGGGAATTACGCCCATAAAGTCCGCATCGATTATTACCCTCCGCGAGGAGACAACAAGGAAGGCTGGGACAACATCGATATCGCGGGCTGGATGGGCATGCCCATGCAGATCAAGATCAACTTCCTCTGCAGGGACTCCATCCTCGCCGCGCCGATCGTCCTGGACTTGGCGCTGTTCATGGATTTCGCCAAGCGCGCCGGACTCCACGGCATCCAGGAATGGCTCTCGTTCTATTTCAAGTCCCCTATGTGCCGCGAGGACTTGACTCCGGAGCACAATCTCTTCCTTCAGCATCTCAAGCTCAAAAACACCCTTCGCATCTTGATGGGAGAAGAGGTCTTGGACCACTCCGGCCTGGATTACTACGACCCTGTCCGAGGAACGCCCACTCCGGCGCCGCCGCCGCATCGCCCGAAAAAGGCCGTCCGAAAGCCGGCTACTTCAGCCAAAATAGCCGTCGCGAACTTCTGAGTTTTTTTAAAAACGCGCCATGATGATCGTCCGCCCTGAAAAATCGGAAGAGGTCCCTCTTGTCGAGGGCATCCTCCGGGATGCCTACGGCCGGGACCAGGAACTCAAGGCTTTGGATTCCCTGCGCCGGACGCAGGATTTCCTGCCTCAGCTTTCGCTCGTCGCGGATGAAGATGGGGCTTTGCGCGGATATGCCTTGTTCGCCAAAGCCGCGGTGGAGACCTCCTCTCAAGTCTTCTCGGCAGCCGCGCTGATCCTGCTCGCGGTCCCAAAAGAATACCGGCACAAAGGCATTGGAGAAAGGCTGATCCGTCACGGCGGAGAACGCTGCCGCGGGATCGACCGGGAGATCCTCTTCGCCTTGGGAGATCCCGCTTATTTCGCCCGGATAGGATTCAAGCCTGCATCCGACTGCGGTCTGACCTTCTCCTGGCCGCAACAGCAGTCCCCGCTCTTGGTCTTTGCCCAAGCCGCCCTTCTTTCAAAGCTCGGATCAGGGACGGTGCACTTCCCTCAAGCATTCCAGAAACTTCTCTCCCCCCAATAATTCAGCTGGATATTAAAAAACGCTTCCTACAAAAGGACTTTTTGTTGCTTTGCAACCCAGGCGTCATATTAATATTTGCTATAATATATTCTTGAAAATGCGCCATCCATACTGGATATTGTTTCTTTTCAGCATCCTCTGCCTCGGCCCTCTCGAAAAAAGAGTCCATTCCCAGGAACAGACCTCTTCCTCCTCCACCGCGGCCCTTTCCCTATCGAGTGCCGCGGCAGAAACATCCATCGCGGAAGCGTCCTCTTCTTCCGAACCCGTTCTCGCGCAGATACAGCTCTCGGGCGTATCTCCCGAGCAGGAGAAGGACGTCCTGTCTCTCATGAGCGCCAAGGAGCTCTCCCCCTATTCCGATGCTCAGCAGGAAAGGGACCGTCAGACTCTCCTGGCCTCGGGCCGATTCGCCTCCGTGCATCTTACGCGAGTCCCTCTCTCCGGGACTCACTTCCGCCTGGACGTAGACCTCCAGCCCGGGACCCCGGCCCCGGCGCCCTCCGCACACGATGATGTCCCAAAAGCGCCCTGGGTCATCGGCGAACTGGCCTTGAGCGGGAACAAGCGGATCAAACTCAGCGTGGTCCGCGCGCAGATCAAAGCCCGGCCCGGCGACCTCTATGAGCGCTACGACTTGGATAAGGATATCCAGGCCGTGCTCGCTCTTGGGCAATTCGAGCGCGTGGCCGCGGACATAACGGCCATGCCTTCCAAGCCGGTCCCCGCGAACCTCTCGTCGGTGGCGGGATCGAGCACCGCGGTCAAGCTCACCTTCATCGTCGAGGAAAGGAACCTGGTCAAGCGCATCCGTTTCGAAGGGAACAAAGGCCTCTCGAAAGCCCGGCTGCTCGACGAGATGACGCTCAAGAACAAGGACCCCTTCGACCGCGCCAAGCTCCGCACGGATGAAGACAAGCTGCTCGAGTACTATCATAAAAAAGGCTATCTTCGCGCCGTGGTGCGTTCGACTTGGACCGAGGAGCCCTCCTCCCATAACCTTGAGGTCTCCTTCCTGATCCAAGAGGGGCCGAAATCTCGCATCCAGGAGGTCCGCATCCAGGGCGTGCAGGCCTTCAAGATCAAGAAGGTCCTCAAAAAGATGGAGAATCGCCGCAAAAAGATCTTCGATGAGAAAAAACTGCCGGAGGACCTTAAAAAGATCGAGACCCTCTATAAAAACGAAGGCTACCTGGACTTTGAGACGCTTTCCTCGTCCGTCAGCTTCAGCGAGGATGGATCCAGGATATTCATCAATATCCAGCTCAAGGAAGGCCGGCAGTACCGCTATGGCGATACGACCTTCTCCGGCAATATGGTTTATAAGTCCAGCTCCCTGGTCACGGCCCTGGACTACCGCAAAGGAAAGCTCTTCAGCCAGGAACGCTTCGATTATACGCTCAGGAACATCCAGGAGATGTACGCGGAGATGGGACGTCTGCGCACCCGTGTAGAGCCCGTCAAGACCTTCAACAGCACGACTTCCCTGATGGACGTCCGGTTCGATATCACGGAAGGCAATGTCGTCTATATCGACCATATAGACATAGAGGGCAATAAGACCACCAAGACGTACGTCTTCCGCAGAGAACTCACGATCCATGAAGGCCAGCCCTTCTCGGTCTCAAAGGTCCGGAAAAGCCAGGAAAAGATCATGAACCTGGGCTTCATCGACGACGTCAGCATGGACATCCAGAGCCCCTTGGACCCGGACAAGGCGGACCTCATATTCGAGATCGCCGAAGGCAAGCCCGGAATGCTCACCGCCGGAGCAGGCTTCTCCTCCCTGGATGGGCTGGTCGGACAGCTCTCCCTGCAGCACATGAATCTCTTCGGCCGCGCTCAGCGCGCCTCGGTACAGTGGTCCTTCGGCTCCCGGGTGCAGGACTACAGCCTTTCCTGGACCTCCCCCTGGATCGCAGACCATCCCACGAGCCTGGGCTTCGACCTTTTCAATACCCGCCGCATCTCTCCTTTCGACAACTCCTCTTCAGCGTATATGAGCCGCCGCGTGGGCGGCGGAATACGCGTAGGGCCGCGCTTCCAGGACGACAAGTACCAGCTCAACTTCAACTACACTTTCCAGAAGATATCGGTGACCAACGTCCAGACGCAGTTCCTGGACCGCCTTTCCGAAGGAACGAGCATCCAATCCTCTTTCGGCGCGGAGATCGCCCGCGATACCCGCGACAACATATGGGACCCGACGAAAGGAACCCGCAATGGATTGGGCGCCGTGCTCACCGGCGGCCCTCTTATGGGAGACATCCACTTCCTTAAGCCTTCTCTTTTCAACTCAATCCACTATACGCTCTTCAAGATCAATGATTGGCCGTTCGTGTTCTCCCTCTCCAATCGCGCCGGCTACATCACGCAGTTCGGGCCCACCAAGGAAGTCCCTGTCTTCGAGCGATACTTCATCGGCGGCCAGGATTCCCTGCGCGGCTACAGCTACGCGGGAGAGGCCGGGTGGCCGGGCGGAGGAAAGGTCTACGACGTCTGCAACATCGAGGTCGGCTTCCCCTTGGCGCGCGAGCGCCGCAAGACCATCGTGAAGTTCATCACTTTCTTCGACGCGGGCGGGAGTTGGGACAATATGTATTCGACCCGGCTGCATGTCGGACCCGACAGCAGCGACATCAAGACCGATGTCGGCTTCGGCATCCGCTTCGTGACGCCGGCTTTCCCGATACGACTGGACTGGGGCTATGGACTCAATCACCGCCCTGGAGAGCAGCGATATCAAGTCAATTTCGGGATCGGACCGATGTTCTAGTGTAGCGGCTCACCGGCGCTCCGACCGTTCTCTCGGCGAAGACGGCGATGGGAGGATAGTGATGATGAAGAAAACGATCGTACCCTGTCTCTCCGTGCTCCTGCTCCTGGCGGCGCTCCCCTCCAGGGCGCTGGAGATCAGCCTGGAGGAGAACCGCGGTGAACGCGGCAGCATCGGCTACGTGGACCTGCATCGCGTCTTCCAGCTCTTCCCTCAGACGCAGAAGGCCCGCCAAAGCTTCCAAGAGATCCTCCATCAAGCCGAGGAACAGGTCAACCTCCGCAAGACCGATCTCCTCGCGCTGCGCGCGGAACTCTCGAGGCTGACCTCGGAACTCGATCTTCTGCAGAAAACCCCTATCCCGGCTGCCCTGCCGGTCGAGGCCCCAAAAACGCCTCCGGCTGCCGCGGTGCAGCCGCCGGCCGAGACTCCCAAAACGACGCAGGCCGCCGAGCAGGCTCCCGTCGAAGCGCCCGCGCAGACCCCTCCCCCTGCCGCGGACCGGAAACAGGCTCCCTTGACCGAAGAACTCGCTCTCCCCGGGATGAGCAAGCCTTTGACCATCAATCTGCCGGGCCTGACCACGGCGCCTTTGACCGTTGAGCCTTCAGTGCGGCAAGAAGCTCTTCCTCCAGAAAAGCCGTCTGAGGCGGGATCCCCTTCGGCCGCGACAGCAGCCGCGCCGGAAATCTCGACGACGACCGTCATTCCTCCATTGCCCCAGCCCACCCCGAGCGACATCGCGGCCGCGGCGGCCCGCTCCCACGAGGACCGGCTCAATGTCCTGCGCAGCCAGATCGAAGCCAAACGCAAGGAACTCGCGGACAAGGAGCTCAATTCGCAGAAGCATCAGGAAAAAGTGGAGAAGGATCTCCTGGAACTCGAGGGCCGCAGGACCGAGGTCCTGCTCGGGAAAATATATGTCGTCATCCAGGACGTGGCCCGCGAGAACGGGGTCAGCGTCGTCGTCGATAAGAGCCAGATCCTCTTCGGCCAGAAGACCGTGGATCTGACGGAAAAGGTCCTCAAGAAACTGGAGAGTCTGTGAGCGCGGACATCTCGCTGGGCGAACTCGCGCCTATCATCGGCTGCGAACTCGTCGGGAAGAGCGCCCATATCGTTCAAGGCGCCGCCGGCCTCTCCGAGGCCGGTCCAACGGACGTCTCCTTCCTGGAGAACCCCAAATACGCCCCTCAGGTCGCCGCTTCGAAAGCCGGAGCGGTGATCCTCCCTCCCGAGGCGCGCGGCATCCCCGGGGGGCCCCCCAACAGGCTCTATTGCGCATATCCCAAGCAGGCCTACGCCCAGTGGCTTTCGATGATCGAGCTCTCCCGCCGCAGGCACGACCCGCCGATCGTCTCCACGAAAGCGGACGTCCACCGCGAAGCGCGTCTCGGATTGGAAGTATCCATCGGCCCCTTCGCGGTCATCGGCGCCCGCACCTTGATCGGAGACCGCACCCGCATCGGCGCCAACTGCGTCATCGGCATCAATGTACGGATCGGCAAGGACTGCGTCATCCATCCCGGCGCGGTCCTCTATGATTTCTGCGAGCTCGGAGACCGCGTCATCATCCACTCGGGGACGGTCTTGGGCTCCGACGGCTACGGTTATTGGACAAACCCCAAGACCGGCGATCATCTCAAGGTCCCGCAGATCGGACGCGTCGTCGTCGAAAACGACGTCGAGATCGGCTCGAACGCTTCCATCGACCGCGCAACGACCGGGGAGACGCGCATCGGCAGCGGCAGCAAGATCGATAATCTGGTCCAGGTCGCGCACAACGTCCGCATGGGCGCCAATTGCCTGCTCGTGTCCCAATCGGGCATCGCAGGCTCGACGTCCCTTGGACGCCAGGTCACGATCGCCGGACAAGTCGGGATCGCCGGACATCTCAAGATCGGAGACGGCGTCATCGTCACGGCGCAGGCAGGCGTCATGAACGATGCGCCGCCCGGAATGGTCCTTTTTGGGTCTCCGGCCCGGCCGCACCGTGAAGCATTGAAGATCCAAGCCCTCATCGCGAAACTGCCCCAACTCTATCAGGCGTTCAAGGAGTTTAAGAAAGGGGAGCGCTCTCCCCAGGAGCATTCTGATGCGTGATCACCCTGAGTGCCAGTCCACTTTGCGCGAACCCGTGACCCTGGAGGGCATCGGCCTTCATACCGGCAACCCCTCAAGGATCACGTTCCTCCCGGCGCCTCCGGATGCGGGCCTGCGCTTCATCCGCGCCGACCTGCCGGGCAAGCCCGTGATCCCGGCCCGTTTGGGATTCGTGGTGACCACGGTCCGCGGGACGAACATCGGCCTGGGAGAAGCCAAGGTCCATACCGTCGAGCATGTGCTGGCCGCGCTCACCGGGATAGGAATCGACAACGCCGACATTGAAGTCACGGCCAACGAGCCGCCCGCGATGGACGGATCGGCCCTTCCATTCTTCCAAGCGCTGACCGGAGCGGGGATACATCCCTACCCGGATCATCCGAAGCGCTACCTCCACATCCCGGAAGAGATCGTCTATGCCGACCAAGGCTCCTCTTATCGCGCGGTCCCGGCCGAGAACTTCGAGATCACCGCGACCCTTATCCACGACCACCCGCTGGTCCCCAGGCTCACCCTCACGCTCCGACCCGATCCCGAGATCTTCCTTTCACAGATCGCCGCGGCCCGCACCTTCTGCTTCGAGCATGAGATCGCTTTCCTGCGTGAACTCGGCTTGGCGCAGGGCGGAAGCCTGGAGAACGCGGTGGTCATCTGCCCGGACCGCATCATGACCGATGCCGCGGGCCTGCGCTTTCCCGACGAGTTCGTCCGCCACAAGCTGCTCGACCTCATCGGAGACATGACGCTCATCGGCCGCTCTCTCTTCCGCATGCGCCTGGAGGTGGTGCGGCCGGGCCATGCGCACAACATCGAGTTCGCCCGCCGCTTGAGCGAGGCCGCGATGAAGATGCGCGGCCGCATACCGATGCCGACAGGGGGACGATGATGAGGGATCTTTTGCGCGGCCTGCCGTGGCTCTTGGCGGGATTGCTCTGCGCCTGCTCTCGCGGCGCGCAGAAGAGCGTAGAGCTGAAGGCCTCCGACGGATTCACTCTGACCAAGCCGCTGAGCTGCGCCTACCTCGAAGGCCAATCCATGACCGACCTGGGACGCCTGCGCATCGCGCTCAAGCAGAAGCCGAACTCCAGCCCGATCGTCTGGTCCTTCGATGGGCTCTTCAAGCTCAAGACCCTTTGGCGCCGCGGAACGCAAGCCGGGGAGGCGGTCCCTTATGTCAGCCCGAACAGCGTGAGCCTTCTGGTTCCCATGCCCAACGGCATGCAGGTCTTCACTGTCTGGAGCAGCGGCGTCTCGGTCTGGAGCAAGCACGACACCGTCGGCGGCCTGCTCGGAGCGAACCAGTTCCTCGGCCTCTGCGAGAACATTTGATATGAAAAACATCCATCCCTCCGCCGTCATCGACTCGACCGCGAAGATCGATCCTTCGGCCGTCATCGGACCCGGCGCGATCATCGGCCGGGATGCAGTCATCGGCGCAGGCACGGTCGTGGGCGCCCATGCGCTCGTGGAGTTCGCGACCCTGGGAAAGAATAACCTCCTCTCCCCCGGCTGCTACATCGGCACTCCGCCGCAGGACGTCAAATACGCCGGCGAGAAGACGCGCCTGATCATGGGAGACAACAACGTGGTGCGGGAGAACGTGACCCTCAACCGCGCGACACCCGCCACGGGGGAGACGCGCATCGGCAGCAACTGCATGTTCATGACCAATTCGCATGTGGCGCACGATTGCCGCATCGGCAACAACGTAATCTTCGTCAATTCCGCGGGAACGGCCGGGCACGTGCATGTCGGCGATTTCGCCATCCTGGGAGGGCTTGCGGGCGTCCACCAGTTCGTGCGCATCGGACGCTACTGCATGGTGGGAGGCGGTTCCATGATCACCAAGGACCTCCTTCCCTTCTGCACCTGCCAAGGCGATCGCGCCCGCCTGCGCGGCCTCAATCGCGTGGGCTTGCGCCGGGCCGGATTCTCGCCCTCGGCGATATCGGCGGTGAAGTCCGCCTACAAGACGATCTTTATGTCGGGGCTGCGCCTGCAGGAGGCCGTGGATCGGCTCAAGTCCTCCCAGCCGGGACCCGAGGTCGCGGAACTGCTCGCCTTCATAGAAGCCCCCAGCAGGCGCGGCCTCACGCGGGCATCCCGCGCGGCTTCCGTTCCGGAGGAAGTCTCCATCTGATGGCCGAACGCCTTGGATTAATCGCCGGTTCCGGACGCTTCCCCCTGCTGGTGGCCGAGCATGCGCGCCGAGCGGGTCTGGAGGTCGTCTCTTTGGCCCTGCAGGGAGTCACGGACCCTTCGCTCGAAACGCTCTCTTATCGCCTGGAATGGTTCCGTCTCGGCCAAGTGGATGCTCCTGTCCGCTATTTCCGCGAGCAGGGCGTGCGCAAGGCGGTGATGGCCGGGAAAGTCCAGCATGTCTCCTTGTTCGGAGGCATCCTCCCGGACCTGCGCGCCGTCCGCCTATTGGCCGGACTCAAGGACAAGCGCACCGACACTCTCCTGGCCGCGGTGGCCGCGGAGTTCGCCAAGGAAGGAGTGGAACTCCTCCCTTCCGCGGCCTATCTCGCCGACTGCCTGCCGAGCGCCGGAGTGCTCTCAAGCCGCAAGCCGACCAAAGAGGAGCGCGCAGACATCGCACTGGGGTGGAAAGCCGCCAAGGCCGTGTCGGGTTTCGACATCGGCCAGAGCGTCGCGGTTCAGGACGGCGCCGTGGTGGCCGTCGAAGCCATGGAAGGAACGGACGCCATGATCGAACGCGCCGGAGAACTGGCCCGCAGCCAAGGCCGCGAGCCCCGCCTGACCTTGATCAAGGTCGCCAAGCCCAAGCAGGATCCCCGCTTCGATTTGCCCGTGCTCGGGCTCGGCACGCTCCCGCGCCTTGAGAAAGCAGGCGCGCGCTGCCTCGCTTTCGAAGCTGGGAAGACCCTGCTCTTCGATAAAACCGATTTTCTCCGCCGAGCCGACGAGATCGGATTGGCGGTAGCGGCTGTTTCCCAGGAGGACTTCCCCTCATGAACGCCCCGGAAAAGAAGAAGATCCGTTTTGCCGTCATCGGCGCCGGCCGCATCGGCGCGCACCATTCCCGCATCCTCGGCCAGCATCCGGATGTGGAGCTCGTCGGAGTCTGCGACCAGAATATCTGGCGCGCCCAACTGACGGCCTGGCGCACCGGAGCTCTGGCTTACCGCGACTACCGCCAAGTCCTCGACCAGATCGACGCCGCGGTCATCGCGGTGCCCACCACCAAGCACCATGAGGTGAGCATGGCGGCCATCGAGAAAGGCATCCACTGCCTCATCGAGAAGCCCTTGGCCACCTCCATCGACCAGGCCAAGGAACTCGTGTCCGCCGCGGAGAAGAACAAGGTCGTACTCCAGGTCGGCCATGTGGAACGATTCAATCCGGCGGTGCTCAAGGCCATCGAGTACATCCGCCAGCCCCGCTACATCACAGTCGAGCGCCTGGGTCCCTATGATCCGCGCGTCTCGGACGTGGGCGTGGTGCTGGACCTCATGATCCATGACCTCGATATCCTCCTTACGCTCGTGGGCTCGCCCATCGACAGCATCGAGGCCGTGGGAGCGGGCCTTTTCTCCAAACACGAAGATATCGCCAACGTGCGCGTGCGCTTCAAGAACGGCTGCATCGCGGACGTGACCGCCAGCCGGATATCTCTCAAGCGCTGCCGCAAGATCCGCATATTCCAGGGCAGCAGCTACATCTCCCTGGACTACATGAACGCCTCCCTGCAGGTCTGCACGAAAAAGATGGATGACGCCAAAAGCCTGCAGGATGTCGATGTGTTCGAACCCAAGCTCGCCAAGACCGAGCCCCTGCGCAACGAGATGGAGCACTTCCTCGACTGCATCCGCCACGACCGCAAGCCTTGGCCCTCGGGGGAGCACGGCATGGAGGCCCTCAAGCTGGCGCTCCAGATCACCGATGAACTGGAGAAGTACGAGCTCGCGGGCCACTCGCAATCTCGATCCTTCCTGCCCAATTGGGCCGGAGGAATCGGCCGCATCGCGCAGAGCGTCTCGCAGTCGGTCTTAGGAGAAAAGTCCTGACACCCGGCCGAGGAAAACGGTGAAAATTCTCATCGTCGCGGGCGATCCTTCCGGGGACCTTTATGGAGGCCTCCTCCTGCGCGCGCTCAAGGCGCGCGCGAAGGAACTCCATGCGCAAGCGGTCGGAGGCTCCCAGCTTCGCCAAGCCGCGCAGGAGACCGGAGGAGAGTTCCTCTTCGACCTCTGCGGACTGAGCCTGAGCGGCTTCGTGGAGCCCCTGCGCCGCCTGCCCACGCTCATCTCCCTGCGAAAGGATCTGGCCCAACGCATGCTCCGAGAGCGCTTCGACGCGGTCCTCTGCATCGACTACTACGGATTCAATCGGCATGTCCTCTCCGCGGCCAAGGCCGCGGGCGCGCGCACTTTCTATTATGTGAGCCCTCAAATCTGGGCCAGCCGGCCCGGCCGCATCCGCGCGCTCAAGCGGCTCGTAGACCTCATGCTCGTGATCTTTCCCTTCGAGGAACCCTTGTACCGGAACTCCTCCGTCCCGGTTCAATGGGTCGGACATCCTCTCCTGGATATCCTGCCCCGGCCTTTAAGCGAAGAGTCTCGGAAAGGGCCTCTTCGCCTGGGAATACTGCCCGGCAGCCGTTCAGGGGAGATCCGCCGGCATCTGCCGGTCCTGCTCCAAGCCGCCGAAATCATGCGCAAGGATCTCCCGGAGATGGAAGTCTTGGTCTTCGCCGCTCCGCAAGCCTTGGATGCCGCCTACGTCCGCGCTCTCTCGGCTTTCGCGCTGCGCACGGGCCGCGCGGCCCGGCTGGTGCGGGAAGCCGATTACGCGGAGCGCAGCCGCTTGGATTTCGCCCTGACGTGCTCAGGCACGGCGACCCTCGAGAACGCTCTGCTCGGCGTGCCCATGGTCGTGATCTATCGGATGTCCTGGGCCACGTACGCCGTGGCCAGAGCGCTCATCCGCGTGGGCAACATCGCCATGGCCAATCTCTTGGCCGGACGCACGCTGGTCCCGGAACTGATCCAGCATGCGGCCTCTCCCGCGCGCGTGGCGCAGACCGCTCTCGACATGCTCTCCAATCCCCTGCGGCTGGAATCCCTGCGAAAGGATCTTCGCGCCTTGCGCGAGTGCTTGGGCGGACCCGGCGCTACCCAGCGCGCGGCCGCCGCGGTGCTGGAACAAACGGCCCTCGCCGAGGGCTCGCATGCGAGCCCCGCCTTATGAACGCTTTGCGCCGCATCTGGCCCTATCTCCTGCCTTATCGTCTGCGCTTCATGCAGGCGAGCCTGGCCATGATCGTGGTGGCCGCGACCAACGGCATCTCCGTGTCCATCCTCAAGCCCCTCATCGACGACGCCTTCAATTCCAAGAACGAACGCTGGCTGATGATCATCGTATTCGCGGTGCCGGCGGTCATGGCCGCCAGGAACATCGCGGCCTACATCCAGAACTACCTGATGAGCTGGATCGGGCAGAGCGCGGCGCAGATGCTGCGTGAAAGGCTCTTCCGCCACCTTCACATCCTGTCCTTGGATTTCTACGCCGAACAAAAATCCGCGGAGATCCTCTCCCGCGTGACCAACGACCTCGGCAACGTCCAGTCCGCGCTCCAATTCCTGCCTCTCTATCTCATCCGCGACACCCTGACGATCGTCTCGCTCATGGCCGTGCTCCTCTATCTCAACTGGCGCTTCGCGCTCATCGCGCTGCTCGTCATCCCTATCGCCTCGGCCATCATGGGCGTGCTGGGCCGCAAGATGAGGGAATCGAGCCGCGCGAGCCAGGCGATCATGGGCCAGATCTACCATCGCTTCCAGGAAAGCCTGCAGGGCATGCTGCTTATCAAGGCCTTCAACTATGAGGACGGCGCGGCCGAGAAGTTCCGGCTGGAGAACGCCTCATTTTTCCACCAGACCATGCGCTATCTGCGGGCCGCCGCGCTCTCCGGGCCGCTCATGGAGTTCTTCGGCTCAGTGCTCGGCGCGGTGCTCATCTATTTCAGCGGCCGGGAGATCCTCAACGGCCGCATGACCACCGGCGACTTCTTCACGTTCTTGGGCGCCTTCCTCGCCGCGTCGGCGCCGCTGAAGAATCTCGCCCGCCTCAATTCCGAACTTCAACGCGGGATCGCCTCGGCTGAACGCATATTCCAGATCCTCGATGAGAGCCCAAGCATCGTTGAAAGCCCGAGCGCCTTCGTCTGGCCCGGACTGCGCGAAAACCTGCGCTTCGAGGCCGTGTCATTCCGCTATCCCTCCCGGGAGCTTCCGGCCCTGCGGGGAGTGGACCTGGAGATCCGCCGCGGCGAGCGCGTGGCGCTGGTGGGGCCCTCGGGCTCAGGGAAATCCACGCTCATCCACTTGCTCCTGCGCCTTTACGACCCCTCCTCGGGGAGGATCGTCGTCGATGGGACGGATCTGCGCGAGCTCCGTATGCGCTCCCTGCGCGAGAAGATCGGCTTCGTCACCCAGGAAACGCTCCTTTTCAATGAGGATGTCTTCAATAATGTGGCGCTGGGCCGCTTGGACGCCAGCGAAGAACAGGTGCGCGCGGCCTGCCGCGTGGCCAACGCCGACGCATTCATCGAAAGCCTGCCCCAAGGCTACCGCACTCCCTTGGGCGACCGGGGACTCAAGCTCTCAGGAGGACAGCGCCAGCGTCTGGCTATCGCGCGCGCGGTGCTCAAGGATCCCTCCCTGCTCGTCCTCGATGAAGCCACCAGCAACCTCGATTCCACCAGCGAACGGGAAGTCCAAGCCGCGCTGGACCGCCTCATGGCTGGACGCACGACCTTGGTCATCGCGCACCGCCTCTCCACGATAAAAAACGCGGATCGCATCTATGTCCTGCAGGACGGAGCCGTCGCGGAGTGCGGCTCCCATGCGCAGCTTCTGGCTCGCGATGGACTCTACCGCCGCCTCTATGAGATCCAGAGCTCCGAGCCCGCTGCCGCGGAGGCTTCATGAACCTTTTCTTATTCAACGTCGGCGCGGCCGCCATGACGCTGCTGGGGGGGCTGGTCCCCTCTATCCGCAGCGCTCTCTCGCGGCCCGCGGTAGAGCGCATGTTCTCCCTGCGCTCGGGAATACTTCTGGGCGTGGCTTTAGTCGGCGTGCTCCCGGAGGCCGCCCGCACCGATGAGACCTTCGCCGGCTGGGGAGCGCTCATCGCGTTCTGCGCGCTATTCCTCATGGAGCACTGCGCCAGTCCGGACACCTGCTGCGAGTTCGTGGAAGACTGCCGCTCCCATGTCCTGGGAACCGGCGCGCTGGCCGCGCTCTGCCTGCATGCGTTCCTGGACGGACTCAATCTGACCTCGGCCTTCGAAGCGGGAGCGGCCATGGGCGCGGCCGGCGGGGTGGCCCTTCTCATCCACAAGCTTGCCGACGGCTTCACCCTGACTTCCCTCCTCCTCCAGGGAGGCTACAGCCGCATGGCCGTGCTCGGGGCCTTGGGCGCCGCCACGCTCGCCACTCCGCTGGGCAGCGCTTTGAGCTTCGCGGGCTTCAATGCCCTGCCTCCAACCCTTGTCGGAGGACTGCTCGGGCTCTCCGGCGGATCCCTGCTCTATGTGGGCGCTTCAGGCGCATTCTCCCGCAGCCACCAGCAGAGAGACTGCTTGGGACTCCTTCTCTTCATCGCCGGCGCCGCGCTCATGGCCGTGCTGCGAGGAGCGCTCTGATGCATTCATTATTTATGCGAGACTCAGCATGAACGCCGAGGAGATGAAGCTGCGCTTCCAGGAATATTCTCCGAGGGTAGATACGTCCTTGCTGGAGAAAGCCTACGCCTACTCCCATCAGGCGCATTCGCGCCAGGCCCGCGCTTCCGGAGAGGAATATTTCGTGCACTGCGCGGCCGTTGCCCAGGCCTTGCTCGACTTCAAGATGGACCTGCCGACGGTCTGCGCGGGCCTGCTCCACGACGTAATCGAAGACACCCCGACCACGTCGGCGGAGCTCAAAAAGGAGTTCGGGATCGAGATCACCCAGCTCGTCGAAGGAGTGACGAAGCTCGACAGCCTCCAGTTCACTTCCCACGATGAGGCCCAGGCCGCCAACTGGCGGCGAATGCTCCTGGCCACGGCCCAGGATATCCGCGTCATCATCATCAAACTGGCCGACCGCCTAAACAACATGAGGACCCTGCGCTACCTGGAACCGGAGCGCCAGCAACGCATCGCCCATGAGACGATCACCCTCTATGCTCCGCTCGCGCACCGCTTGGGGATGTTCGAGCTCAAGAGCGAGCTCGAGGACTTGGCTTTCCAGACCCTTCATGCGGAGGAGGCCGCCGAACTCGAGAAGCAGGTCAATGCCTTGACCAGCAGCCGCGAGAAGGCCTTGTCTCATTTCAAGTCAGTCTTGGAAAAGAAGCTTCACAACACGGATGTCCCTCACCGCGTCCTGTCCCGCTCGAAGAGCCTCTACTCCATCTACCAGAAGATGCAGCGCCAGAAGAAGCCCTACTCCGAGATCCAGGATTCCTTGGGCGTGCGCATCATCACGGACACGGTCGGCAACTGCTACGCGCTGCTGGGCGTCATCCACTCGGAGTTCAAGCCGGTGGCGAACTCATTTACAGACTACATCTCCATCCCTAAGATAAACCTCTACCAGAGCCTGCACACCACGGTCGTCAGCCCCGGCGGAGACGTCGTGGAGATCCAGATCCGCACCGAGGAGATGCACCGCACCTCGGAATACGGCATCGCGGCCCATTGGCGCTACAAGACCGGCGAGCACTCCGCGGACGCGCATCTGGAGGAGAAGCTCAACTGGCTGCGCCAATGGCTGGAATGGCTCCAGGACCTCAAGAGCCCGCGCGAGTTCCTGGAAAGCCTCAAGACCGACCTGGAGCTGCACCAGGTCTTCATCTTCACTCCCGCCGGAGAGGTCAAAGCCCTCCCCGGAGGGTCCACTCCGCTGGACTTCGCTTTCGCGGTCCATACCGACATCGGCATGCGCTGCGTGGGCGCGAAAGTCAACAACAAGATGGTCCAGCTCGACTGCGAACTCAAATCCGGCGACATCTGCGAGATCCTCACCCGAAAAGGATCGGAGCCCAAGAAGGACTGGCTGCGCGTGGTCAAGACCGCGCGCGCGCGCTCGAAGATCCGGGCCTATCTGCGGGAAAAAGGCATCTCATAAGGAGAATCATGACCATCACCGAATTCCTGAAGGACCACGTCCCTTTCCTCAAAGGCATCACCGAGGAACAGGCGCGCCGTCTCGCTCAATGCGCGGAGCAGCGCACCTACAAGCAGAACCAGACCGTGATATTCAAGGGCGTGACCGTCGACGGACTGCATATCGTGGCGACCGGAAAGGTCGCGGTCTATATCCGGCCCGAGAAAAACAAGGAATGGCTGCGCGCGGCCGAACTCGGCGCAGGCGAGGTCTTCGGAGAGCGCTCCATCATCGAGTTCTCGACGGCGACCGCGACCATCAAGGGCGCCTCGGCCGAAGCCCTTCTCTTCGTCCTGCAGCAGGCCGCTTTCCGCGAGCTCTTGGAAACGGACGCGGCCCTCAAGGAAAGAACTCTCGCGCTCATCGAGTCGCGCACGCGTCCGGCCGCGGCCCGGCAGCCGGCGGCGCCGAGCGCTTAAGCGACCCGGCCCATGCGCGTGCGGCCTCGGCCCGCGCCGGCCCGGCCCACTCCTCGTAGCGGGCGATCTCCGAACAGACTCTTTGGATGCTCGCGTATCCTTCTTGGACCATGACCGCGGCGGCCTCAAGATCGTCCGGCCGAAAAACCGTGAATTCCCTTCTTCCCAGCCACGCGGCATCCACGCTGGATCGGCGCACGAACGCCAGGGCCTGCCTGTCCCAGTATATGAGCGCCCACTCGCTCTTCGGCAGATAGAAAAGATAATTCGGGCGGTTGAAAACAGTCCTTTCTCCTCCTTTAAGCGCGGCAGGGACAAGGGAACTCATCGATGAGCGCTTGCGGATCACCAGAGAAGCGCCCAGCCCCTCGATCCAGGAGCGGAACTCCTCCTGCGATGAAAGCGCCTCCTCCATGGGACCCAAGAAACCATGGAAAAGGTAGCGCCCATCCACGAAGACCTTCATCTCCGGCCCGAGCCTGAATCCAAGGAAGCCTCCCCATTCCCAGGGGTTCGCCATCCTCAAACGGGAAAGGACGCCTTTTTCTCGCGAAAGGAATCGCGCAAGATCCTCCGGAGTGGAGTCCGCAAGCGCCGCCTGCATCCTGCCGCGCACCAGCTCAACCGCCGGCTTCCGGGCGAAGAACGCGACGCTTGCGAGCGCCGTGAATATCCAGAGCACGCGCAGATGCCGCGCGGGACGCAGACTTCTGAAAGCGGATGCGGCGATGGGAACGCCGATAGAGACGGTATAGACGGCGCTGCGCACATGCCTTGCCGAGGCAAGTCCGAAAAAGATCAGAAGGAGCGCGTGCTCCGCGCGGAACTCCCGCGCGGAGAAGAACCTCGCGCCGATGCCGCCGCAAGCAGCCGCGGCCACTGCGAAAAAAGGCCAGAGCCAGGGTTCGCTCAGGGAAGGTCCGCCCCATTCCCGGATATGGGTCCGCAGCGTCGAGAGCCCCTGATAATGCTCAAAACATACCCGGTAGACTTCCACGCCGTATGGCTGAGCGAAAGACCCAATGATCCCGAGCGGAAGACAAAAAAGCAGCGTCCATGACCCTCTCTTTAAGAATTCTCCGAGGCCATAAGCTGCGAGCAGGACAAAGCCGTAGATGAACCCCGCATGAAGATTAGCCCACAGCGCGAAGAACGCGGGACAAGCGATATATGCCGCGAGAGGAGAGAGGCCGCTCGTCCTCTCATCTGGTCCTGCGCAGCTGCGCGACTCCAGCCATGTCAAAAGCGCAAGGAAAAACAGCAACGAGAAGTTCTCCGGCCGAAGATCATTGGCGGGGCTTATCCCAAGCGCCCAGACAAGGACGCCGAGCGAGCGCGATCGGATGGACAGCCCTTGAAGAGCCAGGCAGATCCAAAGCATTCCGCCGGAACAGGAGAACAGAAGGATCTTCAACGCCCATAGCCCGCGGATCCCGCCCGCGTCATAGGCCGCCTTGAATAGCAGCTGCGAGAGCCACTCGAAATCCACCCAGGGCTTTCCGGCCATGCTCCAAGAAAGCCAATCAGCGCGCGGCACCGTCCCATGCTCGGCGATCCAGCGCGCCGCTGAAAGATGCCAATAGATATCCGGGTTGGAGATCGGAAGGAGCAGGCAGGCAAGGGCGCATCCCGCGAGCAGACAGGCTGCGGCGCGGTTCATCTTGGCCTTCGCACCGACTGGAGCCAAATCTTCGCGGCTTGAGCCTGAGCAGACCCTCCCCACCGCGCATAGAGATCGATCTCTCTTAAGACCCGCGCGCGATCCGCCCGTCCCTGCGCCAACAAGGACGACAACGCGGTCAGATCATCCGGACGGAACAGCGTGAATTCTTTTTCCCGCAGCCAAGATGCGCTCACTGCCGAGCGCCGCACGAACGCCAGCGCCTGGTCATCCCAATAAACGAGCGCCCAGGTCCGCGCAGGCAGGAAAAGATGATAGAAGGGGCGCCAGGATATCCCGCGCTTCCCCTTCCGATCGATATCCGCGATGGGATAGAATTGCGCCGTCCTCTCCAACAATACCAGCTGCGCGCCGCAGCCGTCCGCCCATCGCTGGAACTTCTCGGGAGAGTTGTTCGCCTCTTCCAAGGACCGCAGCATCGGATGAAAGATATAGCGGCCGTCCACGGATACTTGATACCGCGGACCCAGTCTCCAGCCGAGATAGCCTCCCCAGTGCCAGGGATTGGTCATCCACAGTTTCGCCAGAGCTTCCTGCTCATCTTTCAGGAATACAGCAAGACCGACCGGCGCATAGCGGCCGAAGAACACATTCTTCGGCCCATACGTTATCCACGGGACCGCCTTCCCCAGGAAAAAAACAGTCTGCGCGCAGGCCAAGACGGCAAGACTCCTCCCCACCCACCGCCGCTCCCGCAGATCCTGGAAAGACGCCGTGATTATCGGGATTCCGACGGATACGAGATAGACGGTCGTGCGCGCATGCCCGCCGGCCGACAGCCCGAAGACGCACAGCGCCGCAAGATGTTCAAAAGGCGGCCTGCGCGAACGCAGACACGCAGCCAGCGCCCCCCCATAGGCCGCCAGAAGCACTCCCCAGAAAGGCCATTGCCAGGAATCCGTCACGAAGGGAGGCTGCCATTCCCGAATATGTTCCTGAAGAAGCCCCAGATCGGTCCAGTGGCTCAAGAGAACGCGGTAGACATCCGCTCCGCAAGGATGCGCCAGCGCCGCCGGTATCGCCAGGGCGCATGCAGCCAGGAGCGTCCAGGACCGCTTGCGCCGGAGCTCTCCCAGCCCATATATCCCCAGCAGCAGCAGGCCGTAGGGAAAGCCGGCATGCAGATTCGACCACAGGATGAACAACAAGGGCAGCCCGAAGAGGCCGGCTTCATGCCGGCATGCGACTTCTTTCCTCATCCTGCGCGATTCCAGCCATGTCCAGAGTCCGAGAAAGAAGATCAGCGAAAAATTCTCGGGCCTAAGATCGCAGCTGGGGGCGATCCCCAAGGCCCATGCGAATATCCCGAGACTTCGCGCGAAAGGCCCGGCCCCGTAGAGCCCAAGGCAGATCCAAAGAAGACCGGCGGCGAACGCATGCAGGAGGATCTTCAGGAACCATAGCGCATGGAAGCCTCCGAGCTTATACAGGCCGAAGAAAATGATCTGTGAAAGCCACTCGAAGTCCGCCCACGGAGCCCCGCCCATGCTCCAAGAAAGCCAATCCTGCCGAGGGAATGCGGCGTGCTCGAAGATCCAGCGTGCGGCGGAAAGATGCCAGAAAATGTCAGGATTCGAGAGGGGAAGACAGAAGCACAGGCCCGCGCAGGCAAGAAAAAACAGCGGCACCGCCCATGCGGACACGGCGCCCGCCGCCGCCTTGAAAGAGGTGTCCGCTGCTCCGGACACGCCTATTAAGGCCGTCGGCTGGGGCGGACCGCTTTGCCGGACTTGATGCAGCTGGAGCAGACGTAGGCGGTGCACGTCTTTCCGCCGACGACTACTTTTTGTTTCTGGAGGTTCGGACGGAAGACCCGCTTGCTTGCCTTATGCGAATGGCTGTAGCTGAAGCCGGAAACCGGACCCTTCTCACAGATAGAGCAACGATAAGCCATATTAAAGGCATGATACAAAATTAAGAGATCGCGCGCGAAGTATAAAATGGGATAATCGCCCCTGCGATGAGTATGGCAAGATTCCGGAATATTCTGCCCGCGGCATTGCTGGCGGCCGTCGCGCTGCAAGTCGGCTCCTTCATCGCCGTCCACTCCAACGTCTATGATGAAGCCGCCTATATCGGCGCGGGCGTCTCCTATCTGAAGACCGGCGGACTGCGCATGGATATGAGCGAACATCCTCCGCTCATGAAGTATCTTATCGGCCTCTCGAGCCTCGCCGCCGCTCCGCTCTGGCGCCCGGATTCCCAGGCGCTCAAGGACAACGACAGCTACCGATTGGGACTTGAACTCCTCTACGGCGATCCCAAGGGACCGGAACGCCTTCTGAGCTTCGCGCGGCTGCCGAGCCTGTTCCTTTCTTTGGGCTTGGCCCTTATGGTCTTCAGTTGGGCGCGCAGATGGTACGGCGAGCTGGGCGGGATATTCGCCTTGGCCGCTTATGCCTTCGAACCCAATCTCCTGGCTCATTCGGGCTTGGCCACCATGGACCTGGCCTTGGCCTGCTTCCTGTTCGGCGCATTCCACTTCCTCGTGCTCTGGGATGAGACTCGCCGGTCCGGATACCTCGCGTGCTGCGGGATATTCGCCGGAGCAGCCGTGTCCGTGAAGCTCCCGGGGATCATCTTCTTCGGATGGCTCTTGCTCTTCCTATCCTTCCCTTGGAGAAGACATCCGCGGAAGATCCTCCTTGCCGCCGCCGTCATGGGGATATCCTTGCTCGTACTTCTGGCCGCCTACGCCTTCGATCTCCGCGCTTTCCGGGATATGTCGATCCTCCGCTTCTTCCAGGTTTTCCTGCCCCATACACGAAACGCTTTCTACGGCTTCCTGCACGGCCATGCGAGGATCGGAGGGTTCTGGGATTACTACCCGACGGCTTTCGCGATCAAGATGACATTACCGTTCCTGATCCTGACCGCATGGGCGGCTCTCTCTGACGGAGATCGAAGAAAGAAGGCTCTTCTGCTCATGCCGTCCCTGTCGTTTTTTGCATTCTGCTGCGCGGCCCGCTATCAGAACGGATTCCGCTACGCGTCGCCCATCCTCCCGTTTCTTTGCGTGTTCATCGGGTCATTGGCCGATAAGACCTCTTTGCGCCGTCGAATCGCGGCGGCGGCGCTGATCGCTCTCGGCGCCGTCGAATCCCTCCGCGTCTGCCCCCATTATCTGGAGTATTTCAACCAGCTCGCCGGAGGGCCCTCCAACGGCTACCATTGGCTCGTAGCGACCGACCTGGACTGGGGACAGGATTATCCGGCCCTGTCGCGCTTCATCAAAAAGAACGGCTCTCCAGAAACGATCGCCGCTTTGGTCGGCAATGCCGACCGGGATCTTTATCTGGGACCGCATCAGGACCTCATCGAAGACCCTTTGCAGCCGGACCTTTATTTCCGGCACATCAACTCTCCCAATCCCAAAAAAGAATGGCTTTTATTGAGCGCGACATTCCTCCAGGGATATGGTCTGGGAAACCCGGATGCCTTCGCATGGCTGCGAACGCGAAAGCCTGTCGCGCAGATCGCTTATCAGACCTTCATCTATGACGTCACGGATGATCCTCAAAGCCATGCCCGTTTCGCCGACTTCTACGCGCAGCGCGGACTCGCGGCTTTTGCCGCGCGGGAAAAGCTAAGAAGCAGGATGCGGCCATGATCTCGCCTCCGGCACAAGCTCTCGCCAACTCGGTCCAATACCTCAAGGGCATCGGCCCCAAGCGCGCGGAGCTTTTCGCGCGCTTGGGCATCCAGACGCTCGGAGACCTTCTCGATTATCTTCCGCGCGCATGGGAGGATCGCCGGCCCACGGACCCCTCCAGGCCCATCCTCGAGGGCGCCGTGGCTCTGCGGGGCCGCGTGACGCATGCGCGCGAGATGCGCACGGGGGCGCGGCTCCTCCTTTATATCGCCCGCCTGCGCGTGCCGGGCTATCCCGAGGACATCGAATGCTCCTGGTTCAAGCGTCCCAACCGGCGCTACGATGCCTTCGCGACCCTGAAGAAGGAGGTGGTCCAGGGCGCGGACCTCTGGATCGTCGGGTCCACGGAGCCCAGCTTTCTGCGCATAGGCAAGGTCCAGGTCCATGAGTACTACCGCATCGACGACCCTCATGCCGGCCTGCACGTCGATAGGCTGGTCCCGATCTATCCTCTTACAGAGGGGCTCTCGAATCGGCTGATGCGGGAGGCCGTCGCATCGGCCTTGGAGGAAACATCCTCGGAACTCCGCGAATACATCCCCCGAGAACTCCTCGAGAAGAGAGAGCTCCTGGCTCTTCCCCAAGCAGTCCCCGCGATCCATTTCCCCCGCTCTGCCGCGGAACTGGAGGAAGGACGAAGGCGCTTGGCCTATGAGGAGCTTCTTCTTCTCGAACTCGCCTGGCTCATCAAGCGGCGTCAGATGCGCGGGATCGGGAAGGACTACGGCTACGAGGTCCGCCGCACGCTCCTGACTCCCATGAAGGATCAGCTCGGTTTCGAATTCACGCATGCGCAGAAGCGCGCCATCAATGAGATCTTCGACGACCTTCGAGCGCCCAGGCCTATGACGCGGCTGCTCCAGGGAGATGTGGGCTCCGGCAAGACCGTGGTCGCCTTGAGCGCGCTCTTGCTGGCAGTTGAAAATGGGTATCAGGGCGCGTTCATGGCGCCCACGGAGATCCTGGCCGAACAGCATTTTTGGACGATCCGCCGCTTCCTCAAGGATCTTCCCGTCGGCGTGGAGGTCCTTTCTTCCCGAGTGGGCGCGGCTCGCCGGAAAAAGATCCTCGCGGGATTATCCTCCGGCGACATCTCCCTCGTCGTGGGAACGCATTCCCTCCTGGAAGGCGGCGTCTCCATCCCCAAGCTCAAGCTCGCGGTCATCGATGAGCAGCACCGCTTCGGCGTGCGTCAGCGCGCGACCCTGCGCCAGAAAGGGCCGTCCATAGACCTCCTGCTCATGACGGCTACGCCTATCCCGCGGACCCTGAGCCTCGCTCTTTACGGGGACCTGGACGTCTCGACGCTCGACGAAATGCCCCCCGGCCGCCGCTATCCGACCACGCGCCATGTCCCCGAACAAGAGGCTCTTGAGGCCGCGCGCCGGGAAGCCCTCGCCGGACGTCAGGTCTATGTCGTATATCCGATCATCGAGGAATCCAATACCCTCGAGCTCAAGGCGGCGATCGCGGAATACGAGCGCCTGCGCGCGGGCGTCTTCCAGGGCCTGCGCACGACGATCGTCCATGGCCGCATGCCGGGCGCGCAAAAAGTGCGGACCATGGAAGAATTCTCTCAAGGCCGCTGGGATGTGCTCGTGGCCACGCCGGTCATCGAGGTCGGAGTGGACGTCCCCAACGCGACCGTCATGATCATACAGAACGCGGAACGCTTCGGCTTGGCCAGCCTGCACCAGCTCAGAGGAAGGATCGGCCGCGGGACTGAGAAGTCCTATTGCTTCCTGGTCGCCGATCCCATGACTCCCGAAGCCCGACGGCGCGTGGCCACGCTCTGCGAAACCAACGACGGATTCCGGATCAGCGAGGAAGACCTGCAACTGCGCGGACCCGGCGCAGCCTTGGGCGTGGAACAGCATGGAGATCTCTGCCTGCGCGCGGCCGACCTGAAGAAAGACGCCGCCCTTTTGACCGATGCGCGCGCGGATGCAAGCGCCCTGCTCGACGAGGATCCTTCCCTGCGCCGCAAGGAGCTTGCACAGCTGCGCAGCCGCTTGCGCGCGCGCTACGAGCGCAAATGGCATTCCATCGACCTCGCTTGAACCTAGGTCCAGAGTAGGATTCCAGCGGTCCTTGAGTCCTAAACATGTCTGGGCCCAAAAACAAGCGTTTTCTTCCCTGAGAGGCCCATCCTCTCTTGTTTCGATGAAGCTATACTTAAAATATGAGAATGCGTTGGTCCATCTGCCTGATCCTATTCCTGTTCGCCGCCCTCTTCATCGGGCCGGCCATTCTCCTCAATCATCCCCCGAAGCTCAAGCCCACGCCCGGTTCCGTGCGCGCGGCCATGGAACAGGATCTCCTGCGCGACGCTTTGGCGCCCTCCTCCCCGACTCAGTTCCCAGCCAACTGAAGAAGCAGTAGAATAGTCCCGCCGTACAGGAGGACTTATGCGAACGTTCATCTTGCCTGCTCTCCTTATGACCTTATCCGCTCCCGCCGCATATGCGCGGCTCGGGGTCTCCACTCAATTCGTGGACGTCGTACTCGAGAATCTCAAAGTCGGCCATTCCTACAATGTGACTCAGCTCAAGAACGTCCCGTATACGGTCAAGAACAGCGGCGACGGTCCCGTGGAAATAATCGTAGACGTCACTCTCCCTGCCGCGAATTACTGCAAAACCCCTTATGAGAACATCCCGGATCCGACCTGGATCCAGCTCCAGCCGGCTTCCTATCGATTAGGAGGAGGCGAGTCCGGCTACAGCAATCTCATCATCTCAGTGCCCGACGATCCAAAACTCGACGGCCGCCACTTCTGCGCCCAAATATGGGGCCATACCAAGGGGACGGGACTCCTTGGAGCCGGCGTAAAAAGCGACATCCGCTTCTCCATCGGGAAGGGCCCGGAATCCCTGGAACAGGAACGCCAGCGCAAAGCCATGGTGAACCTGGACTATGACCTCTATCCGATCTCCCTGTATGTGCGCAATGCCCGTCCCGGAGCCTATGACGTCAAAAAAGAGGAAAAGCGCTCCTTTAAGATAACCAACAGAGCCGAGAAGCCTTTGGAATTGGTGTTCAAAGCCCTGCCTTGGCAGACCGCGTCCATGTCCCTGCCTCCGGGCTACGCGGCGGTCGAAGACCTTTCCTGGGTCCGCTTCGTCCCGGACCGCGTCAAAGTAGAGACGGACACAGTCCAGGATGTCCGCTTGGTCCTGGATGTCCCGAAAGATCTCAAAGGGAAAAAGGTCGCCTTCCTCGTGCAGCTCTCGCTGCCGATCGGGGTCATCGTCAATGCTTCCAATGCCGTATACGTAGAGATCCCATGAAGGGATATTCGGACCGCGGCCGGGAAGCGGAACTGCGCCGTCTCCTGAAAGAGCGCATTCTCATCCTCGACGGCGGGACAGGCACGGCACTGCAGGCCGAGGGTCTCTCCTCCGCGGATTTTGGAAGTCCGGATTTCGAAGGCTGCAACGAATACCTGGTCCTCTCGCGCCCCGAGCTCATCTCCAAGGTCCACGCAGCCTATCTCGCCGCCGGAGCGGACATCATCGAGACCGACACCTTCGGCGCCACGCGCCATGTGCTCGCGGAATACGGCCTCCAGGAACGCGCCGCCGATATCAATGCCGCGGCCGTCCGCTTGGCTCTCGCCGAGGCCCGACGATGCTCCGCCCCGCAGAAGCCGCGCTTCGTCGCGGGCTCCATGGGGCCGGGGACCAAGAGCATCCTGGTCACCGGCGGAATCTCTTTCGAAGAAGTCCGTTCTCTCCATGCCGAGCAGGCGCGCGCGCTGACGCAGGCCGGCTGCGACCTCCTATTGCTCGAGACTCAGCAGGATACGCTCAACATCAAGGCCTCTCTTTTGGGGATCGAGGATGCTTTCTCCTCGCTGGGCCGCCGCATCCCGGTGATGCTCTCCGTCTCCGTCGAGCCCATGGGCGCCATGCTGGGAGGACAAGATGTGGCGGCTCTTTGCGCGGCCGTGGAGCATTTCGATCTATTGGCCGTCGGACTCAATTGCGCCATGGGCCCTGATCTCATGACCGGGCATCTGCGCACGCTCTCTTCTTCAACGCGCGCGCAGGCCCTCTGCTACCCCAACGCCGGCCTGCCCGACGAGAACGGCCGCTACGGCGAATCCCCGGAAGCCTTCGCGGCGAAAGTGCGCCGATTCGCGCAGGAAGGCCTTCTCAATATCGCCGGCGGCTGCTGCGGCACCACTCCGGCCCATATCCGCGCGACCGCGCAGGCCTTGGCGGGAATGACTCCTCGCACGCCTCCGGCGCAGGGCCGATCTTCGCTGAGCGGCATGGAAGCGCTCATCGTCGGAGAGGACCGCCGTCCCGTGCTCGTAGGCGAACGCGCCAACGTCATCGGCTCGAAGATCTTCCGGGACCTCATCTCTCGCGAAGCCTTCGAAGAGGCCGCCGAGACCGCGCGCCGCCAAGTCCGTTCGGGCGCGCAGATCGTGGACGTCTGCCTCGCGAATCCGGACCGAGACGAGAAGTCGGACATGGAAAGATTCCTGCGACTGCTCGTGCGCCGCGTAAAGGTCCCTTGGATGATCGATTCCACGGACCCCTCGACGATCGAGGCGGCTCTGCGCTTGTGCCCCGGCAAGGCCGTCATCAATTCCGTGAACCTCGAGGACGGCGAAGCCCGCATGATGCGCACCGCCGAGCTCGCCCGCCGCTACGGCGCGGCGCTCGTGGTCGGGACCATCGATGAGGATAAGGGCGCAGGCATGGCGCTGACGCGCGCGCGCAAGCTCGACGTGGCCCGGCGGGAGCGCGCCCTGCTGAGAGATCGCTGCGGCATGCAGGAAGAGGACCTCTATTTCGACCCCTTGGTCTTCCCCTGCGCAAGCGGGGACCGCCAATATATCGGCTCGGCGAGAGAGACGATCGAGGGCTTGCGCCTTATTCGGCAGGAATTCCCCCTCTGCCGCACCGTCTTGGGCGTCTCCAACGTCTCTTTCGGGCTCCCGCCCGCGGGGAGAGAAGTCCTTAACGCCGTCTTCCTCCAGCACTGCGTACAAGCCGGCCTCGATCTGGCCATCGTCAACGCCGAGAAGCTTGCCCGCTTCAGCGCCCTGTCCGAGGAAGAGCGCCTTTTGTCCGAGCGCCTTCTTTTCTGGGACGGCAGCGGGACCGCTGATCCAGCCGGAGAGTTTTCCGCGCTCTTTCGGGAAAGGAAGAGCCGCGCGTCGACCCTCTCTGAGCGCATGCCGCCGGAAGAGCGCGTCGTGCGCTGCGTACTGGAGGGATCCAAGGAAGGGCTCGATGAGGCTCTCCGGGAATTGCTCAAGACCCTTAGCCCCTTGGCGATCGTCAACGGCCCTCTCATGAAGGGGATGGACGCGGTCGGACGCCTTTTCGGGGAGAACAAGCTCATCGTCACCGAGGTCCTGCAGTCCGCGCAGGTCATGAATGCGGCCGTCTCTCTCCTGGAGCCGCACATGGAAGGCGGCTCCCGCGCTTCACGCGGAAAGATCCTCTTGGCCACCGTGCGCGGAGACGTGCACGATATCGGGAAGAACCTCGTTCAAGTCATCCTGCGCAACAACGGCTACGAAGTCGTGGACCTTGGGATCAAGGTCGAATCCCAGACCTTGGTGCAGAAGGTCCGGGAACTCAAGCCTGATCTGCTGGGTCTCTCCGGCCTCCTGGTGAAATCCACCCATCAGATGGAAGCGGCCGTCTCGGACCTGCGCGCCGCGGGGATCTCGGTGCCCGTCCTCGTCGGAGGCGCCGCGCTGACAGCCCGCTTCACCGCCTCGCGCATCGCCTCCTCCTACGACGGCCCGGTGCTCTATGCGCGCGATGCCTTGGCCGGCCTGCAGCTGGCCAACGGCCTCCATGACCCCGCTCGCCGACCGGCTTTATTGGAAGAGAACGCCCGGAGCCAGGAAGCGCTGCGCTCAAAAGACGCCGCTCCTGATCCCGAGAACTCTTCTCCAGCATCGCGTCCCCCTCAGAAGGGCGGACATCCCATCCCCACTCCGCCGGATCTTCGGCCGCACGTCCTCGCCTCATTCGACCTCGATGAGATCTTCAAGTACATCGACGAAACAGCCCTTTACGGACGCCATCTTGGACTGCGCGGCCGCCTCAAGGACCTCCTGGATCATGGCGATCCTCGCGCCGAGCAGCTCCACCAGAAGGTCCGCGCGCTCATGAGCGAAGCCGCCGAGGGAGGCCTCATCCGGCCCAAAGCCGCCCTTCGTTTCTTCTCCGCCGCTTCCGATGGAGACAGCGTCCATGTCTACGACGCGGCGCAAGAACCGCGCCGTCCGCTCGAAACCTTCGTTTTCCCCCGGCAAAAGCAGGGCGAGCGCCTATGCGTCGCCGATTTCATCGAACCGTCGTCCTCGGGCCGCATCGACTACCTGGCCATGTTCGTCGTCAATTGCGGAGAAGGAATCCCGGAAGCTTCGTCCGCATTAGACGCAAAGGGAGAATATCTCAAGGCTCATGCCTTGCGCTCGCTCTCCTTGGCCTGCGCCGAAGCCTTCGCAGAACTCCTGCATGAGCGCATCCGCTCCATGTGGGGCATCCCGGATGCCGCGGGCCTCTCATTGCAGGATAAGCTCCATGCGCGCTATCGAGGAGCGCGCATCAGCTTCGGATATCCCTCTTGTCCGGCCATCGAGGACCAAGCCAAGCTCCTGCGCCTCATCGATGCGCAAGCCGGCGCGGGAGTCCGCTTGACCGAAGGCTCCATGATGGAGCCGGAAGCGAGCGTCTCCGCCATCGTCCTGCACCATCCTCAGGCCGGAAAGCTCCGGACGGCCTGATGCGCGCGCTCTGCATCCTCCTCTCCCTTCTTTTCTTCTTCACGGACATCGCGAAGGCTGCTCCTTCCCCTCAAGAGAGAGCGCAGGCGGCCTTGCGCGCCATGGAAGGCCTGGCTCTGCGGCAGGCTGAGGCCGATCCTTTGGACCAACTCGCGCTGGAACGTCAGCTCAAGGATTTCGCCAGGGAATTCCGCTCCATCGGACCCTCCGCGGACCCGGCCCTGATCTCCTATCTCGAAGACAAGTCCCGCCCGCGCAAGATCCGTTCCTATTCCGTCGTTTTTCTGGGAATGCTGCAGGATCCGGCGGCGTGGCCGGCGCTCAAAGACTGCGTCGCGGACAGAAGAGAGGACGTCGGCCTTCGCGCCCTATGCCTTCAATCAGCAGGAGCCTTGCGCATCGATATCCGCCCGCGGCGCTCCTTGGCCGAAGAGTGGGCCTTCTCCGCCAAGGCCCCGGAATCCCTTGTCAGAGAAGCCTTGGGCATCCTGGCGGAAACCGGCTCCGCGGACACGGAAAAGCTCGAGAAGTCGGCCCGAAAATATGGTTCATCTCCCGTGGGGCTCAGGGAACTCTTCGCCAGGAACGCCGTCGCGGCCCTGGCGGCCTCGCGCGGCCCTTCGGAAGCCGCGCTCTTGAGGCTGGCCCTCTATTTCCGGAAGGGTTCGACCCTTCGATCGGATTCTCTCACCGCCTTGCGCATCCGCAAGCCGAAGTCCGCCGATCTCCCCGAGGACGCAGTCGAACTGCTGACTCCCATCCTCCTGCGCGATATCGGGCGGCCTTCCTTGGAGACCGCCCGCCTATTCGGAGAGTTCGGAGATCCCAAAACCCTTCGAGCGCTCCTGGAAGCCCTCAAGATCAAGGACCCCTCCACTATCGCGGAAGCCGCGCAAGCCCTGCAGAGATTAGGCGACCCCGCCGCCGCGGCGCCGCTGGCCCGTCTGAGCGAAGGACTCATCTCGGACAAACGATTCTCCCCTCGCCCAGGCCTGGATACGCGCGACCTCGCGGCTCGCATCCAAAAAGCCGCGGAATTCTTCCTGGAAGCCAAGAACGAGGCCAAAGAAGCCTCTCAGTCGGCGCCGGCGCCTGCCTCGGCTTCCTTTGCTCCGTTCCATTATGAAGGCTGGCCCGGCGCACAGGCGCCCATGCCGGTATGGAACGGGCGCGCGCAGATATTGACGCTCCATAAAGAGCCTTCTTCGGATTCTCCTTCTTCTTCCTCTCAGCCTCAGTCCCGCCGGTCCTTGCCGGTGCTGTCCTCGCTCGTCGTCCTCAAGGACCCCGGAACCTTGCGCGCACGCCGCGACCTGAGCGTGGGATTGCGCGACCTGGGTCCGGACCGTCCGCTCAAAGCTTCGGATTACGGCTCGCCGGTACTGCGCATGCGCTTGCCGCTCAAGGAAGGACAGACTCTCGAGATCCTCGCCTACCGCCCGGAAGGAGCCTGCTTCCTCCGCTCGGAGCGCCGCCTATACCTGGGAGAATGCCTGACCGAAGCCGCAGACAAGGATTTCTCCGTGCTCGCGGAGCCGAAGGTCGAATGGTGGCTGAAAACGCGCACGGGGACCGCCGAGGGCTGGTTCTCTTCCGACGAGATCGGCGTGGATTTTTAGCGCCTAGCGCATGATGCGCAGGCTGCCCACGGGCGCCGAAGGCAGAACGGCTTTTGAGAGCGCTTCCACTCCCCCGCCCATGAATAAGGAGACTATCGCGACCACTCCGGCCAGGAGGATGCCCACGGCGGCGTTCCCTTTCTCCAGCTCCTGACCGGCACGCAGGCCGTGCGCGCGCGTCAGGCGGCCGAAGATCCTCAGCGCGATGGACATGGAGGCCACGACCGCGAGGAACGCCAAGGCCAAGTCCCCAAAGGTCACCAGGATCAGGCGGCCCACGCTGAAGCAGCGGGCATGCGCATTTGTGATATATCCCCGCAGCAGGTCCACTGCCGGCTCAAAGGCCCGGTACATGATATGCGCGGAGCCGATGAGCAGCGCCGCGACCAGGATGCCGACGGCGAGATTCCCCTGCAGGAGCGCCTTGTCCTCATCGAAGTCCGTGTTCGTCCGGATGAGGGCGCGCAAGGTCAGATAAACCACCGAGACCGACAAGACCGCGGTCAAGGCGAGTTCGATGACGGAAGCTCCCAGGCAGAGCAAATTCATTTTCCTTATATAGCATTTCTTTGGTAGAGTCCGGGATATGAAGAAGATCGCCGTATATCCCGGCAGCTTCGATCCGGTGACCCGCGGACACTTGGACATCGTCCATCGCGCCTGCCGGCTCTTCGACAAAGTGATCGTAGCCGTGCTCTCGAATCCCTCGAAAAAGGGCACCTTCAGCGTCTCCGAGCGCCTGCGGATGCTTGAGGAATGCCTGCGCGACGTCCCCGGCGCCGAGGTGGATGCCATGAGCGGGCTGCTGGCGGACTATCTGCGGGCCCGCGGATCCCATGTCATCATCCGCGGCCTGCGAGTAGTCAGCGATCTGGACTATGAATTCCAGATGGCGGCCATCAACCGCCAGCTTTATCCGAAGGTCGAGACCGTGTTCTTGATGCCGGATGAGCGCTACACCTACCTTTCCTCTTCCATCGTAAAGACCGTGGCGCAGTTCGGCGCATCCCTCGACCAATTCCTGCCGGCGCCGACCGCGCGGATGCTCCGCCGGAAATACGGCGGCGCCGCACGAAAGAGGCCCCTATGATCAACAATCGCCGCCGCCTTCTGCTCGTCGAACCAAGATTCCAGCTCCAGATGATGCTCCGCATGGCCGGCTGGGCCGTGCTGGCCACGCTGGTCACGGCCGCGTGCCTGGAGCTCTTCCTCCTGGCGGCGGAACAACGCTGGCCCGGAGACTTCCTCTTCGTGCGTCCGGAAGCCGGGATGCATCCGATGATGTTCAAGCGTTCGGAGATCGCCCTGCCTGCCGTCGCCGTGGCGCTGGCCGTGAATCTTCTCCTGAGCCTGGTCGCGACGCTCCTCTATTCGCTGCGGCTGGCGGGTCCGCTGCATCGTCTCTCCCAAGACATGCTCCGGATCGCGCGGGGAGAGCCCGTCCGCCGGGATTTCCAGCTCAGGGAATCCGACGAGCTGCAGGAAGTCGGCCGTTCCTATGACGCCTTGCTCAAGACACTGGCGGAAAAGGGGATCCTCAAGGACTCATGAAGCGGCTGTCCTTGCCCGTGATCGGCGCAGCTCTCGCGCTCTTCGCGGCCGCGGCCCTCTGGGGAGCGGCAAGCGCATCTAGAGAACGCCTGCCGGTCTTGCCGAAGGACCCGGAATCCGCGCGCTTGTTGACGGAATTGGAAGCCCAATGGCCCGCTGCCGAGGATGTGGAGAAGTCTTCCCTGCGAGTCCCCTCGAAAACGCTGTCTTTGGGCGTTTCCAATCCGCTCTACCGCTGCTGGCAGCTGAGCTTGACCGGGGAAAGAGCCCTTCAGATACTCGGACTGCTCGAACGATTGAAAGCCCTGCAGGACTCCGTGCGGACGGCGAAAAAAGACCTTCTTAAAGAAGCGTCCCTCTATGCCGCGCAGCCCGGCGCCGAGGCTCTTTCCCGCGTCCGAGCCCGGTCGAACTCCCTCAAAGGACTCCTTGCCGCCTACAAAGCCCTCCTCGAGTCCGGCCGGCGCATGGAACTGCTCAAGGTCTCGGAACCGAGCTCTTTCACGGAACATCTCTCCGTGTCGGGAGCGCTGCGGGAAGAAGATTACGTCATGTCCTATGACGACGCCCTTCCTGAATGCCCGCCGCGAGGAAGCCGATGAGCCTTTTCCCTTCCCGCACGAACCTTCTCTATGTCCTCCTCGCCTGCGCTCTCACGGCATTCGCCGGGATCTACATGCTCTCCCGGCTTTCCTCTTCGCCGGCGGCTTTGCCGGACTATGCCGCCCCGGCGCCCTCTTCGGAATCGGAAGATCCCTCCGCCGGAACTGCCGTGCCGTTGGACGCGGAAGTCTCCCCGATCGCGGCTTCCTCGGGCAGCCTCTCCTCCAATGAGGAAGCCTACGCCTTCCTCCTTCAGGAGCAAAAGCGCATGGGCATCAAGAAGATCCTGTTAAAGGACGAATCGCAGGAAGCTCAAGCGCAAACGCAGGGGAACCCGGAGAACCCGATGACTCCGGATGAAGCGCGCGCCTATATGCGCGAGATGACGGATCATCTGACCCGGATCAATGAACAGCGGCAGAACAAGGTCTCGCCGGTCGTTCCCATCCATAAAGGAACGGTTCCTCAGCTCATCTCCTCGCGCTCAGGGTCCGCTCCGGTTGGGGGAGACGCCCCCGCGGAGTCTTCCTCATCGGCCGCGCTGAAAGCGCCCCCTTTCTCAAAAGGAGAAGACTCGGAGGAATTCCTTTGGAAACGCTCTTGGTCCGGACGCACTCTGGGCTTGAGCTCCGGCGGGACGCTCATCAAGGACTCGAAGCGGTGGGCAGGCCTCTGGACAGGGCTCCAGAGGAAGGATGCTCTGCCGAAGATCCGCTTCGACCGCGATATGGTCGTGCTCTTGACCGGCCCTGAAAAAGGCGGCCCCATCGAGATAGGCTCCATCTATTCCCAGGGACCGACGCTCTGGGTGCTCTACCGAGAGAAGGCCCCTCAAGATTCGGACGGCGCTCCCTTTTATCACGCGGTCTCTATCCCGCGCTCCGACCTCCAGGTCTCTTTCGAAAAGATTCCGTGATCCTCGGCTGCGGCCTATCGCGCGGAAGGACGGCCTTTCGCGAACTATCTGCGCCAGCCTGAAGGATATTCCCGATAAGGACTGCGGCCGCGTCTGCTTCGTGCGGCTTTTGAGAGTCTTTGCGCGCTCAGATGGAAGAACTGCGCGAAGCGCTCCAGCGCATCGCCATGTTTCCATAGCCTGAAAAGCTCCAGATCGCTGAGCAGTCGGCCGGTCACAAGCCCCTCATGCACGATGCGCAGCGCCGGAGAATTGATGACCGCGGCCGGGCTCAGTCCCAGGCCCTGCGCCGCAAGCGGCTGCCCGGTGGCGCGCTCCCAAGCCTCGGCCAATAAGCCGCCGAAAGCATCCTTGTTCATGTTCGCGAGCGGCTCAGGCTCCCCCACTCCTTCCCGGCCGATCGCCGCGAATTCCTTATGCACGAACTCCGAGCAATTCGCGCTGCAATCGTTCATGACCATGCTGTAGTTATAAGGAATATTTCCGACACTGGATTCCATCTCCGCGACCAAGGCCTTCTCCTCGCGAGACGAGAGCGGCCTGGCGAGTTCCGCGAGGGTGAAGCGCGCGGAATCCGGGTCGCCGCCGGAGGCCTGCAAAAGGAAATCCTTCAAGGAGACCTTCTGCACGGCCGGGGAGACCGCGTGATACACATAGACTTCCGGCCCCTCGCAGGCCAGCACGCCGACATGCCCGTAGGGACTGCCCGTGAACCCCTCGAAGAACATCGTCCCGGGCGCTCCCCCTCTCTCAGAGAGCGCGATGACCTGCCCGGTGCGGTAAGGGAGATCCGGCACGGAGATCTTCCCCGCCGTCGTCTGCGCCGACACGGGAACCAAACCCGCCCAGAGCAAAAATCCCGCCGCGAACACCCTCATAAAGGATATTGTACAAATGTGCTCCGCCGGGTGACGGGGGTGGGTCGGATCGGCCGGGTGCGAGCAATGCGGAATTTGTAGAATCCTCCTTGCGCCCCTGTAGCTCAGCGGTTAGAGCAGCCCGCTCATAACGGGTTGGTCGCAGGTTCGATCCCTGCCGGGGGCAGCCTCTCTTTTGTATACTGCCGCACAAAGGAAAATGTCCGCCAACCCGGCGCTCGTCGAATACATCCGCCTCCATCTCACCGAACACGGCGAGGAAGCCCTAAGAGAGCAGCTTGCCTCCGAGGGCATCGCTCCCGAGGAGATCGATGCGGCTTTCGCGCAATTGCTCTCCTCGAGGAGGAAGCGGCCGCGCGGCCGCGCGGCGATCTTTGGGATACTCGCCGGCATTTCCCTCATCGCGGCGGGCGCTTATTTCTCCTTTGATAAGACCGGAAAAACCTCCTCGGAACCCCCGGTGCAGTCCGCCCTGTCCGCTCCCGACGAGACGGCAGGCATCGTCAAGGACGGAGACGCCACCCTGTTCACCGGCCATTACGGCTACATGGTGAAGCTTCCGGCGAACTATCAGGCGATCTCGGATTTCCAAGATCCTCAAAAGACCTTGGAAGTCGCCTACCTTTATCCGACGGGCACCGATCCCACCAACTTCATCCATGAAGGGCTTTATGGACAACTGGGGATACTCCGCATCGAAGCGGTCCCTCGCAGGACGCGCGGCGGCGTGATCGGGATCGACGAAATCAAGACGATCGCCAAGGCGCGCTTGGGCGCCGAACGTTCGGTCTACAAGGAGCGCTCCGCGGTCTACAACGGCTTCCCGGCCTATATCATCCAATCCTCGCAGCCTTTCGCTTACGCGCGCGCCTATCTCATCGGGCAGAAAGTCTGCTACACCATCACGGCCGGCACCGACAATGCCCTTCTCGCAAAGATCTTGGAGACTTTCGTCGAAGTATCCCCTCGCGACGAGCCTGGAGAATGATTCGGAGGTGACTCGGATGCCACGGAAGAAGACCCGCCGCAAGCCCGTAGGGCGCAAAGCCGCCCGGAAGTCCGCACCGCGCAAGCAGGTCCGAAAGACAGCGGCCCGCAAGAGCATTCGGAAGAGTCCCGCCCGCCGGAAAGCGCGGGCGAAGGCTCCTTCCCGCTCTTTGCGGCCGACGCCGGCGCCCAAGCGCCTCACGTCCAAGGATGTCGATTCCTTATGGTCCCAGCTGCAGAGCGAAGAACGCAGCGAGAAGGCCTGGCAAGCCATGACCGCCGCGGCGCCTTCCGACAAGGAAGACCGCTGGAACCAAGTGCAGGATGACTTGATCCAGGAAGCCTCCTCGAAGGATCAGAACATCCGGCGCTGGAAGTATTTCGCGAAGTAAGCCTTCTCATTCCGCGCCGTCCCCGGGAGCCGCTTTCCCGGGGACGGCGCGGCTGATGATCGCAGGCATCCATAATGCTCGTCGACACCCACGCCCATCTTGGAGATGAGGCTTTCAACGCGGACCGCGTTGAAGTCTTGCGCCGCGCCAGGTCCTCGGGCGTCGAGTGGATCATCGAGATAGCGGATTCCCCAAAAGCCTGGGACAGCGTCTTGGGATTCTGCGCGCGCACGCCCTGCGCCGAGGAGCCCCACGTGCGCTGCGCTCTAGGCATCCACCCATACTCCGCGGAGTCCTTCGACGCCGATGCTGCGAAAAGATTCCGGCGGCTGGCCGAAGACGAGCGCGTGGTCGCCGCCGGAGAATGCGGCCTGGACTATGCCCGCTGCGCGATCCCCCGCGCCGCGCAGCGCCGCGCGTTCGAAGGGATGCTCTCGGCCGCGATGGACGCCGGGCTTCCCATGATCGTACATTCCCGGAACGCTTTCCCGGAAACGCTGGAAGTGCTGGAGGCCTTCTATGCTTCGCGCCCGGTCCGACGCCGGTTCCGGGGAGTGCTCCATTGCTTCTCTGGAGGACATGAAGAGGCCCTGCGGGCCGTCCGATTAGGCTTTGCCTTGGGCGCGGATGGCCCTGTCACCTATCCGAAGAATCTCGCTCTCAGGGAAGCTCTTCTTTCCGCGGGCCTTGAGAATATCGTCCTGGAAACGGATGCTCCTTACCTGCCGCCTCAAAGCTCGCGCGGCCGGCGCAACGAGCCCGCGGCCATAGCCGAGATCGCCGCCGAGATCGCGCAGGTTTTCAAGACCACGCCGGAACAGGTCGCGCAAGCCTCGACGCGCAACGCCGAGGATCTGTTTCAGTTCAAGACGGAATAGCCGGCTTTTTCAACGGCTTCCGCGAGGCCGCTGCCGACCACATCGAAGGATGCCCCTCGGTCGGTCATGACGGTCAATCCCCGGACGACGCGCTTCTTCCCGCTCAGGCCGTCCACCAGCGCTTGGATGTCGCGCGCGGCTGAACGGCGGTCGCGCACGGTCCCGCCGGAGAACCATTGGATATCGCGGCTCTCAGTCTTGCGGCTGGGATGCAGCTTGACGGTCAAAGAGGACTCTGTTACGAACAAGTCTCCGATCTCTTCCTGAAAGGACTTCATCCACCGGCCTCCAGTTCCGACGCAATGACGGTCGAGTCTATCAAAACTCCGACGACCAAGACAGTTACCTCCGTTTCCCTCTCTCCTGTTCCGCTTCGGCGGAAACGATCCGCTGGGGCTCTCTGAGAGCGGAGAATCTCGGCTGGACGTATCCGGCCGCTTGCGCGGACACTGCCCCCGCAGTCGAGAAGAACACGCTCGCTTGGGCCAGCCTCAGCATTCCCTCATCCCCGGGGCCTCCGAGAGCCAAGACTGGAGGCCTTCCGATGAACCGGGCGACAGCCTCCACGGCGCCCTCCCCCTGCGGGACCGGCGGCACGATCTCCGCGCTCAGCGTGCCGTTGCGAACGATGCTCCGCACTCCCGCGACGCGTCCCGGCGGGATCCCGTAGAGCTTTGCGAATCCTTCGGCGGACCATTGGTCAGAGCGGCTGAAGAACCATATCTCGCAGCCTCGCCTTTCCAAGGCGCGGAACAGCGCCTCGAGTTCCGGAACTTTCCTCAGCCCCGTGACGATTTCGACCCCTTCGGGATCCTCCGGAAAGTCTCCGACCCTGGCGATCCTCACGGGCTCCGCCAAAGCAGGGCCGATGAGCTCGCGCACGGCCGCCCGAAGATCCGGCTCGAGATAGCCGCTCAGAAGAGTGGCCCTCCATCGCGCGCATTCTCTCGCGCTCCAAGCCGCGCAGATGTCTTTTCGCGCGGCATAGAAGGCTTTCCTGTAGAGCGGATAGGACTCCTCTTTCGGCCAGAGCTTGCTGGGCTGATCCTTGAAGCCGGACAGCGCCGCGCGGATGCGCTCGCGGCCGAAAGGCTCCGGAATGAGCTTCCAGAAATCATCGTCGAATCTGAATTCCGCGCGGTCCACGAGCCGCTGAAAGAGCGCATCGCCGGGGTCGTGCGCTTGAGCGACGGACTCCAGCGCCACGATGACCGTCGGAGTCTCCGCTCCCGCGGAAAGGTTTTTGGACGCGAGAAGATGCTCGAGCCTATCGCGGACCGCAGGCGTCCATCGCCCGGGCCCAAGAGGGATGCGATCGATCTCCACGGCCGGCGCCTTGCGTGCCGAGATCTTCCGATGCCTGCGCTTGCGCTCGCCTCCCGCTGCGCTCCGGGAATGCGTCTTCGCCGCGCGCATTCGCGTCTTCGTCGATCCGGCCGCATGCGCATCCTGCGCGCAGATGGACAGTCCGCACAATAAGGCCGCGGCCGACGCGGCCGCGAGATGACGGGAAACCGACGCCATGACGATAAATATAGTACAGAAATGTTTCATTTTTTATATCATTATCCCTTAGACAAACGAATGACAACGAGGTAGCTATGGCAAAGAAGTCCGACTTCCTGAAGACTCAGATAGAACACGTGGACATCACCAAGCACGATACCGTGAAATTGGTGCAGGCGATGTCCAAGATGGCGTTCTCCGCGCGAGACTTGGCGCGCGCCAGCGACATCTACGACACCATGCTCGCGGACAAGGATTGCGCCGTGGTTCTGTGCCTGGCCGGTTCCTTATTCTCCGCCGGGCTCAAGCGCGTGGTCTACGACATGGTCCATAACAACATGGTCGACGCGATCGTCTCCACCGGCGCGAACATCGTCGATCAGGACTTCTTCGAATCGCTGGGCTACAAGCACTATGTCGGGAACAAGTGGGCCGATGACTGCTCTCTGCGCGACGCGCGCGTGGACCGCATCTACGACACATTCATCGATGAGGATGAGTTGGGCGAGTGCGACAACACCGTGTCCCGCATCGCCGACAAGATGCGCCCGGGCGCCTACTCCTCCCGCGAGTTCATCATGGAGATGGGCCGCTACTTGGTCAAAAACAATAAATCTCAGGACTCGATCACCCTGGAATGCTTCAAGAAAGGCGTGCCGATCTTCGTTCCCGCCTTCTCGGACTGTTCCGCGGGGATGGGCCTCCTTCATCACCAGTGGCACCATCCCGACGCGCACGTCACCATCGACTCCGCTCGGGATTTCCGCGAACTGGTCCGCGTGAAGCTCGCCTCAAAGGATACCGGCCTTCTCATGATTGGCGGCGGCGTTCCGAAGAACTTCGCCCAAGATATGACGGTCGGACTCGAGATGATCGGCTTCGAGCCGCGCATGCACAAGTACGCGGTCCAGATCACCGTGGCCGACGAGCGCGACGGAGCGCTCTCCGGCTCGACTTTGCGCGAGGCGCGCTCCTGGGGCAAGGTGCAGATCGACAATGAGCAGATGGTCTTCTGCGAAGCCACCATCGCCATGCCCATCCTTGCCGGCTACGGCTATCACAAAGGGAACTGGCGCACGCGCAAAGCCTTCAACTTCAACAAGACGCTCGCCGAGAAGAAAGAGCCTGTCGCAAAGCGCTGAGCGTGGAGAAAAGAGCCCCTGGGAGGATTTCCTCCCAGGGGCTCTTTTTTTGGTCTCCGTCATCCCGGCGCAAGAAGGTCTCAGCTCTTGAAAACGAGATATTTCCTGCAGACGTAGTTGATGGCCACGGAAGTCGCGACATTCGCCGCATACGCATGCGTCGTAGGCAGCCCGAGCGTATGGATGAGGAACCATCCGAGCGCGGTTCCGCTGATGAAGCTTGCGCCCGAGACCGCGAAGAACAGCCAGAATTCGACGAACCGGCTATGCCGTCCGGGCGTGAATACCCAAAGCATGTTCAAGACATAAGCCGTAAGATTCGAAAAAAAGAACGCGAATCCCCTGTCGAAGACATAGTTCGACGACCGCACGCTCTCGGCGATGACCGGAAGATCCAGCCTCAGGAGCCTTGCCGCGGGATCGCCCGGGGTGAGCGCCGGCATCAAGAGGATCGCCGCGGCATAGAACGCCGCGACATCCACAGCCGTGGCGGCCCCGCCCGCCAAGGCGTATTTGATGAATTGAACGGCAGGATGCACGTCCCGGCTCATGAAGCGCGCTATTTTTTTCTTCACATTTATCCCGTGATCCAATCCGTCGGCGGATCCTTCCTGAGGATGGCCCTCGCGAAGGAGTGCGCGGGATGCCCGACAATGATCGTGGTCCGGACCCTCCTCCCCTCCGGGATGCGCGCCAAGGCCCGCAGCGCATTGCTTGAACGCATGGGTCCGGTGACGAACCCGATCACGCAGGTCCCCAGCATCATCGTCTGCGCAGCCGAGAGGATGTTCGCGGCCGCATAGACCGCGTCCTCGCATCCCGTATCCCCGTCCGACTCCGGCGTATGCACGAGGATCATGCAGGGCGCGCCGTAAAGAATGAGGTCCTTTCCCGCGGCCAGCGGATCCTCCATCTTGGCCAGCAGCGGAAGAAGAGGTTCTAATTCTCGATAAGCTTTCGATAAGAACAGACGGAATAGCGCCCTGCCCGCCGGATGAGACAGCAGACGCGTCAGCCGCACGGTCTGCTTTGCGATCAACTCGGCCATCGCCTGAAGGATCTTCCTGTCCGTGATGACCGTATACCGGACGTTCCCGCGGTTGAAGCTGTTGGGAGACTGCGCCGCGGCGGCGAGGAGCCTTCGCACATCCTCTTCGGACACGCCCTGCCCGCTGAACGCGCGGCAGGAGCGCCGCCCGCACAGGAGATCAAGAAGGTCCTCATACTTGAATGGAATGCGCAGGTCCGGCGTCCGCAGAGACTCGGTTTTCTCGTTGAGGATGGCGCCCTCCGGGCAAACAGCGCCGCAGTGTCCGCAGACCAAGCAGTCTTCCGGCGACGTCAGAGGGCGCGGAAACGAATCAGGCCCCTCCTCGAAGCACGCGGCGCAGACCTGCGTGCACACCCCGCAGCGCGTGCACCGGTCGCGGTCTATGCGGACGCCCTCGTTCATGCCGCCCCCGGGCGATCGAGTCAATGCCTGTGCGTGACTTCGACCAAGTGCCAGCCGAATTGAGTCTTGATGGGTCCGCAAACCTTGCCGATCTCGGCGCTGAAGACCACCTTGTCGAACTCCGGGACCATCTCTCCGGGTCCGAATTCGCCCAACTCCCCTCCGCTGCGGCCGGAAGGGCACTGGGAGTGCTCGCGGGCCAGCGCCGCGAAATCCGTTCCTTCTTCGATCTTCTTCTTCAAGTCCAGGCACTTCTTCTCATCTGAGACGAGGATGTGGCGGGCGCGGGCTCTGGGCATGGCTTCTCTCCTTTATGCTCCGACTTTAGGTGCTGTCAAGTAATAATATGATCAATTGATCATATTATTACTTGACAGCACCTTAGGCTGCTGCTGACTGGCGCAGTGGATGGTGCCGAGCCCCTGCACGAGTTCACGGCAATTCACCGGCGCGATGCGCCGGCCCGGAAAGACCTTCTCCAAGACCTCGAGGGCTTTCTCGTCGTTGGGACAGCCGAACACCGGAGCCAGGACCACTCCGTTCCCTATATAAAAATTCGCGTAGCTGGCGGGCAGGCGCCGCCCCTGGAATTCCACGGGATCCGGCATGGGCAGCGTCACGATCTCCAGAGACTTCCCATCCTGGTCGCGCATCCCCGACAGGAGACGCAGGTTCTCCCGCAGGACCGCGGCGTTGGCGTCGGACTTCCGATCCTCGACGGCGCAGAGCACGATCCGCGGTCCCGCGAAGCGCGCGATGTCGTCGATGTGCCCGTCCGTATCGTCTCCAGCCACGCCCTCCTTGAGCCAGAGGATGTTTCTCGCGCCGAGATGATCCTTGAGCTTATCCTCGATAGCGGCGCGATCGAGCCGAGGATTCCTGTTCTTGTTGAGCAGGCATTGCTCGGTGGTCAGAACGGTCCCGGCGCCGTTGACGTCGATGGAGCCCCCCTCCATGACGATTCCCGGACGGCAGCGCGGCAAGCCGAGCACTTTCTCCATATGCTCGGGGATGCGCGTGTCCTTGAGCAGCTCCTCGTACTTGTTCCCCCACGCATTGAATATCCAGTGCACCATGGCCGCGCGTCGCCGCTCGGCGTCCACGACGAAAGAAGGGCCGTAATCTCTGATCCAGACGTCCGCGTAATCGAAGAGATGCATGCGCACGCGCCCGAGATCGACGCCTGCCCCGGAAAGTTTTTCTTCGGCCCGCAGCCGCATATTTTCGTCGAGGATGAAGAGCTCGACGCGCTCGGTCCGATGGATCTCCGAGATGATGCGGACATAAGCGTCTTCCACCCGCGGGAGCACTCCCTCAAATGAAACGGGGTCGTGCGGCCAGGAAAGCCAGATGGCCTCATGCGCATCCCACTCCGCCGGCATCGAGAAGCCTTCTTTCCTCGGCGTGGACTTCATGCGGCCCCTCTCATAAGCGAAGCCTCCGCCGGGATGCGCGGCTTATGCGCGCGTCCGCGCACCAATGCCCGATACGCGTCGGGACGGCGATTGCGCATGAATCCCCAGCCCTCGCGGGTGCGCTCGTTGGCCGAGAGATCGACGCGCACGGTCAACACGGCCTCTTTCCCGCGCGGAGCGCGCGCTCGGAGATTCCCAAAAGAATCAGCGACGAAGGACGACCCCCAGAACGCCAATCTCCCCTCTTGTCCGACGCGGTTGACCGCGGCCACATGAACGCTGTTGGCCACGGCATGCGAGCGCTGGATCAGGGTCCAGGCCTCAAGCCAGTCTCCCTCGGGAGCGCGGTGTCCGCGGATCTCGCCGATGGCCGTCGGGTAGAAAAGGATCTCGGCTCCCTGCAGCGCGCAGGCGCGCGCGGCTTCCGGGAACCATTGGTCGAAGCAGATGAGCACGGAGAACCGAGCCTTGCGCGTCTTGAAGACCTTGAACCCGCCGTTGCCGGCGCGGAAATAATCCTGCTCCCAAAAAAGAGGATCATGCGGGATATGCATCTTCCGGTATGCGCCCAGCAGCTGCCCCGTTTCGTCGATGACCGCGGCTGTGTTGTAGAGTTTCCCCCCCGGCGCGCGTTCATATAAAGGAAGGATGATCGTCACTCCCAACTCGCAAGCCAAGCGCGAGAATGCGCGCGTGCTTTCTCCCGGCACGGTCTCCGCGTAAGGCGCGGGAGAAAGGCGGCGCTTCTGCGGAAAGTAGAGAGTCCTGCAAAGTTCAGGGAGACAAATGATCTCCGCGCCCTTGCGCGCGGCTTCCTTCGCCATGCGCAGACCCTTGGCCGTATTCTTGGCCTGATCCTTACTCATGGAGAATTGCAGAAGCCCCAACGTCACGTTCCTTTTTTTCGCCATCTCGCCCTCGCTGGAGATTATATCCCATTGCCCGGCGCTTCGCAGACTATCCTGGAAAATTCAGTTGTCCTCAAAGTTGTCCATGTCTGAATTTTCCCGGATCCCTCCGCTTCCGTCTAAACGGCAGGGTCAACTGCCAAAAAAACAATAACATGACTCTACAAAACACTTATAGATACTATTAACTTCAATATGATGTTATACAATCCAATATGGCTGAACTTTGCCTGAAAAATTCAGTTGCCTAAAATATGTCCATGCCTGAATTTTCCCGGAGGGGGCTTCAACACGGCGACAACCGCAGTGGAAATACTGCATTGTCGTTCCCCAAGAAAGCCCCCGGATTCCGCGAACAAAAACATCCCGTCGCTTCCATCTGAAAGGCAGAGACAACTGCGGAATCCGGATTAACGGCTTCCCAGAGGATCTAGGGAAGAGGACCCGCTTGACCAATCATCCAAGCTCCGGTATAATCGCTGTAACGTTTTCACGTGAAAACAAAAAAACCATGACAGAAATAATCTCATTGGCCAATCAGAAGGGGGGGGTTGGAAAAACAACCACCGCCATAAATATCGCGGCAGCTCTGGCTTGTTTTGGGCAAGAGACGCTGCTGGTGGATATGGATCCGCAAGGAAACGCGACCTCCGGCGTCGGTGTCGACAAGTCCTCTGTTGAATTCGGGACTTATCAGGCGATGCTTGAAGATATCCCTGCGGAAAAGACCATCAGGAGCACTCATCAAGAACTGCTCGATGTGATGCCTTCGAATTCAGACATGCTGGGTTCTGAATTGGTCCTTGCAGACGCGTTTTCACGTGAAAACAGGCTTAAAGAAGCCCTGAAGCCTCTTCTTCCTTTATATAAGTTCATCATCATAGACTCTCCGCCATCCCTTGGGCTTTTGACTATCAATGCTTTGACTGCCTCCTCAAAAGTCATCATTCCGATCCAGGGAGAGTATTATGCATTGGAAGGATTGGCCAGCTTTGTCTCAACAGTGAATCGCGTCAAGGAAACCATCAATCCTGGACTAGACATAGAGGGCTGCATCTTGACGATGTTCGACAGCCGCATCTCGCTGGCCCAGCAGGTGCGCAAAGAACTCCAGGCTTTCATGGGCGAAAAGCTTTTCAAGACCGCTGTTCCAAGATCTGTACGGTTGGCCGAGGCTCCAAGCCACGGGAAATCCATCATCCAGTATGATCCGCGCTCTCGCGGAGGACAAGCGTATCTGGCCTTGGCCGGAGAGCTCTTGGTCCGCAGGGGATGGGACGTCGTCAAGATAGAAGAGGATTGATATGCGACAAGCTCTAGGAAAAGGTCTCGAAGCCCTGCTGCCCAGGAAATCCGAACATGCGAATAACCAATCCTCTCTAAGTCGCGACACCCAAGGATCCTCCCTCAAGATACCCTTGACGGACATCCGCCCGAACAGGCTTCAGCCCCGCAGAAAATTCAAAGCGGAGAAGCTCGATGAACTTGCTCAATCCATCCGCGAGCATGGCCTGGCTCAGCCGATCATCGTCACTCGCTTGGAGGGGGGGAAGTATGAGCTCATTGCCGGCGAGCGGCGCCTGCGCGCATCTAAACTCGCCGGTCTCACTCACATCGAGGCCGTTGTCCGAGAAAACGTCAACGAACGCCAGCGCTTGGCTCTGGCCCTGATCGAGAACATACAGCGCGATGATCTGAATGCCGTGGATGCTGCTCGCGGCTATCAGCGCCTCATCCAAGACCACGCGGTCTCCCAATCGCAGATCGCGCAATATCTCGGGAAGTCCAAGTCCGCGGTCTCCAACACTCTGCGCCTGCTGGAACTCCCGGAAGATATCCTTGACGCAGTGGAGTCCGAACTGATCTCAGAGGGCCACGCTCGCGCGCTTCTCGTTGTCTCGGATCGGACCAAGCACTCGCGCCTTTGCCGGCAGATCATGGACCGCGGGCTCTCCGTTCGCGAGACAGAGACCTTGGCGCGCCTCATGGAGTCCGGTCCGCAGGAACAAAAAGAAGAGCACGCCGGACATAGAACCTCGGCCAAACCCGCGGAAGTCCGCGAGGCTGAAGCCAGGCTGACGCGCTCTCTAGGAATGAAGGTGGACATTCGCACGCGGCGCGATGGGAAGAGCGGACGCGTTGCAATACGCTTCTGTTCCCTTTCCGACTTCGACAAGCTGATTGGGAAGCTAAAATAATGCTTATTTATAAAGGGTTTTTTGCATTACTGGCGGCGACGCTGCTGCTGTCTTCGTCCGCGTCTGCTCAAGACCGTTTGGAGCCTTCCGCGGAACCTGATTTCCAAGATGAAGAACAGGCTGCTGAAAAACTGCCGCTGGATACCGCCGCAAAAAAGCCGGTCATCATCTCCCTCGGCGAGAACATCAATGATTTCGGCCGCTTCGCGGACAGCGGCTCCGACTCTAATTGGTATATCGGATTCAACAACGCATGGATCGTGAAGCTTCCGCCTGCTCCCCGGGGAGAATACGGCGGAGCCTATCTTGGGGCGCGCCTGGGCCGCGCGAAGAGCGAGCCTCTTCGGGATCGTCCATGGGAACGCTCGTTGATACGAGGGAAAGTCTACGTCGCGGTTTCGCAGAACCCGGCGTTCACCAGCGAGCAAAGCTTCTTCCTCGCCGAGACCGGAGATATCCCGGCTCAGCCTGATGAGAGCGTTAATATCCCGGGCACTGGGAGATCGGAATGGTTCTGGACGAAGGTCCCCATGAGCCTCATCTCCCAAGAGAAGCCGAACTATCTCATCATCTGGTCTCCGACGAGGGATTTCCGCGACGCGCAGCATTCTCCCATCCTCGCCGGCATGGACGCGCCTGCGGGTTCCGCTGAGAACGAGGACCCTCTCGCCTGGAACAACCATTCGATCCAGGGCGTTCCTCCTCGCGGCGAGAGCTCTTCCCTGCAGGTCCCTATCACCAACATCCGCCCGGCGCTCGCCATAAAACTCATCCCCGCGGGGATGCGCGCGGCAGTGCGCATCCTCCGACTGGAGGCGGTCCCATCCAAAGAGGATACCCTCGTCTCATTCTCCGTCGAAGGAACGGACATCGACCGCGCGTGGGTCGAATCTTCAAGCGATGAATTGGATTGGCGTCGCGTGGGACCCGCTCTGCATCAGCCCCCTTATATTTTCACTTTCGCGTCGGGGACCTTCCCGGACCGCGGGATTTATATCCGCGCGACCGCCTCTGACTTCTCGGGGGCGAGCGGCCGCAGCGCTTCTTTGTTCGTGCCGGCCCGCGCCGAAGTACGGCAATGAGCCTTTGGTATTGCGCCGCCCTCTTTTTTTCCCTGGCTCAGCCGGCATTCGCCCGAACGCTCGATGAAGAGATCCTCCGCTTGCGCGCGGCTGGGTTCGAGACTGTAGAGAGCGCTCGGTCATCGGATCTTTCGGTCCTCCATCTTCACCGGAAGGAGGGGGGGACCTCGAGGATCCTCGTTTATTCCTCAGAGAAAAACGCGCGAGGACGCGCGGGCCAAGCGAAACTCCTTCACTTCAACACGTTCATGTCGGGAGTGCGCCTGGCATCCATCCATTCCGCGGGGAAAATACCGGATATCGCCGGGGACGGCGCTTCGATCATCGCCTACGTCTATTCGTATTCCGGAATAGACCAGGAATCGCTCGTCCTTCTCCGATTCAAGGACGGACGTCTTTCTCCCGTGGGAAAGCCTCTCCCCTTCGCGCAATTCCTCGACGTGAACAAAGATGGACGCTTGGAGATCGTCTCGAAAGAAAATCCTTTGGGCCCTCTCTTCGTGCTTCAATGCGACTCGTTCTTCGTCCCTCCTCGCGCGGCTGTTCGAACGCGCATCTTCCGCCTGGCAAAGGGGGGGCGCCTGGAGGATATCTCCAAGGGACTTCCTTCTTTCTATAAGGAACAGGAGGCGGAACTGGAGGCGCGCCTGCACGCCGAGGACCCGATGAAGACGGGACGCTACGGCGAATATCTCGGGACAGCTCTTTCCCTATATTACGATGCCGAGATGTCCGGCAGGAAAAAGTCCGGCTTCGATCGCCTGAAAAAGACCCTGGCTCCGCCGAAGAACATGCCCAGGAAGGCCCAGGACTGCTTCCAGGAGATGAGCCTCACCCTGCGAAAGAAGCTCTCGATCCCCGCGGATTGGTAAACGAAAGATGACGGCTATGGAGTGATGCGGTCGGACCCGAAATAGGAGCGCAGAACCTCGGGGATGAGCAGGGAACCGTCGGCCTGCTGGTAGTTCTCGAGGATGGCCGCCAATATCCTTCCAACGGCGAGCCCGGATCCATTGAGCGTATGCACGAACTCCGGGACATCCTTGAGTCCGCGCTTCATGCGGGCATTCATCCTTCTCGCCTGGAAGTCCCAGCAGTTCGAGCAGGATGAAACCTCCCGATAGCGCCCCTCTCCCTGGAAGAAGACCTCCAGGTCGTAGGTCTTGCAGGCGCCGAAGCCGAGGTCTCCCGTGCAAAGCTCGATGACGCGGTAGGGCAGCCGCAGCTTCTGCAGGACGCTTTCGGCGTCTCTTGTCAGCTGTTCGAGCGCCTCCATGGAATCCTCGGGCCGCGCGATCCAGACCAGTTCCACCTTGTCGAACTGATGGTTCCGTATCAAGCCCTTGACGTCTTTCCCGTAAGAACCGGACTCTTGGCGGAAGCAGGGCGTCAGCGCCGTGAATTTGAGCGGAAGCTTCGCAGCCTCCAATATCTCTCCTCGGACGAGATTCGTCAGCGGCACTTCGGCCGTCGGGATGAGATAGCGGATATCCTTCGCCGTCGAAGATTCTCCTTCTTTTTCCTCGGCCTGCCCGGTCTTATAGAGGTCCGCCTCGAATTTGGGAAGCTGCCCGGTCCCCTCGAGCGCCTCAGCCCGGACCAGGTAGGGGACCCAGTGCTCGATATATCCGTTCTCGCGCGTCTGATGATCGAGCATGAATTGCGCCAGCGAACGCTCGAGCCGGGCGCCGGCGCCCTTGAGCACCGCGAACCTGGCTCCCGAGAGCTTGGCCGCGAGCGCGAAATCCAAGAGTCCGAGTTTTTCTCCGAACGAGGCATGGTCCGCGGCCTTAAAAGAGAGCCTATCCGGCTCGCCGGACGAACGGACTATCCTGTTGTCCTCTTCCGAGCGTCCGACGGGGGAGCTCTCGTGCGGCAGGTTCGGCAGGCTCAGAAGCTCCTCTCTCACGCGAGCATCGAGTCCGGAAAGCTTCTCCTCTTTCTTGGGCATCTCCTGCTTTAAAAGGGAGACTTCTTCCATGAGTCTCTTGGCCGCCTCATCATCCTTGCGCGCCTTCGCCGCTCCGACGGATTTCGAGACCTCGTTGCGCTTGGCGCGCAGAGCCTCAACCTCCTGCATCAAGGCCCGGTGCTCGCCATCCAGAGACAAAAATGAATCCAAAAGGGGGATATAACGCTCATTGCGGCTGCGCAGGCTCTTTCTCGCGCGGTCGGTCTCTGTGCGGAGCAAGCGGGGATCGTTCATGGTCGAGCTCCTGAAACGGATTGACGAACGACGGGGAGCATCCCCTCGAGGATGCGCCCATCGAAAGGCTTCTCTCCCGGACGCGGTTCTACGGCGACCTGGACCCGAAGGAGGTCCGGCTGCAAGCCGGCCCGGGCCATCCTCTTGAGATGGGCCGCCAACAGGGCGCGGTTTATGAGCAAAGGCACCGCGCGGGTCTCTTGGGCGCGGATCGTCGGCACGCGGCGCTCCTCGAGTATGATGGGGAGCGTCCACTGCCCCTCCTTCCAGCCCTCCCGCGTCAAACGCACGCTGAAAGCGTAGCGGAGCAGGACGGCTTCATCGGGAGAATCGGAAAGGTTCTTGAGCTCGACGACGGCGCGCGGGACATTCAGGAATCCTCCGCGAGCCGGAAGTATCCATTGCGCCACGTCGCGATAAACGGGAGCCGGGCCGCGGCGAACGCTCTTCTGCCAATGCACGCTTCCCAGCACCGCCTCCGCAGATACTTTTTGTAGGGGGAATATCAAGAAGACGAACAGCAGCGCTGTCTTGGACATCCAGAAGATTCTACAAAAATGAAAAACCCGCCGGGGCTTTACTTGGCCGCGCATGCGCGGCCGAGTATGCTCCGGCGGGTTTCGCGTCCTTCAATCCTTCTTTTCCGGCAGGTCGAGAGGGAGGTCCGCGACCGGCTTCTCTTCCGGGACGATCGGCGCCACGCGCGCGATCTTGTCGCCCTCCTCAAGCCGGACCAAACGCACTCCCTGGGTGTTGCGGGAGATGACCTTGATGTCCTTGCAGCGCATGCGAATGGCCATGCCCTTCTCCGTCATCACCATGAGGTCGTCGGTATTGGTCACGAGCTTGATGTTGGCCACGCGGCCGTTGCGCTCATTGGCCTTGATGGTGATGACCCCGCCGCCGCCGCGATGCTGGTCGCGGTACTCGGAGACGTCCGTGCGCTTGCCGAAGCCGTTCTCGCAGACGGTCAAGAGCGTTTTCTTCGCGTCCTTGGGAAACGCCTCCATCCCGATGACGAGGTCGTTCTTGTCGAGGCGGATGCCCCTCACTCCCATGGCGGAGCGCCCCATCCCGCGCACGTCGGTCTCGGGGAACCGTATGGACATGCCGGCCTGCGTGCCGATCATGATCTCATCCTTGCCGGAGGTATGCTGAACGTCGACGAGGATATCCCCTTCCTCCAGAGTGATGGCCGCGATGCCGTTGCGCCGGATGTTCTCGAAGTCGGCCGAGGGCGTCTTTTTCACGGTTCCGTTGCGCGTGCACATCACAAGATAGGTCTCTTTCCCTTTTTTCTCCTCGAAGGAGCGTATCGCGATGACCGAGGTGATCTTCTCCTCTCCGGTGATGGCCAGCAGATTCACGAAGGCTTTCCCTCGGGAGGTCCGCTGTCCCTCGGGGACTTCGAACGCGCGCAAGGCATAGACCTTCCCGCGATTGGTGAACAGCAGGAGCGTCGCATGGCTATCGGTCACGAAGAGATGCTCGATGAAGTCCTCTTCCTTGACTTCCTGCCCGGTGACGCCCTTGCCGCCGCGTCCCTGGGTCCGATAGGTATCCACGGGGATGCGCTTGACGTATGCGCCATTGGAGATGGTGATGACCACCTCCTCCTTGGCGATGAGGTCTTCCAGCGTCATCTCCGCGCGCTCGGTGGTGATCTGCGTGCGGCGGGGCTCGCCGTACTTCTCCTTAAGATCCTCGAGCTCCTTGATGATGATGGCCAGGACCCTCTTGGGATTGGCGAGGATGTCCTTGAGCTCGGCGATGCGCTTGACGAGCTCCTTGTGCTCCTTCTCGATCTCATCGGCCGAGAGCCGCGTGAGCTGGTGCAGGCGCATATCCAGTATGGCTTGCGCCTGGATCTGGCTCAGCGCGAATTCGCTCATGAGCTTGCCGCGGGCCTCTTCCTGGTCTTTGGAGCCCCGGATGATCTTGATGACGCGGTCGAGGAACTTCAGCGCGATCAGGAATCCCTCGAGGATATGCGCGCGCGCCTGGGCTTTTTTGAGCTCGTAGCGCGTGCGGCGCGTGACCACGACCTTGCGGTGTTCGATGTAGTGCCCGAGACAGTCCTTGAGCGGCAGGATGCGGGGGCGCCCCTCGACCAAGGCAAGCATGATCACGCCGAAGCTGGACTCCAGCGCCGTGTGCTTGAAGAGCTGGTTCAAGACGACGTTGGCGTTGCCGTCGCGCTTGATCTCTATGACCACTCGCATCCCGGTCCGGTCGGACTCGTCGCGGATGTCCGAGATGTCGGGGATCTTTTTGTCGCGCACAAGGTCCGCGATCGTCTCAAGAAGCTGCGCTTTGTTCACTTGGTACGGGAGCTCCGTGATGATGATGGCCTGCCGGTTGCCTTTAATGTCCTCGATCTCCGTCTTGGCCTGGATGCGCACGGAGCCTCGGCCGGTCTCGAAATATTCCTTGATCCCCGTCTTCCCGCGGACGATCCCGGCCGTTGGGAAGTCCGGCCCTTTGACGATCTTCATGATCTCGGAGCTTGGGATCGCGGGGTCCTTGATGTAAGCGATGGCCGCGTCGCATATCTCGACGAGGTTGTGGGGGGGGATATTCGTCGCCATGCCGACCGCGATGCCCGTGGAGCCGTTGACCAGAAGGTTGGGCAGCATCGCGGGGAGCACGGTCGGCTCCACCATCGATCCGTCGAAGTTGGGGGAGAAGTCCACCGTCTCCCGATCGATGTCGCCGAGCATCTCGTCTGAGATGCCGGCCAGACGCACCTCGGTGTAGCGGTAGGCCGCGGCAGGGTCTCCGTCGACCGAGCCGAAGTTCCCCTGCCCGTCGATGAGCGGATGGCGCAGGGAGAAATCCTGCACCATGCGGACCATGGCGTCATAGACGGCCATGTCCCCGTGCGGGTGGTATTTTCCGAGCACGTCTCCGACCACGCGGGCGGATTTCTTATAGGCTTTATTATGCTTAAGCCCCATCTCCTCCATGGTGAAGAGGATGCGGCGATGCACGGGCTTGAGTCCGTCGCGCACGTCCGGCAGCGCGCGTCCGACGATGACGGACATCGCGTAGTCGATATAGGACGACTTCATCTCCTCGCCGATATCGCGGGGGATGATATTGGCGACGGTCTCCGTCAAAAGCGGCGTATCCTTGTCAGTGCTCATATTCTCCTCGATCTTCCTATGCGGCCGTTAAATGTCGAGATTCCGTACTTCCTTGGCGTGCGTCTCGATGAACTGACGCCTCGGTCCCACCTTGTCTCCCATCAGCTTCGTGAACGTATCTTCGGCGCCCGCCAGATCCTCGAGCGTCACGCGGATGAGCTTGCGCCTCTTGGGATCCATCGTGGTCTCCCAAAGCTGTTCGGGATTCATCTCTCCAAGACCTTTGTAGCGCTGGATGTTCGACCCGGAGCGCCCGGCATCCCGGACGTCATCGAGCAGCTTGTGCAGCCCATAGCCCTCGCTCTCTCCTCTGGGCGTCTTGCAGGCGAAGAGCGGCATCGTCTTTTCATCTTCCTTGACGCGGTCGTACCAGGCGACCTCCAGGCCAAGTTCCTCAAGCTTCGGCACCAAGCGCGACAGGCGGCTGAACTCCCAGAGCTCCTGAACGTCGATGCCGGGGTCCTCGTCGACGACCGGCAGCTCCGCGTCCGGCTCTCCGTCGGCCTTCAACTCTTCCTTCATGCGCTCGCGGCGGACGGCAAGAAGGCTTTGCTGCTTATCGCGCCATTCCTTGTCGCTGTAGAAATAGAGATATTGCCCGGGCGCCTCTTCAAAACGATAGGCCGGGAAGCGGTTCTCTTTCTTGAAGCGCATGAAGTCCTGGAAGAATATTCCCTTGCGCTCCAGGTGGTGGAGAAGGCCCTCCATCTCGATGAGATGCTTCAAGATGAGCTCAACGTCCTTGGGGTCCAGGACCTTGGATTTCTTGCCGTCCGGGGAGAAGGCGCGAACCTCGGTCTCCGCCAGGCCTTCCTTTAGCAGCCAGGAATTCATCTTCTCCTCGGTGTCGACATACATCTCCTTCTTCCCCTTCTTTACTTTGTAGAGGGGGGGTTGGGCGATGTAGATGTGGCCCCTCTCGATGAGGGCTCTCATCTGCCGATAAAAGAACGTCAGAAGCAGCGTGCGGATATGCTGTCCGTCCACGTCGGCGTCGGCCATGATGATCAGCTTGTGATAGCGCAGCTTTTCGATCTTCATTCCCTCATCGCTGTCCGGGTCCATCGACGCCTCTCCGATGCCGGTGCCTATGGCGGAGATGAGGGTCCGGATCTCATCGTTGGAAAGTATCTTGACCAGCCGCGCGCGCTCGACGTTGAGGATCTTTCCTTTTATCGGCAGGATCGCCTGGAACTCGCGGTTCCGGCCCTGTTTGGCCGAGCCGCCGGCGGAGTCTCCCTCGACGATGAAGAGCTCGCAGCGCGAGGCCTCGCGCTCTTGGCAGTCGGCGAGCTTGCCGGGGAGCGTTCCCTCGCCGAGCACTCCCTTGCGCCGCGTGAGGTCTTTGGCCTTGCGCGCGGCCTCGCGCGCCTCGGCCGCGCCCATGGCTTTTGAGATGATGGCCTTGGCCGTGGCGGGGTTCTCTTCGAAGAACGTGACCAGTATCTCGCCGACGATGGACTTCACGATCCCATCCACCTCGGCATTGCCTAATTTAGATTTGGTTTGCCCCTCGAACTGCGGGTTGGGGATCTTGATGGACAGGACCGCGACAAGCCCTTCGCGCACGTCGTCGCCCGTGATGCTGAAATGCTTCCCCTTGAGCATGTCGTATTTCTTGATGTAGTCGTTGATGACGCGCGTCAGGGCCGCGCGGAATCCGGAGAGATGGGTCCCTCCTTCGGGCGTGTTGATGTTGTTGACGAAGCTGTAGATGCTCTCGGAGTAGTCCTCGTTGTATTGGATGGCGAAGTCCACGCAGGCGTCGTCCTTCTCTTTCGTGAAGGCGATCGGCTCCGGGTAGATGGGCTTCTTGTTCGCATTGAGGAATTTCACGAACTGCGTGATGCCGCCTTCGTAATGAAAGACGTGCTTCTTGTCTTCCCTCTCATCGATGATGGTGATGTGCGCGCCGGCATTGAGGAAGGCCAATTCACGCAGGCGGTTGGAGAGGGTGTCGAAGCTGAATTGGTGTTCGCCGAATATCTCGGTGTCGGGCTTGAAGGTTACCTTGGTGCCGTGATCCTCGCTCTTGCCCTTGACGGCCACGGCCGCGCGCGGCTTCCCGCGATCATAGCCCTGGAACCACGCCTTCCCTTCGCGGTAGACCTCGACTTCCACCCACTCCGAAAGGGCGTTGACTACGGAGATTCCTACGCCGTGCAGTCCTCCGGAGACCTTATAGGCGCGGCGATCGAATTTCCCGCCGGCATGAAGGACCGTCATGACCACCTCAAGGGCGGACTTCCCTTTGAGCTTGGGGTCCTTCACGTCCATCATCGGGTCCACGGGGATTCCCGAGCCGTCGTCGAGAACCGTCACGGAGTTTCCGGGGTGGAGGATGACTTCGACGGACTTGCAGCGCCCGGCGAGTATTTCGTCCACCGAGTTGTCCACGGCCTCATAAACCAGATGGTGCAGCCCCGACGGGCCCGTGGAACCTATATACATCGCGGGCCGCTTGCGAACGGCTTCCAGCCCCTCTAAAACTTGTATCTTGGAGGCGTCGTAAGTCTCTTCATTCTTCTTCGGCGGGGCGTCCATCTCCGGGGAATTCTTCGACATAGTCTTGCCGCTCCTCCCTTCTTCCGTATCCTTTTTTTTGCCGTCGTCCATGGCTTCCCCTAGTCCTTGGCAGCGCGGATGCTTTTGATCCAGGGCCTTCGAAAGTATTTGTTTATCCCCCTCACAAGAGAGGGTCCTCGAAGCTGCAGTTCCTGCGCCGCGGCGCTCGAGCGAGTCTTGACGTAGAGTATTCCTCCTTTAACTCCCCTGAGCGTCCAGTGGCCGGCCAGTCCGCCGGCCTCCCGTTCCCACACCTGATGAAGTATGACCATGCGGTCGACGTCCATTTTCTGGCGTCTCTGCCAGATTTTTAAGACGTCTCCTGCGCTGGAAAGACCTCCCCTCTTCAGCACTACGCTCTCATGGGCATGACGACGTATTGATATCCCTCTTTCCCCTCGGGCTCGATGAGCGCGGGGTTCACCGGCGTCGTCATGCTCAAAACGACCTTCTCGGTGTCCATGGCCTTGAGTCCTTCGACCACATATTCGGGGTTGAAGGCGATGGTGAAGTCGTCGCCGTTATAATTAACGGCGACCTCGTCTTCGAATTGTATGGTTTGGCTGGCGGCCGCCACATGAAGCGCCCCTTTCTTAAGGGTGAATTTTACGGAGCCTCCCCGGTCGGGAGCGGCCAGGGCCGCCTGGCGCGTGATTTGAAGGAAATCCTTGGTGTTGATGGACACCTGTATGTCCTTTTTTGAGGGGATGACCTGCTCATAATTAGGAAAAGACCCTTCTACCAAGCGGGAAATCATGGTTGTGGATTTCGTCTGAAACCCCACCTGATTGTCGGTGATGCCGATGGACACCTTTTCCTCTCCTTCTTCGTGGCTGAGAACGCGAAGAAGTTCCTGGAGTATTTTTGTCGGCACTACGGCGCGGAATTCCTTGCTCGCGGGAAGCATCTTGCTCTTGGCCGCAGCCAAACGCCTTCCATCCGTGGCAACCATCTCAAGGACTCCTCCGGAGGCCACCCAAAACACTCCATTGAGGACATAGCGCGTCTCGTCCGTGGACGCTGCGAAGATGGTTTTTTTTATCATCTCAATCAAAAGAGAGGTCGGGGCATCGAACGCGTCGTTTTTATTGAACTCAGGAAGAACAGGGTACTCGGATTTCGGCGTTCCGATGATTATGAATTTTGACTTGTCGCACTTCACCAGCACTTTTCCGTCGGGCTCAACGGATATGTTGAGCTTCTTCCCTGCCTGAAGCGTGTGGAGTATTTCGGCGAATTTCTTCGCGGGAATAGTAACGCTTCCTTCCTTCTCCACCTCGGCCTTCATATAGTGTTTAACCCCCATTTGAAGGTCCGTGGATATTAGTTTTATCTTTGAGCTCTCAGTCTCTATTAAAAAATTCAAGAGGATAGGGAGGGTCGTTCTTTGTGAAAGAGCGGACTGTATCGTCTGCACCCCCAAAGACAGTTCTTCGGTCTCACAATTGATTCTCATCTTCCTCCCCCTCTTCTTTTAAGTTGTTCATTTGTTGATAAGTCATTTAAACCAATGAAAATAATGGTTATTCATCCACAGGGATTGGGCTGGAGTATCATATTCAACACAAAACATGGCCTTGTCCACACTTTGTAACAAAAAATCAATAACTCTCCACAGACTTCATCTTATCGATCAAGCGGTTTACGTTTTCAAGGAAGAAGGGGTCTTTCTCTATCATTCCTTTTATCTTGTCTCTGGCGTGTATTACTGTTGTGTGGTCTCTTCCGCCGAAAGCCCTGCCGATATCCGTCGTTGAGAGGTCGGTCATGGAGCAGGCGATGTACATCGCAAGCTGGCGCGGGAAGGCAACCTCGCTGACGCGGGAACGGGACTTCAATTCCTTGATGTCGATGGAGTATTTTTCAGCCACGATCTTTTGGATGGTCTCCATGCTCATCCTTGAGGTGAGGTCCGTATCAAGAGAATCCTTTAGAAGCTCTCGGGCGGAATCCACAGTCAACGGACTTCCCGTCAGGGAAGAGAACGCGCTCAGGCGGATCAGGGAGCCTTCAAGCTCGCGGATATTGGCCTTGATGGCGCTCGCCACAAAAAGGATGACGTCCGCCGGCATGAAGATGCGCTCTGACTCCGCCTTATTGCGCAGGATAGCGATGCGCGTTTCCAGGTCCGGAGGCTTGATATCCACAACCTGTCCCCACATGAAGCGGGAGATCAGGCGCTGTTCCGACGGGGCCATCTCCTTCGGGGCGCGGTCGGAGGTGATGACTATCTGCTTGTGGGAATCGAATAATGCGTTGAAGGTGTAGAAGAATTCCTCTTCGCTGCGTCCCTTGGCGATGATGAACTGGATGTCGTCGAAAAGGAGGCAGTCGAGGTTGCGGTATTTGCTGCGGAACACATCCGTCTTCTCGTAGCGGACGGAGTCTATATATTCATTGACGAACTGTTCCGCGGTCGTATAAAGGACGCGAGCCTGATGATTGGTCCTGCTTAGAGAGTGTCCGATGGCGTGGAGAAGATGGGTCTTGCCAAGCCCGGCCCCGCCGTAGATGAAGAAGGGGTTATATTGGCGCCCAGGATTCTTGGCGATGGCCTCGGCTGTTGCATGGGCCAGACGATTGGATGTTCCGACCACGAAGGTCGAAAAAGTGTAGCGAGGATTAAGCTCGCTGAGCTTGAAATCAGACTGGGGACGGATTTCTTCCAACGGGTCTGATTTCGGCAGAAGGTCCTTCAGCTCCCGAGAAACAGAGTAATCCAGGGCGAGGTCTTGTCCGGTCGAGGCCTTGATGCTCGACTCGAGCTTCTGCTGGTAATGATCACGGATCCAATCACTGAAGAATTTGTTCGGCACCTTGACGCAAAGGACACTCTCTTCGATGCGAAGAGGCTCTACCGGCTTTATCCACAACTCCAGATCCTCGGAACTGATCTCCGGAGACAAAGAAGAGACTGCCGCGTCCCAAATTTTGCGGACATCCAGGTTATTCACAGGTTATCCACAGGTGTTGATAAGTAAAAAAACGTTATTTTCACAATATAAAACATATATCTGGGTGGAAGAAACATATTTTTCATCCAGAACCATATCTTAATGAATATACTAAGTCTCGCGCGCGAAAGTCAACGCCATTGACACTCTCGCGCAAAAAGTTGTTGAATCAGTTGAATATCCTCTTTGGAGGCCGTCATGAAAATCAACATCACCGCCAGGCAGATGCGCTTGACTCCCGCGATCCGTGAATATGTCGAGGAAAAAATCAGCAAAGCGGAGAAGTACGCCCACAACATCCTTTGGGCGCAAGTGACGCTTTCTGTTTCCAAACGCGCGCATCAAGCGGAAGTCATCCTGCATGCCTCCAAACAGACTTTCCGCGCCCTGGCCGAGGCCGCGGACCTATATGCGGCCGTGGACCTGGCCAGCGACAAGATGGACGGGCAGCTCAAGAAATACAAAGAAAAGAACAAGTCCCATCATAAAGAGGCTCCGGAGGCCGTGCTCGCCAATATGACCTGGGCAGTCCAGGATCCGGTCCGCATCTCCGTGATCAAGCAGGTCTCCATGGACCCGATGAGCGCGGACGAGGCCGCCCTCCAGATGGAGCGCATGGGCTTCAATTTCTGGATGTTCCATGAAAAAGAGTCCGGCCAGGTAAGCGTCCTTTACCGGCGCCTCGACGACTCTTACGGACTATTGACGCCGACGCGGTCTGGACGCTGATACTCGATTGATGAAGCTCCTGAGCGTCGGCGAGCTCCTCAAGGAGCAGCGCGATCGGCTCCACCTGGAGCTTGTGAACGGCGAGAAATCCCTCGACCGGAAGATCACGACAGATGAGGTAAACCGGCCGGGGCTTGCCCTGGCCGGCTATTCCTCTCATTTTCGCGCGGAAAGAGTGCAGATAATCGGCCGCGGGGAATATGATTATTGCCTCAAGGCTTCTCCGCGAGTGCTGGCCGCGAATCTCGCGAAGATGTTCTCGCACTCGGGCATTCCCTGTCTGGTGATCACGCGCAATCTTCCGACGCCGGCGCCGCTGGCGCAGACCTGCAAGCGCTTCAAGGTCCCGCTGCTGAGGACGGCCTTGGACACGGCCGCGTTCATCGGGGAACTTTCCGCGCTGCTGGAGAACAGGCTCTCCCCGGTCATCCACGTGCACGGCGTGCTCGTGGACGTCTACGGCCTGGGCGTGCTCATCCAAGGAGAGGCAGGCATCGGGAAATCGGAGTGCGCCCTCGAGCTCGTCAAGCGGGGGCACATCCTCGTCTCCGACGACGTTGTGGAGATCCGCCAGAAGCATGGGCAGATACTCATCGGCTCCTGTCTGGAGACGAGCGGGCATTATATGGAAGTGCGCGGGCTGGGGATCATCGACGTGAAGATGCTCTTCGGCATCGGCGCCGTGCTCGACATGTCGCAGGTCGGGATGGTCATCCGCCTGGAGATGTGGAAGCCGGATATGAATTATGAGCGCAGCGGATTGGATGTACGCACGGAGAAGGTCATCGACGTCGAGATCCCCCTGGTCCGCATCCCGGTGAGCCCCGGGCGGAATCTTGCGGTCCTCATCGAGGTCGCGGCGCTCAATCAGCGCCTGAAGCATCAAGGCTATTTCAGCGCGGAGACCTTCAATCAGCACCTGATCGCCCGCATGGCCGCGCGCGTAAGGAAGGGATCTTGAAAAAAGGGCGCCGCGTCATCATCCTGACGGGCGTCTCAGGCGCCGGCAAGAGCCAGGCGCTCAAGAGTTTCGAGGACTTCAGCTTCTACTGCGTCGACAACCTTCCGCTCGCCCTGCTCGACCGATTCGCGGACCTTTTGTTGGAATCGCGCAAGACCAAGGATGTGGCGCTCGGCCTCGATGTCCGGGAGGGGGAGTTCCTCCGAGGATTCCAGGAATCCTTAAAAGCCCTGCGCAGTAAAGGGCTGGACGTGAAGGTCCTTTTCCTGGATGCCTCGGAGCGCGCCGTGGTCCAAAGGTATTCCGAGACGCGCCACCGCCACCCCCTCGGCTTCAATATCCTTGATGCCGTGCGGGAAGAGAAGCGGCTGCTCGTCGACGTGAAGTCCGCGGCAGATACCGTCATCGATACCAGCGACATGACGCTGGGTGAGCTGAAAGAGAAGCTTTCGTCGATCCTGGGACTCAAGCGCACCCAGGAGATGAGCCTCTCCGTGGTCTCTTTTGGATATAAATACGGGCTTCCTTTGGATGCGGACCTCATTATGGATGTGCGTTTCCTGCCGAACCCGAATTATGTCCGGCGCCTAAAACGGAAGACCGGCCTCGACAGGGAAGTTCAGGCGCACATACTCCGGCACGCTTCCGCGCGCTCTTTCATCCGAGCCTTCTCCGTTTTGCTCAAGAGTCTGCTGCCGCAGTATATCCGGGAAGGGAAGTCTTATCTGACGATCGCCGTAGGCTGTACCGGCGGACATCACCGCAGCGTATTCATCACCCACCGGCTGGCTCAGGAGCTGCAGAGCGGCGGCTATCGCGCCAGAGAGTTCCATCGGGACATCCACCGCTGATGGTCAACATCATCGTCATCACGCACGGGAAATTCGGGGAATATCTCGTGGAGGCGGCCGAAGAGATCGTGGGGCCGCAGCCGACGGGGGTGCGCTGCATCTCCATCTCCTCCCGCCTGAGCGTCGAAGAAGCCCGGGGGATGCTGGAGTCGGCGGTCGCGGAGCTGCGCGGCGGCGAAGGATTAATCGTGGCCGTGGATATGCCCGGCGGGACGCCCTGCAACATCGCCATGAGGGTGGTCCGAGACCGTCCGGATGTCCGCGTGATCTGCGGGATCAACCTTTACATGATGGTCACCGCTTTCGGCCGAAGAGGGGCTTGCGGGGTCGATGAGGTCTTCTCCGGGATGCTCGATTCCGGCAGAAAGGCGATCGTGGACATGCGCGCCCGCATCGCGGAGGCCGGGACATGAGCATCGTCCTCATGCGCATCGATGATCGCCTCATCCACGGACAGGTCGTGGAGGGGTGGATCCCGGTGCTCAAGCCCGTGCGGGTCCTGGTGATCTCCGATGAGGCCGCGGCTGATCCGATGCAGAAGCAGCTCATGCGGCTGGCCCTTCCAGAGAACATCGCTTTAGAGGTGCTTTCCGTCGCGGGCGCGCATGGGTCCGTGCGCAAGGCCGTCGAGTCCCAGGAACGCACTCTGGTCTTGGCTCCCGGGCCTTCCGATGTTCTGGCGCTCATCGAGGCAGGGGCCGTCTTCGATAAAGTCAACGTCGGAGGGCTCCATCATGCGGCCGGCCGCGAGCGCATCGGCCGCGCGATATTCCTATCCGCCGACGATCGACGAGCGTTGTCGAGCCTCATCGCGCGCGGCGTTCGCGTGGAAGGGAGGGCCGTTCCCATGGAGCAGGCGGAAGACGTGGGGATGCTCCTTAAGGAAGGGGCATGAGCTGGCTGTTCCTGACCCTCCCAGCCGCCAGCATCGGAGCCGCGCTCGTGGAACTCGACGATACCTGCATCGGGCAATGGATGCTCTCGAGGCCCATCATCGTCGGCCCGCTCTTCGGCGCGGTCCTTGGATCCGTTTGGAGCGGGGTCGCGTTCGGCGCCCTCTTCGAGGCCTTCTCCTGCGAGCATTCCCCCGTGGGGGGGTTCCTTTCCTTCAACGGCTGCGTGTCCGCGGTCTGCGCCGTGCTTTTGAGCGCGGGTCCCGCGGCCTTGCCTTGGCCCGCGGCTTTCCCGGCGGCGCTCGGCATCGGGCTCTTTCATGCGCGGTGGATGGAGCCCTTCGTGCGAGGCCTGCGAGCATCCATCATCCAAGAGATGGAGTCCGATCTGATGGGGACAAGTCCGATCCCGTGGCAGCGGCACTTGGCGCGGTCCCTGCTTCCGCACGCAGCGGCTACGGCCGCGCTCGTGTACTGCGCCTGCGCCGCGGGCTCCCTGCTCGGCTGGGCCTGGGGAGTCTTCCCGGAAATCCTCAAAGACGGTCTGAGCCGCTCGTTCGGCTGGTCTCTTTGGCTCGGCTGGGCCCTTCTTCTTGATTCCCTTTGGAGGAGGTCCTGATGGACGCGCTGCTCCAAAGGAGGATGTTCGCGCGCTCCTTCCTGCTGCAGGCGTTTTGGAACTATGAGCGCATGCAGAACCTGGGATTCTTGTATGCTTTCGAGCCGGCGCTGCTCAGAGCCTATAAAGACCCCGCGGCCAGGCATGCGGCCGCGCTCCGGCATATGGATTATTTCAACACCCAGCCGTACATGGCCGGCTTCATCCTTGGAGTGGTCGCCGGAGAGGAAGAGATCATCGCCCGTTCCGATCAGTCGCTCAGGCCCGCGCTGGTCGCGCGTTGCGCGGCAGTCAAGCGGGCCATGGCTTCCGGCATGGCGGCGCTGGGAGACCGTATTTTCTGGGGAGCGTTCCGTCCGGCCTGCGCCGCGGCGACGATATTCCTATGGGCGCTGTTGTGGACCCTGCGCATCCCGCATCCGGTCCTGTTGGGGAGCTTGGCGGTCTTGTTCTTCTTCAATTGGACGGCGCTGCGCGCTCGCTGGGACGGCTTAAGACTGGGTTATCATTGGCAGGAACGCCTGCCGGAGGCCCTTTCCAATCAATCCTGGACCCACTGGATGGTTCCTGCGCGCCGCACGGGACTTCTTCTCGCCCTGGTCTGCGCGGCGGGGATGTTCATGGTCCCGCCCTGGGGGAGCTTCGCTTTCTCGAACGTGCTGGTTTTGGCCGCGTGTTGGGCTTTGCGGGCGAAAGGCGTTTCTGCATTGAAGATATACGCCGGGCTTTGCGGGCTCGGATGTCTTTGGGCGGTGCTGCTGAGACTCGCATAGGCAATGGATATATCAGCGCTATGAAAAAAAAGGAATTTTCCGTGACGCCGAAACTCGGGATGCATGCCCGCCCGGCTTCTTTGTTCGTGCAGACGACCTCGAAGTTCCGGTCGGATGTGAAGGTCACGAAGAAGAGCGAGGAAGAGGATGTCACGGTCAATGGGAAAAGCGTCATGGGTTTGATGATGCTGGCCGCGGCCTACGGCGAGACGATCGTCGTCGCGGTGGACGGTCCCGACGAGGACGCGGTGCTCGATAAGCTCGAGGATCTTTTTAAAAGGAAATTCGACGAAGCATGATCGTCATCAAGGGCGTCGCGGCGAGCCCGGGCATCGCGATCGGCAAGGCCTATACGGTCGAGCCGGAAGAGATCGTCATCACCCGCATGGCGATCCCCCGCGATCAGGTGCGCCGGGAGATCAAGCGCTTCAAGGCCGCGCTGGAGGCCACGGGCCGGGACCTTGACCAAGCCGAAGCCAAGGTGCTCAAGATGCTGGGCAAGCAGCATGCCCGGCTCATCGATGCGCACAGGCTCATCCTCACAGACCCCCTGATCACCAAGGATGTCACGCGGCGCATCGTGGAAGAGAAGGTCAACGCGGAGTTCGCGCTTTCCGAGGCGCTCGAGCGGGTCAATGAGGCCTTCGAGAAGATCCAGGATGAGTTTTTCCGGGAACGCCGGCACGATCTCTTCGACGTCGGCAAGCGCCTGCTCTCGCACCTGCTCAAGCAGGAGAAGAAGTCCCTGGCGAACGTCAAGGGACATTCGATCCTGGTCGCGCACAACCTTCTTCCTTCAGACACCCTCAATCTTAAAGAGAGCAACGTGCTCGGGTTCGTCACGGACCTTGGCGGAAGGACGAGCCATACCGCGCTCCTCGCGCAAAGCCTCAAGATCCCGGCCGTGGTCGGCCTTTCGGACGCCAGCCACCGCATCCGCACGGGAGATGAGATCATCCTCGATGGGGACCAAGGGCTGGTCATCATCCATCCCAGTCCCGAGGCCGTGGCCAAGTATTACAAGACCCGGCAGAAGCACCTCAAGGCCGAGGAAGCTCTCGACAATCTGCGCGGAGTGCCCGCGGTCACGGCCGACGGGCATCGCATAAAGATGATGGCGAATCTCGATTCCCCCGACGACCTCAAGGCGCTTCTCGCGCTCAAGACCGACGGAGTAGGCCTTTTCCGCACGGAGTACCTGTATTTGAACAGGGACGCCGCGCCCGGGGAGGAGGAGCAGCTGCAGGCCTATCGGCAGGCGGCCAAGGCCTTGGAGCCCCTGCCCCTGGTCATCCGGACTGCGGACATCGGCGGCGACCGCAGCGCCCCGCTCGGGCTCGACCTTCCGCAGAACGAGGTCAACCCGTTCTTGGGGCTGCGCGGCATCCGCCTGTTCCTGCGTCATCCGGAACTCCTGAAGACCCAATTCAGGGCGATATTGAAATGCTCATCGGCCGGGCACGTCCGCGTGATGCTTCCTATGGTTTCCTCCATGCATGAGGTGCGCAGCGCGCGCAAGATCCTCATGCAGGTTCAGGAGGACCTGGCTGCGGAGGGAGTGAAGCTCCCCGCCAAGACCGAACTGGGCATCATGATCGAGGTCCCTGCGGCGGCCCTGCTTTTGGACTCCCTTTTGACCGAGGCGGACTTCGTCTCCGTGGGGACCAACGACCTCATCCAGTATGTGCTTGCCGTCGACCGCATCAATGAAGAGGTCGCCCATCTCTATGATCCATTCCATCCCGCGGTCCTGCGCCTTTTGCGCGAGATCGTGGAGACCTGCCATCGCCACGGCAAGCCCGTGACGGTCTGCGGCGAGATGGGCTCGGACCCGCAAGCCGTGCCTTTGCTGGTCGGAATGGGAGTCGACGTCCTTTCCGTCTCAGCGCGGATGTTCCTGAAGATCAAGCAGATCGTCCGGGGACTGCGCATGGAGCCTCTTAAGGAAGCCGTGAAGCAGGCTTTGGCCCAATCAGAGAGCGATGCGGTGCGGCGCCTGCTCTCAGAATTCGTTCCATGAACATCGACCCCTCCCGCATCCGGAACTTCTCCATCATCGCGCACATCGACCACGGCAAGAGCACGATCGCCGACCGGCTGCTCGAGAGGACCGGGACCGTGGATCCGCGCAAGATGAGCGCGCAGGTCATGGATTCCATGGAACTGGAGAAAGAAAGAGGGATCACCATCAAGGCCAAGGCCGTGCGCATGCTCTATACCGGCAAGGACGGCCGCCAGTACCTGCTCAATCTCATCGATACTCCCGGCCACGTGGACTTTTCCTATGAGGTCTCCCGCGCCTTGGCGGCTTGCGAGGGCGCCCTGCTCGTGGTGGACGCGACGCAAGGAGTGGAGGCTCAGACCTTGGCCAACGCGGACCTGGCCCAGGCCTTGGATCTCAAGCTCATCCCGGTCATCAACAAAGTCGACCTTCCTTCCGCCGACCCGGACGGAGTGGCCGAGCAGATCTTCGATATCCTCAAGATCACCGAGGACCCGGTCTTGGCCTCGGCGAAGGCGGGCATCGGCGTCGAAGAGATCCTTGAGGCCATCCTGCACAGGATCCCGGCGCCTAGAGGTCTTGCGGACAAGCCTTTGTCCGCGCTGGTCTTCGACTCGCTCTACGACCCCTATCGCGGAGTCGTGCTCTACGTGCGCGTGGTCGATGGGGACATCTCGGCGGGACGGAAGATCCGATTCTTCTCGAAGAGCCAGACCTGGACCGTGGAAGAAGTGGGGTATTTGAACCCGAAGCAGATCCCTTGTCCCAAGCTTTTTTCAGGAGAAGTCGGATACATCGTCTGCGGGATCAAGGACATCCATGAGGTGCGCGTGGGAGATACGCTCATGGAGATCGGCCGCGAGCTGGACGCTCCGCTGCCCGGCTACAAGGAAGCCAAATGCGTGGTGTTCGCCGGGATATTCCCGATCAACCCCGCGGATTACGGCTCGCTCAAGAAGGCCTTGGAGAAACTCCATTTGGAGGATTCCAGCTTCACCTATCAGGTCGAGACGTCTCAGGCGCTCGGCTTCGGATTCCGCCTGGGGTTCCTCGGATTGCTCCACATGGACATACTCAAGGAGCGCCTGGAGCGGGAATTCGACCTGAACCTCATCATCACGAGCCCAAACGTCGTCTTCCGGGTGCGGCCGCGCGGCTCCGGGCTCGAAGACTGGCTCGTGCTCGACAACCCGGCAAAATTCCCGCACTATGGAGATATAGAGGAGATCGAGGAGCCGTATGTCTCGGTGACCATCGTCCTCCCGGTGCAATTCCAGGAAGCGGTCATCACGCTCCTCAAGGAGCGGCGCGGAGAGCATCGCTCCGTCGAGTACGTTTCCGGCAACAGGATGATCATCCGCTTCGAGGTCCCCCTGGCCGAGATCGTGCTCGACTTTTACGATCGCCTAAAATCCGTTTCCAAGGGCTACGCCTCTTTCGATTACAATCCCTGCGGGTATAGGGCTTCAGAGCTCGTCAAGATGGAGATCCTCATCCACAGCGAAGCCGTGGACGCCTTGAGCCAGATCGTGCACAAGGACAAGGCTTTTTACATGGGAAAGGCCATGTGCGAGAAGCTCAAGGAGCTCATTCCGAGGCAGATGTTCGAGATCGCGGTGCAAGCCTCGGTCCACGGCCGGATCGTGGCGCGCGAGAGCATCCCGGCGGCGCGCAAGGATGTGCTGGCCAAATGCTACGGCGGCGACATCACGCGCAAGCGCAAGCTCCTTCAAAAGCAGAAGGAAGGCAAGAAGCGGGCCAAGCAGCTGGGTTCCGTGGAGATCCCGCAGGAAGCGTTCCTCGCGGTATTGAGGATCAATAAGAGCAGTTAAAAGGAAGGGCGACAGCTATGGAAGAAAGACTTTTTTGGATCGGCGCGGCGATGGGACTTTACGCTTGGGCGACCAAGCGCTGGATGAACAACGGGCGGCTCGACCGCCGATGGGCCGCGGCCGCGTGGCATTCCGTATTCTTCGGTTTGGCCGGGTTCGCCGTGGCTTTGGTGGCGCTCTTATCCTTCGAGAGCCGCCGCCGCGGGGCCGGCGCGGATCTTTTCTCCGCCTCCCAGCTTCTGCCCGCCGCGGGCATCGGGGTATTGGCCGGCTTTTTCGGGTTCTGGCGGGCGTGGTCGGAAGGCGACAAGGCGGAGAAGAGGAATCACATTCTCAACGAGGATCAGGAGTGGGCGGAAACCGTGTTCTCCGCCGTGATCTTGGCCGCGGTGCTCATGTATTTCGTGGTGCAGGCCTTCAAGATCCCCTCGGGATCCATGGAGAGCACGCTTCGCGTCGGGGATCATCTGTTCGTAAACAAATTCATCTACGGAGTCCGCATCCCGCTGACGGAGAAAAGAGTCCTTAAATGGAAGAAGGTCGAGAGAGGGGACATCGTGGTCTTCCGCTTCCCGACGGAGGATGCCTCGGAATCTCATTGCGGCGGGCCGCAGTACGGGAAGGATTTCATCAAGAGAGTCATCGGCCTGCCCGGGGACCGCGTGGAGATCCGTTCCGGCCAGGTGTCCATCAATGGGCAGCCTGCGGGACAGGAGACCTATGCGCAGTATCTCGACCCGATGCGCCTGCCCAAGATAGACATCCCGATCAAGGGCGAAGAGTATCAAGGGCTCTGGTCTTCGCGCCGGCTCGACAGCCGGCTCGGGGATACCGTGCGCGATAATTTCGGCCCCGTGAGCGTCCCTGAAGGAGAGTACTTCATGATGGGAGACAATCGCGACCGTTCATGCGACGGCCGCTACTGGGGGCCTGTCCAGCAGAAATATCTCAAAGGGAAGGCGTGGCTTATTTATTGGCCGCCGTCCCGGATGGGCAAGGTCTCTTGATGCGCTCCAGGATCGCCGCCTGCGTTCTCTGCACCGCGGCGTCCTTGTTCGTTTGCGTCCAGGCCGCGCAGATCAAGAAAGAAGAAAACAAGCCTGCCCCGCGCGTGCTCGTCGCGGCGTTCTCCGGGGTGATCAGCCCGGTGTCCGCGGAATATCTGCGCGCGGCCGTGCAGGAGGCGCAGTCCCGCGGGTCCGATGCGCTCGTCATAGAATTGGATACCCCCGGCGGGCTCGATGTCTCCATGCGGGAGACGGTCAAGGATATCCTGGGCTCCCGCGTCCCGGTCATCGTCTATGTCCATCCTTCAGGCGCGCGAGCGGCCTCCGCCGGAGTGTTCATCACCATGGCCGCGCATGTGGCGGCCATGACGCCGGGCACGAATATCGGAGCCGCGCATCCCGTGATGCTCGGCCAGATCCCGGGAGGTCAAAAAGACGGCAAAGATTCCGTCTTGGAGACCAAGGCGGTCTCGGACGCGGCCGCATATCTGCGTTCTATCGCGCACAAAAGGGGCCGCAACGAGGATTGGGCCGAGGCAGCGGTGTCCAAGAGCACCTCCATCCCGTCTTCAGAGGCCGTTGCCTTGCGCGTCGCGGATTTAGAGGCGCCTTCCTTGGATGAGCTTTTGAAGGTCCTCGACGGCCGCAGACTCGCGGATTTCAAGGAGCCTTTGCGCACGGCGGGCGCCGTGGTGGAGCGCTACGGCATGAGCCGGCGCCAGCGTTGGCTGGCGGCTTTAAGCGATCCGAATGTGGCCATGATCCTTATGAGTCTTGGCGCGGGCGGCCTTTTCATCGAGCTCTACAATCCCGGGCTGATCCTTCCCGGGATCGTCGGGCTTATTTCCCTGCTCCTGGCTTTCTATTCCTTCCAGACGCTCTCCGCGAGCTATGCGGGGGTCCTGCTCATCCTGAGCGGCATTGTGTTCTTCCTGCTTGAGATCAAGGTGACAAGCTACGGCATTCTCGCATTGGGAGGGGCCGCCTCCATCCTATTGGGAGCGCTCATGCTCTTCGAAAATCAAAGCATGGGCGGGCTGGCCGTGGCATGGTCCACGCTGGCAGGGTGTCTGATCGGCATGGCATCGGTCGTCGCGGTCTTGTCCTGGGTCGTTTGGAAGGCTTATCGAAGGCCCGTGAGCACGGGCGTCGAGGCGTTGATCGGCGCCGAAGGGATTGCGCGAGGGCCGCTGCGGCCCGAGGGCAAGGTCCTCGTCCACGGAGAGATTTGGGACGCGCATGTCCAAGGAGAATCCTTGGAGGACGGCGCCCCGGTGATCGTGCTTTCCATGCAGGGATTCAAGCTCTTCGTCCGTCCACGCTGATCGATCTCATCCCGCACTAGGCTATAATGGACGCATGAAGAGAATATTTTCATTGTCCCTTGCGTGCCTGCTTTGCGTCTCGCTATCGAGTTCCGGCTGGGCTCAGACCGTTGCGCAGGTCGTGACCGCGCAGCCATTACCCGCGGTCGTTCCTGCTCCTGCGGTCGTTATTGAGAATGGGGGGGCGTTCGACGGATTCTCGGATCCCGCGGCGCAGGGACTGCCTGCGCTTCCAATGCCGCTGCCCGCGGCGTCTATTCAAGGGAAAGACGCGCTGACTGCCGCGGAAGCGGCGCCTGTTAAAAAAGCGGCGCGGAATCTGAAAGAGTTCTCGGCTGCGAAGAAAGAGAGGGAGGCCGGGATTCCGCTGAAAGGGAATGCCGGGAAGGCGCTTTCAAGCATGGCCGCCGCGCAGGAGGGGGCATCTTCCAAGAACACGGATATCGAAGCGCGGCTGGACGCGGCCTTCACCGGCGCGCGTTCCAACGGCGGCGCCGACCCGACCCCTGTCCAAGCAGCGGATCCCGCGGGATTCCTTGATTATGCGCAGAAGCTCTTCCACCCCGGGCTCGAAGAAGGCGGAGCCGCGGTCGTTTATCGCAAGCCCGGCATCCGGCCGGAAGGCGCGGCGACGGGAGAGGATGTCGCCAATGAGCTGAAGATATGTCCTTTGACCAATCTGGAGCGCGAGCAGGCGGTCATCAGGCTCTTTGAACGCGCAGGCGCGGATCCGCGGGATATCCGGACCCAGGACGCCGGTCTTGGACGCCGCAACATCTATGTCGTGAAGAAAGGGAAAACCGACCGCGTGGTCGTGGTGGGCGGGCACCACGACAAGGTCGAGGGCGATGAGGGGATGGGCGTCATCGACAACTGGACCGGCGCCACCATGACGGTGAACCTTTATCAAGCGCTCAAGGACGTCGAGACGGATGCGACCTATGTCTTCATCAGCTTCGCCAGGGAAGAAGAGGGATTGATCGGCTCCAAGAAATGGGTGAAATCCTTGTCCAAGGAGGCCCGAGGGAAGATCACGGCCATGGTGAACCTCGACACTCTGGGGGTGGACGGAACCTACTCTTGGAAGAATAATTCCACGAAGACCCTGCTCAAGATGCTCCTGGATGTGGCGCGCAAAGAAAACCGTTCCGTGGAAGAGGTCAATTTCTGGGGAGGAGACGCGGATTCTTCGTCGTTCCGCGACGCCGACATCCCGGCCATGACGCTATTCGGGGCATCGCTGGATATCATCTTCGACGTCATCCATGGAGCAGGGGACAGCCTTCGGGTCGTTTCCATCCCCCACTACATGAACGCCTACCTGCTGAGCTTGGCGCTGCTCAAGAGGCTCGACAGCGTGCCTGCTCAGGAGCTTCGCACTCTGCCTCATCTGGCGGCGCGCTTCGCGCGCTGGGCGGCTTCTTTGGGAAGCTGATCGCTTCCGCGCGGCAAGAGGGGCTCAGCGGGCCGGGAGCTCCAGGCGGGCGGCCACGCCCTTGCCGGGACGGTCTGCCACCGTGATCTTTCCCCCATGGCGTTCCACGGCCTTGCGGACGAATGAGAGTCCCAGGCCTATGCCGCGCGGCTTGGTGGTGCAGAAAGGGATGAAGAGCCGCGCGTCCGACGGCAGCCCGGGGCCGGAGTCCATCACTTCGATGCGGGCCCAGCCTTTTTCAAAACGAGCGCGGATGCGGACTTCTCCCTCGGCGCCGGACTCATCGGCGTTCCGGATAAGATGTCCCAGGCATTGGATGATCAATTCCTCATCCACGCAGACCGTATGATCGGAAGGAGCCGGTTCCAGTAGGGGCTTGAGCCGGCGCGGAGGGAAGCCTGAGAGAGCCTTGTCGATGATCCCATTGAGCGAGCAAGGGGACTTCGCGGGCTCGCGCATGCGCGTGAAAGCCAGGATCTCCCCCAAGGTGGCATTGGCGCGCTTGACCTCGTCTTCGATGATCCCCAGATGCTTCTCGACTTTCGGGTCCGTCTTGCCCAAAGAGGACAGCTTCGAGCGGATGAAGTAGGCGGAATTCCCGATGATGGCCAGAGGGTTGCGGAGTTCATGGCTGATGACGGGCGCCATCCTCTGGAAGGCTTGCTCCTCTATCTTGGCTTCATCTTCGCCGGGCATGGTCTGCTCCTGTCTAATCCGCTAGAATGGTCGTCATAGGTTAGGAAGAGCATGCCCAAGAGTCAAGTCCGCGCCGTATTTTTCGATATCGGGAACGTCCTCCTGCACTTCGATGCCAAGGAGATCCTGCGGCGTTTTGCCTTTGCCGTCGGCCGTCCGCCCAAGGGGCTCAACGAACTTTTGTGGGCCGGCCGGCTGGTGGACCGGCTGGAGAGAGGGAAGCTGTCTTCCCGGCATCTTTATAAAGCTTTCCAAGACCTCGGATATTCCGGGACCTATCCGGAATTCCGCGGGCTATGGTGCGGCATCTTCACTCTCGACCGGCCCACGGAAAAGCTCCTGGAACGGACGGCCCGCAAGGTCCCGGTATATCTGCTCTCCAACACGAACGAACTGCATTATGAACACATCAAAAAAAGCTATTCCTTTCCTGGAAGGACGCGAGGGGCGCTGCTTTCCCATCGCTTAGGGGTGCGCAAGCCCGAGGCCGCCATCTATGAAGCGGCTCTGAGGCGCGCCCGCGTGCTCCCCCAAGAAGCGCTCTTCATCGACGACCTTCCCAAGAACGTGGCCGGAGCCAGGCGCTCCGGCCTGCAGGCCGTCCTTTATCGCGGCGCAAAGAACCTTGCCAGGTCCCTGCGCGCCCGCGGCGTCTTATAACCTTCGACTTAGGCTTTCTGGAGAGACAAGAGAGGCTGGAAATCCGAACCAGAAGCCTTGGTTCGGATCGTGCCGACGCGCGCTAAGACGTCCGTGCGCAGCTGCTCGAAGATATCCAGCATATGGCGGCCGGGGCAAAGAGTCTCTTTGAAGTGCTGGTGGACGTTCAGGCGGCTTTTAGGGTCGATGTCGTAGCGCGCGGATAGGAATGCGCAAAGCCTTTCCAGGCTTTCCAGCTGCTCTTGCGATGGATGCTGCGTTTGGAAATTCCCCATCAGGGCGATCCCGATGTTCCCGTCATTCTGATTCTTCGTGTGAGTGCCGACGGTCTCGATTGCGCGGCCCTCGAAGATGCGGCCGGCGCCGTCGATCACGAAATGGTAGCCGATGTCCGACCAGCCGCGTCGGCGCTGGTGGAAAGCCTGGATGCTGCGCAAGACCTTGATGCTCTCATCCCGGTCCGTGGGCTGCCCGCCCGTGGTGTGATGGAGGGTGATGCGATAGGGCGTGGAATCTTTCTTGGAACTTTTAGCGGTGCGGGCGCTCCAATCCAAGCGGCTGAGCACGGGATAGGCGAAGGAGTAGACGGATTGCTGGAAGCGTTCGAAGGTCGAGAGGACGGCGTTGAGCCGGCTGCCTCCCCGTTCGTTCTTCATGAATGCCGCAAGTTCCGGGGAGGGGACCTGTGCGGCATCGATGTTTCCGGCGGCGGTTTTCCCTGCTTGAGATGCAAGCCAATTCCCGGCAAGCCTGCGGGAGGAGGAGAATCCCGCTCGGACCTGGGGCTTGTCCGCAAAGAGCCCTCCCAAGGCGCGGCGATCCCCATCAAAACTCATGCGGCCCCAGCGCGCCGAGGACTCGTCGTCCGGTATCTGCCCATCGCCCGGCTGCTGGATGGAGAAAAGAGGATCGGTGAATAACGAAGCATTGTCCGCATCCGAAGAGGGGCGGAACTCTTCAGCTTCCTTGTCTTGGCTTCCAGAGGAGGAGCCTTCCCCGTCATCTCGGCAGCCCGCGAGGCCCAGCGCAAGGAGACAGAGCATGATCAGCCGGAAAAATTCAGACTTGGACAGATTTGAGGCCGCCTGAATTTTTCCGGAGGGGGTTTCAACACGGCGACAGCCGCATAGGTGGATATTTTTCATAAGCAGCCACATTATGAATTTTCGATATCGCGTGGTCCTAGGGCCTGATGGCCTAAAAGCTATTAAAAAAAGGACCTATATGTGTCAGACGTAAGAGCTTTCCTATAAGAAAGAAATAGGCAATAGATGTGTTGTTTCGCAGAAAAACGTAACGTGGAGGTTTCTTTTATTTGTGATTAAAATATTAACACTGACACAGGCCTGAAAAATTCAAACATGGACAGGTGTGGTGCCAACTGAATTTTTCCGGCGAATCTATTTGAACAGGAAGGTTAGGCTGAGCTGTTGAAGGCCATTGAACCCCTTGGCATTGCCAAAGGCATAATCCAAGAGAAAGGATCCCTCACGAATGCCGATGCCGAGGCTCAGAGTTTCAACGTCTTTTTCAAAGACCCAGCCAAGACGGAAGGCCGCACGATCCAAAAAAGCAGGTTCCAGCCCCACTTCCATGCCGACTCGAGGAGAACGGCGCTCTCTCAGCGTCTCAGCCGCGTCCGCGGCCAAGGTGACGTCGAAGCGCCGCATATCCGCATCCGGGTCGATCTCGAATATCGGGATATCCGCGAAGGTCCATGCCGCTCCATAGCGGAGGGTCTTTGGAGGGGGGTCGCCCACTTCCTCGAACCGTATATCCGGGCCATAATACTGATAGGCCGCGGCAAAGGAGAGCCCTTTCACGGGAGCTTTCCAGCGCAAGCCGACATCGCTCTGATGAGAGACGGCATGGGCGGTCTCCGCCAGACTCATGCGGATATGGCGGTAGGTTGCGCCGGCTTCCAGTCCGCTGAAGAGTTCACGGGCATAACTCAAAGTGAAGGCATAATCCTCTTCCGCGGTCACGCGTCCGCGCGTCCCGTCGGAGAGATTAAGATCGATCTTGCCTGCATTGAAATAGAGCGCGCCCAGCGCGAAAGTCCCCAAGGCCGTGGGCTGTCCGTATCCGAGGAAGCCGTAGGAGGTCCCTCCGATGGAGTTCAAATAGGTCGAGGTCACGGCTTTTTTAGGGAGCGCAGCCAGGCCTGCCGGATTATAGTGGATGGAGTCCAAGGTCCCGGCCAGGGCGCAGAATGCTCCTCCCATGGCTGCGGAGCGCGCGCCCAAAGGGCGCTTAAGGAATACCGCGCCGGTCGTGCCCGGTTCCGCATGGGCCTGCAGGGCCAGAAGCGCGGGCAAGAGGAGCGAAAAGAACGCTCTCACTTGATCACCACGATCCGCTCGGTCCTATCGAGCTTCGGGCCCGTGACGCGCAGGAGATAGACGCCGCTGGCCGCCAGATTGCCGATGCCCGTGCGTCCCGCCCAATAGTAATCGGAAGTCCCGACGGATATCGGACCTTTGTAAAGCTGATTCACAAGTCCGCCGTCGATGGTGTAAAGGCGCAGATCCAGTTCGCCTGCCTGGTATACGGTCACGGAGATCTTGGCCCGGCCGCCTTTAAGCGGGCGGAAAAGGTTGTCGAGGATGGTGATCTCTCCGGCAGGCACATCGAGGAAGAGCGCTCGCGGAAGAGTCCCGCTGTTGGAGTCGGGGTTGGTGACCACGGCGCTCCAGTAGCCGTTGGGCTGGCCGTATGGATATATTGAGCCCGTGATCGTCAGGTCGTCGGGATAGGATAGGCCGGAGGCGGTCATGGTCGTTGCGCCTGCATAGAACGTGACGGCGGCGGCGGGCGAGAATATCTCGCCGGTGAGCGTGAAGGTCGCGGTGGAGCTTGTGATGTAGGCCAGCCGAGGCGTCATGGCCGTGACCACGGGAGAGAGGGTCAGGGCGCCGGCCACGAAGGGGATCGTGGAGCCGTGCTGGAAATAAGATGCGAACATCCTCCAGCGGAAGCTTTCCGTCGAGCGGACGACCACGGGATTAAAGATCGTTGCGGTATCCGCGGCCGTGGAAAGGCGAAGCCCCTCCTCCAGGATGAAAGACGAGCCGTTGCTGGAGATCGCGGACTTCACCATAGGCGCGGTGGTCAAGGACTCCAGCGGCTGGGTGAAATACAGGCGCGCGCGGCCGTCGGTGAGGGTGGTCACCGAGACCTGGTAGGCACGGGTATCCAAGACCACGCCTTCCTCATAAAAAGAGACGCCGTTGCCCGTGGCGCTATAGATGCGGTAATTCGAGGGGTTGTTGCCGTTGGCTGTTTCCGCGATATAGAAGAGGCGTACGCGGTCGTCGCTCATGCGATAGGCGGCCGGGGAGCCTATATAGGAAGAAAGACCGCGGCGCAGCCGCACGCCGCTTTCCTTTCCCCAGGCTACGCCGTCGGTGGAGGTCGCGCTCAGGATGCTGTACCAGCCCGCGGTGCTCACCCCGACGTAATACATGCGCAGTCCGTCGGCGGGATTCGTGGAATAAAGGATGCCGCAGGCGGTGATGGAGGAGGCATCCAACGACGTAAGCGCGCCCGTGGATATCCTCGTCCCGCCGTCGAGACCCCACTGATCCTGCAGAACGGAGCTTGCGGACCAAACATTGAAGGAGTCCGTGCTGAAATACATCCGCCAGCCTGGGCCGCCGGGGATCACCGCGTAGATCGCCGCGGAACTCATGTGGACGGGCGCTTCAGGCGTGAATGCCGGCTGGCTTTGGCCGGGCGAGGCGCAGAGGCATAGGCAAAGAGCGCAGAGCAGCGCGGTTGCCGGGAGCGGGAGAGCCTTCTTGAGAAAAGAGATAAAAGAATATCGCGCCATAAAAAGGAAGGCGGGCGCGCAAGCGTCGCGCGGTCGGCGGGGTGCCCGATCCCAAGTGTAGCGGCCCATGCCCCGTCCTGTCAATAGAAAATTCACTTATTGGACTTCCTGTTGATATACAATGTCGCAGATGAATACTCTTAAGAGGCAGGATGAGGCGGCGGTCCCGGGCCGTTGGATGCGCTCGGAGATATTCGAGCAGGCCGAGGTCGTGGCGCGGGTCATCGATCTGGAGCGGCGGACCGCCCAGGCCTTGGCCGCTCAACTGCGAAGAAGGAAGGTGCGCTTCGCAGTCCTGGCCGCGCGAGGGACCTCGGACCATGCCGCGACTCTCGGGAAATACGTCCTGGGGTGTTCTCTGGGAGTGCCGGCGGCCTTGGCTGCGCCCTCCATCACCACGCTCTATCATCGGCCGCTCGATCTCAAGGGCGTGCTGGTCGTCGGGATCAGTCAGTCCGGACGTTCGACGGATATCCTGGAATATCTGCGCGCGGCAAGCCGCGCGGGCGCCATCACCGCGGCCGTGACCAATGACCGGTCTTCTCCGATCGCGCGCGCGGCGGAGCATGGGTTCTTCCTGCATGCAGGCCTGGAAAGGAGCGTGGCCGCGACCAAGACCTTCACGGCCCAGGCCGCCTGCCTTTATCTTCTGGCCGCGGCCTGGCTCGGCGGACGAGAGGGCGCCAGGATGGAGCGAGGGCTGGATGCCGTCCCGCGCCTGATCGAGGCCGCGCTCGGGCGGGAGGAAGAAGTCCGCTCTTGGATGAAGGAGCGCCGCGGCCTGGAGCGCTGCGTGGTCATCGGCCGGGGATTCTCGTATCCCGTGGCGCTGGAGACCGCGCTCAAGCTCAAGGAAGCCGCCGGGGTCTTCGCCGAGGGAGCCTCCGCCGCGGACTTCCTGCACGGGCCCATCGCCATGGCGCGCCGGCAGGCTTGCGACCGGCTCAGGGCTTTCTTGATGTGGAGCAAAGGGGCGGGTCTTTCATCCTTGCGGCGGGTGGAGAAGCGTCTGGCCGCGGCCGGCGCCGCTCCTTTGCGTCTGGATGTCCCGGACGCGGAAGAGCTGTTCTCCCCTTTCCCATTGGCCGTCCTGGGGCAATGCGCAGCGCTGCATCTGGCCCTGCTCAAGGGACGCGACCCCGACAAGCCCGAGGGCCTGAGCAAAGTCACTCGTACACGGTAAGTCTCGTCACCCCGGCGAAAGCCGGGGTCCCGGCTTTCGCCGGGATGACGGGCTTTCGTTAGTGGATGACGGCGGCCGGGATAGGCGCGAAGGATATTCCTTCACTTTGCAGGCGTTCGAGCAGGGCCAGGTCCACGAGATGCTGCGTCTGCATGAAAACCGCGTAATCCGGGTCTTCCACATAATAGACGGCTTCGAAGGAGAGCCCCGTATCGGCTAGTCCTGAGAGATGAGCCCTGTCGAAGGTGGTCTTGGGCGCCGCGCTCACGGCCTTGCGTATCATCTCCGGCACCGCGGCGGCTTTCGCGTGCGCGGTGGAGTGGGACAGCCGAAAATTCAAGACCACGCGGCGGCGCGTCATATCCCGAAAGTTGGAGACGCAGGAGGATGTCAGATCCTTGTTGGGGACCACGACGATCTCGCCGCTCAAGCTGCGCAGGCGCGTGGCCTTGATGCCCACGGATTCCACGGTGCCCAAAAGGCCGTTGCTGGAGATGACGTCCCCAAGCCGGAAGGGCTTGTCCATGAAGATGACGAAGGAAGAGAAGAGGTCGCCGAGGATGTGCTGCGCCGCCAAAGCCACGGCCACGCCGCCGATGCCGAGCCCCGCCACCACCGTGGAGATGTTGATCCCGAGATTGTCCAGGAAGAAGATCGCGGCGCCGATCCAGATGAAGACGGATATGAGGAGGCGCAGGCTCTGCATGGCGGAGTGCTTTCCCATGTCTTGGGCGTCGACGCCCACGGCCTTTCTCAGGCCGTAAACCGCGCAAGCCTGGAGAAGGGTCGCCGCGCGATAAGAAAGGATCAATACGAAGATGAAATGGAAGGCCTTGTCGAATCCTCCTCCCATATCCAATCCGCGCGCGGCGATGTAGAAAGCGATAAGGTGGTATTCCGGCGCGCGGATCCGGCCGAGCAGCCCGACGAGGAAGTCATCGAGGTCCGTCTCGGTCTTCAAGGCGAGCGCCTGCAGCCGCTGAAGGATTATGTACCGCGCGAGATAGAGGACCCCGAGCATGCCGACGAACGTCAGGGCCGCGGCGAGATAAGAGGAGAGAGGATTCCCGATGATCACGTTGTCCATGAACGAAGAGGTATGGAAATTCATCATGCAGCAAGTATAGGAAATCTTCCGACTTCCTTGCCTCGCGCAAAAAAAGCAGGGCAAGGCAGTCCTCCGCTTATGCGCGGATCAACGAGAGACGGCGAATTCCTCGGCATATCGCAGGAGGCGCTTGTTCATTTCCTGCTGCCACCGGGACATCTCCATGACCCAGTACACGGTGTAGTCCCGCACAAGAGCGGCCTCTTGGAGTGATGAAAATAAATTAAGCTGATTCATATCCCTGGACTCCGCCCTATCCACCAGCGTCTCAAAATCAAAACCGAGCGTATGCGCATGGAAAGACATGATGAACTTCATGAGCGCCCGTTTGAGCCAGGCCCAAAAGCCTTGTCCGGATAAAGACTGATCGATTAAATTCTCCATGCGGCTGATGACGGCCAGCTTTGACGCCAGTATGGCGCGCAGCGGCAAAAGACCGCTGTAGCTCATGCGGACATGTCTCTTGAATTCGCCGAGTCCAGCGGCCATGCTTTGTTCCCACCCCGTTGAAACGAAAGACTTTCCTGTCGTCGGGGAAGAATCCTTTCCTGTCCTCTCCTTGTCGAAGAATGCCTGCACGGCCATGGCCTCGATCTCATCCTCCTGGCTGTAAACATTCAGGAGCGCGCGATGCTTGAGCCAAAGGTTTTGATTATTGTGCGTGCCTTCATGCGCGAATGCGACTGCCAGCGAACGCGCCAGAGCTTGTTGGACCGCCGGAACCTCCTGCAGGTCCCGGATCTGTTTTCCGTGGACGCGCAGTCCCGCCTCGATCACGCCCTTGCTAAAACGGATTTCCTTGTCCCCGGCGTTGTAATCGGCAAAGGCTCCTCGGAGATCGCCGATGCTCACGTCTACGAAAGGAGACCATACGCTCCTGCCCAGCCGCGTTCCCAAAAGTTCACGGGATAGATATTTAAGAACTCCGCGCGGCAGGTCCGTTTCAAAGAATGGGAATTCCTCCTCGGGCCTGGATGGACGCTCGTGATTGATCTTATCCTTGAGTCGTTGAGTGAAAGCAAGCTCAGGATGTTCGGTCAGGAATTTTCCAAGGAAATCCAGCTGCAAGGACGCATTCTTCAAGAAGATGCGGTCCAAGCCGTTCAAGGCCTCTCGCGCAACGGCATTCTCTTCTTTTTTCAGGAGCTTGCCGAGTTCCAGTCTCGCGCGGAACACCGCCTCGGCATTGTCCAAATGGTCGAAGAAGCTGAAGCGGTCATCCGGCGATAGTCCCGTCGAGATCGAGCGCATCTTCCGGCGGAACGTCGGCCAATCGCGCATTTCCAGAGGGACCGCGGCCCATGCCGAGAGCTCCTGCTGCGCCCAAAATCGCAGATCCCGGTCCGACAGCGGCTTATCTCCCCAAGAATCCGCGGCCTGATGACGCTCTTTGCCCAGCCAATCCTTCTGCGAGGAATCCAGGGTGTCCCACGAAAAGATCGCCTTGCGCACGCGTTCCTCTCTCCGCGGAAGATATTTTCGAACCCAAGAGAGCAGAGCTTCCTCCTTGTCCAAGCCGAGACCATCGAGGGAGGCATGCTTTTGCAGGCGCAGGAGGAGGCCTTCGTGCAATCGTCCGGGGCGATTGACGCCTTCGATAAGCCCGGCAAGATCGCTGAGCGCATACGCCTTCGAGAGGGTCCCGGCCGCGGCCCCCGGCCGGGAAGACAGGAGCCGCATCATTCGGGGATCCCGCACGCAGCGCTCGGCCGCGGCCGGATCCAGATCCTTCATTGCATCGTCATAGGCGCGCGCCGCCGCGCGGGCATCGTCTTCATCGGAGCCTGGAGCCCAGCGCTTGAGCGCCTGCGCCATGACCCCCAGCATGCGCGAAAATTTGCCGTGTTTGTCCGTGCGAAGCGTTCGTTCCTGTATTGCCGTGCCGGCATCCGTTGCCGTGCCTGCGTCGTTCGTTGCCGGGATGTCGGCAGGAATGGTTTCAACAAGCCCACCCTCAACGATCTCAGCCTCTTTTTGAGCCTCCATCTGGACTGAGGCGGCGGCTGTTTCCACGCTCTTGTCCGGCAAAGCCGAAACTTCTACGGAGATGGACGCATTTAGACCCTTATTCGTCGCGGGCAAGACAGAGGCAGGCAATACCATGGACCGATCAGCAGCCGTAAATCCCATCGGATTTCCGTCGGGGATCAGGTGTCGGACAGCGCCGACGTCGGCAGCAGAGACGGCCGCGAAACTTGTATTGATCTGCGCGCCGGATAGCGGGATTTCGACATGCACCTGTGTTTGCGCGCACAGCAAGGTCGGGCAGAACAGGGCCGCGCCCAGCAGAGAGGACAAAGACATGTAGGAGAGCTTTTGTATAGAACGAATCGAAGCGCAGTCTGGGATCTTCGATTTAAGTAGGGATGCCGTTTCCGGATGAGTTTTAATCATGAAGATAGCGGGCTTATTGAGTATGGAAGGGAAGTCTTTCCGACGCCTGAGGCGAAAGGGCAGTTGAAAGGGAGTACGAGGCCTATGCATATATGGGCCTTTCGGTCCCAACAGATCACGACAAAAGGCCATTGGAAGGAGAGAGCGGTTCGACTTTTGCCGCAGGCCGCTATTTACGAAGAAGGGTGTCCGGCAGGCCGGGCAGGCGCTTGCCGGCGCGCCAAAAAACCCACGCCGCGAACAGGATGAAGGCGCCGTAGATGGCCAGAAGGGGCGGCAGGACTTGGGTGAGACCGGCGGCCAGCATGGACATGATCCCGAAGCCCGCGGAGACCGCGGCGTTCGTGAAAGAGCCCTGGATGCCCACGACTTTCCCGATGGAGTCTTGGCGAGCGTTCTTTTGGAAGTAGCTGTTCAAAGACACGAAGCCCGGGCCGTAGAACATGCCGATGAGCAGCATGCTGAGCATGACCGCCGAGGGGACCGGCAGAAGCGGGATGATCTTCGCGGACCAGACGGCATAGGGCAGCCAGACCGCGCAAAAGCCCAAGCCGAAGAATTTGACCCAGCCGCGGTCGCTGAGCACCGAGGATAAGCGCATAAGTCCCGCGGCGACGAACGCGGCCAGGGCGGCCGCGGCCAAACTTCCCGGCAGCAGGCCCGTATAGACCCATGCCGCGGTCATGGCCAGGACCACGGCCTGAACGATGCGTTCTCCGCGGAGTTCCCGGCCCAAGAAGGGGATGCGCAGGGACGGCAGGCGCGCCTGGGCCGCGTTCGAGATGAGATTGCCCAGGAAGAATGCGCCCAGAAAGTGTCCAAGCAGGAGCCCTTTGGCCGCGGAGCCCACCAAGGTCTCTGCGATGAGCGGGAGAAGGAAGGCTTGCAGAGGATAGAGCATGAACGCGGACAATGCCAGGTAGAGGACCGCAGAGCGCAGGCGCAAGCGCATGGGCCGCGCGGCTTCATCCAACCGTTTGGCATCCTCAAGCCGGCCTTCTTCCCGTGCTTTACGCAGAGCCTCTTCCTGCCGCGCTTCCTCCGGAGAGATTTCCCGGCCTTCTCCGCGCCAGAGAGATTTGAAATCGTTCGTGCGGCAGATCCAGTAGACCAGGGCGGCCGTTATCAGGACCGTGGAACGCAGAAAGGCCGCCGCGGGTCCCGGCAAAGAGACAAAAGTTTGCAAGAGGGCGATGAGAGGGGAAGAGAAGGAATAAAGGAGCGCGGCTACTGCGAGCAGCGACGCAGGCAGTGCGTTGGCGCGCAGGAAAGACTTTGCCGTCTCCATGCCCCCAAGCAAGGGTTTTGGGGCCGAGGACGTTGTTTTTGATGAGCTGTTTTTTGGCATCGTGAACCAGATGACGGGCAGCGCAATCAGAAGATTGCCGGCTGCCGACAGCAGGAAGGCCAGCAGCGGATTCCACTTGTCCACGATAGTCCCAACACCCAGGATGCCGCCCAGAAGGACCTGCAGCCCCAAATAGTCGATCCATAACAAGCCGTTTATGGGGCCGAGCAAGCGGGGGAGGTCCTTTGGCCCGATCAATCGCTTTATATACGCGCCTTCCGTGATCATGGTAGAGGAAAGCGCCCAGGCATTGGCAAAGGAGGCGGCCAGCAAGGTCCAGAAATTGAGCACCCCGAAATGAGCCATGACCGGCAAGAGCAGGCTGAGGCCTCCCCGGACCAGGGTGTTGATGGTCATAGAGGCGCGGGGAGAAAGCCTGTCAACGAGCGCGCCGTTGAGGGGGCCCGCGGCGATGGCTGCCAGCGGCCCCAGGGCCATGAGCGCTCCATAGCCGGCCCAGCCCACGGCCGGGACCACGATATAGGGATACGCGATGGAGGAGATGACATAGACGATGATTGAGACGCTTCGCTGCACGAAGAGTCCGGTGAGCGCTCGCGTGTCCACTGCCGATCTTTCCGCGGAAGAGGTGTCCGGGGCAGGGATCGCCGCCGTATCGGTTACGGCCGCTTTCGTTTGAGACCCAGCTGATTTCGTTGCCCCGGCGGAAGCCGGGGGCCGGCGGCGGACTTGTTCCTGGGTTCCGTCTTCCGCTGGAATGACGACGGAGGCGGCGATTTTTGTCGCGATGACGGGATCCGCGCCGGAAGAGCGACGGGTCCCGTTGAAGAACGAGGCCAGTGTCGAGAACAAAGAAGCCGAGCGCGTTTCCTGCCGGAGATTATCGGCGACGACCAGGAGACGCTGTCCCTCATCCTGACGAGAAGATTCCGCCTTGCCGAGACTGATGTTTTTTTGCGCGAAAGTATCGGCGACAGGGAGAAGAAGGGAGCTTTTCTCTTCGGAAAGGACCGCGGGCTCCGGGTGAGCCGTATCGATCGTCCCGGAAGGAAGAGTCTTGTCGATTGGGAGCGAAAGTCGAGACTGGATGTTGGGCGCCGGGAGAAGAAGCATGGGAGAAAGCTGTCTTCGCGAGTCCTGAAGCGGAATCTGCTGGAATGGGATAATGACCGGAGAAACCGGGGATTGCGCCGCGGCTGTCTGCTGCGTGAAGGCTGCCCAGGCTTGGGGGCCGGGGGATAGCGCGAGGATGCAAAAAGACAGGATGACGGCAGGAAGACGCCGCATGGCTGATAACAGTATACCTGCGCTGAAGATATTCGAATCGGGACTTTTGGGCCGTTTTCCAGCGACAGAGGGCCTAGATGGGCCTAGGCCCTTGCGCGTCGGGTCCGCTGGAAAAGCGGGGGATGTCGAAGGGGACCGCCTCGACCTCACCCAGTTTTTCTGGCGGGTCCTGGAGCAGAGTGGAAACACCCTCCCTTCCCCCGGCGTCCCTGGGAACAAGTTCCCCCCAAGCTACGGGGCCCCCTTCACGGGAGCGGGAGAGTGTTTCCCCTCTGCTCCACCCGCCGTTTCTTAGGGTGATGTCGAGTGTTAACGCGTGAAGCAGACTCAAGGAAAGCCGTTGTTGAAACTTCCGTATCCCCGGGTGATGGAAACGACTGGACTGAGGCTTTCCTCAACGAACAGCCCCTATCTCCGGACTCGACCTCACCCTGAAGAACGCAAGGA